>Ga0164290_1000634_pt1 | contig 99527 bp, 74 predicted proteins | sample Micstemetagenome_FD_108782 | JGI IMG/M metagenome (GOLD analysis project Ga0164290, IMG submission 108782) | Contaminated culture microbial community from soil near Moab, Utah, USA - Microcoleus steenstrupii SON62 (Illumina Assembly) | ecosystem: Environmental > Terrestrial > Soil > Soil crust...
CCTGCTGGCCTGCGAACACGGCGACCGCCGCATCTCCGTCATGCCGCTCCGGGGCGTGGGCGGGAAACGGACCGTGGCCGACCACTACCAGGGCAAGCGCTTCAACAGCCCCAACGACCTGGTCGTGCATTCGAGCGGCGCCATTTACTTTACTGACCCCCCGTACGGCCTGCCCGAAGGCGAAAAAGACACCAAAAACCGGGAAATGGACGTCAACGGCGTCTACCGCATCGCCCCCGACGGCACGGTCACCCGCCTGCTGAGCGATTTGACCCGCCCGAACGGTCTGGCCTTCTCACCCGACGAAAAAACGCTTTACGTCAACCAGTCGGACCCCAAAGCAGCCTACCTGATGGCCTATCCCGTCCAGGCCGACGGTACGCTCGGGAAGGGCCGGCTGCTGTTTGATTCGGGCGCGGACGTGCAGAAGGGGCTCCCCGGCCTTCCCGACGGGCTGAAAATTGACCAGGCGGGCAACATCTGGGCCACCGGTCCGGGCGGCGTGCTGGTCCTCTCCGCCCAGGGGAAACTGCTGGGGCGGATCCTGACGGGCCAGGCTACGGCCAACTGCGGCTGGGGCGACGACGGCTCGACGCTTTACATCACCGCCGACAAATACCTTTGCCGGATCCGGACCAAAACAAAAGGGGCCGGCTGGTGACCGGCCCCCGACTGGGTTAGTAGCGCAACGACCAGTACGGATTTCGTTGCGCCTTCGTACTGATAGTGATATGATTGCGGAGCAGGGAATCATACTCGGCTCCGCTTATTTTTTTGCCCTTTAGCTTTTTGGGCAGGGAAGCTTCCTTTTCCACGCTTTTCCACTCCACATTCGTGGCCGTAATAACCACGTCGCCGTCGTTGATGTCGAGCTCCATGATCAGCCCGGGCAGACCGAACGACTGCTCCGGTCCGGCCGAGACGGGAATATCCCCCGCAAACCAGGCCGTCAGCTTCTGCCCTTTGATGGGTTCCACCGTTTCGGCTTTCATGCAGACATAGCCAGCGATGTCCTTGAGCTGGTTGAGGATCTTCCATTTGGGCTTGACCAGGGAGTCTTCTACCAGGTAGGTTTTCCCAAGCATCTCGATGAGTTCCGTCTTGCGGCCCTGTTCGAAATTGCGGTGAATGATCAGGTCGTCGTTGCGCCAGGAATACTGCCCGTCTTCGCTCTGCCCCTGTTCGCTTTCGTGGGTGTAGAGACTCTGGGTGGGGCTCATGAACAGTTTCATCTTGGTTTTCCAGCCTTCGTTGTTGTTGCCCCAGGTCATGGCGACCCGGTCTTTTTCTTCCTTACTTAGGAAGGGCAGGCGCTGGATGATTTTTGCCCAGTGCTGGACGCGCTCGTAGGTGACTACACCTTCCGTTTTTTCCTGCGCTCGGACGGTGAGGGTCAGGAAACTAAGGAGCAGAAATAAGTATGCTTTCATGGTGATTGGGTTTCTCGCTAATTTTTTTTCACGCGGATTTACGCGGATTTTGAACGCAGATTTGTCTGTATTCCCCGTCGCAGCGGCTGGTCGCTAATCCGCGTCAGAAATCCGCGCAAATCCGCGTGAACCAATTTAAAACCCTCCATTTCGCCGCATCTGGTCCTTCACGCCCCGCATGTTGTAGGTAAACGTCAGCATAAAGTACCGCGCCAGCGTCTGGACCCGCTCGGTGGAGATAAAGTTCTGCGTCGCCTGCTGGTTGATGCCCTGGTTGCGGTTAAAGAGGTCGTAGGCCGTCAGCCGCACCTCCGCCCGATTGTCCTTCATGAAGATCTTGTAGGCCGACAGGTTCAGGATCGGCAGTTTCTGATCGAAACCGAACCGGCGGTTGATAAAGATCTGGTAGTTGAAATTGGCGTTCAGGAACAGGGCCTTGGGCAGCCGGAAATTCATATCCCCGTTGTAGGTGTGGTTGTAAATTTGCTGGTTCTGGCTCGTGTTGATGGAGTAACGCGTGTCGGTGATGCCCCAGTTGGCCCGGGCGTAGAAGGTGAAAAACTCGACCGGTGTTAGATTCAGGCTCGTTCCGAAGCGGTAGCCCTGCGACCGGGTCGTATTCAGCACCTGGTTGACCAGCAGGGGCGTGCGCGAGAAGTTGAGCGAGCTGTTCACGCCCATGGTCGCCTTGGTCTTCTTCAGCGGGAAACCAAAATCGACGTACGTATTGAACATGTTCCCCCCGCTGAGATTCCCCGGCGTGGAGGTGGTTACCAGCGTAATGGGATCTACCGTCTGGTTGTAGACGATCTGGTTGATGTGTTGTCCGTAATTGACGTTCACCCAGAGGTTGGTAAAATTGGCCGCATTGAACATGCCCAGGCCGGCGTTGATCCGGTGCGTCAGCTGCGGCAGCAGGTCGGGGTTCCCCACCCGGATGAAGCGCGGGTTGCTGTTGTCGATCACCGGCTGCAGGTCCCGGGCGGAGGGCATCTGCACGTCCACCGAATAGTCCGAATACATCCAGCGGTTGTTTTTCAGGTCGATGTTCAGCCCTATGTTCGGCACGACCGTCGAGAAGGTGCGATTCACCTTCGTAAAGCGGGTTGCGGTCTGGTCGGGCGCAAACTGGCCATCTAGGAGGAAGCGCGCCCCGGCCATGCCCGCCGACACGTTCAGCCCTTTGTAGCTGTAGCGCAGGCCGGTCCCGAGGCGGTTGTAGAGGTAATCGTTGGTGTAGTAACGGCTCAGCGTATCGTTGCGGGTCATTTGCTCACTGCGGCGATCGAAGACGTCGCGGTCCACGAGGTCGTTACGGACGCTGAAGTTGTAGAAAGACTCCCAGAAAATCCGCTTGGATACCGGCTCGACGTACAGCAGGCTGGCTTTGAGCTGCCCCTGGCGGCTGTCGGTCCGGGTCCGCTGGTTCTGGTTGGGCAACACCTCGCCCGCACTGGTTCCGATAAAGCGGCTCGTCGACTGCTGAATGCCGGTTCCGTCCGTGTCGTTGAGGTTGTAGCCCAGGCTGGCGGCGAAATTCCGGCCTTTCTTTTTAAAGCGGTGCCGGAAAATCAGGGAGCTGGCAAAGGCGAAAGAGCTGAAATCCGAAGCGTTATTGATTTCCGTCCGGCTCGTCTGCGACCCGGCCCGGAAGAAATCCTGGGCGCTGCTGAAGGTTTCGTTCCCGGCATTGTTCCGGCCGTTGACGATCAGCAGCAGCGTATTGAGGGAGTCAAGCGTCTGCTCGAAGCGACCGTTAAAGCGGTGGTTCCGGTTGAAGGTCACGCGGGCGTTTTTATCCTCGGTCCCGAACGAAGCCCCCCCGGGCAGGAAGTTTTCGCGGGTTTGGCGGGCGTCGAGCGTCTGGTGAATCTGGTTGTAGTAATAGCTGCTGCTGGCTTTGGTCTTCTTGGTGGTGGAGTTGTAGTTGGCACCACCCGCCGCGTTGCTGGAAAAGCCCCGGCCCCGGTTGTTGGAAATGGGCAGCGAGAAACTGTTGTTGTCGTCGTCGGTGAAAATAATGAACCGCCCGCCATTGCTGAAGCCGAAGTCGCCGTCGTCGCCGAAATTGAACGACTGACTGCCGCGGAAATCCTGGTAGTCGTTCCACGATAGGCCCGTCTGGTTGGTGTTGTTGCCCAGACCGATGACCGAGAATTGCTCTTTCTGGTTAAAGCGGTTGTAGTTCCCCCGGGCTTCGGCCCGCGGCGAGGCGTTCACGCCCCCCACCTTCGACATGGGCCCGCCCCCGGCGGTAACTTTCCCGAAGCCGCCTTTTTTGTGACTTTCCTTCAGTTCGAGGTTGAGCGTTTTCTCGTTTTTGCCGTCGTCGACCCCGGTGATCTTGGCCTGTTCGGACTTATCGTTAAAGACCTGCACCTTCGAAATGGCCTCGGCGGGCAGGTTCTTGGTTGCCATCTTGGGATCAGACCCGAAGAAGTTCTTACCGTCAACGGTCACCTTCCTCACCTCCTGGCCCTGGGCGCGAATGCCGCCGTCCTGGTCGATCTGCATCCCCGGCAGCTTCCGCAGCAGGTCCTCGACGGTCGATCCCGGCGGCACCTTAAAGGAACTGGCGTTATACTCCACCGTATCGCCCCGGATCGATAAGGGCGCTTTGGCGGTTTTAATGACCACCTCGAAAAGCTCTTTGGCGATGGGTTTAAGTTTGATGGATCCTAGATCGGTCACCGCCTCCGGACCGGGCGTTACGGCCTCCTGGTAGGGCAGGTAGCCGACGTAGGTGATTTTCAGCAGGTAAGTAGCCCGCCGGACGTTGCGGAACTCGAACTTGCCCTGCTCGCCCGAGCGGCCGAAGCTTTCGAGGGAAGAGTCGGCCGGTGTCAGCAGCATCACGGTAGCACCCGGCAGAATCGTGCCCGTGGAGTCAATGAGCGAACCCCGGATCGTCACCCGACCCGGTGTCTGGGCCTGAAGCGATAAGCAGAAGAGTAACAGCGTGGAAATCAGGAAAAGGTTGCGCATAGGAAGGGGTAGCTAGGGGAGGGCAATTTGACCATTATTCAGGTACGGTAGGGAACGTTAATAAATTTTAACAATTATAACTAATCAGTTAGTTATAAAACTAATCTTTTGGTTGATTTTTTTCTAATGGTGCTTTAAACACCGCAAAGACAGCTTATATCGGCTTAAGTTGCATCATCCGGCCAGGTTACCTGCAGGTCGGGCCAACGGTCGCCTATCATCCGTCCCAGCGCCCGCAGGCCCCACTCCTCGCTCCGGCGGTGTCCGATGGTCAGGACGGCCATACCGGTCTCGGCCACGGCCTTTCGGGCGGGCTGCCGAAACTGGCCCGTTACGTATAGACCCGCGCCGCGCCCGGCCGCTTCGCGGACCAGGGCATCGTTCATCGCTCCTACCACCGCCAGCTGCGCGACGGGCCGACTGGGTTCGCCGATCACCTCGTCGTAGCCCCCGAAGGCCACCCCCAGGTGATGGATCCAGTCCGCCAGGGATCGTTCCGGCGCGGCTCCCTGCATCCCGATGGGCCGGGGCGGCAGGCCTTCAGCCTGTTTGTAGCCCAATTCCTCCAGGCCCACCAGCCCCAGTTCGCCGGCCAGGGGAAGATTGTACCCCAGCGTCAGATGCTCATCGAACGGCAGATGGTGGTAAAGAATCGGTAAGGTTTCCGGAAGCGGGCTCAGGTCGGTCTGCCAGGGGCGGTGAAGCCAGAGGGCGTCGAGGGCCCCGGAGCGGACCCAGTCGGCCAGGCCCGGGAACGGCTCCAGCGCCAGGCCAATCCGCCGGATCGTTCCCTCCTCCGCACCGCTGTACAGGCCTCCCCGCTCCCCGGGGGCATAGCGATCGGTTTGCCAGGTAGCGGCCAGCCAGGCGAGCAGTTCCGGTGTGGACATGTCGGCGCTTGGGGGTTGGTTATGGTGGTAAAGCTAAACCCCGCGCCCATCAGCCGGCGAAAAATGGGACGAACGGCCCGAAAAACGGGATGGGCCGGAATCACCCGGCCCATCCTGACAAAATAACGCTAATTCGAAGCCGGTTCAGACGGCCACGCTCTTCCATTTGCCCCGGCGGAAGATGATAATCGCCAGGACAGCCAGCAGGGATTCGCTGAGGGCAACGGCCCAGAACACGCCCGTCGGACCCCAGCCCAGGCCCGTCGCCAGCCCGTAGGCCAGCGGAATCTGGACGATCCAGAAGCAGAAGACGTTAATGAGCGTCGGCGTCCGGGTGTCGCCCGCCCCGTTGAAGGCCTGGCTGATGACCATGCCATAGGCAAAGAAAATATAGCCCAGGCAGACTACCCGCAGGCACTCGACCGCCGTGGCGACGACCGTCGGGTTGCTGTTGAACAGCCCCACGATGGGCCGGGCGCCGAGGAAGAAGATCACCGCTACCGTCAGCAGGAAGACAAAGTTGCAGAAAGCGGCCCGCCAGGCGGACGTTTCAGCCCGGTCGGGCTGGCCCGCGCCCAGGTTCTGCCCTACCAGCGTCGCGGCGGCATTAGCCATGCCCCAGGACGGCAGAATGGTAAAGACGATGATCCGGATGGCGATCGTATAGCCTGCTACGGTATCGCTGCCGAAGTCCGACAGAATGCGCATGAGGAAGATCCAGCTCGCCGAAGCGATCAGGAACTGACCCGTTCCGCCGGCCGCTACGCTCAGCAGGTTGCGGATGATGGCCGCATCGGGGCGCAGATCGGATAGTTGCAGATAAACCGTGCCGTTCCGGCGGAAAAACGCCATCAACTGGTAGATCACCCCCGCCGACCGGCCCAGGGTCGTGGCCACGGCCGAACCCAGCACGCCCAGTTCGGGCAATGGGCCCCAGCCGAAGATGAGGGCCGGACACAGGACGATGTTTACGGCGTTGGAGATCCAAAGTGAGCGCATGGCCACGGCCGCTTCTCCTGCCCCGCGCAGACAGCCGCTGATCGTGTAGAGCAGAATGATGGCCGGCGTCGAGGCAAAGATCATGCGCGTAAAAGGCGTCCCGCTGGCCACGAGCCGTTCGCTGCCGCCCATCGCCCGGAGCAGATGATCGCCCCAAAAAAGGCCCGGCAGGCCCATGGCCACGGCAAGTACCAGCGAAACCACGATAACCTGACCGACGGCCCGACCGGCCTCGCGGCGGTTGCCTTCGCCCACGCGCCGGGCCACCAGGGCCGTCGCGGCCGTACTGACACCGATCGCTATGGAATATACGAGCGTCAGGACGGACTCCGTCAGGCCCACGGTCGCCACGGCTTCCGTCCCGATTTTGGCCACAAAAAACACGTCCACGACCGCAAACAGCGATTCCATGACCATCTCCAGAATCATCGGCACCGCCAGCAGGAAAATGGCCCGGTTGATACTACCGGATGTAAAGTTCTTTTCTGTACCGCGCAGAGCGGCCAGCAGCAGTCGGAAATACTTCGACATACCCAAACGAATTAGGGCTACAGGACCGGGCAGGCCCTTAGCCGGAGTGGAAAAATGAGGTAAGAGCGCCCGCTACGAGCGAAGGAAGTGAGCCCCCGAAGGGCCGGGTGAGAAAGGACGACCTCGAGGGTCGCTAAGCAATCAGCTTCATGGGTCCAAAGCGTTGAGCCGCAAAGGTAAAGCTTTCCCCAAAACTTCCAAATGGCCCCGGGGTGGTGAGCCAGCGGACACTGCCGAAACTTTTTGCGGGAGGTGCCCGTTACCTAAGACACCGATTTGCGGAACGACCCTTTTTGCTTACTTTCCGCCATCACCGGTCATTACCGTTTATCTTATCCGCATGATCGATACCCATAAACCACCCGAGACCGCCGTGCTGGTTGCGCTGGTCACCCAGAAGCAGTCGGCCGAGAAAACACAGGAATACCTCGACGAACTGGCCTTCCTGGCCGAGACCTCGGGGGTCCGCACCGTCCAGTCCTTTGTGCAGAAGCTCGAACGACCCGACACCCGCACCTACGTCGGCAAAGGGAAGCTCGAAGAAATCCAGACATTCATCACCGATAACCCGGTCGATACCATCATTTTCGACGATGACCTGACGCCCTCGCAGGTTCGTAACCTGGAGGCTGCGTTCAAGGAAATCAAAGTCCTGGACCGCAGTCTGCTGATTCTGAACATCTTTTCCATGCGCGCCCAGACGGCCCAGGCCAGGGTGCAGGTGGAGCTGGCGCAGTACCAGTACATGTACCCGCGCCTGACCCGGATGTGGAGCCACCTGAGCCGCCAGAAGGGGGGCGTCGGGATGCGGGGTCCGGGGGAAAAGGAATTGGAGACCGACCGACGGATCGTCCAGGACCGAATTGCTTTCCTGAAGGAAAAACTGGAAAAAATCGACCGCCAGAATGTTACCCGCCGCAAAGAGCGCGACCGCCTGGTGCGGGTATCCCTGGTGGGCTATACCAACGTCGGCAAGTCCACCCTGATGCGCACGCTGGCCAAGGCCGATGTGTTTGCGGAGAACAAGCTGTTCGCGACGGTGGATGCCACGGTCCGCAAGGTGGTCCTGGCCAATATCCCGTTCCTGCTTTCGGACACGGTGGGATTTATCCGCAAGCTCCCGACCACGCTGATCGAGGCGTTCAAATCGACCCTGGATGAGGTTCGGGAAGCTGACGTGCTGCTGCACGTGGTGGACGTCAGTCACCCTTCTTTTGAGGAGCATATCGAGGTGGTGAGCAACATCCTGACCGAAATCGGCGCCGGCGACAAGCTCACGATCCTGGTTTTCAACAAGATCGATCAGTTTGATCCCGGCGAGGAAGGTCCCGGTACCCCCTGGGCCAATGCCGAGGACGACCCGAATGCCGAGCAGTACGGGGAAGACATCCCGGTGGCGGTCCGGAAACAGTCCGCCCTGGCCTACCTGAAGAAAACCTACCTGCGGCAGAAAGCCGAACACGTGGAGTTCATTTCTGCCGAGAAGCGGGAGAACATTGACTCCCTGCGGGATACGCTCTTTGCGCTGGTGAAGGAGAAGCACTACCAGATCTATCCCAACTGGAAAGACATTCCCCTGGCCGATCTGGCGCAGGATGCCGGCGACGGTTTGGGCATGTAAGAGATTTTTCGGAGTTTTGCCGGGCCAGGGATGCTATGAGCGTTTCCCTGGCCCGATTTTGTTGGTGAGCGTGATCGCTCTTTCAGGATTCGCTCATTCACTCTTTCGCTCATTACACTTGGTCCCGTAGTTCAACGGATAGAATAGACGTTTCCTAAACGTTTGATATGGGTTCGATTCCCGTCGGGACCACAACCGCAAAAGCCACTAAGAGAAGCCTTAAAACAATTAAGGCTTCTCTTAGTGGCGTTTTAAACGCCTCCCAGTATTCTAAATACAATCGCCGTGTAGAATATATTGAATAGCGGAGCAAAGAGAAAGCTATCTATTGGAATGTTCCACTAGGTAATAAAGTACTTGCGCTCTAACATTATGATTCTATTTACTTAAGTGCAGATTAACTCAACGAACTCCCCTGGGTCATTAATAAACCTAATGAAATTCATTTCAAAGAAGGTATTAACGAGCAGGCAAACCTTACAAACCAGACTTTACTTGGTATTGGGAAAAGTATTAATGTATTTTTAAAGACTTATGTTTTCTCAAATATTATCTAAGTAGCAGAGAAACGAATTGTTCTCTGCTACTTAGATAATATTTCCATTTGATTAAGTACTTTCTAAGGAGCAATATGCTTTAGGCAATTAAAAATCTGCAACGTTCATCTGCTCAATACCGAGTGCAGCATTCAGCTTTTGTTTGATTAAGCCTTTTCTAGCATCGAAAAATTGCAGGAAGTCTGAAAAAGAGAAGGAAACGTTTGTAGGAATCGAGTGAAGGTGTACAAACTGGCTGACCTCATTTTCTGGCCGTGTTGAAAGCCATGAAGCAAAATGAGTGCTACTTTTTTCAACATTTTCCTGAGCTTCCAATAATTGTAGATTTGGTAAAAGATTAAACCGTTCCTTGTAAAAGTTAATCTTCTGAGTATCATTGATACCTTCTGCCCTAAGCTTAGCATCTGTAAAAAATTTTTTCGGGTGAATGTGGTCCTGATGATACTTTACATGGCCGGACAAGCCAGGATACAATATAGATAGTGCACTGTATGCCAGCGGGCTACTGTATTCAATTTGAAGAAGATTCTCAATATCGTCAGCAGTAAAGCTAATTGGTTTGGTAGTACTTTTGGAACGCTCAATAATTTGATAAAGCGGGAATTGGCCAATATGGCTATTAATATCGCTACGCAAAGCCGGATAAAGGTTATCGGGCGTTCCGCCAAATGTACGTTTTAATAGGACCCTAACTAGCCACTCCTTAATGCGCCGCCGATCTTCAGAGTTTACACTGCTGGATAGCTGAGTTTCACCCCAGTTATTTTTAAGGATAAAATAGGCAATCGGAATTACAGCATTGGCAGAAGTTAGATTATCCCGATTATAACCATACCTCGAAATGAGCCGTACTGCCATCCGGATGGCTGACGAAATAGAGTCCCACTTCTGCTCAATCTGGATCATATTATTTTTGGTAAAGTTGTCAACTTTAAATCGTATGTCAGCAAAGTCGCCAAGAACTAGGCATGACTTTAGAACAAAGTCTTTGCTAAAATCGAATTTATCGCCAACATCATTTATCTCATCCACAAAGGCATGAATTACCTCCCGGGCATCCTTTTCCTGCCATTGTGCCGTTGCAACTGAAAGCAAAAGGTCCGAGTAACTTAACTTAGTACCCCCGCTGTTAATGCGGATGAAGATTTGAAGGACCTTATCGAGTGCTTCACCTTTCTCCAGATAAAAGCTGATGGATGCTTTGTCATTAAGCACGTTGTATAGCTGACTCAGGCATTTTGAAGCGAAATTTGCTTGTTCTTCGGGGTATTTGGAGGTATCTGTTAACCCATTAGAAATCAAAAACTGCATTACGCCCATTAGATTGCGAAAATCAAGCGCTTTGCCAACTTCAAACCAATAAAAGCCTTCCTCACTCTCAGCTTCACTCGCGGTAAGAAAGCGGAAATCGTACTCCATTTCCAAATCCTGAGCAGGCCGTAACAAATTTAGGTATAGCTTCCGGGCAGGGAAGGCGTGCTCACTATTCCAGTGATAATAGGGTAACTTCTTGGAGTAAGTTCCTTTCAAGGCAATGTAAATGGAGGTTAATCGCTGTTGGCCATCCAAAATAGCTGTAACATCTTGAGTGCCGCTTAAATCAAGCTTGACGTTATGACGGCTCGTTTTTTCATGGTAAAACTGTAGAAATTTATAGAACTGAAAATCTTTAACTCGCTGCTTCTCAACATTCCAGAAAAGAAAAGTACTAATTGGGTATTCGCGCATTAGGGAGTCGAAAAGCTGTTCAATTTGTTCGGTTGTCCAGACAAATTCACGCTGAATGGAGGGAAGTACAAATTTTTGGTTCTGAATATTAGTTATTGCCTCAGCAATAGTAATTGGGGTTTGGTAAGCCATTTTCGATAAGAGGTAAATGTCTGACGATCAATCATTCAATCTATTGTCAATTGAATACATTGGCTGTTTTCTGAAAAAAATAGATTAACAAGTACTAACTGATTGTCGAAAATTCAACTCTCTAGGCAGAGTATTTATTAAATGGCGATGGTTGAGGCTGATTCCGTGCATATCCCGTAAGCTCTTTACCGCTGGGTTACTTGAAGTAACATCAAAGATCAAATGTCCTCAATTAGATGATTAGTCGATTCAGCTTGCTTACTTGAAAAAACAACAGTAACTTTTTATCAATTTTGCGGCAATTTGTAACCACCAGCCAGCCCTCTCTTTTAGCTGAGCATTCGCCTGACACCGGTCATTCACCACATCAGTACCGGGCAGGGAAACGCCTCGTTTGTCGTTTTCCCCGACGGGACGACCCTGCTGATCGACGCCGGGGCGATTAACTCCCTCGACTGGCGCACTCATAAACCGCGCGGGATCCCGACCAAACCCGGCCCCGAACGCCAGGCCGGGGAATGGATTGCCCGCTACATCCGCCACACGCTGTGGTTTCAGGAAAACCCCGCCATTGATTACGCCCTGATTACGCATTTCCACGACGACCATATGGGCACGCCCCTGAACGTGGCCAAACGTTCGCCCGGGGGCTATACGCTGGCCGGGATTACGGAAGTGGGGGAACATATTCCGATTCGGAAGCTGCTCGACCGGGGCTGGCCGGACTACGCCTACCCCCGCCCGCTGGAGGCCGATTCGATGGTGGTGAATTATCGCCGGTTTATGGCCTGGCAACAACAGCACCGCGGCATGCAGGTCGAGCGGTTTCAGGCCGGGCGCAGCGATCAGATTGTGCCGCTGGCTCCCGGCCGGGCCAGCGCTCGCTACCCCTACCAGGTGCTGAACATCGCCGTAAACGGAGAGATTGGAACGGGTCCGGGGAAACCCAACCAGATGCTGTTTCCGCCCCTGAGAGCCCTGAAACCGGCCGATTATCCAAACGAAAACATGTGCAGTGCGGCGCTGCTGATCCGGTACGGAGCGTTCGATTACTTTACCGGCGGAGATATTCAAGGGGTACTCCCATACGGCGCACCGGCCTGGCATGATGTGGAAACGCCCATTGCCCGGGAGATGGACCCGGTCGATGTGCAGCTGGTGAACCACCACGGCTACCCCGACGCCCAGAATGGCACCCTGCTTGCCCGCCTCCGCCCCCGGGTCCTCATTCTGCCCGCCTGGCACGCCTCCCACCCCGACCGAACGGTTCTGGAAAGAATATTCTCGACGGAAAGTTATCCGGGCGAACGGGATGTCTTCGCCACCAACCTGTTGCCCGAGGCGAAGAAAAACCTGACGGACCTCCTGCCCAAACTAAAAAGTGAGGCCGGTCATGTGGTGATCCGCGTCGACCCGGGCGGTAAGCGGTACCGGGTGCTGGTGGTCGACGACCAGACCGAATCGTTTACCGTAAAGGCGGTTTACGGCCCCTACAAATCCCGGTAAGGTATTTTGGGCAAATCACCTGGCCTGACACAGCGCAAAGGCAGTTCCCAGGCAATCCTAATTCGTGTTTTGTCATGGAAGGTCATGGTCCGAATCAGCCGTATCCAGCAAACGTAACTAGGATGGTTAGGGACCCCGGCGGGTTTGTTCCTCCCGGCTAAATCAGTACCTTTCCGTGGAATGGCCGAAGAGGCCAAATTGCCACACCGCTCTGCTTCGATCTGTCTTCAAGCTATTCCGCTAACCAGCCAATGAACCGAATGCTGTCTGCGGGCCTCCTACTGGGCCTGACGGTGCTCCTGCCGGGAGCCGGATTACCTACGCCTTCGAGCCGAACCCCAACGGCTACCGTCCTGATCTGCGAGTCGAAAAGCGCCTACGCTTACCATGCTTACGAGTGCTCCGGCCTGCGGCGCTGCCGGCATACCATCAGCAAAGTCTCCCTGGCTGACGCCAAAAATGCCGGTTACAAGCCCTGCAAGATCTGCCATTGAAGCAGCCAGCCCTTTCTTTCTGCCGCCTACGGGAAAATAGCCGCTAGTCGATCCGTTCAAACCGGAACGCATCCAGCGCCACTTGGCCGTTGGCGCCCTCGTTGCTGATGATCACCGCCGCCTGCTGGCCTTTTTCAAACCGGTACCGGCCCAGCAGATTCCACTTCCCGCCGTTCTCCCGCTGGTTGATCGTTAGTTTTTGCACCCCGCCGCTGTGCCGGACTTCCAGCGGCACGCTCGTAGCCTGCTTTTCGCTGGCCGGCCACCAGCCGTAGACCTGGTAGGTGCCGGTTTCGGGCAGGTGCGGGCGGTAAATGGCCGAAGACGGGCTGTTCGGGGGCGCGTAGAGGTAGGTTATCTCGTACCGGCCCACGGTCGGATCTTCCGACAGGTACCAGGTGCCGTTTTTTTCCAGAAAGCGGGTCATGTCATCGTCGACAATCACCGACCTGCCCTGCTGAAAGATACCGTTCGGGTTCTCTTCCAGGCTCAGGACCTGCCGCTGGGCCAGTAGTTTCTTCCGCAGCGCGGCGATGTCTACCTGCTGCACCGGCACCTGCTGCCGGCTGGCCAGGGCCGCCGCCACGCCCGCCGCATGCCCCGCGATCATGTACTGTGGCTCCATCCGGAAGGAGGCGTAGGCCAGGGCCGAACTGGAGATACAAACCGGTACCAGCAGGTTGGTGCACTGGTCGAATCTGGGCGTCAGCGCCCGGTAGGGAATTTCGTAGGGCTTCACCGGGATCGACAGATAGCCTTCGTTGATCACCTCGCCCTTAAGCTCCGGAAAGCGGGAAACCCAGTGCCAGGTCCGCTGCACGTGCCGGACATCGATGTTGTAGGAGCCCATGCCGATGCCGTCGTACTTGACCACATCCTTCTCCAGATCGTGCTGGGTTAGCACGTACTCGCCTACCATCCGCCGGGCTACCCGGACGTACAACTGGTGCGGCCAGTGGCCGGTATCGGCAAATTCGTCCCGGCATAAGCCCCACTCCCGGGCCTCCTGCCGGATTTTTTCGGGCACGGCCGGGTCGTTCATCATGAAATACAGCAGGCCCTGGGTGTAGAGCAGGTGGTCGTTCCAGATTCGGTCGCGCTCGGGATAATCGGCGTCGGTGTACGCCCAGTTGCTGCCGTCGTAGAGGTTGGTCGAAATGGGCCCGCCGGAATTGATTTCGGCTTTCTGGTTCGGCAGGTTGATGTGGGGGCCAAAGACGCCCGTCTCGCCCAGGGTCGTCGGCTGACGAACGTTCAAATACCGGCGCAGCAGCTCGTAACGGCCCGAATCGTAGCCCGCCGGTCGCGTAATCGGGACGCGGTTGGCCGGATTGTTGGTCATCAGCAATCGGAAACAATAGGCCTGCACGGCGCTGTCGGCCTCCCCGAAGCGCGCCTGCGGCCGGTCATTGATCAGGGGCAGCAGCTTGCCGGACTTTCCGTTGACGAAGGGCGATACGGGCAAGCGAAAGTTATGACCGTCGGGGTAGTACGGCTGCCGACCGGCCCAGGATTCCCCGTACTGAGCGATTCCCTCCCGCCCGATGGCGTACGACACCCCGGCCCGGGCCATCAGATCGCCTTCGTAGGTGGCGTCGATGAATACGTTCGCCGAAAGCGTTTTACCCGACACCAGCTCGATCGTGCGGATCTGCCGCCCTTCCCTGCGAACGGCCTTTACCCGTTCGCCGAACAACACCTTTACCTTCGACTCCGCGAGCCAGTCGCGCAGCAGCTGCTCACCCAGGTGGGGCTCCGGCCCGCGCCAGAAGAAAAGGGGCGTCTTGTAGACCCTTGCCACTTTTTCGTAAAACGTCAGGGTCAGGCCGCCAATCACCGCCCGGTCCCCGTAATCGGTATGGGACAACCCGCCGGTAAGCATGCCGCCAATATGCTGCCCGGGTTCGACCAGCAGGACCGTAGCCCCCTCCCGGGCGGCAGCGACGGCGGCCGTTACCCCGCCGGCCGTCCCACCGTAAACGATAACCTCAACCGGGTTGCGCGTCTGGGCCGGAACCCGAACGGAAAGAAGTAGGAGAAAACAGAAGCTAAGTCTGAACATAAGCGAGGCTATTTGCCGTAACGTATCTATCCGGATCGCAAAAGCAGGTTTATTACCCGGAATACGCCTGATTTAAGCAAACTTGGGCTCAAAAGCGTATCATCAGGCCAATAAAGCGGTGAAATTGCCTTAGCGTTTTCCCGGGTTTCTTAATTTAGCAGCGCAGGCTTCCCATTCCATCCAAACCATTCCAGAAGCCTGGCGCTGTGCCTGGTTCGGTGCAACATCGCCGGGCACGCATCCGTCTTTAGCGAAATTCACCCTCCTGACCCACATGCCCATTCCTGCCTTTTTTCGTCCGCTCCTGCTGGCCCTGTTTGTTCCGTTAGCGTCCCTTCAGGCCCATCCGCCCAAATTCAAGGCCGCTCAATTCGATGCTTTCATCAGCCAGCTGATGCAAAAGGACAGCATTCCGGGCTTATCCATTGCCCTGATCCGGGACAACAAACTGGTCTATTCGCAAGGCTACGGGCTGACCCGCTCGGACTCCACCCAGCGGGTCAGCCCGGCCACGGTCTTCGAAGCCGCCTCCCTGACCAAACCGGTCTTTGCCTATGCCGTTCTGCAGCTCGTCGAAAAAGGCGTACTCGACCTGGACAAGCCGCTGCATGAATACCTCCCCTATCCGGATGTGGCCGCCGACGAACGCTACCGGAAAATTACCGCCCGGCTCGTCCTCAGCCACCGCTCCGGCCTCCCGAACTGGCGGCGCAACCGGCGCTCGGCCGAATTAACTATGCTGCGTGCACCCGGCGAACGGTTCGGCTATTCGGGCGAAGGCTTTGTCTACCTGCAAAAGGTGGTCGAAGCCCTGACCGGAAAGCCCATCAACACCTTCATGGAAGAGCAGGTGCTCATTCCGCTGGGCATGACCCAGAGCGGTTTTGTCTGGAAGCCTGCTTTCGATGCACAGACCGCGCTGCCCCACGAAGCCTCCGGAAAAGTTGAAGCGAAAGGCAAACCTGGCCAGGCCAATATGGCCTATTCGCTGCACACCACGGCCGAGGACTACGCCCGCTTCCTCCTGGCCATTTTAACGGCCAAAGGCCTCAAAGCCGTCATCATCGACCAGATGCTCAGCCCCCAGACGCAACTCCCTACCCGCTTTTCGGGGGATTCCTTATCACCCAGCCTGTCCTGGGGCCTGGGTTTCGGGCTGGAAAAGGCCGGGGACACGCTCTACTTCTGGCACTGGGGCGACAATGGGGCGTTCAAATGCTATGTCGCAGCCAGCCGCGCCCGGAAAGAAGCCGTGGTCTACTTCACCAACTCCGCGAACGGACTGCGGGCCATCGGCCCCATCACCCGGCAGGTCCTGGGTTACGAGCCGGCCACAATCGCTTTCCTGGGGTATTGAACGAGGGCTATTTCGTGGCCACGGGCGATTTTTCCTCCCCGAAATCGGCGGGCAGTCGCTTGAACCACAGGTTCTTCACCCGGCCATTTGAAATGCGCAGTCCGGTGATTTCGCCGCTGGCGTTCCGGGCAAAAACCATGTTCTGGGTTAAGATAAAGGACTGTAAAAGCCGCCAGGGTGCCTCCAGGCGGTCTTTGGCCAGGGCCTTGATCGGTGCCTCGCCGTAATGGACATGCGACAGCCGGAGCGTATCCTGCTTCAGGCTGATCGTGTAAATCGTTTCCAGCTCCGGGCTGTAATATTTACCCGTGTATTGCTGCAGTTCTTCTTTGGTGGGAGCATAGGCCTCGACGCGGGTGGCCGGGTAATTTCCATTCTGGTGCAGCGTCAGGCGGGGAGCTTTGCCGTTCACCGGTTTATGGAAGGTAATCCGGGCCTCTACGCCTTTCAGGGCAAAGGTGGAATCCGACGAAGCCATTAGCTCAAACTGGGGCTGGCCGGTAGCCTGGCCCGTCAGCCGGCTCCCATCCCGCCTGATCGCCAGGACAAAACCCGGAGCGAGCTGGTATTCCCCGGCGTACTGATCCAGCAGCTTCCCGTCGACGGCGTGACCACTTCCGGCCGCCACGGCAGGTGCTGGCTGGGCGGGCTTGTCCTCCTGCAGCTGCCCGGCCAGGTAAAGATCAGCCATCGCAAACGCCGAGCGGCCGGGGTTGAAGTCGCCGGCATTGCTCAACACAATAAATCCATAGTCCGCTTTGGGAAAATAACAGAGAAAGGACCGGTAACCGGCATCGGCGCCATCGTGCCCGTACTGGGCCAGCCCTTTGTACTTGCCGTGGAACAGGGCAAAGGCATACGGCAGGGAATCGCCCTTGGCGAGCCGGCCCCGCTCCAGCAGCTGCGCCATGGCAGCCGGCCCACCGACGAGTTGTTTCTGGAAATTGCCAATCCAGCGGGCCAGGTCCGTTACCGTCGTAAACAGGCTTGTCGCCCCGGCATTGGCGTAGCTCAGCACGCTCTTCCGGTAGCCTGGCTGGGCCGGATCCGTTCCTTTGTAAAACGAATAGGCGCGGTTGCGGACGATCCGTTCGTGGTCGTCGTAGAAAAAGGTGTTTTTCATCCCCAGCGGCCGGAAAAGGTGGTCGCGCATCCAGTCCGGAAATGGCTGCTTGCCAACCCGGGAGACGATTTCCGCCAGGAGGGTATAGTTGGTATTGGAGTAGGAAAACTCGGTGCCGGGCGCAGCATTCAGCTCTTTCTGCCGGCTGACCAGGTTAAAAATATGCTGTTTCGTGATTACGTCGTCGAGCTGCCAGCCCGCCATCGCCAGGAGGGCCCATTGATCGCGCAGGCCGCTGGTGTGGTGGATGAGGTGGCGGACGGTGATCGTTTTGCCAAAATCGGGCACCTCCGGCAGGTGGGTGCGGATGTCGTCATCCAGCGACAGCTTTCCCTGCTGGGCCAGCATGACAATGGCATAGGCCGTAAACTGCTTGGACAGGGATGCGACGTGAAAAATGGTCTCCGGGCCGATGCGCGCGCCGGTTTCCAGATCAGCCTCACCGTAGCCTTTGGCAAACACCAGCTTCCCCTGGTGAACCACCCCGACGGCGGCTCCGGGATTGCCGGGCTTGTTCCACTCGGCGAACAGGGCATCGACTTTGGCGGGCAACGCGGCGGGGGCCACCTGGGCATGCAGGTGCAGGCCGGCAGGGGCCAGGAGGATCAGGGCCAGGAGAATCGGCAGGAAGGAAAAGGGACGCATCAGGGTAGGATTTAGGTGAGGTAAAGATACAGTTTAATCCATCCCTCGCCCGAAAATCGATTCAAACGCCGGCTGCAGCCCCGCATTCAGTAGAAATTCCCGGTTCTTCCGTTTTTCCCGAAACCCCAAGGTCTATGAAAACCCTAAACCGTACCTCCCTCCTGTCGCTGCTGCTGGCCCTGCTGACTCTCACCGCCTATGCGCAGGAAAACCGCCCACCCCGCTCCAGCCCGGCCATGACGGCCTCGGGTACCGTCCGCGGCGCCAACATCACCGTGCGCTACAACAGCCCCGCCGTCAAAGGCCGGACCATCTGGGGCGGCCTGGTTCCCTACGACAAGATCTGGCGCGCCGGAGCCAACGAAGCCACCATTCTCGAAACCGACAAAGAGATCAAGGTGGAAGGCAAGGCACTGCCCGCCGGCAAGTACAGCCTGTTTATCATGCCGGCCGAGAAGGAGTGGACGGTCATTCTTAACTCCCAAACCGGCCAGTGGGGCATCAAGCGGGGCGGCGACGCTAACCTCGACCGGGCCAACGACGTGCTGACGGCCACCGTCAAGCCCAAAAAAGCGAAGGACATGACCGAGCAGCTCACCTACGAGGTCACTTCCAAAGGCCTGGTCATGAAGTGGGAGAACGTCGAACTGCCGATTTCGATTAAGTGAGATTGGGTTCACGCGGATTTGCGCGGATGATTGAAGAACATTTCCGCGAAAATCTGCGCAAATCCGCGTGAACCCAATCCAATCAGGAAATGAGCTTAGGAAAGCCCCTTTCCGCCTTATTATTAACCAGTTAAATCATTGGACCCTCAACAGGAGCCCCCCCTAAACAGGCTCCCGAAGACCGTTTAATAGGTCGCTGTGATTAATTCCGGGCGAACGGGGTTATATACGAACGAAATCGCAAACCGTGGTTTTGTCCGTATATATCAATATATCTTCGACTGAATTGACCACATCACCTATGGAAGCCGAACAGCGCAAATCCATCCCTGCTCGTCAGGGACTGATTCTGATTGTATCTCTGCTGCTCGCTTATGGCAGCGCCGCGATGGCGTACGAAGTAACCGGAAAAGTGTTTGCTGCTCTGGGAATGACCTTTATCTGCCTGTATTTGGGGTACGCCCTGCTGGTCCCTGCCCGGTCCCCGGCCGCCCCAAAGGTAAATAGCTAAGTGGTCCCGGTTGGCCGGCTGAACAGGCAGGTCACCGCATAAACTGATGCGCAGGCTAGGATTTATTCCGCGTTTCCGATAATTCCCTTACTTTAATGGGCTCTATACGCATCCGGCCCGCAGGGGCTTTTTCTCCTGCGGGCCGGATGGGCATGCCTACGGAACGCTATGCTTCCCCCTTCGCTCAACTCTACCCCCTATCTGGTCCAGTCGCGGTTGGACGAGGGAAGTACCTATTCCCTGCTTCTGGACATTATCAGCCACTCCCCCAATGGTATCGTCGCCTACCGGGCGCTGCGCGACCCGTCAGGACAAACCATCACGGATTACCAGACGCTGCTGTTCAATACACGGGCGCTGGAAATCACCGGCTATACCGAAGCGGAACTGCGGGATAAAACGCTGTTTGACCGGCAACCCGACGGACGGCGCTTTGCGGACCAATTCCGGGATGTCGTTGACCTGGGAAAAACCATCAGCTGGCAATATTTAAATCCCCGCCTCGGGCGTTGGTTCGAAGTTGAATGCCGCCGGCAGGGGGACGGCTTTTTTACCGTTTTCCGGGATATCACCTCGCTCATGGAGGCCAACCAGCGCAACCAGGAGCAGGCGGAACTGCTTACCCTGGTGCTGGACATCTCCCGCAGCGGCCTGCTGGTCTGCGAAGCGGTTCGGGATGAACAGAACGAGATCGTCGATTTTCGGCTGAAGCTGGCTAACGAGGCAGCCAAAGCGACCAAGCCCCTGGGAAAGGCGATCGAACCCGGCAAACTGCTCTCCCAAATTTACCCGTCAACAAGGAAAAACGGGCTGTTCGAGCGCTACGTCCGGGTCGTGACAACCGGCGAGGCGTTCGAAACGGTCTATCATTTCCCGGACCTGGATGAATGGTATCAGATCGCGGTGGATAAACTGGGTGATGGCTACGTGGTCTCCACCGTCGGCCTGACCGAATGGAAACGCACCGAGCAGGCGCTCCGGGATCAGAGCCGGTTCCTGGACCAGCTGGTCCAAACGTCACCCAACGGCATCGTGGCCTACCGGTCGATCCGCGCCCCGGGCGATAACCAGCAACCCGGACCCATCATCGACTTCAAGGCCATTTTTCACAATGCGGCCTACGAGTCCATTTTTATGGAGGATACCGACAGCATCCGGGAGCGCACCTTCCGGGAACGGCAGTCTACCGGCCAGACGACCGGACTCTTCGAGCGGTACGTTGAACTGGTGGAGACCGGCCAGCCTATGCGGCGGGAGCATTATTACCCGCACCTGAACAAATGGCTGGACGTGTCGGGAGCGCGCCTGGACGACGGCATGCTGGTCGTGCTCTTCGACATTACCGACCGCAAGGCCGCCGAACTGGATCGGCAGGAACAGGCCCGGATGCTTGAAAAACTAAACGCCGAACTGCGGCAGTCCAACCAGGCACTGGAGCAGTTCGCCTACGTGGCCAGCCATGACCTGCAGGAACCTCTGCGAAAGATACAGGCCTTCGGTGGCATCCTGACCGATCAGTTTTCGGCCGCACTGGGTTCCGAAGGCGAGGACGTGGTCCGGCGCATGCAGGCCGCCTCCGCGCGCATGAATTCCCTGATCCGGGATCTGCTGACTTACTCCCGCTTATCGGCCAAAGGCGAAACCCGGGTGTCGGTTGCGGCCGACGATATCATCCGGGAGGTCCTGGTCGACCTGGAGACGGCCCTGCGGGATACGAAGGCCAACATCCAGGTAGGGCCGCTGCCGGTCCTGAAAGGCAATCCGCTCCAGCTCCGGCAGTTGTTTCAGAACCTGGTATCCAATGCCCTGAAGTTTCACAAGCCCGGAGAGCCGCCACGGGTAACGATCACCAGCCGCCCGCCCACTCCCGAAAAGCTGGCCGAACTTGGTCTGCCCACCTCACGAAGCTGGGCTACGCTGACGGTTTCCGACGAGGGCATCGGCTTCGACGAAAAGTACAGCCAGCGCATGTTTGAACTTTTTCAGCGGCTCCAGGGGCGCAGCCAGTACACCGGCACCGGGATCGGCCTGGCCATTGCCAAACGCGTCGTCGAAAACCATGGCGGGGCTATAACCGCCCACAGCCAGCCGGGGCAGGGCGCTCAGTTTACGGTTTTTCTACCGGCGGTGGGGAGTTGAACAGCGGGCAATTGGCAGCCTACTGCACCCTATTTTTCGGCTTTGATTAAGTGGTAATCATAGGGAAGCAAATCACCCAGTCTGTATCTGAAGACATAACCGGTCCAGTCAATCCGGTTGTAATCATAATAACCCAAGGGATCAATCAGGGCAAAATCGTTCTGCCCGACGATACCGGACGCATATTTCCGCAAGCCCTTTATGTGCGAAATCTGGAGTACTTTATCGACATACAGAAATTTATTGGAATCCGACTCGACCACTAAATCTTCATAGGCAATCGGTTTATAGTTTCGATCATATACGGTAAAGCCATTTTTTCGCAGTTCTTTTCGCCATAGAGAGCGGACGAAATGCATTTTTGACCCCAAATAAGCCGCTTTTCGATTCCGGTAAATTGTACTGCTATCCAATCGGCTAAGGTTTATAAGATCCTGAAAGTAACAATAGCCTTCGAAGGAAACGCTATCTTCACTAACCGAGAAATGGTTCAGCGAAAAAAGGATCTTATAAGCCAGATTGGTACTAATAACTTCGATAGGCTCGTCACAATAGGCGGTTAAAACCTTTCGCGCTTTATTATACCGTAAGTCAACTTTATCCAGATTGACAATCTGGCAATTCCTGCCATTCTTCGTTTCGCCAAGCAGCTCGCTCCTAAATAATTCGACCTTCTTTTTCCTGGACATCCCGTCAGCTCCGTTCACGGTAACTTCCGCCAGCTCGTATACTTTTGGCTTTAATGAAACGGTGTGGATCCGGTTAAACTCCTTTAAATTTAGTTCGGTAGCGTAATAACCCAGCGCACTGACTATGATCGGAATATACTTGGTTGAATCAACGCTGATCTCAAAATACCCATCGGCATTAGCGGTAGTGCCTTTCGGCATGCTCTGGAAATAGACCGATCCATGGGCTATCTTTTTATGGGTACCTTCTTCCACGAGATAACCTTTGAGCATTTGCGCCTTTAGCGAGAAAGGGTATACCAGCAGGACCAGACTCATGAGCCTTCGGCAAAAATCCAAATGGCCGGAAATACCAGGATAAACGGTTTTCATGCTCTGGACAAGTTTACCGGTAAGCCCATGCGATAGAACCGGAAGACCCCTGTCTTTTTGACTCGTTTCACTCAAGTTTACAAGTTAACAAACCAGGGCATTTTTCCACCATAAGGGATTCTAACCGTAAACGGGCGACGAATCCCACTCCAGCTAATAACCGGCTAAAAATTTCCCCGCCGACCGCATGGCCGACGGGGATACGGGCTTACGCACCCAGTTTGCTATCCGCAAAATGCACCATCGCCCTGGACAGAAAAGCCGCGTAGGCCGGCTGCTCCTGTCCCTGGTGGCGGGTATAGCGCAGGTCGTCGAGGTAAAGCTGGGCCAGGCCGCGGTAGGCCTTCAGCTCGTCGCCGGCCGGCACTGCCCCACCCCAGAATTGCAGGATGACGGCAAAATGGCGGGCAATCAGCTGCTGCACCTCCGAACTGGCCGGATCCTGCTCCTGAAGGGCAAACAGCGCTTCGGAAACGGCTACGTTTTCGGCCTTCAGGGCCTCAAACTGCTCTTTCGACAGCCCACGCAGGTGGTTTTCGCTGCGCCGGATGGTTTCTTCGCCGTATTTGCCAGCGGCTTCGGTTCGGTAGGCTTCCGCCTGTTCTTTCGAAAAACCGGCGTAAAGTTCAGCATCGGTTAACATGACTTTTTCTCCGTTTAGTTGGGACATTGTTTTATCCAGGGTGTCCAGCAGCACGCTGAGGCGATCCCGCCGCGCGAGCAGGGCCTGCCGATGGCTCCGGAGCGCCGTCTTCAGGTCGAAAGCCGGGTCGTCGAGAAGCGTCCGGATTTCACCCAGGGGAAAATCCAGCTCCTTGTAAAAGAGGATCTGCTGCAGTCGGATCAGCTCTTTCTCGCCGTACAGCCGGTACCTGGCCTCGGTCCGGACGGACGGCTTCAACAAACCCAGGCGGTCGTAGTGGTGCAGCGTGCGCACGCTCACCCCCGCCAGCTTCGCGAGTTTTTGGACGGAATACGTTTTCAACGCGTATCTGCTTTAAGGACGGGGTAAAAGTAGGCTATGACGTAAGGGGAGAGTCAAGTCTTTTTTTCAGTTTTTTTTCAAAACGCCGGCCTCCGCTGTCGTGAACCATTCGAAAAGCCGGTTTCAAAAAAGTTGTATCTACAACTTATATCGTTTACCTTGCTGGCCATGTTGTTTCCCAACCGCCTGACTTTCGTTTCCGCCATGGCCCGCAAACCCGCTTTTTTGTCTACCAGCCGCCGGGAATCCCGCCGGACGTGGTGGTTTCGCACGCTGATGAACTGGTATCCCATGTATTTCGGTACGGGTGGCAGGATTCTGTTCTGGTCGGGCGACTCCCGGGAAGTTCACCTGCGGCTGCGGCGGAACATCTGGAGTTATAATTATGTCGGGACCCTCTTCGGGGGAAGCCTCTTTGCGGCCTCGGATCCCTTCTACATGCTCATGCTGCTTCGGATTCTGGGGAAGGAGTACGTTGTCTGGGATAAATCGGCCACCATCCGGTTTCGCCGGCCGGGCCGGACCACGCTGTACATGAAGTATCTGCTGACCGAGGAAGACCTGGATGCCATCCGCACGGAAGTGGCTACCCAAGGCCAGACCGAACGGACGTTTCACCTAAGCTGGGTCGACCGCCAGGGCGTAACCTACGCCGAACTGGAGCGCCGCTGTTACATCGCCAGCAAGGTCTTCTACCAACAACGCAAGGGCGATCAGCAAACCTCCCGCTTTCGCACCTGAGAGGACCTTTCCGGTAGAATCGTGCGGCCCCTGGCTTTGCTCCTTACGGCCCCTGGACGGCCCTTCTTCCCGATGAACCGAGCCGAGTTCCTCCAACACCTGGCCCTGCTGACGGCCACGGGCCTGCAAACGACCGCCAGAGCCTCCCGAATCGCTTCGCCCGCTGGCCAGCCCTCGCCCCTGCCCGCCTGGCCGCTGCCTGATCTCAAACGCCGACTGCCCGATCCGGTGCTGATTCGCTCTGTCGAACTGCTACGTACCCAGGGACAACTCCTGCTGGTCGTTACGGCCGCCGATGGGACCCGGGGCGTGACCCAGTGCAACGACCGGATGCCCAACCTGACCTCCCTGCTGAAGGGGCTGGTTCTTCCCCACTTTACCGGGAAAGACGCCCGGGAACTGCCCCAGCTCGTCGACAACGCCTACCGCCTCAACAGCAACTACAAATACGCCGGCATGCCGCTCTGGAACTGCATCGGCTCGGTCGAAATCGCCGTCTGGGACTTGCTGGGCCAACTTACCCGCCAACCGGTCTACGCCCTCCTGGGCACGCCCGTCCGGCAGGCCTACGAGGTTTACATCTCCGACTTCTACCGGGGAGGTGAAGCGCCCGAAGCGGTCGTCGACCGGCTGGGCGAAAAACTGGCCGCAACCGGCTCGAAAGGTGTCAAAATCAAGGTAGGCGGCCGGATGGTCAATACCCCGGAAGATGATCAGCGGACGCGCCAGTTCGTGCCGCTGGTACGGAAAAAGCTCGGCGATAAGATCACGATTTATGCCGACGGTAACGGCTCCTTTACACCCGAGCAGGGTATCGAAACGGGGAAATTTCTGGAGGACCATGGCGTGGCCATTTTCGAGGAGCCCTGCAATTTCGAGAACGAAGACGGCACCCGGCGCGTCAACCAGGCGCTGACAAAGCTGTTTCTGGCGGGCGGCGAGCAGGATTCCAGTCTTTTTCGCTTCGAGCGTCTGGCCCGAACGGGCGTCTATGACCTGCTGCAACCGGATTTGTATTACAATGGCGGTATCCTCCGGACGCTGCAGGTAGCGGAAATCGCCCGGCAACTGGGCAAATCCATCGCGCCACACACCCCCAAGGCGGATCCGCTCATTGGCCCCTTCTGGCAGGTGGCGGCCCTGGCAACCAACCTCTACGGCCTACAGGAATACGTGTACAATCCCGGCGACAAACCCGCCGCCTGGTACAGTCCCGCCATCCGGGTACAACAGGGTCGGATGCGCATTCCGGACACGCCCGGCCTGGGAATTCAATACGAGAACGGCATCTGGAAAACGGCCGAGCGGCTGGTCTGAGCCCTTCACCGGTGCCTGGTCACGCCCACCTGTTCGCACCATTCCAGGACCGGGCAGGTCGAGCAGTGGGGCAGCGTGCCCGTGCAGATGTGTTTGCCAAAGGGCATCAGCAGGCGGTTGATATCGGTCCAGTGTTCCGGCGGAACGCTCGCTTCCAGGGCTTTCAGGGTCTTTTCGGGCTGGCTGGCGCGCACGTAGCCCCAGCGGTTGACCACGCGGTGCACGTGAATGTCGACGCTGATGGCAGCCTGCCCGGTGGCTACCCCCAGCGCCAGGTTGGCACATTTAGGTCCTACCCCTTTCAGACCCGTCAGCGTTTCGTAGTCGGCGGGCAGCGTTCCGCCAAATTCCTCCACGATACGCCGGGCGATGCCCAGGATGGTATAGGCTTTTTGGTCAGGATAACTGCTTCCGTAGAGCAGGTCGGCAAGTTGCTGGGGGGTTAGCCTTAGAACCTCTTCGGGCGGGCGGGCCACCGCAAACAGGCGCTCGGAAAGGGGCAGGCTGGTTTCGTCCAGGGTTCGGATGGAGATGATGCAGGAAACCAGCTGTTCAAACAGACTCCCATAGCCCCGCTCCCGCAGTTCGAACATGGCCGCTTTGGGAAACGGTTGGATGGCTGCTTCGATGTGTTTCAGGACCCGCTGGAGGTCAAAATCCGGTTTCATAACCGCGGTATGGTTTCCCTCCTAACCCCGCAGCGCCGCCCTCGGTTAAAAAAAAGAGTGGGCGGTAAAGCAAACAGGCACCTCCTGCGGGGAGATGCCTGTTCATGCTGGCCTTATAGTTTCAGGATTTTTCGTCGCTGGACCTGATCCCCGATGCGCAGCTCGATCAGGTAGGTACCGGCTGGCATCGTACCCAGTTCGAGCGATCGTTCAAAGGCATCATCGGTTTTGGTGTGCTGTTGGCGCAGCACCTCAATGCCTTTCAGATTACGCACCCGGATGGTGACCTCTCCCCGCAGGCGGTTGAGCACCGAAACGGTAGCCGTCCCTTCCGTCGGATTAGGCGTGACGGTCATGGCCCGGAACACGAGGGTGGGCTCGGTACTCGTCACCTGCCCGGCCCGGACAAAGACCCGTGCCGTCGCCTGACTGGTGCAGAGGTCGACGCCCGTACCGGTTACGGTATAGGAAGTCGTCTGCGTTGGTCGGGCGGTCACCTGCGGCCCAAGCGTTGTGCCCAGGTTTTCGCCTGTCCAGGTAAAGAGACTGGCCCCGCGGGCGTTCAGCGTGACGGTCTCACCCGGGTTGATAAACTGGATGGAGGTGGCAATCTGCACCGAGGGCTTCATCCCGACCTTGGCCGTGATGTCGTGGGCCACGTTGAGGCCCTGCCGGACGATGTAGCGGTCCCATTCGCCTTTCTGATCCCGTTCCCAGGCCGTACCGTTCACGGCTTCGCCGTTCCGGGTCGTCACCAGGGCCACGGTATCGCCTGCGGCGTATTTGAGTTCAATACCCACGTGGAAAGGCAGGCCAAACAGCGGCACATTCCGGTCAAAAGTAACCGCGGTTGGACGGTTATTGGCTACGTCGTCGAGAATCGTGCGCAGCGGAACTTCTTTCGATTCCAGCACAGCCCCGGGTCCGCCCTGGAAGCCACGGCCGTTCCAGACGGTTACCGTCACGGTCGATTCCGTTTCCGCCCCTTTGGCGGCTTTGGCCACCCCGAAGCGCAGCGTAGCGGCACTCAGGTTGGTGTAGCCCAGTTCGTTTCCGAAGAATTCCGAAACGGCCTGAACGCGCCGGCTGTTCTGTCCGGCGACATAACCCGTTCCGCCCGGCTGGCGAAGTACCGTCCGCGTACCGGAGAAGTTGGTTTCATCGTTACAAAGGCCCACGTTCAGCACCTCGATATACTGTTCGCGCACGAGAGGTTCCGAGCGGCCGGCGCTGTTGGCCACCACCAGGGTCACCTTGAAGCGGCCAGCCTGGTTGTAGGTCACGACCGGGTTCTGTTCGTTGGAGGTGGAAGGTGTTCCGCCCTCGAAGGTCCACTCCCACTGGGAGGGGAAGTTCCCCGACAGATCGACAAACCGCACCTGGCCCCCGAGCAGGATCCGCCGGGTTTCGGCCCGGAAGTTGGGAATGGGCCGGCTCACGACGCGGATGCCGCAGACGTTCGAGGTTAGGAGGCTGGCCCGGCGGGGGCTGGTCTCCATCACGGCCCGCATCCGGGCGCGCTGCCCGCGCGTGAAAATGTTGAAGCAGGCGTCGTCGGAATAGTCCATGTAGTTCTGCACCAGGTTGACGCTGCCGCAGCTGACGCGTCCCACCTGACAACCCCGGCTCTCAGACTCCTGCGGGGGCGTGTCGTCCACGAAATCGTCGCCGCAGCGGGCATCCCCCCAGATATGGCGCAGACCCAGCCAGTGGCCGACCTCATGGGTCAGCGTCCGGCCCAGGTTGTAAGGTGCCTGCATGACCGGAAAGTTACCTTTTTCGGCGTTTCCAAAGGACTGGTAACGGACCACCACCCCGTCCGTACTGCCGGCCCCGCCATTATCGGGTATCCCCGGCAGGTTCGACTGGCTCGGGAACTGGGCGTAACCCAGCAGCCGCTCATCCGTAGGGGCAAAATCGACAACCCAGATGTTGAAATAACGATCCGGACTCCAGGACGAACTGGGCTTGAGAATGCCTTCGATATCGGCCCGGCTCCAGCTCGCCCGGCCGCCGTTCACCCGGTCGATGCCCGGTTCAGCCATGGCGCGGCCCTGAGGGTCGATAGCGGCCAGACAGAATTCAATTTCGATATCAGCCCCGATGGGGTTATCGTTGAAGCCCCGGGTGCCGGGTTTCCGCCGAAAGTCTTCGTTCAGCGTCTCAATCTGAGCCCGAACCTGGGCCTGGCTGATGTTCCGGCCGGACCCGACGCTCTCCCCGTTGTGCACCACGTGCACCACCAGCGGAATCGTCAGCACCGTGTTCAGCACCCGGCCGTTGCGTTCGCGCAGCCGGATTTCAGCCATTTTCTGCTGTAGCTGTTTTTCGAAATCATCCAGCGTTCCAAGCTGGGGAAAGCGCGCCCGGAGAAAGCTGTCCATCTCCATGGTGGCACACTGCTCCGGCTTGCGGTTCAGCATCCCAAACGCCCGGACCGGAGCCGTCTGCGCCAGCAGCGAATCCAGGGCCGTGGTGATTATCAGTAGGGTAAGCAGTAATTTTTTCAACATACGCGTCCTCAATCTGGAATAGCAAACTACTCACTCGTTCTGCTCAGGTTCGATGGTTCAGCGCGTGGAGGCGTTGAACGTAAAGCGGTAACTCAGCTCCAGGTCCTGCTCATAATACTCCACCGTCAGGACGTTCTCCGTCAGATTCTTGACCACAAACGGAATCTTGGCCGGCACCCAGATCGGTATGACGAACTCCAGGGTAGCGTTGGCGTTGACCAGCGACCAACTGTCGTCAAAGAAGACCTGGGGTTCATTGGCCCCGCACTTGGTTGGTCCGTTATCGTATTCAAACTTCCGCTCATCGTTGGCGTAGAATACATACTGATCGTCGGCCCGGCAGGGATCGAATTCCTGCTGAATACGCAGCACGGGTGAGCCCTGACCGACGTCAAACTCCTGGTAGGACACCAGCCGCCAGGCTTTCTTTTCGGTACCGGTCAGGAGGCGGCTGTACGTAAGCGGCTTGGGTTCAATGCGTTCCGTACAACCCGTAACCAGCCAGCCAAGCAGCGCCGGTACGAGCAGAAAGCGGATATATCGGTTCATAACCATGGTCGTTGGTTTGATCGGTTCGCGTTATTGGGGAATGTAGGTCAGATTCGTGGTAATGAGCGTATCGCGCTGCGGATTGGTGTTCGGAATCGGGAACTTCAGCTGCAGCCGTAACGTAATCCGGCGGTCCCGAGGATTCCAGGATCCAACCCCACGCAGGGTATCGTAAGGCGCTTCCAGAAACTCTGAGCGCTGGGGCGGAATGGTCAGCGAGTTATCCCCGTTGTCGACGAATCGCAGCGTTGGCCGCACCGCCCGAACCCCGAAGATGCCTACGTTCCAGTTGGTCAGCAGATAGTCCCGGCAGTTGGTACTGGAAATGTCAATATCCGGTTCCGAAACGGTCGCCGTGCCGGCCTGGCGGCTCCCCGTGTAGGTGCCACTCAGCAGGCAGTCATCCTGGATGGTGAGCGTCATCTTCCGCCCGACAACCCCTTCCTTGCCGAAACCTACCTGCAGCGAACTAGGCTGAACGCCCGTCAGGGTAAAGACCAGATTCTGGGATTCGAGGATGTTGTTGGCGTTGTTAATCAGCCGCAGCCGGATTTCCCCGAAGCTGCTTTTGGCCGGAATCACTACCGTACCCTTGGTCCCTTCAAAGGCAAAGTCGGTGCCTTCCCGGGCGGTTCCGGCCACCGTATAGGTAACCGTAATCGGCTGGTCGAGCTGCGGGCCTACGTTATGAACCCGAATCGTTACCGGCTTGCTGAAGCTTTCCCGGAAGGTCAGCGTCGAATCGGTAAACCGGACAAAGTACGGCCCCTGACAATCCCGGTCGATATCGTTCTCCTCGCAGCCCCAGCTTACCAGGCCCGCTGCCGCCAGAACCACCCCAATGAATAACCTATATGCTTTCATTCCTACCTGATCATTCGTCATGAAACTGAATTAATACCCCGGATTTTGCGCTCCCTTCAGGGCCGGATTGCGCTGAATCTCACCCTGCGGGATCGGCCAGCGTTCGAAGCGGTTGTTCCAGTTGGGCGAGAAAGCCGTCATCACCGCCTGCGCCCGGCCCGTCCGGACCAGATCGTACCAGCGGTGACCTTCGAACGCCAGTTCGTACTGCCGCTCCCGTTCGATGGCCGAAAGGAGGTCAGCCTGGTTGCCGCTGGTCAGAGCCGGTGCCTTGGCCCGGTTGCGGAGCACGTTGATGTCGCCGATAGCCCCGTTGCTGCCGCTCAGGCGTCCGAGCTGCGCCCGGGCCTCCGCCCGGATCAGGTACATCTCGGCCAGCCGGAAAAGGACAATGTTGTTGTTATCGTCGGAGGCGGTACCGTACTTCCGGACGCTCCAGCCGTTGTCATTGCCCTGCAGCTGGGAGGAATTAAAGGAAATCGTCCGCCGGCGTTCGCCCGATTCGTTGGAAAGCAGCACCTGCACGAGCTGGTTCGACGGAATCACTTCGCGCCGTCCGACCAGCAGGTTGTTCAGGCCAAAGTTGCTCGTTCCCGGATCGTCGGTCAGCGAATAGCCCACTTCCAGAATTGATTCTTTCGGGAAGTCCTTAGTCACCACGGCTTCAAAATCAGGCTCGAGCGTGTAGGCGCCTGAATTAATCACCTGGGTGGCCAGTTGCTCGGCCTGCGCCCAGTTCCGCTGGTAGAGGTAAAAGCGCGCCAGGGCGGCTCGAACGGTGTTTTTCGAGATATAGGCCGAGCTCGGAGCTTCGTTGGGAAGGTCGGCCAGGGCCGCTTCGTAATCCTTCAGCACAGCCGCCAGAATATCGGCCCGGGCCGTCCGGGCAATGCTGCTGTTATCGAGCCGGTTGGTTGTGGTAACCCGCGGAATATCGCCATACGTATAGGCACCGATGAAGTTGGCAAAGCCGCGCAGGAAGCGTACCTCAGCCAGGACCTGTTTCCGGGTCGCTTCCCGAACACCGCTGATGGTCGGAAGCCGTTCTTCGATGAAGTTGGCGATATAAATCGTGGAATACAGGCTGCCCCAAAGGGCGCTCACGGCCCCGTTGGCGGCGGTAAGCTGCTTGGTACCGAGTTCCCGGTAGTCGGAAAACGTTCCGTTATGCTGGATATGGTCGGCGGTGAAATCTCCCGCGATAACGATCGGGGCGGCCATACTCCGCAGGGCGCTGTAGGCCCCAATGCGGGCCGGTTCGACGTCGGCCGGTTCGTTCAGCGCCAGTTCATCGACCAGCAGATCGACGGGTTTGGGCTCCAGCAGCGGCTGGCAGGAAGCCAGGTAAACCAGCCCCACCAGGCCACAGTAATAAGCTATTCGTTTCATACGTACGTTCATCTTAAAATGTCACCGTTACCCCCCCGACGATGGTTTTGACCTGCGGCAGCGTGAAAAAGTCGATGCCCTGGGCGGTCGTGGAGCCATCCAGCGTGCTGACTTCCGGATCCGCTCCGCTGTAGCGGGTCAGGGTCCAGAGGTTGGTTGCCGAACCGAAAACGCGGATGTTGGTTGCCGCAACGCGACCCGCCAGGCGTTTGGGCAGATTGTAACCCAGCGTAAGGTTCTTCAGACGCAGGTATGACCCATCTTCCAGAAAACGGCTGCTTAGGAAGTTATTATAGGTATTCTGAAACTCGTACCGGGGCACACTGGTGATGTCGCCCGGTTTCCGCCAGCGCTGCAGGGCTTTCTTCGACTGATTGTTCTGGATATCAGCGCCCGTGTTCATCAGGGTCGTGTTGGTCAGGTTCAGTACCTTATTTCCGTAGGAGAACTGGAAAAACACGTTCAGCTCGAAACCTTTGTAGGAAATCCGGTTGGTCAGGCCCCCGAACAGCAGCGGCTGGGCATTCCCGATCACCTGGCCGTCGTCCGGCGTAATGCGCCCATCGCCGTTAATGTCCTCGTAAATGGCATCCCCTGTCGCCGGATCAACACCCAGGAACTTCAGTCCCCAGAAGGTTCCCAGCGGCTGGCCCGGCAGGACCACGTTGGTCGCCCCTACCCCATCGGCGCTGTAGCCCCGGAAAACAGGCTCCTGGCTGACGAGTTCAACGACTTTGTTGCGGTTGTGCGAAAGGTTCAGATCGGTGTTCCAGCGGATGCCGCGGTCGATGTTCACCGTCGACAGCGTCAGTTCAAGGCCCCGGTTGGACACCTTCCCGATATTTCCCTGCAGCGACCCAAAGCCGGTCGTCAGCGGAATCGGTTCGGCGAACAGGAGCTTGTCGGTCTCGTTGTCGTAGGCTTCCATGGTCAGGCTGAGCCGTCCGTTCCAGAACGAAGCATCCAGGCCGATGTTGGCTTCCCGGGTGCGTTCCCACTGCAGCAGCGGGTTGGCAAGAGCCGCCGGCCCAACGCCCGAAGCGCCGCTATACGTCACGGCCGACCAGGTGCCCAGAAACTGGAAGTCCCCGATCCGTTCGTTCCCCGTAAAGCCAAAGCTGGCCCGCAGTTTCAGGTCGTTAAGCGCCGTAAAGTTTTTCAGAAAATTCTCCGACGAAAGCCGCCAGGCAACCGAAGCCGAGGGGAAGACGCCAAAGCGCTTGCTCTGCCCAAAGCGCGAAGACCCGTCGTAGCGAGCCGTAATGGTCGCCAGGTAGCGCTCGTCGTAGTCGTAGCGAACTTCCGCGAAGGTCGACAGCAGCCCGTTGCGGCCGTAGCCCGAACTTCCCTGGTCGACGACCCCGGCAGAAGTAATATAGGTAAAGTCATCGCTGGGGAATAAACGTCCCTGCACGCTCCCGCTTCGGCCCGTACTCTGGAGCACTTCCAGGCCGGCCAGGGCGTTGATACGGTGCTTGGTAGCAAGGATGGTGTTGTACGTCAGCGTATTGGTATTGATCACCGTCGCGGAGGTCTGGGCGATGAAGACGCCATAACCCCGCCCGCCGACGCTGGGCAGAAAGCCCCCGATGGCCGTCGACGAAGGCTCGAAGTTGTCTTCGGTGATATCGTTGTAGTCGACGCTGACCTTTGACCGCAGCCGCAGGTTCTGCAGCAGTTCGTATTCCGCGTAGGCACCGGCCAGGATTTTGACGGCATAGGTATCAAAACGCGGCAGAACCGACTGGGCCACCGGGTTGAAGTTCGGGAAGCCGGGATAGTTGGGATCGTTGGGTCCGAAGAGTTTGCCCTGTTCGTTATAAGGCGAATAGAACGGCAGGCTCTTGATGGCTCCGGAATAAACCCCGTCGAGGAAGTTATCGCTCTTGACCCGTTTGTTGAAGCCGCGCGACAGATTGACATTCGTCCCGAAGGAAAGCTTGGCATTCGCCTTATGGTCGAGGTTCAGGGCGGCGGCGTAGCGGGTGAAGCGGTTATTGAGCTGAACGCCCTCTTCGTCGCGGAAGTTACCGCTGAGGTAGAAGCGGGTTCGCTCGGTGCCACCCTGGATGGAAAGCTGGTACTGCTGGTAGACGCCGCGCCGGAGCACCTGGTCAAGCCAGTCGGTATTGACGGCATCGGTTACGCCCTTGATGAGGCCGAGCTTATCGGGATTCTGCTTGGCATTGGTCACCGCCTCGCGCTGCAGGTCGAGCAGTTCGGAGGCATTCAGGAGCTCCGGCTTGCGGATGATTTCGGTCATCCCGCGCTGCACATCCGCCGAAAAGGTGGTTTTCTGGTTGGTCTTGCCCCGCTTGGTGGTGATCAGGACTACCCCGTTGGCAGCCCGGGAGCCGTAGATGGCCTTGGCCGAGGCGTCCTTCAGGATCTGCATGGACTCGATGTCGTTGGGGTGGATCAGCGAGAAGGCGTTGTCGTTCTGCCCGCCGAAACTGCGACCGGAGAGCGAGCCGTCCTCTACCGGGACACCGTCAACGATAAAAAGCGGGCGGTTGGAGGCGGAGATGGAAGTGTTCCCCCGGACGCGGACGGCGATGCCTCCGCCGGGCGTACCCGACGACTGCGTGACCTGCACCCCGGCGGCCTGACCCTGGAGCGCCTGGTCAAAGCCCGTGACGGGTATATCCCGGAATTTTTCGCTGGTTACCGTGGCGATGGATCCGGTGATGTCCTTTTTCTGGGCCGTGTTGTACCCCGTCACCACAACCTGGGCCAGTTCGTTGACCGATTCCTGCATCTGGACATTCACCGTGGTCCGGTTGCCGACCGTGACGGTCTGGTTCACCAGGCCAATGGAGGAAAACTGCAGAACGGCCGCATTGCCGGGCACCGTGATGCTGTAGTTCCCGTCAGCGTCGGTACTCACCCCGGTGGTGGTACCCCGGACGACGACGTTCACGCCCGGCAGGCTCGTGCCGTCGACGGCCGAAGTAACTCGTCCGCTCACCCGTCGACCCTGGGCCAGGAGGGTGCCTGGGAGCAATAAAATGGTAAGAAGCCAGAAAAAAACGTAGCGGTTGCTCATGTAATCAATTTAACAGTGGATTGGCCCACGAAAACCATCAGGTTGAACTCCCGGACGAAGGTGCAGGCAAAAATAGATACGGTCAATCAAGGTAAATTCGGCAAAAAAGTAGCGAAAGAGGCGAATCCTGATTAAAATCAAGCCCCAATATCAGCTTAGTGTTACGTTTCTGTAAAAAAAAAGCGAGATTTGTGGGCAGTTAGTAACATCTATCCAATGAGCTGGCGGACACCGATCCGATGCGCATAGCGGCCTTTCAGTTGATTACTTCTCCACACTCCTTTCGTGCACGCAACGCCCTCGGAACTTCCACGTCCGCTTCCTGCTTATTCGGCATTTTACGGAATTACCCACTATTAAACGAAGTATTGACCACTCAAATTTTACCAAATCCCTAAATTTCATCAAATCATGAACAAACTTTTACGGATTGGCCTCCTGCTGCTGGTACTCCTGACAGCTCAGGCGGGTTTTGCGCAGGACAGGGTTGTGACAGGACGGGTAACTTCGGCCGATGATGGAGCCAATCTACCGGGTGTTTCGGTAGCAATCAAAGGGCGTTCGCAGGGAACCCTGACCGATGCGGCGGGTAACTTCCGAATCTCCGTAGCTGATAATGCCACGCTGGTTTTTAGTTTCATTGGCTTTTCCGGGATAGAAGAGGCCGTTAACGGTCGTTCGGTGATAAACGTCCAGCTGAAGCCGGATGTTCGGACGCTGAACGAAGTCATCGTAACGGGTTTCGGCCAGCAGATTAAGCGCGAACTGACGGGTAATATCGCCAAGATTCGTCCGTCCGATATCCAGGACCAGCCGGTCACTACCTTCGACCAGGCTATCCAAGGTAAGGCGGCCGGCGTACAGGTAAATGCGGGTTCAGGTAAGCTCGGCCAGGGCATCCAGGTGCGGGTCCGGGGCCAGTCCTCGGTTTCTGCCTCCAACCAGCCGCTTTACGTCGTCGACGGGATTCCCGTAACGACCGACGACCTGGCCCTGACGGGTGGCGATACAAACCCCCTGACGGACATTAACCCGCAGGATATCGAATCCATCGAAATCCTGAAGGACGCTTCGGCTGGTGCCATTTACGGCTCCCGGGCGGCCAACGGGGTTGTGCTGATCACCACCAAGCGCGGGAAAGCAGGACGTACAAATGTCAGCGTTACCGCCCAGTACGGTTCCAGCAAACCGACCCGGAAGGTGGAGTTCCTCAACACGGAGCAGTACGTCAACTTCTACCGCATGGCAGCCGGCAACTCGGACCGGATCGACGAACTCGATCCGAAAGACCCGGATTCGTATACTTCCTACATGGAAAGCTTTTTCCGTACGCAGGGCCTGGGCACCTTCGGCACCGACCGGCAGGTGAGCACCAACTGGGGTAACCTGGCCTTCCAGGATGCGCCCTACCAGCAGTACGACGTCAACGTTAACGGCGGTACCGAAAAGACTACCTTCTATATTTCCGGCCAGATGCTGGACCAGAAGGGGATCCTGATCGGTAACGCCCTGCAGCGTTTCTCGGGCCGGATCAACCTCGATCACCGGGTATCGGACCGCGTTCGCGTTGGTTTCAACACGGGCCTGACCCGGACGCTCAACGAGCGGATCTCCGGCGACCGTCAGTTCGATAACCCGATGCAGATGGTGGCCCTGCCGCCGATGACGCCGTCCATTGATCCCCAGACGGGCCTACCGGTGGGTACGCCTCCGGGTGACATCAGCATCCCGGCTTACTACAACCCGCTGATCAACATCGGAAACGCCTACTACAACACGACCGTTTACCGGAACATCAGCAGCCTTTTCGGCCAGATCGACATCGCCAAAGGGCTGTCGTTCCGCTCTGAATTTGGTCTGGACGTGCTGAACCAGCAGGAAGAGCTGTACTACAACAGCAAGACCCAGCGTAACTTCGGCTCTCCTCAGGGTCTGGGCCGGAACCGCTTCGTTCGGGTTGAGAACTACAACACCAACAACTTCTTCCTGTACAACACCAGCTTTGGCCGCTCGGCCATCGACGGTACGCTGGGGATGTCGTACCAGCAGTCGCAGACCAAAACGAACTACATCGAAGGGCAGGATTTCCCCTCGGATGCGTACCGGATGATCATCAGCGCCGCCCGCAAAACCGACGGTAGCTCGACGCAGACGGACTTCCGCTTCCTGTCGTACTTCGCCCGCGCCAACTATAAATTCGCCGACCGGTACCTGTTAGGCGTCAGCGCCCGGGTCGATGGTTCGTCGCGCTTCGGTCGCGATAGCCGCTACGGTTTCTTCCCGGCCGTTTCGGCGGGCTGGGTCATTTCGGAAGAAGACTTCCTGAAGAACAACAGGACCATCAGCTTCCTGAAATTGCGCAGCAGCTACGGCCGGACGGGGAATGCCGAAATTCAGAACTTCCCGCAGCTGGGCCTTTTCACCGGTGATGCCGGCTACAACGCCCAGCCGGGTCAGCGCCCCTCGCAGCTGGCCAACCCGGACCTGCGGTGGGAAACGACCGACCAGTTTGACGCCGGTATCGACTTTGGCCTGTTGAACAACCGCATCAACGGGGAGATCGATTACTACAACAAACAGACCTCAGGCCTGCTGCTGAGCGTGAACGTACCGGGTACGACGGGCTTTGCCACCCAGTTCCGGAACGTGGGCCGCCTGGAAAACAAGGGGGTTGAATTCGTGCTGAACACGGAGAACCTGACAGGTGCCTTCCGCTGGACGACGAGCCTGAACTTCTCGGCCAACCGGAACAAGATTCTGGATCTGCAGGGTCAGATCATCGAAGGCGGTCTGAACGCCATGAGCCGTGCCGTAGAAGGCCAGCCGCTGGGGACCTACTTCACGGCGGAATACGCCGGTGTGGATCCCGCCAACGGCGACGCCCTCTGGTACCGCAATGCGACCAAAACCGACGGTACGATCGATCGGACGACGACCAACCGCTACAACCAGGCCCAGCGCGTGGTGGTGGGCAGCCCGCTACCGAAATGGCAGGGTGGTGTCACCAACACCTTCAGCTACAAAGGCGTTAGCCTGAGCGTATTCTTCAACGGTGTATTCGGCAACAAGCTGAACTTCTACGGCGTAGGCCGCTTCTCGTCGGCCAACGGTCGTTTCGAAGACAACCAGACGGTTGATCAGTTGGCTGCCTGGACGCCCCAGAACACGAATACCAACGTTCCGGAAGCCCGTCTGTTCTTCAACAACGGTGCCCAGCCCTCGAGCCGGTTTATCCTGGATGGCTCCTACGTCCGCCTGCGGAACGTAACGCTGGCCTACCAGCTGCCCAAGACGGTCATCAGCCGGGCGAAGCTGACCAACGTGCGGCTCTTCGTGACGGGCCAGAACCTGCTGACGTTTACCAACTACGCAGGCTGGGATCCGGAAGTGAATGCCGATGACATCGTGACCAACATCGCCCTTGGCTACGACTTCTACTCGGCCCCGCAGGCCCGTACGATTACGGGTGGCGTTTCCATTGGTTTCTAATCGAATTATCGACAAACGGACACATTGCTCATGAATAAATCAGTTAAAATTCTGTCGCTGGCCGGAACCACCACGCTGCTGGTTACCGCCTGCGATAGCCGTCTGGATGTACAACCTACCCAGAGTATTGAAACCAGCACGGCGCTTAGCACCGAACAGGACGTTCAGATCACGCTAACCGGCGCCTACGACGGTATCAGCGACGTGAACGTCTACGGCGGGGGCATCCAGTATATCGCCGACCTGCTGGGCGACAACCGGGACGTAGTCTTCGGGGGTACCTTTACGACCCTGGACGAAATCTGGCGCAAGCAGATCACGACTTCCAATACGGTCGTTCGGGACCTGTGGCTGGACAGCTACAACGCCATCAACCGGACCAACAACGTCCTGGCCGCCCTGAGCAAGGTCAGCGAAGCCAACCGCCCTACCATTGAAGGCCAGGCCCGGTTCCTGCGTGGCATGGTCTACTTTGACCTGGTTCGCCTGTTTGGCAAAGCCTGGAACGACGGTACGCCGAACCAGAACCCGGGTGTTCCCCTGGTGCTGACGCCGACGGGCTCCATCGGAGATGCCGATAACCGCCCCCGGAATACGGTAGCGGAAGTTTACGCCCAGGTTATCGACGACCTGACCAAGGCCGAGCAGCTTCTGCCGAACCGCCTGGCCGGTGGCTCAGGACTGGCTTCGAAAGGTGCCGCCGCCGCCATTCTGGCCCGGGTGTACCTGCAGCAGGGCAATTTTGCTGCCGCCCGCGACGCCGCCAACCGCGTGATCGCCTCCGGGACTTACAGCCTGGCACCGACTTATGCCGCTGCCTTTGCGGACGACAGCCCGGAAACGGTCTTCCGCGTGGTGGTTACCGACCAGGACGGGGTTAACGATCTGAACACCTACTACGCTTCCACCAGCTTCCAGGGCCGGGGTGACGTACGGGTACAGACGCGTTACCGCCAGTCCTTCGCCGCCGGCGACGCCCGGGGTACGTTCTTCAATACGACCGGTCAGAACACCTTTACCAATAAGTTCAACGACCGTTTTGGCGATGTGCCGGTCGTTCGCCTGGCTGAAATGCACCTGATCCGCGCGGAGGCCAACCTACGGCTCAATACGACTACCGGTGCTACGCCCCTGGCGGACGTAAACGCCGTTCGCGTCCGCGCCGGTGCCGCTCCCCTGACGGCCGTTACGGTAGCCGATGTGCTGGCCGAGCGCCGTCTGGAGCTGGGCTTTGAAGGCCAGCAGATCCACGACGCCAAGCGTACTGGTACCGCCGTCGGCACAACCGCCTACAACGCCAACAACCTGGTTCTGCCCGTCCCGCAGCGCGAGATCGACACGAACAAGCAGTTGACCCAGAACGCGGGTTATTAAGCAGGTTTAACGTTTAGGGTTGCTTCGCCTCTGGTTTACTTCAGGTGGAATCAACCTCACCATAGCAAAAAGGCCTTCTGGATTCCGGAAGGCCTTTTTTGTGCGGGTAGAAAGGCCTATCTTTTCTGTAGCTTAGGATTCAGTTCACGGATCGTTAACTTTTCACGAATACCGATCGCCTTTCGGACAGAAAAGCATGATATTCTCATCGGGACACCTTTGTTACTACCTGACCATCCTTCTGTTTACCAGCCTGGTTGACCATCCGGATTTTGGTCAGCCTGCGGCTATGCAGCCCAGGATTGCAGACCGAAAAATCGAGGTGCTTGTTTTTCTGGATGTGGACTGCCCTGTTTCGCAGTTGTATACACGGGAACTGGATCAATTAAGGCGGCGATACGGCCGCGAAAACGTGGTATTCCGGGCCGTGTACCCCAGCAGTGATAGTAACCGGCGGAGCATCAGGGATTTTCAGCGGTCCTACCGCTTTTCCATACGCGGAGAAGCCGATCCGGCCCAGCGCCTGGCCGTCCGCTACGACGCCCGGGTGACGCCGGAAGTAATCATTGTGCGGGCTGATTCGGTGGTTTACCGCGGGGCCGTCGATGATCGGTACATCGACCTGGGCAGGATGAGGCGCCCCCCCTACCGGCCTTATGTGGCCCAGGCTTTGGATGCCCTACTGAGCGGCCAGCCGGTTCCTATCCCCCAAACGAAGGCAGTCGGCTGCCTGATCAATCGCCTCTGAAATGACTTACCGGGGCGTGTAGTACAGCACCAGGTTCATCATTTCATTGGTTGAATTCCAGCCATACCCGACGTCTTTGGCCGGCCGAAACGGATTCTCCGGATTCTCAGAGGTATTGTCATAACTGGCTTCTACCAGAATGATGGATCCTTTGGGCAGGTGCAGGGCTTCGGCGAAGCGGTAGGTCATTTGCCATTTATAGTCCCAGGCATCGATTTTGACCAGATTGACTACATCGCCTTCGGGTGTAACCGCCACCGCTTTGAACGTTTGACCAAGCAGGTGCATGTGCGGCAGCACCGAGATCAGGTCCATTCCCTGTTGAATGGGTCCGTAACTGATATAAAAGGTGGGCTTCGTTTCCGCCTTCAGCAGGAAGGGCTGGTTGCTGATGTGGTTTTCCGTCAGGGTCAGCGTCTTTACCTCGCGCGTGACCGGCGTTTTGGCAAAATAAAGTCGTACCTCGGACTGATCCTCCTCGGCTTTGGCGGAAGGCGCGTAATGAATATTGACCAGCAGATCGCTCCCCGCCCGGATGCGTTTGGCCGTACCGGCGGGAAAACTGACCCGGTCGTTACCCGGTACCCAGCCGTAGAGAAATTCGTCGGCCAGCGGCGTTCGCTGAAAGGTGGCCAGCCGGGGGTCCGTCTCCGACAGCCCATCAATGCCAGCCATCGTTCCGGTCGAATCCACCATGATCCGGCTGTGATGCAGCAGGCGACGGTTACCGGGCACGAATTCAATGGTCTCCACCAGCGCATCCTCCTTCAGGCCGGTCGGCAGGTGAAAATACCGGAAATCCTCCTGCCCATCGCCTTTGATGGGGTACGGTTGCCGCATGCGCAGGACCAGATCGGGTTTTCGCTCCGGAATAAGTGCCCGGTTCTCATCCGCTTTTCCCTGTTTTTTGGGTCGTTTTCCTTCGGGGGCACCGGCCTGCCACCACTGCTGGATCACCGCAATTTCTTCGGCTGACAACCCCCGTTCGTTCTGGTAATGCTGGAAGGCACGGTCGGCAGGGAATGGCGGCATGTACCGGATTTCGGTCACTTTCGCCACGAATTTGGCCCGTTTGGCCACGTCTTCGTACGCCAGCAGCGAAAAAGGTCCGACACCGCCGGGGCGGTGACAGGCGGCACAATGCCGCGCAACCAGCGGCTGGATGTGGGACCAGTAGGTCGCCCCCTCCGGGCTCTGTCCGAGCGCTGCCCGTGTCAGGCTGAGCAGGCCGACCAGCAGCCAGCAGCCTGTCCTGCCAATTCGGGTCGTTAGGTGGTGGAGTGGTCCCATACAAAAGCAGTTGGAAGCGCGGTCATCGCAAGGCAAAAATAGCGGACCCTCTCGGATCCGCTATCGGTCAAGTAGTACGGTGGGGGTGAAAGCTTAGCGAACCGTCCAGCTGAGGCTACAGTTGGAGTTAGCCTCGGATACCGGGGTCGGATCACCACAGATGCTGTCCGGGTTCCAGGTATCGAACCGGAGGCCGTTTTCGGTGTACAGGCGCCAGGTGATCGTGAACCGGTCGGTAGTCTTCAGCCGGGCACCTGCCGGACGCGGGTTGGCCGGGTTTTCAAATACCCTGACGTCGTTCACCCGGTTGTACTTCACCGTTGCATCCTTGAAGAGGTTATACACTTCATCAGGCGTGATGCTAAAGGTGCTCCACTGGCGATTACCGGCGGCCGGGTTGATCGTCTTGGCCAGTTTCTTGCCCAGGTTAGCCGTCCGCGGGTTTCCGTCGGGGTCGGTATAGGACTCCGACATTTCCACCAGGACTTCCACCCGGTTAACTTTCAGCTTGTTGTCGAGGGATACCCAGCGAATTTTGAAATCAATTTTCGAGGCATCCTGACCTGTCCGCGGGAAGTTAACGGCGTTGTTGGTAAAGTTCGCCTTGTTGCTGGAACCAGCTGCCCCTTCCGGAACAGAGGCAAAAACGGCCAGGGCATGGACTCCCGGCTCCCAGCCCGGAATCGGATTGAGGGATTCATCCCGGCAGCTGAACAATAAAGTCATGCCCAGCGCCAGCATCGAGGAAAGTATTTTCTTCATACGTGAAATCAGTTTTGGTCATTGGCCGGGCGGGCCTGGACAGCCCACCCGGCATTACGATTTACAAGCTTAGAATTCCCACTTGACCTTGGTCTTATCCCAGAAGATCGCGTCGCGGTCAAAGATTACGTCTGATACGTACTTGGAGGCGTTGGGATTCAGGTTTCCTTCCTGGGCCGGATACGGCAGGCGCAGGGCGTACTGACGGACCGGCTTCAGCAGGGGCGGCTGAACACCCACGGAGAAGGCCCGGAACGGACCCTGTAGCGGGTAACCCGTGCGGCGCATCATGTTCCAGATTTCAAGTCCCTGACCCCAGGAAGAGAACCACACCTGCTTGGCGACGACGTTCAGTTTAGCCTGATTCGATGCGGCATCATCGTACAGTTTCAGCCAGGCGTTCACGTACTCGGTGATCGCCGCGGCCGTAGGTGCCACGGAGCGGGAATCAGCAGCCTGGCTCACACGAACCACCATGGCAATCTGCTCACGCATGGCGGCTTCGAACAGCGCCCGGGCATCACCCGTTACGCCGGTTCCGTCGAGGATCGCTTCTACCTGGTAGAACTTCACGTTCCAGCTCGTAATGATCGGCCACATCCCGTTGCCGCTTCCGCGACCTACGGTCAGCGCCGAGGCGGCGATTTCACGGCCAGAGTACAACCCACCGGCCGGGTAAGCACCCGGAGCAGCCCGCAGGGCACCGTCAGCCGGCACCCCGGTATTGTCGCCCCGGTCGCGACCGAAGAAGCCAGCCAGATACGTCAGGTCAGCGGTCGTTAGTTCCTGCTTGTTGTCGTAGTACACCCGCTTGTATTCGTCCAGGAACGACTGGCGGAGCGGTAGGTAAGTTCCGCCGAAGGGCGTCGTACCGCGGTCGGTCGGGTTGTTCTGATCCAGAATCCGGCCCGTCTGGCGGTAGAAGTAGAACGGCAGACGCGGGTCCTTGTTGAGAATCATTTCACCCATCAGCTGGTGGTTGCTGTAGAAGGGCTCGCCGCCAGTATACGGTCCAATGAACCAGGGGTGGCGGTTATCTTCCGGAGAAATCTGGGTCGAGTACTGGAAGGTCCAGTCCTGAGCCGGCGTGGTGATAAATCCACCCGCGTCGAAGGCCGCTTTCAGTTCGGCATTGCCGTTGGTGCGGCCTTTGCGCGAGTTGAACAGCAGGCGCAGCTTCACCGTCCGGGCCAGGCGCGTCCAGGTAGCCGCGTTCCCGTTACCGATGAAATCCTGTGAGACGGCGACGGTCTGCGTTTTGGCAAATTCCGCAATGGCCTGATCGCACAACTTGATCAGGTCTTCATAAATAGCGGCATCCTTGTCAAATGCTGGAGCTAAATCACCCGTAGAATTCCCTTTCCAGGCCTTGGAGTAAGGGATATCCCCGAACTGATCAACCATATTCCCAACGGCATAGGCCTTCAGAACCATTGCGATACCACGGTAACGGGGGTTATTCCCATCTTCAGTGGCTTTCAGCAATTCCTCCACGTTCTGCATCTGGCGATAGAAATTATTCCAGGTGCCGTTGTAGGAGTTATTGTTGAGGTCATAGTTATCCGAACTGGTCATCAGCCCAGCAAAACCCATGGCATTGTTCATGATCTGGGTCGAGGAGTTGATAGCGGCAAGCTCAGCCGTAGGCAGCAGCAGCCGCAGGGCAGCCGATGAGGGGCGGTTGGGATCCGTGTTGATGTCCAGGTCGGTCATCTTACAGCCACCGACCGAGAACACCAGCACCGCAGCCAGTATTGATTTCTTAAAATAAGTGAACTTCATAAGGTCTTTCCAGTAAATGAGCGTTACATGGGTGCGTTAGAACGAGGCCGTCAGGTTGACACCAAAGCGACGGGTAGAAGGCGCAGCGCCGAGGTCAAAGCCCTGGATGTTCAGTTCCGGATAGCTGGCCAGCACTTCGGGGTCGAAGTTCAGACCCTTCAGCATGTTCGGAGCCTTAAACCAGAGGTTACGACCCGAGACAGACAGACGGAATGAGCCAAAGAACTTCGCGTACTTGTTCAGGAAGGCTTTGGGAACGCTGTCGCCTACCGCTACCTCCCGCAGACGGATCACGGTAGCATCGTACACGTTCGTTTCGTCCGCCCCGTAAGCCCCGAAGCCATTCGAGAAGTGGTACTGGAAGGCCGTCATCGGAATGGTGTTCTTAATTGGCTGACCGTCGTCGCCCAGGATGGGCTTGTAGGTAGCCGGATCGCCCAGTACGCCCGGGATCACGCGCATCCCTTCGCGGTCTTCGGAGTTCTTCAGCTGACCCCGCAGCAGCAGCGAAGCCGCCGTGGCCGAGAAGATCTTACCGCCCTGGCGGTAATCGATCAGAGCAGTCAGGTTGAAGTTCTTCCAGCTGATGTTGTTGGTCCAGCCCAGCGTAAAGTCCGGAGCCGGGTTACCCAGCAGTTGTGACTGCGGCAGGAAGAACGGCAGACCGGTGTTCGGGTTGATCAGCAGACGACCCTGGTCGTCGCGGGCGTTCACCGTACCGAAAATCATCCCGAAAGGTGCGCCGTTCCGGTGCATGGTCCCCAGTGATGAGAGGCCCGTTCCACCCAGGAAAATTTCTCCTGCTGTACCTGCATCAACTACTTGCGAGATTAAGCGTGTGTAGGCAGCCGTCATTGACCATTCAAATCCATTGGCCAACTTGACAGGTACGACCGTCAAGGCAACTTCAAGACCTTTGTTATCAATCCGGCCGGCATTCACTATGGCTTCAAAAAAACCCGTTGATGCAGGAACTCTACGGTTTACAATCAGGTCGGTAGATTGCCGATTGAAAACGGCAATATCGGCATTGATTCGATTATTGAAGAATTGTAATTCAGCCCCTAATTCAACCTCGGTTGTAAATTCAGGCTTCAGATTGGCATTATTCAATTGCCCAGGCAGTACGGCAGTCTGATAGGCCGTACCGTTGACGAAAGTCCGCCCCAATAAGAATGAGGTAAATACATTATATGGAAGTGCATCTCTACCTACGGTTGCGTAATTGGCCCGGACTTTACCAAAGTTCAGCACGGAGCCAGAGATTCCGAACGCATCCGTAAAGACCAGCGAAGCCGAAACAGCCGGATAGTAGTAGCTATTATTGGCCTTGGGAAGGGTTGAGGACCGGTCGTTCCGGACGCTGGCGGTCAGGAAGGCGTAGTTATTATACGAAAGGGTCGCTTCACCGAATATGCCATACAGCCTGCGTAATTCAGAGTATTCACCCGCATTCTGGGCTGAGGTAGCGTTCACGTTCATTACGTTCGGATCAATGATCTGATCTCCGAACATACCAGCCTGGGTATAGGAACGCTCGTTGGCATTAAAACCGACCATCAGTTTACCGGCCAGTTTCTCGCTGAAATCCTTTGATGCCGTAGCCAGGAAGGTCAGATCGATTTCCGTACGGGTCAACTCCGTGCGGGCAACGTTACCCAGCGGGAAGATCGTACCGCCCGGCCGCAACCGGTTTTTCCGGGTTTCGCTGTAGGTGTTCATCCCACCGCGCGCCGTCAGGTTCAGCCAGGACGTCGGATCGTAGGTGAAGGCCATATTACCGAATACCCGGTTTACCGTCGAGGTATAGGTGTTGTACTTGGCAGTCCAGAGCGGGCTGTCCAATGCGCGGTAGAAGACGTTCGAACCGTCGACCGGGTTTTCAAACGGGTAGCCGTTCAGGTTGTAGTTCCGCGGCAGGTAGAAAAGGCGGTCGTAGATTGAACCCGATGAGCCGGAGCTGTAATCAGCGAAGAAAGAAGCACCGGACTGCGGGCTCTGCTGGGTCGTATTGACGTAGTTAACGTTCCCCGACACACCCAGGCCGTTGGCCAGCGTGGCGTTACCACCAAAGTTCAGGGCCGTCCGCTGCGTGTTCGAGTTCGGGATGATCCCGTCGTTGCGCATGCGGGAAACCCCGGCGTTCAGCGAAGTCTTATCGCCCGTAGAGCTGATGTTAACCCCGTTCTCCAGTACGCGCCCTTCCTTGAAGAAGCCGCCAACGATATCATACGACTGCAGGGGCACGGGAATACCGCGGCCTTTCAGGGGGCCATCCTGCACAACGAATTCGGGGAAAACCTGCGGGAAACGAACGTTGGCGAACGAAGCGCCACCACCACCCAACGGGTGTTCGATCGTTCCTTCCGGATAGCCTTCGACAATCGTCTTGGAATAGCGGTTGAATCCTAGAGCGGCATTTACCCGATCAACTTCCGAAGGAAAAACCGTACCCCAGTTCCCGATAAAGCCCCCGTTATAGGTCTGGTTGGAGCCCTGGGTGTAAGTGTTCTGGTAATCCGGAAGCGACGAGATCTGTTCGGTCGAGTACGAACCGTTGTAGGTTACTTCGAGGCCTTTCTTGGCTGACTTGCTCCCGGACTTGGTGGTGATCACCACAACCCCGTTCGCCGCCCGTGAGCCGTAAAGGGCCGAAGCAGCGGCCCCTTTCAGGACCGTCATCGACTCGATGTTGTTGGGATCGATGTCGTACGCCCGGTTGTAAACGACGCTGTTGTTGTTGAAGCTGGAACCGGCGCTGTTTGAGGAGTTGTCAAACGGAATTCCGTCGACGACGAACAGCGGCTGGTTGTTACCGGTGAAGGAGTTATTCCCCCGGATGTTGATTTTGGTACCCTGACCCGGCGCACCACCACCCGAGATAATGGTCACACCCGGCACCTTGCCCGAGAGGGCCCGCAGGGGATCCGGTTCCGAGCGCTGCTGCAGTTCCGGTCCTTTCAGATTCGTAACCGCGTAGGCCAGCGCCTTCTTGTCCCGCTGGATCCCCACCGCCGTCACCACCACTTCCGACAGCTGCTTGGTGTCAGCGGCCAGTTTTACGTCGATCACGCTCCGGCTTCCGATGGCTACTTCCTGCGCCATCGTTCCCACGAAGCTGAAAATCAGCGTACCGCCTTCGGCCGGTACGGCAATCGTGTACTTACCCTCGGCATCCGTGTTGGCACCCCGGTTGGTTCCCTTCAGGACCACCGACACGCCGGGTATATTACCCCCGTCTTCGGCCGAAGTGACCCTACCGGACACTTTCCTCTCCTGAGCCCACGCAGTGACCCAGAGCGAGCATACCAAGAGTACACTCAGCAGTAGATTTTTACTCATGTACGTTTTAGTTTAGGTTAAGAAAACTGTACCTGGTGCAAACTTAATCATTTGCCTTTACGAAGCAAATACTTCCAAAATATGCTGCTTCAGGCCAAATGAGCTTAAATTTTTTACTGCCTTTTGGCAAAAAGACCTATTTCCTTGAAAAATTCGCAAGTAAACCTTCGTTTATATACTTACGTTACAGTTTTGGTAACCCTGCGGATTTATACTCACTCCCTATACTTTCCTTAAATAGTGCAACAAATTTCCCCCAAATAAAAAGAGAACCGGCAGGACCAGTTCGCTTTGAGAGACACTTTACCAGGAAACAGGAGCTTAGCGAGAGGCAATTGCGTAGGTAACAATCCCGGACGCGCAAGCGGAAGGACGATCAGGCGATGTCGGGCGCGCAGCGCAGCGCCTCCAGCCGCTCAGCCATCGTCAGGGTATACTCGTAGCCCACCCGAAAAATATCGCGGGCCCGCCGGAGATCGAATACATCGAAGCGATTCAGTTCCGGCGGCTCGATCAGAACCTGGCATTTGGTAAAACGCTCCCGGGTCTTGCTCTGTACGGCCAGGATCAGGCTGCGTTCCAGCACCCCCTTCATCGAGGAAATCGGCTTTTGCAGCGCAAACGGGTTACAGTGCGCTCCGATTATGCAGTCGACTTTATTTTCCAGGACTTCAACGGGCAGGTTATTCAGTACGCCCCCATCCACATATTGCCGCTTCTGGATAGTATAGGGCTCAAAGATGCCGGGAAGGCAACAGGAGGCCAGCACCGGCCGGACCAGCTCGCCCTGCTCAAAAACAACCAGTTCGCCCTCAACGAGGTCCGTCGCTACTACGTGCAGGGGAATCGGTAGCGCTTCGAAAGAATCGTGGGGCAGATACTGGCGATAGAGGGCCTCGGCCTTGTCCAGGCGCAGGAGCCCCATCCGGGTAAAGGCCGGGCGGACGTGCCGGAAGAAGGGCGTCGATTCAATAATCCGCAAAATCTCGTCGGGTGGGTACCCGTGGGCCAGCAGGGCCCCGGCAATGGCCCCCGCGCTGGTGCCGGCGATGCGGTCCACGCGAATGCCCATCTCCTGCAGGGCTTTGGCCACGCCCAGGTGCGCAATCCCGCGCGCGCCACCCCCGGACAATACTAATCCAATCTTCATGGGTTGATAGCGATCGATGAAGCCTATAGCAATAACTACCCCTTTAACGATTTCGGCGGGCTTATCGTCCCATTAGTCAGCCCAGAAAATCAGTCAGACGGCCTGTTTGCCCGATCCGTATCCCTTTTTCCGTCTGCACGACCGTGGCCGCTTCGTGAACCGGGTCATGCTCAAAAACGAGAATCCACTCCTCCCGGGCCGCCTGTTCCAGCAGTTGCGCTTTTTCTTCCATCGTCAGCAGCGGCCGCACGTCGTAGCTCATTACGTACGGCAGGGGTACGTGCGCCGAAGAGGGAATCAGATCGGCCATGAAAATCACCGTTCGGCTCCCCAGTCTGAAGACCGGCAGGGCCATTTTTTCGGTATGGCCGTCGACAAAGATCAACTCCACCCCGGCGAAGGGCAGCCGGGTCTGGTCGACAAACTGCAGCTGACCGCTTTCCTGCAGGGGAAGGAGGTTTTCGCGGAGGAAGGAAGCCTTCTCGCGGGGGTTGGGATGGATGGCCCAGTCCCAGTGGGCGGTATGCGTATAGTAGCTGGCGTTCGGGAAAACCGGCCGGAGCATGTCGCCTTCCCGCCCGACGGCCCCGCCCACGTGGTCGAAATGCAGGTGGGTCAGCAGTACATCCGTCACGTCGGTTTCCGAGTAGCCGGCCCGGCGGATGGAATCCAGCAGCGAGGCATCGCCGTGGAGGTCGTAATGGCCGAAAAACTTGGCATCCTGTTTGTTTCCAATTCCGGTATCCACCACCAGCAAACGCCCTTCCGCTTCCAGCAGCAGGCAGCGCATGGCCCAGCGGCAGCGATTCTGCTCGTCGGCCGGGTTCAGTTTATTCCACAAAGGCTTGGGAACCACGCCGAACATGGCGCCCCCATCGAGTTTAAAAAAGCCGGTATCCAGGGTTAGTAGTCGCATAGGCGGCAAAATAGCAGAATCAAAAAATTTGTTTAGACGTGTTTTTTGCAAAAAGGTAACCGATCAGGACAAATAAATTTTCTAAAATATGATTGCTGTTTAATTATTGATGCATACTTTCGCCTAAACCCCCGTACATTATTATGCACAAACTGTTACGCTATCTGCTTCTGGCAGTACCGATCAGCGCTTTCGGTCAGGCCAACACACTGGCCGAAGAGCCGGCAAAGTCGGTATCTGCTGCCAGGCCCCTGCCCCGCTACCGGCCGGGCTTTGCGGTTATTGTTTCCGCCGGAACGGCCGGCGGTGGTCTGGGTATCGGATACACCGTGAACCGTCACCTCGCTGCTCGCCTGGGTGCGAATCTGTTTAATTATTCCGGTTCGCTGGTGGAAGGTAAAGACACCGACGACATTCAGATCGGCCTCAATTATGGCCTTAAGCTCAGGAGCGCCAACCTGCTCCTGGATCTGTATCCCTTCAAACGGGCAGGGTTTCGCCTCACGGGCGGTGCCTTCTACAACCTCAACGAGATTACCTTCTTCGGCAAGCCCACGAAGGATGTAAAGCTAAACGACGTCACCTTTACGGTCGACGAAGTGGGTACCCTGGATGGGAAAGCGGAATTCAAGCGGATCGCGCCGTATGTCGGCCTGGGCTGGGGTAACCCCTACACCCGCCACCGCCTGAAATTCATGGTCGATGTCGGGTTTTTCTACCAGCAATCTCCCCTCATTACCCTCAAAACGACCGGTTTGCTTGAGCCTTCCTCGGATCAGGGAGCCGTCATTCAGGAGAACCTCAAGCCGGTTAAATATTATCCCATTCTGTCACTGGGTCTGGCCTATAAAATCAAGTAAGTCCGGACGACTGCCCATCCATTATGAAAGATACCCTACCCAAGCAGCGCCTTCTGGCGAGAACCTTGGCGCTTAGCGCCGGACTCGGGCTTATCCTTGGCTGCCAGGATTTAACCGATATCCGAAACGTCAAGCCCTTTGAGGGCGTGGTCTATAAGTTGAACTACCAGCCGGCCCAGACCCAGGTTCAGGGCCTGGTGGTGGACGCCAAAACGGGCCAGACCCTCATGGTGCCCGTCCGCATTTCGCTCAGCGGCAAAGATGCCGGCCGGGCCGTTACCTTCGACGGAAAGTCCCTAACGGAATACACCGCCACAATCGGTGAGGTTTTTATCGGGCTGAAGGGACGGGTTCCCACGGCCAGTGCTCCCGCCGAACTCCGGGTGGTAGTCAGTGCCCAGGGCTATATTCCCTCCAGTGTCAACCTGAAACTCCTGCGGGAATTTAACGATCCGTTCACCATCCGGCTGGTGAAACAGGATGCGCCACCGGCCGGGGTAGCCACCACGGTACAGGCCGCACCTGCGACCGCTAACGGAACCGTCACGACGGAAAAGAAAATTGAGGTCGTCAGCGCCCCGACCAGCCCGTCGGCTCCTGCCACCCAGACAACCGTCACCATTCCGCCCAATACCCAGCTGAAAGATGACAAAGGCCAGCCCGTCACGGGTAATGTTCAGACGGCCGTAGCGGTCTTTTCCGGCACGTCCCAGGAAGCCCGCCAGGCCTTTCCGGGTGGCCTGACGGTCAGTCTGGCCCGCGACGAGCGGGGCCAGGCTAACGTGCCCGTTACGCTGAATCCCGCCGTTGTGATATCCGTCATCATGACCAACGCCACCGGCCAGAACGTGAGCCAGTTCAGCCAGCCGATCTTTATCCGGGCCAGCATTCCGGATGTCGTTAACCCGGCCTCAGGCAAACGCCCCTCGGTGGGGACGCCCTACCGGATCTTCAGCTACAGCGAACGGTCAGGAGCCTGGACCTACGAGCGGGACGTAACCGTGGAGCGGGACGGTAGCGGCTTCTTTGTCAACATTCCGGTCACTCACCTGTCTGCCTACTTAGCCGAGGAACGTACCGAACCCGTAGGCAGCGCGCCACCGGAAACCTGTAGTGTTTCGTTCAAAATTAATGGCGCACCGGCTGGATTCGCCTGTAATTACGTGCTCAACCGGAACGGAGCTTACCTGCAGGAAGGCAACCTTACCGCCGCAAACCTAACCATCCCGGATGTGCCCAAAACAGGCGAGTATGAACTCATCCTCCGCGTCGGAGGGCAGACCGTTGCGACCTACAAGGGGCCAAACCCCTGCGCCGAAATTCCGGTGAATGTAACCATCCCGGCCAACCTTGTTACCGGCACCTTCACCGTACGCGGCGTTTGCGAAAACGGGAAGAACATCGAGGTGTATCCGTCCGTCACGGTGTATTATCGCCCCAGCAGCGGAGCGGCATCCGCCGTTACCCTTTCGGCCAATTTTGCCATGGGCAAGGGCGCGCTGACCAACCTGCTCCCGAATACCGCCTACACCGCCAAGGTGTACGTTTCCGGTGGTGAGTATGTGGAAACCTTCCAGTCCCAAAGTACAAACTTCGAGCAGACGATCACTTACACGCTGGCAGCGCACACCCAGGCCTGTAAGCAATAAAATCGCCCGGCGGCGTTCCCCTCAGCAGCGGCAGGCTTCCCATACGGAGGCCTGCCGTTTGCTTTATCAGACAATCCACTTTTCAACCCTGGGCTGAAAACCCCCTCTCAGGAACGTCTTTTTGCTAATTTTTCACCCCAAAATATTATAACATCATCATATAGTTGGCACGCAACTTGCAATTATCAGACATGAATGATAGTTTTGGCGTGTCTGATTTACTCAACGTTATGAAACAACAAAATGACAGTATGGGTGAAAACCGGGCTTTCAGCCGAAGGCGTCTCCTCCAATTACTGTCTGACAATCACTAATATACCCGATTCGTCCAGGCAGGCCAGCCTTTATTTGGATAAAATTATCATCTGAGGAGCTGGTCCTGGGTTTTCTGGCACGATAATCGAAAAGAATTCGCTTGCAAATAAGTGATCAACCGGAAAGGCCGGTGCCCCTGGTGGCGGTCTTTTTGAGTGCCTTGCCGGACGTAAGCGGTCCGGTAAGGTAGGTAGGACAGAGAAAAATGGCAGCAAAAGTCCCCAGACGAGTGTTTCCGGGGACTTTTCTTATTTTTCCCCAGGCCAAACAAAAAGCCCCACCGGACTTACTGTCCAGCGGGGCTTGTGGGCCCACCAGGGCTCGAACCTGGGACCACTTGATTATGAGTCAAATGCTCTAACCGACTGAGCTATAGGCCCTTACGATTTTACTTTATCCAAAACCGTTCACAATTTTACGACAATTTCGCCTTAATGCCAACCCTCCAGGCCCCGGTTTATCCGCCGGGCGAAACATCCGGAGCGTTTTCCCGGTATATTTGCCAAAAACCGTTCTGCCGATCTTGTCTTCCCCCAACAAGAAAAAAATCGTCAACGACCCGGTCTACGGGTTCATCACCATTCCCAGCGCGCTGATCTACGACCTGGTCGAGCACCCGTTCTTCCAGCGGCTGCGGCGGATTAAACAGTTGGGGCTGTCGGAATTTGTCTACCCCGGAGCCCTGCATACCCGCTTCCACCACGCCCTGGGCGCCATGCACCTGATGAGTCAGGCCATCCAGACCCTGCGCGGCAAAGGCCACCGGATCTCCGAGGCCGAATGCGAAGCCGCCCAGGCGGCCATTCTGCTCCACGACGTCGGCCATGGCCCTTTCTCCCACGTGCTGGAAGCAGCCATCCTAGCGGGGGTTCACCACGAAAGCCTGTCCCTGCTGCTGATGCACGAGCTGAACCGACAGTTCGGCGGCGCGCTGGACCTAACCATCCGGATGTTCGAAGGCACCTACGAACGGCCTTTTTTCCACCAGCTCATCTCCAGCCAGCTGGATATGGACCGCATCGACTACCTGAACCGCGACTGTTTCTACACGGGCGTGGCCGAGGGAACCATCGGCGCCGAACGCATCATCAAAATGCTCGACCTGGTGGACGATCAGCTGGTCGTGGAAGCCAAAGGGATCCTCAGCGTTGAAAACTTCCTGAACGCAAGGCGGCTGATGTACTGGCAGGTTTACCTCCACAAGACCTCCATCTGCGCCGAATCCATGCTGCTCCAGCTCATCCGGCGGGCGCGGTTCCTGGTCCAGCAGGGAGAAAACCTGCCCGCCTCCCCCGCCCTGAGCCTGTTCCTCAAGCAGCCGGTTACCCTGGAGAATTTCCGAAACGACCACCAGTATCTCGACGCGTTTGTACGCCTGGACGATTACGATATCTGGTGGTGCGTTAAATCCTGGAGCGAACATACCGACCCCGTACTGGCCAGGCTGAGCGCCATGCTGCTGGACCGACGGCTCTTCAAAATCATGCTGTCGGCCGAACCCTTCGCGGGCTCACTCGTCCGGGAGATCGAGCAGCAACTGCTGGGGCAGGGCCTTCAGAACGACGAATTGTCCTATTTTATCGTCGAAGGAGTCGCCACCAATTCGGCTTACCTGCCCGCCATCGACAACATCAACGTCAAGCTCAAAACCGGCCAGGTCATCGACATCGCCGACGCCTCCGATCTGCCCAATATCAAAGCCCTGACGAACGTCGTCCGGCGGTATTACGTCTGCTGGGCCAGAGAAGATGGTCGCTTGACTGTTGACGCTTGACGCTTGATAGGGGGCATTCGCATACCAACGGAATTTGTCAATTGTCAAACGTCCCATGTCCAGCGTCCATTGTCCAACGTCAAGCGTACATCGTCCCATACCACCGCCCGGCCCGGGACCGTTATTCCGGCACTTGTCTTCCACCAACAATTTGTTGAAATAAACCGGCAGGTCTATCAATCGTCCAATTTGTTGGCTACCTTAGCGGCTGAAATGCCTTAATCATGAATGGCCTGGCTGCCGGCCGCGTCTACTCTATGAAATTTACAGTAAAGCAGATTGCTTCCCTGCTCGAAGGAACTGTGAACGGTGATGATACCGTCTTTATCAGTCAATTAGCGAAAATTGAAGAGGCTACACCCGGCAGCATCTCCTTTTTATCCAATCCGAAATACGAGCCATTTCTTTACACGACCTCCGCTTCGGCGGTGATTGTTGACCGGTCGTTTACGCCCCGTCAGGACGTTTCGCCGGCCCTGATCTTCGTGGATAACTCCTATTCTGCCTTTACCCGGCTGCTGGAAGAAGTGAACCGGCTGCGTACGGCCGCCAAAACCGGTGTCGAACAGCCTTCCTTTCTGGGCGAGGGCGCCCAGGTGGGCGAGGGTGGCTACCGCGGTGCCTTTTCCTACGTCGGCGCCAACTGCCGGATCGGGAAAAACGTCAAGATCTATCCGCAGGCTTATATTGGCGACAACGTGACCATCGGTGACAATACGGTAATCCATGCCGGGGTCAAGATTTACGAACGAGCCGTCATCGGCAGCAACTGTGTCATCCATGCCGGGGCGGTCATCGGCAGCGACGGCTTCGGTTTCGCCCCCCAGCCCGACGGCAGTTACCGGACCATTCCCCAGCTTGGCAACGTGGTCATTGAGGACAACGTCAGCATCGGCGCCAATACCACCATCGACTGCGCGACCATGGGTTCGACCCTCATCCGCCATGGGGCCAAGCTCGACAACCTGATTCAGATCGGCCATAATGTTGAAATTGGCCGCCATACCGTTATCGCGGCCCAGACGGGCATTTCCGGGTCCACCAAGCTCGGTGATTACTGCATCGTCGCGGGACAGGTCGGCATTGCCGGCCACCTCTCGCTGGCCAACCGCACCAAAATCGGCGCACAGTCCGGCGTCGGCAAGTCCATCAAGGAAGAAGGCCAGTCCCTCAACGGCTCCCCGGCCTTTGATCTCAGCGACAGCATGCGTTCGCTCGCCATATTCCGCAAATTACCTCAGCTGGATAAGCGGGTTCAGGCGCTTGAAGCCGAACGCGCCAACGCAGAGGCATTACCCCTTGACGGGAAAGTTGCGTAGCTTTCCCGGACCTTACCCACTGGAATCGCCCGCCGCATTCCCTTAGGTTAAACGTGTACATGAATACAAAGCAGCAAACCATTCAAAAAGCCGTTTCGGTGTCCGGCGTCGGGCTACACACGGGTGTCATGGCCACCATGACCTTCCTGCCGGCTCCCGCCAACCATGGGTACAAATTTCAACGAATCGACCTGCCAGGCCAGCCGATCGTCGACGCCGATGTCGACAATGTGGTAGACCTTTCCCGGGGCACGACCATTGAACAGAGCGGCGCCCGCATCCACACCGTCGAACATACCCTCGCCGCGCTGGTGGGGCTCCAATTAGACAATGTGCTGATCCAGCTCGATGGCCCCGAGCCGCCGATCATGGACGGCAGTTCCATCAAATTCATTGACGCCCTGCAGGCGGCCGGCATCGAGGAACAGAACGCTTACCGGAACTACCTGGAGGTAACGGAATACGTTCACTTCAAGAACTCGGAGAAGGACATTGAAATTGCGGCGCTGCCCCTCAACGACTACCGCCTGACGGTGATGGTCGACTATAACTCCCGGGTCATCAGCAGCCAGCACGCCTCCCTGAACGATATCAGCCGGTTTACGGAGGATATCGCCATGTGCCGGACCTTCGTGTTCCTGCACGAGCTCGAAACGCTCTACAAGCAAAACCTCATCAAGGGTGGGGATCTGACCAACGCCATCGTCATCGTGGACCGCGAGGTGCAGGACGGCGAACTGGATTACCTGGCCGATCTGCTGAATAAACCCAAGGTAAGCGTCAACAAACGGGAAGGCATCCTCAACAATCTTGAGCTGCATTACCCCAACGAAATGGCCCGCCACAAGCTGCTCGACCTGGTCGGTGACCTGGCGCTGGTGGGTCGTCCGCTGAAAGCCCAGATCCTTGCCGCCCGCCCGGGCCACGCCGCCAACGTCGCTTTTGCCAAGAAAATCAAGAAGCTGGGCCAGAAGAACGCCGCCAACAACGTGCCCTCCTACGACCCGAAGCTGCCCCCGATCATGGACATCAACCGGGTTTACCAGTTGCTGCCGCACCGGTACCCGTTCCAGCTGCTCGACAAAATCATCGCCCTGGACGCCAACAGCGTCGTCGGCATCAAGAATGTAACCATGAACGAGCCGTTTTTCCCGGGGCATTTTCCGGGCAATCCGGTGATGCCGGGCGTGATGCAGCTGGAAGCCATGGCCCATACGGGTGGCATTCTTGTCCTGAGCACCGTACCCGATCCCGAAAACTACTGGCCGTTTCTGGTCGGAATCGACAACTGCCGGTTCCGCCGGAATGTCGTCCCGGGCGATACCATTATCTTCCGCTGTGAATTTACCTCCCCCATGAAACGGGGCATTGCCAAAATGGCCGGTCGTGGCTACGTCAGCGGACAGCTCGTCTGCGAAGCGGATATGACGGCCAGTCTTGTTAAGAAGAAATAGTCGACCGTCTGTCCGTCGGCAGTCATCCGTTTAATGACCACCGGACTGATGCCTGACTGACCGTCGACTTTAAACCGTACTTGGAATGATACAACCACTCGCCTACGTCCATCCCGAAGCCAAGATCGCCCATAACGTGGTGATTGAGCCGTTCGCGATCATCAATAAGGATGTCGAGATCAGTGAAGGGACCTGGATTGGCTCACATGCTGTCATCAACGAGGGCGCCCGGATCGGCAAAAACTGCCGGATCTACCCGGGCGCGGTCATTTCGGCCGTTCCTCAGGACCTGAAGTTCAAGGGAGAATATACGCTTACCTATATCGGGGATAACACCACCATCCGGGAGTACGCAACCATCAGCCGGGGCACGGAGGAACACTGGAAAACCGAAATCGGGCAAAACTGCCTGATTATGGCCTACAGCCACGTGGCACACGACTGCCGGATCGGTAACCACTGCATCCTGACCAATAACGTGCAGATGGCCGGACACGTCCACCTGGGCGACTGGGCCATTATCGGCGGATCGAGCTCGGTGCTGCAATTCGTTAAAGTTGGCGCCCACGCCATGATTTCGGGCGGATCGCTGGTGCGGAAAGACGTCCCGCCCTTTACCAAAGCGGCCCGGGAACCGATCACCTACGCGGGAATCAACTCCATCGGCCTGCGCCGGCGGGGGTTTTCCAACGAAAAGATCAACGATATCCAGAATATCTACCGGTATATCTACCTGAAAGGCCTCAACAATGCCGAGGCGCTTTCGCTCATTGAACTGGACCTGCCGCCCTCAGACGAACGGGATGAAATCGTCAATTTCATCCGCAACTCGGAGCGTGGGATCATGAAAGGCCCCTCGGGTCGGGATTCGGTCGATTAGGTCGAACAGCATGAGGATTGAAGCAGCGGGGGTAGGAAAACGGTTTCGGCGGGAGTGGATCTTCCGGGGCGTGGACCTGCGCCTGGAAACCGGCCAGAGCTACACCTTCGTCGGACCAAACGGCAGCGGAAAATCCACCCTGCTTCAGCTGCTGTCCGGCGTCATGCCGCTAACGGAAGGTGAGCTTTCTTACCACCTTGGTGCTCAGCCCCTGGATGCCGACGACTGGCACCGGCACCTGGTCATCGCCGCCCCTTACCTGGAGCTGATCGAGGAACTGACCCTGCTGGAACTGCTGGCCTTTCACCAGGCCTTTAAACCCTTCCGGGATGGCCTCGGTCCGGCCGAACTATGCCAGCGCATGCACCTGGAACACGCCCGTCATAAGGAAGTCAAGGTATTTTCCTCGGGTATGAAACAACGGGTCAAGCTGGGCCTGGCCTTTTATTCCGAGGCGGCGCTGGTCATTCTGGATGAGCCTACTGCCAACCTCGACCGCCAGGGCGTCGCCTGGTACCGGGAACACGTCACCCAGCTCGCCGACCGCCTGCTGCTGATTGGCTCCAACCAGCCCGAAGAATACGATTTCTGCCCGAATATCATCGATATTACGCGCTGGAAATAAGTGCTTATGAACCAACCCTACCCCTTCGCCGACCTGGACCTGGCCCGTCGCCTAGAGCGCACGGAAGCCCGGGCCAACGCCGCTTTTGTGGATTCCCGTGCCCGGCTCCAGCCCGATAGCGGTGCCTGCTGGATCGCAGTAGCCGGTGCCTACGCCATGTTTGATGGCGTCGATTCGCCCCTAACGCAGACCTTCGGCCTGGGCGTCTTTGAATCCATTTCCGACGCGCATCTGGACGAGCTGGAAGCCTTCTTTACCGAACGTGGCAGCGATACCTTCCACGAAGTCAGTCCGCTGGCGGGACCGGAACTGCTGGCCCGCCTGGCCGAACGCGGCTACCGGCCCATAGAGGTGAGCAACGTCCTTTACCGGCCTACCGAACACGCGGCATCAACCCCGACGGCACTGGTGGTCCGGCAAACCGGCCCCGACGAAGCCGACCGCTGGGCCCGAACCTCCGCCGAAGGCTGGCGAACGGAAGCGCCCGAACTGGTGGACTTTATGCTCGCCCTGGGTCAGATCAGTGCCCAGGCCCGCGGCATCGCCTGCTTTGTGGCCGAACAGGCCGGCGAACCCATCGCCGCCGGTGCCCTGAGTCTGGGCGAAGGCGTAGCGCTGATGGCTGGCGCCAGTACGCTCCCGCCCTTCCGCGGACAAGGTGCTCAGCGCGCCCTGTTTGAAGCCAGGATGGCCTTTGCCCTCCGGCAGGGGTATCCCCTGGCTATGGTCGTAACCATGCCCGGCAGCGCATCCCAACGAAATGCCGAACGGCAGGGCTTCCGCATCGCCTACACGCGCACGAAATGGCACCGCCCGGCCCGGTAAGGGGCTTTTTGACGGCCAAAGCATTCGTTCCTCACTCAATTTAAGCCCAATCGAATACGTACAATCCGTAAATAGTGTAGATTTAACAGTTTGCTGATTGCGTATATGCCTTACCCTATCCTTCGCGCCTGGTTTCACCGAATCGCTTTGCCGGTATTGTGCCTCCTGGGGCACCATGCCCGGGCTACGGTCGCCCTGGTCCCCAACCAGGGTCAGTGGCCGGCAGAGGTGCGTTTCCGGGCGGAAATCCCGGGAGGGATGCTTTTTTTGAAGAATCAGTCACTGCACTACGTCTTTTTTGACAGCCAGGCCGTGTCCGATGCGCATGCCGCGGGTAACCTTCCCGGTTCGGGCAAGGGAATCATCCGGGGGCACGGGGTGGAAGTTATGCTGGAAGGCAGCTCCCCGGTGGCATCTCCCACTGGGCTGCGTCCGCTGGAGCAGCGCGAAACCTACCTGCTCGGCAAAGATCCGGCCCGCTGGAGCAGCAACGTGCCGGCCTACGGCGAAGTCCTCTACAAAGACATCTATCCGGGCATCGACCTGCGGCTCTTTGCGTATTACCAGACCCTAAAGTACGAGTTCATCGTCCGGCCCGGCGCCGACCCTTCGCGGATTCGGCTTCGCTACGAAGGGGCCTCGCTCCTGCAAACCGAGGGTGATCAATTGCTGGTCGGAACCAGCCTGAACCCCTTTCGGGAAGGCAGGCCCTACAGCTTCGTGGAGAAACAGGGGAAACCAGTGGAGGTGCCCGCCCACTGGCAGGTGGAAGGCCAGACGGCCCGGTTCCGGTTTCCGCAGGGCTACGACCGAAGCCTGCCCCTGACGATCGACCCCACCCTGGTGTTTTCGACCTATACCGGCTCCAAATCCGACAACTGGGGGCATACGGCTACCTACGACGACCAGGGAAATCTCTACACGGCCGGCGTCGTCTTTGGCCGGAACCTGCAGCCAACCCGGGGTGCCTTTCAGATGAATTTTCGCGGGGATCTCGACCTGGCCATTCTGAAGTTCAATCCCGATGGCAATCAACTCCTGTACGCTACCTACCTGGGCGGCCGGGGCGGCGAAGCGCCGAATAGCCTGATTGTCAACAGCAAGGGCGAGCTGGTGATTTACGGAGTCACCTCCTCCCCCGACTTTCCGGTCACCACCGGCGCGTATTCGACGACCTTCCGGGGAGGCCCCTCCGTCAGCCCGGCCGGGAACGGCGGCGTAACCCCTTCGGTGGGTGATTCGGTCTCCTCCATTCAGTTTCGCAACGGCACCGACCTGTTTGTGGCCAAGCTCAGCGCCAACGGACAGGCGCTTACGGCCGCTACTCTGATCGGCGGTTCTGCCAACGATGGCCTTTCTCCGGCCAGTACCTTCCGAATTCGGAATTACGGGGACGATCTGCGCGGGGAGGTGGGCCTCGACGGGGCGGATAACGTCTACGTGGCGACCGTAACAGCCTCCGCAGATTTTCCCATCGTGGGCGGCAGCCAGACCCAGCGCAACGGCCCGACCGACGGCGTTATCTTCCGGCTCAGTGCCGACCTGCGGCAACTGCAATGGAGCACCTACCTGGGCGGCGGCGATACCGATGCCACCTACGGTCTGAAAGTAACCCCAACAGGCACGGTCTACGTCTGCGGCGTAACGCGCAGTGCTGATCTGCCAAGTACGGCCACGGCGCTCCGACCCCGCCTCAGCGGCACCGAAGACGGCTTTGTTGCCCGCTTCGATAACCAGAGCCTGAGCGCGCTGACTTACCTGGGCACGGATTCGGCCGATGTGGCCTACCTTCTCGACCTGGACGCCAGCCAGAATGTGCACGTCTTTGGCCTCACCCGGGGCACCTATCCCGTCACCGAAGGGACCTACCGGGTAGCGGGCAGCCGGCAATTTATCCACGCCCTGGACCCCATGCTTTCGCGGACGCTCTTTTCGACCGTCGTCGGCTCGGGGCGGCCAAATCCGGACATAGTCCCGACGGCCTTCATGATCAACGAATGCGGCAATATTTACCTCTCGGGCTGGGGCGGCGCGACCAATACCACCGCCATCGGGGTCACTACCACCAGCACCCTCGGCCTGCCTGTTACGGAGGATGCGCTCAAAACCACGACCACGGGCAATAATTTCTGGATCGCCGTGCTGGAGCGGAACGCCCGTTCCCTGCTGTACGCCACTTTTTTTGGCAGTAACGCGCCGGGGCCTGGTCAGGGCAACCAGGACCGGGGAGACCACGTCGACGGGGGTACATCCCGCTTTGCCAAATCGGGCGTTATCTACCATGCCGTTTGCGCCTGCGGCGGAACGCGCTTTCCCACCACGCCCCAGGCCTGGTCGCGGACCAACAACAGTGCCAATTGCAATAACGCCGCCTTCAAAATCGACATCGACCAGCTAAAGGCTTCTTTCGACACCTACCAAGGCACCCAGAAGGGCGTTGTCCAGGGATGCGCTCCGTTATCGCTCACCTTCGTCAATACCAGCCTGGGGGGCCAGCGGTACGAATGGGATCTGGGGGGCCTCAGCCGGACCGACAGCCGCAGCCAGGCCACCTACACCTTCGACAAACCCGGTGAGTACACCATTACGCTCCGGGCCTTTAACCGCCTGACCTGCCAGCAGGTAGACGTGGCCCAGCAGGTAATCAAGGTTTTCCCGGCCAACTTCAGCCTCCGGCCCGACACCACCATTTGCCCGGGCCAGCCCGTAACCCTGCAGGCCTCCGGCGGAAAAACCTACGCCTGGACGCCGGCCCAGGGACTGAGCGCTACCAACGTGGCCGGTCCGGTAGCCACGGTGAACCAGACTACCCGGTATACGGTTACCATCACCAACGAGTTCGGCTGCGTGGCCACCCGAAACGTAACGATTCAGACCGACGACAGTTTCCGCCCGCGGGTGGAAGCCCGGACCCGCGCCGGCTGCGCCGAGGCCACCACGGTCGAACTGCTCAACCGAACCGCCGGAGCCGACTCCGTCCGCTGGACACTGGGGAACGGGCAGACAATCAACAGCAACGCGCCCCCGTCCTTTCAGTACGCCCCGTCGGGACAATATGTCATCACCGCGACAGCCTACAAAGGTGCCTGTTCGCTTTCCGTGGAGCTGCCGGTCACCATCGAGAATCTCAACGAAGTTCCCAACGTCATTACCCCGAATGGGGATGGAAAAAACGATGTCTTTGATGTCGGTTTCCGGAATGCCCGGCTGGAAATCTTCAACCGCTGGGGCAAGCCCATCTACCAGGCCGATACCTACGCCAACGACTGGGGGCCGGGCGTTCCGGCCGGAACCTACCACTACCTGCTGACCACCCCTACGGGTACCCGCTGCAAAGGCTGGATCATGGTGATGGAATGAAGTCAGTAGTGAAATGGTTTGAATGGTTAGGATGGTTTAAATGGCTGGAATGGTTAAATTGCAACTCCTAACCATCCCGACCATTTCACCATTCAAACCATACAAATTATCCCATCCATGAAAACACTCCTAACCATCTGCTGCGCCCTGTTGCTGGCCCTGCCGACCCTGGCCCAGGAAAGTTACCACGGCAAGAAGATTACGCCCGAGGGAGCGATTCCGGCGACCGAGCTGACCTCGAAAATTGGCAATAAGAAGCAACTGGCGACCAAAGTGGAAGGCACCGTTGAGTCCGTCTGCAAGATGAGCGGCTGCTGGATGAAGGTGAAAACCGCCGACGGCAAGTCCATGCGCGTAACCTTCAAGGATTACGGGTTCTTTGTTCCGAAAGACATTGAAGGCAAGACGGTTGTCTTCGAAGGTACGGCCCAGTCGACCACCACTTCCGTAGCCGAGCTTCGTCACTACGCCGAAGATGCGGGTAAGAGCAAGGACGAGATCGAAAAAATCACAAAACCCGAAAAGGCCGTTACCTTCGTCGCTGACGGGGTTATCGTCAAACGGTAAGCACCCTTCGGCCTGATCCATTCCGGTGCTGGCTATCGGCAATTTTCCTATCTTGTGAAGGCAGTCCAATCAGGGCTGCCTTTTTTGTACCCATCTGGTTGTAAACGATGAAGAAATTGTATGGAAGCGGCCTGCTGTTGGCCGGTTTAAGCCTGCTGGGCTCGCCCGCGCTGGCGCAGCGTACCCTGCTGCATTGCGGGGGATTGTTCGACGGAGCTCGGAACGACGTACGGCGGGAGATGACCGTCGTGGTCGAAGGCAACAAAATCACGGCCATCCAGACCGGCTACACCCGGCCGGCCGGTTCGGATAAGGTAGTGGATCTGCGGGCCAAAACCGTGCTGCCGGGGCTTATCGATATGCACGTGCATATCGAGAGCGAAACGCGCCGGGGCGGGGCCTACGACCGCTTTACGCAGAACGTGCCGGATGTGGCCTTCCAAGCGGCCAAATACGCCAAAACAACCCTCCTGGCTGGCTTTACGACGGTTCGCGATCTGGGCGGCTCCGGGGTCAACATTTCGCTCCGGAACGCCATCAACCGGGGGCTCATCGACGGTCCGCGGATTATTACGGCGGGGAAGTCCATCGCCACCACCGGCGGTCATGCCGACCCCACCAATGGGTACCGCAAAGACCTTATGGGCGATCCCGGCCCCGGTGAAGGCGTGATCAACGGCCCGGACGAAGCCCGCAAGGCTGTTCGGCAGCGGTACAAGGACGGCTCGGACGTCATCAAGGTCACGGCTACGGGCGGCGTGCTGAGCAACGCCAAAGACGGCTCCGGCCCCCAGTTTAACGAAGAAGAACTGCGCGCGATCGTCGCCACAGCCAAGGATTACGGCTTTACCGTCGCCGCCCACGCCCACGGAGCCGAAGGCATGAAACGGGCCATCCGCGCGGGCGTGACGACCATCGAACACGGGACGCTGATGGACGACGAGGCCATCGCCCTCTTCAAGCAGTACGGCACCTACTACGTCCCGACCATCATCGCCGGGAAAACGGCGGCGGACTCTGCCCGGATTTTTGGCTACTACCCGCCCCTGGTCACGCCCAAAGCCCTGGCCATCGGTCCTAAAATCCAGGCGACCTTCGCCAAGGCCTACAAAGCCGGGGTAAAAATCGCCTTTGGCACCGATGCGGGCGTCTACGTGCACGGCTACAACGCCAAAGAGTTCGAATACATGGTCGAGGGCGGCATGCCTCCCCTGGAAGCGCTGCAGTCGGCCCTGCTGGTCAACGCCCGAATCCTGGGAATGAACGAGCAGATTGGTTCGGTGGAAGTGGGCAAACTGGCCGATCTCATCGCCGTCGACGAAAACCCGCTCCAGAACATCAGGACCTTACAAACCGTCCGGTTCGTGATGAAGGACGGAACCATCTACAAACAATGAGCAAAGGACGGGGCCGGCATTCGGGCTGGCCCTTTCGGTTTCCCCAGGCTTAATTTTCCGGCCTGCATCGGTAGGTTTCCCGGTTCCGGCGCCTTTTCAGGAACATTGTAACCTTCTATTGCATGTCACCCGAACGTACCGGAAACTACCGCTGGCGCATTGTCCTGCTGCTTTTTTTCGCGACAACGATCAACTACATCGACCGGCAGGTGCTGTCGTTTACGATGATCGATGAGACGTTTCGGCGGGAAATGCTGGGCATACCGGCCGGTCAGGCCCTTACCCAGGCTGACCTCGATAATTTCAAAATCCAGTACAGCTACGTCGATACCGCCTTTAAAATCGCCTATGCCCTGGGGTTTGTCCTCATTGGCTGGCTCATCGACCGGGTCGGCACCCGGCGCGGCTTTTCCATTTCCATCATTGTCTGGAGCATTGCCGGGGTCCTGAACGCTTTTGTCGGCAACCTCCGGACGCTGAGCCTGACCCGCTTCATGCTGGGTGTCGGAGAGGCGGGGAATTTCCCGTCGGCCATTAAGTCGGTTGCCGAGTGGTTTCCCAAGAAGGAGCGCTCCTTTGCGACGGGCCTCTTCAACGCCGGCGCCAACGTGGGCGTGATCGTGACGGCGGCCCTGGTTCCCTGGATGACCCTGCACTACGGCTGGCGGTTTTCGTTTATCGCTACCGGCCTGCTGGGCTTTTTCGTCCTGTTGTTCTGGTGGATGAGCTACCGACGGCCCGAAGAACATCCCAAACTGACTACGGCCGAGCGGAACTACATCCAGCAGGATCAGGACGACGACCTGCCGGAGGAAAAACTCTCCTGGCCGCGGCTGCTGGGCATGCGGCAAACCTGGGCCTTTATCGTCGGCAAGTTCCTATGTGATCCCATCTGGTGGTTTTACCTGACCTGGCTCCCGGACTTCTTCAACAGCAGCGAAAGCCTGGACCAGAAACTGGATCTGAAAAGCGTGGGGCTGCCCTTTCTGGTCATTTACATTGTTTCCGATGGCGGCAGCGTGCTCTTTGGCTGGCTGTCGTCCAAGTTCATGAGCCTGGGCTGGTCGATGAACCGCGCCCGGAAAACCACCATGCTCATCTGTGCGCTTTGCGTGGTACCCATCTTTTTCGCCGCCCAGACGAGCAGCCTGTACCTGTCCATTGCCCTGATTTCCCTGGCTACGGCCGCCCACCAGGGCTGGTCGGCCAACCTGTATACCTTCGCGTCGGACTTATTTCCGCGCTCTGCCGTTGCCTCCGTCACCGGCATCGGGGGCATGTTCGGGGCCGTGGGTGGTATTCTGCTGGCGGCGGTCGCCGGCTATATCCGGGTGAATTTTGGCTATTTGCCGCTTTTTCTGGTGGCCAGTTCGGCCTACCTGATCGCCCTGGGTATTATTCACCTGTTAACGCCTCGGATGGAACCCGTTAACCGGCGGGAGTTAGTCAGCCTGGCCGTTTAACGCGCCCAAAGAGCATCTATATGGTTTAGCGGAAAAGTTTCGGTTAAACAAGCGGGCGTAAGCCTTCGTATACTTTATTTGTAAACTACCCGCCAGGGAGAAAAAACCCAATCCCCTTACGCATTATGTCCCTTCTGAACGGTTCACTATATCCGGCTCAAGATCTGCCCGAACGAGTTCTTCAATTTGGCACGGGCGTGCTGTTGCGTGGTCTGCCTGACTTTTTTATCGATAAAGCCAACCAACAGGGCTTGTTCAACGGCCGGATCGTGGTTGTGAAATCGACCGGTGGCCGCACGGATGCGTTCTCGGACCAGGATAACCGCTATACGCTGGTGACGCGGGGGCTGGAGAACGGGCAGGCCATTGAGGAACAGCGGGTCGTAACGGCCATCAGCCGGGTCATATCGGCCCAGGATAACTGGCCAGCGGTCCTTCAGGCGGCCCGCAACCCGCACCTGCAGATCGTGATTTCCAACACTACGGAAGTAGGCATTCAATACGTGGAAGAAAGCATCTTCCAGAGTCCGCCCCAGTCGTTTCCGGGCAAGCTGACGGCCTTCCTTTACGAACGGTTCAAAAACTTTGGCGGCAGCAAGCACAAAGGCATGGTCGTGGTGCCGACCGAACTGCTGCCCGAAAACGGCCTGCGGCTGCGCGATACAGTCGAACGGCTGGCCCGTCATAACGAACTGGGCAAGCTGTTCATGAAGTGGCTGAAATTTCACGTGCGCTTCTGCAACTCCCTGGTTGACCGGATTGTGCCGGGTGTTCCCGAAGACGAGGCCCGCCAGGAACTGGAGCAGGCGCTGGGGTACGAAGACAAACTGCTGACCGTAGCCGAGCCGTATCGCCTCTGGGCCATCGAAGGCGACGAGCGGGTTCGGGAGATGCTGTCGTTCGCCGGCGCGGATCCGGGCGTAGTCATCGAGGAAGACATCACCTTTTACCGGGAACGCAAGCTTCGGATACTGAACGGAGGCCACACCATCAGCGTCCCAATGGGTTACCTGCTCGGCCTGGAGACCGTCCGCGATTGCATGGAGCACCCGCTCATGAGCCGGTTTATGGAAGAGGTCATTACCCAGGAAATCGTCCCGACGGTGCCGACCCTGGGTGCTCCCGACGAACCCGATCCCGTTGGCCAGTTTGCCTCCGCCGTGCTCGACCGGTTCCGGAACCCCCATATCGTGCACTACCTGCTGAACATTACCCTGCAGTCGACCTCCAAGATGCGGGCCCGGAATTTGCCCAGCCTGCAGCGGTATTACGACCGGTTCGACCGCGTCCCGCAGCGCATGGCCCTGGGCTTTGCGGCCTACCTGCGGTTCATGAGGGCGGTGCGGATTGAAGACAATACCTACCTGGGTGAAGTTAACGCCCTGGGCGGGCTGATCACCTACCCCATCCGCGACGACCAGGCTGATTACTACTACCGGCTCTGGCAGCGCGTCGAGGAACAGGACCTGGTTTCGGTCCGGCAGTTCGTGCTGGCCGTCTGCGGTGATACGACGCTCTGGGAAGCGGATTTGAACGCGCTGCCGGGCTTTGTCGAGGCAGTGACCGAACACCTCATCAGCCTGCTTCGCCACGGCGCGGAAGCTACGCTGGAAAAGCAGCTGGTAACCGCTTAAATACCCAATACACAAAAAAAGTCGTCCGGTAGCCGGACGACTTTTTTTGTGCCAGCCGGGCCAAACCCGGGCCGACTCAGGGATCGGGTAATTGTCTATTCATCCCAGGCGGGTCACTTTCAGGAGCCGCGGCCAGACGTAGGCACTGAAGGCGAGGCCCAGCATCAGGCCCACCGAATCCGCGACCACATCCTGCCATTCGCAGGCCCGCCCGATGGGCATTACCAGTTGGTAGAGTTCAATGAGGATGCCGTAGGCGGTCCCGATCGCGAAGACGACCAGGGCTGAAAACCGGGAGCCTTCTTTCCAGAGAAAGGCCCAGAGCATGAAAATGGCAAGGTGGTTGAACTTGTCGAACAGCGTCATCGGCTGGGGAAGCTCTTTCTGCGGCAGGGCGCAGCCCAGAAAAAGGATTACGGTCCAGACGATGGCCGCGTATCGCATAAAGGTTCGACTGAACATCTCAGTTGATCCGGGTGGAAAGCTGCCACTCCGTCAGAATCAGAAATAACACCATCACACTGCCGAGATACACCAGATTCCGCGAGTCCACGAGTCCGCGGCCGAGCGCACGGTACTGTTCGTCCAGGGCCAGGCGGCTCAGGGGCTCAGCCATCCCGCCCAGGCTTTCCAACCGCGCCAGCGCCCCGAGACCGATGTACAACAGAAAAAGCAGAAATACCCCCAGCACAAAGGCAACGACCTGGTTTTCGTTCAGGGAAGACGCAAACAGCCCGACGGCGGCAAAGACTCCGCCCAGCAGCAGCAGGCCCAGGTAGGAACCGAATACCGCCGCCGAATCCACGTTGCCCACCGGACTGCCCAGCACGTAAACGCTGTAGTAATAGATCAGGGTCGGCAGCAGCAGGGCCGCCACCAGCGCCCAGTTGGCCAGGAACTTACCCAGCAGCAGGTCCCGCCGGCTGAGTGGCTTGGTCAGCAGCCATTCCAGCGTGCCGCTCCGCCGTTCTTCCGCCAGCGAGCGCATGGTGACGGCCGGCACCAGAAAGAGCATGACGTACGGAGCCAGGTTGAAAAAGGTGCCCAGATCGGCATAGCCTTCGTTGAGCAGGCTGGTATCGGGAAACACCCACAGCATCATACCGATGGCCGTCAGGAAAACGGCCATGATGATGTAGGCGACCGGCGAACTGAAGAAACTGTTGATTTCCTTGCGAAAAATGGCCAGCATAGGCGACTTATTGGAATTCAGCGAAGGGTTTGTTCCTGCGCATGAACGCCGCGATGATCAGCGAGAGGATCAGGCCAAAAAAGACCGACCCCAGTACCCCGAACAGAAACGTCAGACCCGGGCTCATGAAATTTTGGCTTACCTCAAGGGCCTGCTCGATCTGGTCGTCGGACATGCCCTGTTCTTCCATTTTCACGCGCGACTGGTCCATGATCTGCTGCATGATCGTGGTGTCGATGAAGTTCATGTAGAAATAGCTGTAGGTGGCCGAAAGCATCCCAGAAATGGTAGCCACCAGCGTACCCAGGCCCACGCCTTCGCCATAAGTCATAAATCCGCCGTTCAGTGTGCGGAACTCGCGCATGGCCAGCACGATGAAGGTAACAGAGATAAGCAGGGCCAGCCAGGTCAGGGCGTTGTTGGTGAACTGACTCGTCATGTACAGGGCCGTCGAGTAGATCATCGATACGACCCCGGCAATCAGCCCCCATTTGAGGGCCACCCGGGCGGTTGAAGGAGTTTCCTGCATGGTTTAACGAATTTAGTCTACAATTAGCGGTTAATCACCGCGTAATCCTGCTTCCGGAAAACTAAGGAAATAATCAGCACCGGCAGTACCGCCAGCACCGTTTTTTTGCTTAACTCATCGGTAATCAGGTCGGCCGGGCGGATGGCGTCCACGCCTTTGAGCAGGTTGGCGTACTGGGCTGCACCCAGTTCTTTGACGAGATTGCCTTTCGTCGACAGAATCAGCTGCCGCATTTCGGCAATGTAGTTGGTAAAGACCGAGGGGTCGATCCACTCGATGAAACCGTAGATGAGCCAGCCCGTGAGGATCGCGCCCAGCGTGTTGACCACGTAGCAGATGCTCAGCCCCTCCCAGAGGTGTAGCAGTCCGTTACCGTATTGTTTCCGGTAATACCAGACGGCCGCCACCATCACAATGAGGTGAATGCCAAAATCGAGTACCTTATGGTTGCCCAGGGGCGTCACCCCGACGAAGTACAGCGCCAGAAAGTAAACGAAACAGAGCAGGCCGGTCAGCACGCCGAAGAGCAGGGAAAGCCGGAGCAGGGGCTGACCGAAAAAGTCGAGTATGGTTTTCATTCCGTGTGATCGGCTAAGCCTTTGTTGATTACCCACAGGGCCTTCCCGCGCAGTTCCTGACCGAGGAAGGGCGTATTGCGGGACCGTGAGGCGGTTCGCTGGTACACCCACGGGCGATCCGGGTCGAAAACGGTCAGCGTAGCTGGCTCGTTTTCCGCTACAGTATGAACAGGCAGCCGGAGAATCCGGCGGGGCTGGTAGGTCAGCCGGTCGACGAGTTGTTCCAGCGACAGCTCAGGCAGGTGCGTCCGGAGCAGCGAAAAAACGGTCTCCAGACCAAGAATCCCAAACTCCGCCTGGTCAAATTCCAGATTTTTGCTTTCCTCGTCCTGGGGCGAATGGTCCGACACCACCGCGTCGATCGTTCCATCGATAACGCCCTGGCGTAGCGCCTCTACGTCGGACGCCAGCCGGAAGGGCGGATTGACCTTCAGATTCGTATCGAAGGCCATCAGGGCTGTTTCGTCGTAGACCAGCTGGTGGGCGGCTACGTCGCAGCTGACGGGCAACCCTGCCGCTTTCGCCTGCCGGATGAGGTCCACGCTGCGGGCCGTCGAAATCACCGAGAAGTGCAGGCAGGGCAGCGGCCCTTCCGTGAGGGACTTGCCGGCCGGGGTTTCCTCCGGCGTGTTGCCCGTCTCCAGGGCGTAAGCCAGCAGCCGCAGATCGCGTTCCACAATGAGTTCTTCCGCAATGGCTGGCATGCCTTTCAGGCCCAGTTGCGTACTGGTCAGCCCTTCGTTCATCTGCCCAAAATGGGTCAGTTTCGTTTCCTCGGGACGGTTCATCAGCAGGCCGTCGAACGGCCGCAGGTACTGGATCGTCTTTACCAGCAGGTCCGGATTCGTCAGCGGATGCTCGCCGTCGGAGAAGGCCACCGCCCCTGCATGGTGCAGGTCGATCATTTCGGTAAAGTCCTTGCCTTCGGCGCCTTTGGTGACCGCGGCGATGGGATGCACGCTGACCACCTGCCCCAGCGTACTGTGGCGGATGTAAGCCAGGGTATCCTTGGAATCAATGGCCGGGCGGGTATTGGGCAGGATAGCCAGATCCGTAAAGCCGCCCCGGGCCGCCACCCGGCAGACCGTTTTGAGGTCTTCCTTATGCTCATAGCCCGGGTCCCGGCCCGCCACCCTAAGGTCGAACCAGCCGGGCGATACGCATAGGTTTTCCCCCTCGATCACCCGGGTCTTCTCGTCGGCCGCAAGCCCCTCGCCCACTTCGCGAATAAGTCCGTTTTCGATCAGCAGATCGCGTACCTGGCCGTTGTATGGCGACCGGGAGTCAATCACGCGCGCGGCTCGGATCAGTAGTTTCATAAAGCTGTATTCCGGAATTAGGATTCGGCGGTGCTCCCGCCCGACCGCCACCTGCAGGCGCGGTAACGTTCAAAAAAAAAGCCCCTGCCGGAGCTTTTAAGACGAATGGCGGGCACTAGGCACCGACCAGTTCCCGGTAGGCATCGGCGGAGAGCAGCGCTTCAACCTCCGAGGGGGCATCGAGCCGCAGACGGATCATCCAGCCCCGCTCGTACGGTTCTTCGTTTACCAGTTCGGGCGATTTTTCGACTTCCGGGTTGATTTCCAGTACTTCACCGGCTACCGGCAAAAACAGATCCGACACGGTTTTCACGGCTTCTACTGAACCGAACACATCCCCTTTCCCCAGGCGCTGCCCGACGGTCGTGATGTCCACAAAAACAATGTCTCCCAGTTCTTTCTGGGCAAATTCCGTAATGCCGACGATAGCCGTATCGCCTTCCAGGCGAATCCATTCGTGGTCCTCCGTATACTTGAGTTCAGCGGGGAAGTTCATGCGTTGTCAATTTGCTTCGCAAAATACGGCAGGGCGGCGGTCAATTGCAAACGGTTTCCGCAATGCTTCCCAGATACGCAATATCTCCAGGATATGGCGTATCTATCCGGTCACTGCGCCAGGTTGAACCGGACCTGGATCCCGCCCGAAGTCGTAGCCCGCCGGAAGGAGTTGGACACCAGCGGATCGTTGAAGGTCCGGTCGAAATAGAACTGCAGGTTCATGCGCTGACTAACCACGTAACTGATCTGGGGCCGGAGCTGGAAGTTGATGTTCCCGGCCGTGATGATAACTTCACCCGCCCGGTCGCCGTCGAACTTGCGCTGGACAGCCCGCGTATCCCGGAACGTCAGGTTACAGTTGAAGGTCAGGTCGTTCTTCAGCCGCCGGTAGGCCCCGTTGATCCGGAACGGAATCCGGACGTTCTGCTTGGAGAAGCCAATGCCTACCGTCAGGTCCCGGTTGGTCAGTTCGGCCACCTGGGTATTCGACAGGTTCAGCGCCACGCTCCGGTCCTGGTTGTATTCCACCCGTCCCGTTACCTTGCCCTGCGTCCGGAAGTTCACCCCCAGGAAAGGCGCAAACCGTTCCTGCATGGTAATGGTACTCATCACGAAGACAGGCACGAACTGATTGTCCAGGTTGGCGCGGGAAGCCAGCGGGTAGCCCATCACCGCCAGGTTTACGTACAGGGCGTTGTAGTCCAGCGAAGAGACAAAGTTTCCTACGCTGTAGGTGGAGTTATAGCTGTGCGTCAGCGTAAAGGCGCTGAAGGCCCGCTTCAGGACCGGAAGCTGCGACAGGCCGTTATAGTCGACCCGCCAGTTCGGCAGCGGGAACCGCAGGAACGGGTTAAATCTCACTTCATTCGGATCCTTACCGCTATAGGCCGCAAAGAAAGCCGGAATCAGCACGTCCTGCGAATTCAGGTTATACTCTCCCCCCCGACCGTAGTCCGGTTTGCTTTGAATCAGGCGTTCCAGAATGATTTTCCGGTATTCGGCAAACCGGTCGAAAATCGGTGAGGTATTGTCGCGCCGCAGCCGCGTAAACGAGGTATTGAACGAAAGGAACGACATGCTGAACTGGCCGTTCCGGAACGGGCTCTGGCTAATGTACTGCCCACCCAGGCTGTCGGGCCGGAAGAACTCCTGGTAGCTGTCCGAACGTGTCAGCCGCGCCTCGACCTGCACCCGGAAATCCTTGAACGGCTCCAGCGTCGTGCGGGCCTCAAACCGCCGGGCGATGCTCTGCTGGAAAGGCTGGTTCTGGACCGGGCTCCGCGACAGCCAGCCGCGGTCGGCCGCCTTGTAATGAATCGTCCGGTCCTGCTGCCCGAGCACAAACGGCAATCCGGGTGCATTTTCCCGGTCCAGCCCGAAAAAGCGCGGCGTCCGCAGGAAGCCCGGCAGGGCCGTCGTTTCCAGAATATTGTACGAGAAGTTGATGCCCCGCACCGTTAGCAGCGTCCGGACGAAGCTCCGCACCAGCCGGTTATCCGACTGCTGGATTTCTTCGATATCCCCCGGGTTCCGGGTAAAGTTTTTCCGCGGCGGGGCCGGATTGTTGGCAAACCGCAGCGATTTGATCTTGTTGTAAAGGCGAACCAGATCGACGCGGCCCGTTACGCCCCGCTCCCGGTTGTTGCGAACGATGTTCCCGAATTCAACCCCCAGCGAGTCGGTAATGCCAAACGAGTTGGCCTGGAACTGATACCCCATGTTGTAGGTAAAATCAGCGGCCAGCCAGTCGGTCAGCGGCAGCTTGTCGAAGGGCGCACGGTAGGTGAACTTCAGGTTCTGGTCGTACTGCCGCGTCCGCCCAAAGCGTCTGGCGTTGGCCCAGACCGAATCCCGTTTCTGCTCCGTATTCAAATCCCCAAACGGCTCGTCGATGATGGCGTTCGTCCGGGCGTTGTAGGTAAAGAGCAGGTTCTTGGTCAGGTTCCAGGTCAGGTCGTAATACCGGTTGAAGTAAAAATACTTCTCAAAAAGCGCGGGCTGCCCGGCCGTGGTCAGGTCGGAATTTCGCAACTGGGTCTTGAAGAAACTTCGGTCCAGCTCGCCCCTGACCGCCACCTGCGTCGGCAGCAGCGTCAGGTTAAAGTCCCGCAGCCAGAGCAGATACGGCCGCTCCAGCGACTGGAACCGCTTGAAAGGCTCCAGCGGTTTGGGCTGGCTGCTGTAGACGTAGGCCAGTCCGCCCCGGTACTGCCGCTGCAGGAACTGCTCGGTAAGGATATTGGTCCGCTCCGTCTCGTTAAAGGCGTAGGTAAACGAGAGGTTCTCGAAATCATAAAAATGGTTTCGGGCGTTGGGGTTAGTTTTAATCTTACGGACATTCGAGAGGTTCACCCCGCGCCGCACCGTATTATCGTCCACCAGCCGCCGATAGGTATCCCGCTCGCCTTCCGGCAGGGTCAACAACGTAGTCTGCAGGGGCGTATCCGGGTCCAGCGGGTTGAAATGGGGCGATATCCGCCGCCGGTCGTAGTTGATGAACATCGGAATGCGGAAACCCCACTTCTCCGGCAGGAGCTTTTCCAGGGCCACGGCCGATGAAACGCCGAATTCGGTGCTGTTATCCCGCAGGCGCTCCGCAATGCGTTGCTGGACACCGCCAAACCCGAAGGTCGAGATCCGGCCCGAAGCAGTCACCGTCGCCAGGTCGGCCAGTTTGGCGTTGAGCGTACCCACCGCGGCCCGGCCCGCCGTCTGGTCAAAGCCGTGGGCCCGGAGTTCGTTTACCCAGACCGTAAAACTCTTGGGCCGCTCATCCGGCGAACGCGGATTGCGCACCCCGATCATGACCACCTGCAGGGCACTCAGGTCCGGGTTCCCCACCACGGTCAGGTTGTAGCGCCCGTCGGAGCTGGGCTGGCGGTAGGGCAGGCCAGAGGTACGGGTAAACTGCCGGTTTCGGTCGGCCTTCAGGTTGATGAGTTCGTCCAGGGCAATATCCAGCTCATTATCTTCCGGCCAGACTTGATCCGGCGACTGCGGCCCCTCCCGGGTAGCCTTTAGCTTAGGAATTTCGATTTCGTAATAGTTCTCGGTAAAGTCCGTACCCAACCGGAGAAAAGCCGCCACTTCGCCGCTTTCGTTGTCCGGGTTGTGCATGTGAATGAACATCTTCAGCCGCTCCCGGAACAGCAGATCCAGGTTCGTATTCTTGAAGGCCGCCCGGGAATCGCCGTCGCGCAGGTTCGTCACCGAGAGGCTCATCGACTGTTCGTTGAGCTGGAAGTTGTTCAACTGCGTGAAGTCGCGGTCCCGCTGGAAGCCCGGCGGCAGGGTGTAAACGTATTTGTTGTTGGTTCCCTGGCTGTTCTCCTCGATGTTGACCGTAGCGACTTTGAATTGGGCGTCGTAGGGCTCGGGCACTTCCTGAAGGCCCCGGCTGCTGAGGTCACCCGTGTAGCGGCGGTACTGGTTGGCCGTCAGCTGCAGCTGGGCAAAGCGCAGCACAACCGGCTGCTGGAATTCCGTTAGGTACATCCGCATGAAGCGGATTGACTTAAAGCCGTTGATGTCGCCCACCTTCCGCTGGTATTCCCGCACCGGGATCCGGAAGAGGTACCAGGTTGTCCCTTTGGATTCCACCTTATCGACGATATACCCCTTCCCCACTTCAAAGCTGCCCGGCCGCAGGTTCAGCTCGTACTCGTAATAGGCTTCGTTTTCGTTGATCGTATTGTCGATGTTGAGGTCTTCGATATCCGGCAGGTTGGTGGAAGCCGGCGTTACTACCTCATTGGTCTGGGTCTCGGGCGAGTTGCCTTCCATGCCCATAAACGCCTTGTAACGCGGGACAATGTAGCGGACTGAATCCGCCTGCGGCCCGAAGTAGAACCGGAAGTCGTCATTCGAGGGGTCCGCCTGGTACTGCTGCCGGGCTTCGGCGTTGAGCTTGGGCAGGACCTGGTTCAGGTAGGGCTGGAAGAACTGGGCTTCCTCGGTATTGCTGAGACCATCCAGACCCACGTCCTGCCGCTGGCGGGCGCCCGGCTCGTTGCTGAAGGCCTGGGTAACGAACTGCGACCGGGTTACCCGGCCCCAGGGCGTCGTTTCGGTCCGGACACCCGGCTGGTTTTCGCGCACGGGCAGCCCGTTCTCGAAGTTGTAGCGGTTGTCCTTGACGACATCCTCGGAAACATCGCCGAGGTTGAAGAGCAGTTTCCCGCCGGTGTTGTTATTGGTGTTCTCGAAGCCGTCCCGCACCTTGCCGTTTTCCCCGCCCAGGAAGGGGTCCATGAGCCAGAACTCCATGAATTCAACGTTGGCGTTGTCGAAGTCGATGTCGGAGGTAATGGCCCGGGTAACTGCCCCGAAGTTTCGCCTCGGGTCGCCCGCCAGCCGGCCGTCGGGCAGCAGGTTCGTGTTGTAGTTGTACATCCCCCGTTCCCGCGGGAAGTAGGCGACGTCGAGGATGCTTTCCGGCAGGTTCACCAGCCGCTGCGACCGGCCCGTGAAGAGTTCCTGGGGCAGGAAGGCCCGCTCGTAGAAGTTTTCCCGGTCCTGGACCGTCAGGTTGGTCCGGGGCGTGCGGGGATCGATGGAGTTCTGGTAGAAGGTCTGGTCGACGGTATACACCGAGATCCGGGCCCGGTTGTAGGCTGAGGCAAGGGGATCGGTCAGCGTCCCCTGCGGAAACGACTGGGGCGTGGAGCCCAGCCGCCAGCGGGTTGGCTGGCGGGTCAGGTCAAAGATGGTCCGGGCCGCCTCGAAATCGTCGATAAAGGCATTGTTGTTCACCCGTGGGGCTACACCCGGAAAAAGCTGGGCCACCTCGCCCTGGAAGGCAATGCTCGAGGGCTCCTTGGTCTGGATAAACGGCAGCTTATCGACCAGCTTGGTCAGGAACCGCGAATCTTTCCGGATGGTGGCGTCCAGCCCAACGATGGTATTGTTCACCGGCTCATTGCCGATGCCCACGCGGGTCAGAAAGCCCGGCGGCGTTTCGCGCATGGCCATGGCCGTCATCCCTATCCGCACGTCCGGGCTAAAGGTATAATCCAGCCGCGTCCCGAACAGGCGGCGAATCTGGTTCTGAAACAGGTCCGGCCGCTCGAAGCGAATGACGACATCGCGTCCCGAGTTAAGCAGACTTTCGTTCAGGAAGCGTACCCGGCCCGTCTGGGGTTCAATTTCAAAGTCAACGCCCGCCATCAGGGGCACGCCCCCGGCCGTAACCTGCACCGACTGCGGATCCACCCCGAACGGTAGCGAAACGTCTCCGGCCGAAAACGACTGGTAAGTTCCTTTGAGGAAAAACTTGTTCTTGTCGGCCACCTGCTGGGCGTCGGCCAGGGTTGAGCGGTAGAGGGTATTGAAGACGTACTTGGCCTTCAGCGCTTCCTCGTCGGCGTCGAACTGGCGCTCCAGATACGAGCCGAAGGGCTCCAGCACCGGGAAGATGATCCGCCCGAACCGGCTGTCGACCGTCACGTTCTCGACAAAGTCGAAGTTGCCGTCCGGCTGGGGATCGTTCTGCGGGTTCAGCCGGTCGAGGTTAAATACGCGCAGCAGCGGCACGTTCTGCAGCCGCCGGCCTTCCTGCAGGTTCGGGTTATCGATCCCCGTCAGGTCATCCTTGTAAATAATCCGCAACTGAAAATTCTGGCGGTTCAGCTGGGCCGCATTGAGGGAATAGATGTTTTTCATCATCAGATTCCACATCGGCAGCTGGGTATTGTTCCGGATGGTCGAAGATTTGAGCAGCTTCAGGGCAATCACCTCGTCGTCGGTACGGCTCTGGTAATCCTCGGTCAGTTCCCCAACCTGGTACTTCTGGCCGTTGAGCGTATACTCGTAGGAGACGGCCAGGACTTCGTCGTTGCGTAGCGGCGTCAGCAGCGAGATATAGCCCAGTTCCGGCTGGAATTTGTACTCCCGGTCGGTCAGCCGCTTTGCCCCGCGCAGGATTTCGTAGCCCACGCCCCGGGTCAGTCCCAGGCTTCCTTCCAGTTCGGCGGCGGTTCGGTCCACCTGCCGCAGGCTTTGGTTATTCCGGATTCGGGCGTAAAGGCCGTTGGCTTCGTTGGAAGCCGGGCGCCCGGTCTGGACCGGCTGCAGGGCCGGGACGGTCTGGTTGAAGACGCCCGATTCGCCCAGGTCCGAGATCCCGACGATATTCCGCAGTCTTTCGGTCGTGTTGGTCCGGTTCGTAATGTAAACTTCCAGGCGGGTGATGGTAATACCCGACGTCACCACCGGCAGGTTACGCAGCGATGACTCGTAGCGGCTGCGGAAATACTGAGAAAGGAAGAAGTGGCGGTTTTCGTCGTAATTACCCACCCGGATTTCGTAAGGCCGCTGCAGGGCGCCGCCTTTCAGGACAATTTCCTCCTGGCGCGAACGCTGCTGGGAAAAGACGAATGTAGACCGGAGCTTCCCGAAGCGCAGGTCCGTTTTGAGGCCAAACAAATTCTGAACACCCGGAATCAGCTGGCTGCTGATGGGCCAGTTGATATTTCCGGCTTCCAGACCCTGGATGATGCTGGCGTCCTGGGCCTGAAAACTCGTCGGCAGGGGTTGCCCGGTCGGATCCACGGACGGCATGTTAGGAACGCTAGGCATGCCCGGCATCCCCGGTACACCCGGCAGGCCGGGCATGCCCGTCTTGGGCCGGTAATTCAGCTTGAGCAGGTTTTCGAAGTTAAAGCTGGCCTTGGTGTCGAAGTTGGCCATCAGGCCCAGCCGCTCGCCGATCGTGCCGTTAAAGTTGATGTTGATCTGCTCGTTGAAGATCAGGTTGCCCTGGCGCCGCAGCCGGACGGGCAGGGCGGGATTGTCGATGAACTGGTGCAGGTAGCCCAGATCGAGCGACACGAAGCCGTTGGGTTTGAAATCGACCAGGTTCCCGCCGAAGAGTCGGTCGACGGCCGGGGGAAGTTCCAGCTTGGGCAACAGGCCACGGCCGCTGACGGCGCTCTGACCGTCGCGGCGGGCGCTATACTCCCGCCAGATGTTTTGCCGGACACGCTGGTTCTGAACGCGGTTATAGTCGGCCAGCGGAACAGCTTCCGTCGGCCGGAACAAAAGGCCGTTTACGCCCGGGGCGGGCGATGCACCCGGTACCGTTACCGACGGTACGTTGGCCGTGCGGGTGGCATCCGGCCGGGCGCCGATGCGTTCGGTAATGGCAATTTGTCCCTGCTCATCCAGCCGGAATTCGGTCGATACCGCTTTTGGATCGCGGAGAATAAACGGCGACTGCGGTGTACGCTGCGAAAAACGGCTGGCGTACCGGTCGGTCCAGCGGATCGTCGGCCGACGGCCCGCCGTACGCAGGGCCCGCAGGCTGTCCTGCTGCGCCTGCGCGACCGAATCAGCGGCCGTTGCCGGGCGACGCCGGGTCGGAGTCTGCGCCTGGGCGGTGTCCGCTCCCACGGCACACCAGACCGCCAGCCAGAGACCCAGAGATCCCGGTACCCACAGTTTGCCCTTACGTTTCCGGTACGTTTTGGTTATCAAAGAGAGCAAGTACAATATCGTCAGTGGAATGGAATTCAACTCGGTAGCTTCTACATCCAAACGGCAAAAACAGGGCCGATAGTCTATCGGAGCGGGGAAGAATTTCGTAAGCCGGTCTGTGCCGGACAGCGAATTACCGGCTAACGATCACCGCAGCGCCAACCGAATCAGCTGCTCAACCGAAATACCGTCGCCTTCGCGCTTCAGGATCGTATCGATGCTTTTTTCCGCCACGGGCTTGGGAATACCCAGGGTCGTCAGGGCGGCGAGGGCTTCCTCCCGAACCGGGTTGGTGGCCTGCCGGTAGGTGGGGCCAGCCTGCGCGACAATGCCCGCCTTCTTGAGTTTGTCCTTCAGTTCAAGAATCAAACGCTGTGCCGTCTTTCCGCCGATGCCTTTAATGGCCTGGATGGCTTTCACGTTTTCCATCAGGATGGCCGACCGCAGTTCGATGGGCGGCAGCGTGGACAGCATGACCAGCGCCGTGTTGGGGCCAATCCCCGAGACCCCGATGAGGTCCATGAACAATTGTTTTTCGTCCGCGTCGGCAAAGCCGTACAGGGCCTGCAGGTCTTCCCGGATGTGCTGGTAGGTATGCAGTTTGCAGGTTTCCCCGGCATCAGGCAGGGCCGAGGTTGTGTACAGGGAGACGTGAATTTCGTAACCCAGACCGTTGGCCTCCACGATCACAAACGTCGGATCTTTATAGGCCAGCACTCCTTTGATGTAAGCAATCATGAAAATGGTTGACAGGATGGCGGGCGGCGTACGGACGACCATGCAATCGTCATATAAGCCCTTACTAAACAGACAAATATACCGAAAAACCCACGAGCCGACCAGCGTACCCGTGGGTTTTAATGGCATTTAAATTCAGGCCGGAAGCCCTAGCTGATGATTAGTCGCTGGCCGGGCTTGAGCGTATTGCCTTTAATTTTATTGAGTTTCTTCAGCTTATCGACCGGAATCCCGCCGTACCGCTGCGATATGTTCCAGAGCGTATCGCCGTCCTGCACCCGGTGATACCGGGGCTTGTAGGTATGGGTCGACCGGCTGCTAGCCTCGCCTTTCGGTTCGGTTTTTTCCCGCACGGCCAGGGCCGGTTTGGCTTCTTTGGGCTCCTTGAGGATAACCAGCTTCTGCCCCCGCTGCACGCGCGTCGACCGGAGGTGGTTCCAGGTCTTAAGGTCGTACAACTCGACATGATATTCCTCAGCGATGCGGGTCAGGGTTTCGCCCCGGCGCACGGTATGGACCAGTTTGCGCGGTTTCCGTTTGACAACTTCTTCCAGATCCTCGCCGGCTTCGGCTACGGGATTAGCCGCGACGGCCACGCGAACCGGCGAAGCTGTAGCCTCCTCGCTTTCCAGCACGAACGGCGAACGATCCATCCGGCGGTAGGCCGTAACGTTGGAATCGTATTCGACGCTCTCGGCGGCGGCCAGGAGCATGTTTGGCGTCAAGGGCGGCATGCGGGAAACCGAATCCAGAATGGCCGCCCGGTTCGCTTCAAAATAGCTGAAGCGTTCGCTGGGTACCCGCAGCATGTAGTTCCGGGTGTACTCCGGCAGCATGCTGCTGATCAGGCTGGGGTTGAGTTTCTGCAACTGGGCCGGATCGATGCCCGTCAGGCGGCAGAACACGTCCAGCCGGAAGTAATTGTTGACCTGGATGGTATCGAACGGCATCGGATGCTCGGGGTTCTCGGCAAAAATACCGTGGTCGTTGCCGTAATGCATCATGTAAGTCACCGCGATAAACTGCGGTACGTACGCCCGGGTTTCCTTCGGCAGGAAGTTGTACACCGTCCAGAAGGAATCGCCCCCGGACCGCCGCATGGCCCGTTTTACCGTCCCCGGACCGCTATTGTAAGCCGCCAGGGCCAGGTGCCAGTCGCCGAAAATGTTGTAGAGGCGTTTCAGGTAGCGGCAGGCGGCATCGGTGGACTTAACCGGATCAAAGCGCTCGTCGATGTATTCATCCTGGTAGAGGCCGTATTCTTTCCCCGTTACGGGCATAAACTGCCAAAGGCCCCCGGCGCTGGCCACCGAAATGGCCCGCGGATTCAGGGCAGATTCGACAATGGAAAGGTATTTCAGTTCATCGGGCAGGCCGTATTTGTCGAGGTATTTTTCGTAGAGCGGGAAGAACACCGGCATACGCTCCATTACCATCCGGGTGTAGCTGGGCTTGCGGAAGGTAAAAAAGTCGACGAAGTTGTGAACCGTCTTGTGATAATTCAGCGCAATGGTTTTTTCCAGCCCGGCCAGTCGCTGGCGAAGCAGTTCGCCATCCACGCTGGGCGTTTCCTGCACCACCGCCACCTCAACGGGTTCTCCCAGGGTATCGGCCGCCACCCCGCTGGTATCCGCCGGGAGAGGGACCACCGGATAGGGTTTGGCCTGGGTCTGGAAGACCGCCGCCGTTAGCAGACACGCCAACAGGCCGGTCCAGCGGAAATTGTGCAGGTACTTGTTCAGGTTGGACATAGACGTTTCGGTTTTTCAGGCAGTTAAGTAGATGGAGCTTCCAAGAGGTCAACGGTAAATGGGAACAAACTCGTATGACTGATACGTAAGAACTTATCCGGCAGCAATTTACTCATCCGGTTATGCTTCCACCAGCGGCTCGGCCCAGTGGTGAGCCAGGGCCAGCAGATCCGCTTCCGCAAAGGGAGCAGCCATGAGCTGGATACCAATGGGTAAACCTTCCTCATCGGTTCCGTTCGGAATCGAAATGGCCGGGTAACCGACGACATTGGCCTGGACCGTAAAAATATCCGCCAGGTACATCTGCAGCGGGTCACTGGCCTTTTCCCCCAGCCGGAAGGCCGGCGTGGGCGTCGTGGGCGACAGCAACAGATCGCAGTGGGTAAAGATGGCTTCGGTAGCTTCCCGGATCAGCCGCCGTACCTGCTGGGCTTTGGTATAATAGGCATCGTAATAGCTGGCGCTGAGGGCGAAGGTACCCAGCATGATGCGCTTGCGTACTTCGGGACCGAATCCCTCCGAACGGGATTTTTTGTAGAGCGACTCCAGATCATGGGCCGCCGGGCTCCGGTGCCCGTACCGACCCCCGTCGAAGCGCGACAGGTTGGAACTGGCTTCGGCGGTGGTCAGAATGTAATAGGTCGGCAGGATGTGTTTCAGCAGGGGAAAGTCCACGGGTTCGACCGTATGGCCTTCCGCCCGCAGCCGGTCGATGGCGGCCTGGGTCCGCTGCCGGATCATCGGATCTACGCCCTCGCTTTCCACGCCTTCGCGCAGGTAACCGATGCGCAGCGGGCGCAGGACGTTCAGTTGCGCGGAATAGGCCGGTACCGGTCGGGTGGATACGGTACTGTCAAAGTCGTCGGGGCCCGCCATTATTTCCAGCAGCAGGGCGGCGTCTTCGGCCGAACGGGTGATAGGGCCAATGCAGTCGAAGGAAGAAGCGTAGGCGATCAGTCCGTGGCGGGAAATGCGGCCGTAGGTCGGTTTCAGCCCGATTACGCCGCAGAAGGCGCCAGGTTGCCGCACTGAACCGCCGGTATCCGTACCCAGCGAAGCCAGGCAGAGATCGGCCTGGACGGCCACGGCAGAGCCCCCCGAGGAGCCGCCGGGCACCCGCTCGGTATCGAAGGCGTTCCGCACGGGCCCAAAGGCCGAGTTCTCGTTCGAGGAGCCCATGGCGAACTCGTCACAATTCTGCCGCCCGATGATGATGGCGTCTTCGGCCAGCACCCGCTCTACCGCCGTGGCGGTAAACTGGGAAACAAATCCGTCCAGGATGCGGCTCCCGGCCTGGACGCCGTGGCCTTCCAGACAAAGCACATCCTTGATGCCAAGGACCATTCCGGCCAGCCGCCCTGCGGTACCGTTTGCCCGTTTCTGATCCACTTCGTCCGCCCGCCGCCGCGCTTCTTCGGCGTAAACCGCCACGAAGGCATTCAGGTGAGCGTTCTCGTCGATGCGCCGGAGGTAATAGTCGACCAGTTGGCGACAACTGAGGTTGCCAGCGGCCAGATCCGCCCGGATGTCGGACAAAGCGTTATACCGTTTCAAAAGCGTTGGCGGAAGTCAGGTGGGGGAAAACAAACAACAGAGCCACCGCTTGCAGTGCTCTGTTGCCGTACTCAATAATGTCGTATTCCGAAGGCTTCCGGAGGAAACCTCCGTCAACCAGGAATGCGTTACTTCGTGTCCTTCAGGCCTTCCTCGATGTTCTCGCGGACATCTTTCGTCGCGTCCTTAAACTCACGGATGCCTTTGCCGAGGCCTTTCATCAGCTCCGGAATGCGCTTGGCACCGAAAAACAGCAAGATGACCAGACCGATCAGCAGCAGCTCCGTACCGCCCAGCGAACCCAGGAAAGCGAAAATCGTCAGTAACTCCATGGTTGTGTCAATTAAAAAGTATAGGCAATAACTAGTATACAAAAGTAACGAATCCCGGGGATTTACTCCAGAGAAAATTTCCGCCCTTATCCAATTTTAATGGACGTACGGTCATTTTCCCAGCGCCGGAATTTCTCAATGTCCTCCCCCAGGGCGTTGACCACCCAGAGCAGCAATGCGATATCGTCGGTCAGGCCCAGGATCGGCAAAAAGTCCGGCACCAGGTCCAGGGGCGACACAAAGTAGATCAGAACGGCTACAATCCGCACCAGACTCTTCCAGGGCAGCCCCTTGTACTCACCCCGGGCGTAGGACCGAAGCATGCGCACCAACAGGTTCACCTGTTCCTTGGCAGCTGAGAAACTACCCGCCACGCCCAGCGAACTGGTCTTGTTGGCTACCTGCTGAATCAGCTCGAACAGGCTCTTGCTGCTGCGGGCGTACCTGGACGCTTTGTTGTTTGACCGACGAAAAAAGATGGAACCCAATACACGAGCCAGCAACAGGCTCCTCACTTTATTTGCCATATACGCAGATGGACTAGGAATCCGATTGCGCCAGTTGATTTTATTTAGGATTCGGCGCTCAGGTGCATAACAAAAAATGTGGCAGAAACGTCTGTCCCTGTAAAAAAAACCGAGCCGGTAGTCCAGTCCCACCGGCTTCTCCCCTATTTTTGCGGCTATTCCTGTTTAACATTCCCTTTCATTCACTGATTAATCCTGTATAACCCAATGAAAATTACCGTTGTAGGTGCCGGGGCCGTCGGCGCAACCTGTGCCGATGATATCGCCCGCCGGGAACTGGCCGAAGAAGTGGTCCTGCTCGATATTAAAGAAGGTCTTAGCGAAGGGAAGGCACTGGACATGTTCCAGACGGCTACCCTGCTCCGCTTTGACACGAAAATTACCGGCTCTACCAACGATTACAGCAAAACCGCCGGTTCGGATGTGGTGGTTATCACCTCCGGCCTGCCCCGTAAACCGGGCATGACGCGGGAAGAGCTGATCGGTACCAACGCCAATATCGTCAAGGGTGTAACCGAGAACATCCTGAAATACTCGCCCGACGCCATCATCATCATTGTGTCCAACCCGATGGATACGATGACGTACCTGGCGCTGAAAACCTCCGGCCTGCCCAAAAACCGGATCATCGGGATGGGTGGCATCCTGGATTCAGCCCGCTTCAAGACGTATCTGTCGCTGGCCATGGATTGCCCCCCGAACGACATCCACGGTACGGTCGTCGGCGGACATGGCGATACGACCATGATTCCCCTGACGCGGCTGGCTACCCGCAATGGGGTGCCCGTCAGCCAGTTCCTCGATGCCGAAACGCTGCAGAAAGTTGCCGCTGACACCATGGTCGGTGGCGCAACGCTGACCAAACTGATCGGTACGTCGGCCTGGTACGCGCCGGGTGCGGCCGTGACCGTTCTGGTCGAAAGCATCGTCCGCGACCAGAAGCACATCTTCCCCTGCTGCGTAGCCCTCGACGGCGAATACGGCCAGTCGGACATCTGCCTCGGCGTGCCGGTCGTTATCGGCCGCAACGGCTGGGAGCAAATCATCGATTACAAACTGAACGAGGAAGAGCAGGCAGCCTTCAGCAAGTCTGCCGATGCCGTTCGGAACATGAACAACGTACTCGCTACGCTGGAAATCGGCGTGTAAGCTTCCACTTCAGTAATGTAAAGCCCCTCCGCGGATCAAAGCGGAGGGTTTTTTTTTATGCCTGCCCGGGTCGACACATGATGCAATTGTGTTTTTGCTGGATTTAATATTCCAAATATTATTTTCATAGAAATATTCTTATTTTTTTATGGTATACTTTTTATACATATCTGAGCTAATAATTTGATTATAAGACAGTTATCAAAATTTAATTTTATCCTGTCCTTCAGAATAATTACATTATACCACTCATCAATACCTATTACTATTCGTCCATTAAGCCAACCATCCAACACAATACCAAATAAAATTTGGCGAGCTGATGTACCTTTGAACCATCAAACACGCAGATAAACACAACAAATACCATGAAAACGCTTCTGATTGCTCTCGTACTTTTCGCCAATATCAGTATCGCCAATCCGTCAAACCGTAAGCCGTCCATGACGCTGGCTAAAACGGAACAGGAAGTTAGCCTGGAGAACCAGCTGACCGCCTATCTGAACAACTCCGTCGCTTTCCAGCAATCCGCCCGTCAGGGTGTTGCGCTGCTGGTCTTCCGGGTAAACGCTCAGAACCGCATCACGGACCTTGATGTACAAAGCGGTAACGAAAACCTGAACCAGCGTCTGCACAAGCAGCTGGCGGGTAAAAAACTGAACGGCCTCGACACCGAACGTCCTGGGGTTTACCAGGTTCGGGTAAGCTACCGCACCAACGGTTAATTAGACAGTAACTTGGCTCCGCGGGGGTCTTCGCTACGGCGAAGGTCCCCGTTTTTGTTTTTCGTACCGGCGCTATCGGCTTTTTTGCTAACTTCGACGGACCAAGTGGGGCATTGCCCCGACACCGTAACGCAATCCATTCCGCATGAAATTTTTCCTGGTCCCGGTCGTGGCGCTGGTGCTGGGCCGCGTCCTTTCCGGCGCTCCGCAGCAATCCGTCGAAAAACTATCGGCCCGCATGACGAGCCGGCAGGTGCAGCAGGGCAAATCCGTTACCATTCAGGGTGAGGTCTTCTACCAGCGCAATGGCAACCTGCTCACCCGATTTTCCTTTCCCAAGGAACTCATTATCCTCTCCAACAAGCTGGGCGAAACGCGGATCTATGATCCGAAGCAGAATAGCGTGATGCGCATCCAGAATGCGCTTTTCAGCACCCAAACGACTCAGCTGGCTTATTTTCTGAACGGAAGCACGGCCGATATGGGCCTGACCAGCATCGGCTATGTCCAGGACAGGGCCGGCAACGAACGCAACCTGTACGTGACGGAGTGGAAACTGAAACAGGCCGACAAAAAGGCGCTGATTCAGCGGGTGAAGGTGGTCTACAACGGCACCAGTCCGATCTACATGCACTATACCGACGCGGCGGGCAAAGTCCTGCGGAAAGTATATTATTCCGGCTACCAGACCATCGGCGATCGCCCCTTCCCTACCCAGACAACGGAGATCGTTTACGACAAAGGCGATTCGACCGTTTCCCGGACGAGCTATACCGACTTCCGGGTCAATCAGCAGGCCAGCAGCCAGTACTTTTCCTTCACCATACCGGCCAACGCCAACGTACAGCAGCCATGATGCGCTTTCTGGTTTTCGTTAGCCTGGTCCTGATCAGCGGCCGGACCGTGGCCCAGAGCGATCTGGAACTCATCGCCGCCCGAAACTTTGCCCCGGCGGGCGAAGATGCCTATTACCAGCGCCCGGGCAACGACGCCGAGGCCGTTCAGCTTCGCCACCGCTCGGTCCTGGCCCGGTACAATCCGGTTTCCCTGGCGCTGAAAGGCGCCCTGCTGGGTTACCAGCGGCTGGTCTCGCAGCAACTGGCCCGGAGCTGCCCCTACCAGATCACCTGCTCCAATTTCAGCAAGCAGTCGATTCAGCAATTCGGGCTGGTTAAGGGCGTTTTTCTCAGCGCCGACCGCATCATGCGCTGCAACCGCATCGGCCTGCTCGATGTCCACCCGCTCAATGTTCATCCGTCCGACGGTACGATCGTAGACCCGCCCAGCTTTTACCGATGAAGGCAATTTTAACGTGGACTGCCGCGCTGCTCCTGCTCGGGCTGTCGTGCCTGACATCCGCCAAGGCTCAGGTTCGTCCGTTTGCGGAGGAACTGCGGTTTGCGCAGTATCTGTCCGATAAGGACGCCTTTGAAGAAGCCATTTACGTGCTGCGCCAGTGGCAACCGGATCAACTGCCCGGCGACCAGCGCGATTCCCTGCGGTTTCACCTCGGCTGGAACGCCTACCGGCTGAAACAACTCGGCCTGGCTGCCCGTAACCTGCGGGCTGTAACACCCGCATCGGCCTATTACCCCCGGGCGCAGTTCTTTGGGCATTACTGTCTGGCCTTCGACGGTAAGGTAGATTCGGCCTACGCCTCGCTGGAACGCCTCAGCTTCCCGGATTCGGTCCAGGCGGAGCTTCAGGCTCTGGAACTGGCCGGTTTGGCCCTGCTCAAACGGGATTATGCCACCTTTGCCCGGCACCAGCAGCGGTTTACGTACCGTTCCTACGCCCTGACCAACGAAGAAAAACGGCTGGGGCAATACGCCGATAAGCTAAAGGCTTTTCCCCGTAAGTCGATGTTTCTGGCCGGCCTGTACTCGGCTGTAATCCCGGGCCTGGGAAAAGTATATGCCGGAAAGCCCAAACAAGGCATTGCCGCCTTCCTGCCCTTGCTGTCGCTGGGCCTTCTGACCTACGAGGGGCTCAGGAAGGACGGTGTCCGCAGCGCCCGTTTCATCGGTTTTGGCAGTTTATTCACCCTGTTCTACGTCGGCAATATCTGGGGCAGCGCCCTGGCCGTGCGGGTCCGGCGCAACGAGTTCAACCGCGAGTATGACAACAAGATTCTGTTTGACCTGCATATTCCTCTGCGTAACCTTTTTGATTAAGGCGCAGCCGGCCGCCCTGCTGACCCAGGCGGATTCACTGGCCAGGGCCGGGGCTTATTTTGAGGCGTCAGTAGCCTACGAGCGGGTGCTGTTTGCGGCCGTGGATACCGATCTCAGCTACCGGGCCGCCCTCGGAAAAACGCAGTGCCTGAAGCGGCAACAGCTCTTTGGCCCGGCCGTGACGTTCCTAAACGGGCAACTGACGGCGCCGTACCCCGACAGCCTGCGGTACCAGCTTCGCTACGAGCAGGTCCTGTGCCTGTACCTGGCTGGTCAGTTTGAAAATACGCTGGCGGGACTCCGGCAACTGGCCTACCTGCACCCCACCAGGCAGCGCCCGCCCGTTCTTCACCTGATCGAAGTCCTCTCCCTGAACGAGCTGCAGCGCTGGCCCGAAGCCGCCCAGTCCTACCGAACTTACCTCAACACCCTCGGCATAGACACGACCAGCGACGATCCGTACCGGCACCTGCCCAGGCTGAAAAGTGAGAAAAAAGCCCAGTGGCTCTCGACCTTTATTCCGGGTGCCGGTCATGTGTATGCCGGTAAACCCGCCGAAGCATTACTCAGTCTGGGAATGCAGGCTGCCGGGCTTTATTTCGGCATCACCAGTTTTTTGCAGGCTTATTACATTTCGGCCTGGGGCATCGGGGCGGCGCTGTTCGGCTCGTTTCATATGGGTGGTGTCCGGCGGGCGGAGGTGCTGGTTCAGCAGCATAACCGAAAAAAAATCCGCTCCTTCAACGAGCGGATCCGGGGCGATCTCCTGCAGCGGGCAGGTAGGCACTAAAAAAACATACCCCGGCGATTGCGCCGGGGTATGGAAAGTGGGTACGCTATGGATTAGTTAGCCCACATGAAGAACTTGGGGTTATCCACAAATCTGCTCAGGTCATCGTTGTTGATGATGAGGACGATAAAGTCGATCAGGGGGACGATACCAGCGATACCACCGCAGGTCAGGATGTACCCGATCCAGGTCATCGGCTTCGTGCCCAGGTACAGCCGGTGAATCCCCAGACCACCCAGGAAGAAGTTCAGCAGCAGGGCCGGAACGAATTCCTTGCTCGCCTTAACCTGGGCTACGTCGCCCAGACCTGCCGTAGCCGCCTGCTGACCCAGCGCCAGCCCGCCTTCTACCGCCGTCAGGCTGATGTCGGAGCTCTGGGCAAACAACTGCTCGACCTGCTGATCATCAATCGTGTACGCATCGGTCGAGGCTTGAGCCGTATACGTCACCAGGCTGCCGACCATCAAAAAGAGGAGGATAAAAAGCTTTTTCATGTTGTATGATGGGTTTGTTATCGGCCCCAAGATAAAATGCTTTAGCCAGATTGTTCATATTGTCATCCAAAAATCATCGTTTTTCTCAGTTCTTCCAGCCCTCGTCTACCATTCACAATCCGGCTGCAGCCATTCCTGCCCGGGGTCGATGGGCTGTCCATCCGGCGGGGTCAGGACTGTGTTGAGGGGGATGGTTTCGGGATTCTCCTCGTAGCGTTTAATCAGCCAGGCCAGGAAGTCAACCGAGGTCGGAGCGGCGGCAGGATTGCCCGTCGCATAAGACTTCCGGATCTGCAGCAGGGTCTGGTGGGCCATGGCCCGAACGGATCCGTCCACCTCCTTGCTAACTGCCAGCTGAATCAGTTGCTCAACGACCTTGCGCTGTACCATGCGCCGGATCTCGGCCGGATAGCTTTTTTCCGCCTGCCGCTCCCGGAAGCCGGCCAGCGGGCCAAAGGCGTTCTGAACAAGGGCATTTAGCACGTGATCCAGACCGGGCAACTGCCGATCCAGCGTCAGCGGCTGACGGACCAGCCGGGCGCAGCGTTCGGGGTTCAGCAGCAGCCGCAGGGTCATGCCGGCCGCGGCCTCGGGCGGCCCCATCGGATCGAAGATCAAACCCGTATTTCGCTTGAAGATTTCGCGGGGATTCGGATCGTAGCGGAACGCCCGCGGCGGGATCTGCTTCAGGACCGCATCCGGTACGGCCAGGAACTGCGGACTTAAGGTCGCCAGCAGGGCCGCCAGGGCTTTTTCCTGCTCCTCGGCCGGCACCGCCCCCAGCACAGGCTGCCCATCGCCGCGGAGGGCATTCGTGTAAGTCATACCGCCCAGCACTTTGGCCGCCGCTTCGGTCTGGTACCGGTGAAACATGTACATCGGCACAAACACTTCCTCCAGCGTGGCCAGGGGCGTTCCGGCCGGAACTTTCCGGTCGCTGAAGTTGGCCAGGGCCATTTTCCGGACGTCCATCACCCGCCGCAATTCGTCGGTTGCATTTGCGCCATTGTCCCAGAGGTGGGTACCCGGATGAGCCGATCCTTCGGGGCGGGCATCCTGATCGGTCAGGAAGGTCAGGCCGCGGGCGTGCATCTGCTGCACGATCCGGTCGAGTTCTTTCTTCTCGTCGACCCCCGCCGGAAAATCCTGGTAGCCCCAGATGATGCTCCATTTGTCGTACTCACCGATGGCTTTGGTGTAAGCCTCCGAGAGGTCGATGCGGGCGCCTTTGATTTTGGCCACCATATGTGGGTAATCCATGACGGAAGCCTGCTTTTGGCTGCTGGCGACGTAGTTATGCGGCAGGCCCAGCGTATGACCGACCTCATGGGCCGCCAGTTGCCGCAGCCGGTCGAGCGACATCTGCATCATTTCACCCACGTGGCTGGTATCGGTATCGAAATTTCCCACGAGCCCCTGCGCGATCAGGTAATCCTGACGTACCCGGAGCGACCCCAGCGTGACTTTCCCCTTTAGAATTTCGCCCGTCCGCGGGTCGATGATGCTGGCCCCGTACGACCAGCCCCGCGTCGAGCGGTGAACCCACTGGATGAGGTTGTACCGAATGTCCATGGGATCGGCATCCGGCGGGAGCATTTTGACCTGAAAGGCGTTTCGGTAACCGGCCGCCTCGAAGGCCTGATTCCACCAGGCGGTCCCTTCCAGCAGGGCGGTGCGGATCGGTTCGGGCGTACCCGGATCCAGGTAGTAGACAATGGGCTTCACCGGCTCGCTGACCGGGGCCCGGGGGTCTTTCTTCTCCAGCCGGTGCCGGGCGATATAGCGCTTCATGATCGGCTGGCTGACGGGCGTTGCATAATCGAAAAACTCGATGCCGTTATAGCCGACCCGTGGATCGAACACGCGCGGCTTGTAGCCGGGCTCGGGGTGCTGCACAAACGAATGGTGCTGCCGCATGGTCACGGCCGTAGCCGTGGGCGCTACCTGCTGCAGATAGCCGCCAGGGTTCTCGCCGGTCAGCGTGATCGTTGCCTCAAATTCGGTATTCTGCGGGAAGTTTTTGGTGCGCGGGAGGTAGAGGGCGCAGCGGGCAGGGTCTAGCCGAAAACTGCCCTGGCGCGCACGGCTGATGGCCTGTACCGCCCCGACGGCATCCTGCATGAGGAAAGGTGTCAGGTCAACCAGTGTCCGCCCCGCTTCCTCGGCCAAAATCTCGAAACCGGCGTGTACCGACTGGGCAAAGGATTCCTCGACGGCCCGGCGCTCCAGCGGGTCGTTGGTCACTGCGCGGTAGCTGTAGTTGGGCTCGGTCATCAGCACCCTCGGTCCGCTTCGCTGGAATTTCACGATATGTTCCGTACCGAGCCGACCCCGGTCGAGACCGATATCGTTCGAACCGATGCCCTGGGCAAGACTTGGGTAGTAAAGCAGTTCGGTATCGAACTTGTCGATTTCCAGGTAAACTTTTCCTTTCTTGGCGTCCCAGTAGAAGGGCAGGTAGCCGGACTGCTTTTCCATCCCGGCCGTAAACGAACTAATGGTCGGGGTTGTCTGCGCCCGGGCCTCAATGGCCAGCAGCCCACACAACCCAAGTAGGGGTATAAAGTGTTTCATGATGGGTACGGTAACGGTATATCCGGTTAAACATACAAAAAAAGGCCCTCCTTGCATGCAGCTGACTGTTCCTTCGTTCTGTATGATTCTGCTTGTCGGGCCCAGTGGCGCAGGTAAGTCCACCTTTGCGCGGCGGCATTTCCGCCCGACAGAGGTGGTATCGTCGGATCATTGCCGGGCGCTGGTTTCCGACGACGAAAACGATCAGTCGGCTACCGGTGACGCTTTTGAGCTGCTGAACCTCATTCTCACCCGCCGGTTACAGCGCCGCCGGCTGACGGTGGTCGACGCCACCAACGTCCAGCCCGAAGCCCGGCAATCGCTGCTTGAGCTGGCCGGTCAGCACCGGTGCCCGGCGGTAGCCATCGTCTTCGATCTGCCCGAGGCCGTGCTGAACGAGCGGCGCAAGATCCGAACGGATAATAGGGCGTTTGGCGACCACGTCCTCCACCGCCAGCGGAAAGACCTTTGGCTCTGGATGCAGTACCTGGAATTTGAAGGCTTTAAAAGGGTCTACCGGCTCCGGTCGGTCGAGGCGGTGGACGCGGCTGAGCTGGTCCGGTCCTGAAACGCAAAAGCCCCGGCAGCGTTGGCTACCGGGGCTTTGCAATGCCTTGGGCTGGATTACTTGCCCTGGGTCAGCAGGTTGAAGAACTGATCCAGTTTCGGCGTCAGGATGATTTCCGTGCGGCGATTAACGCGGCGACCGTCGGCCGTCGTGTTGTCGCTCTTAGGCTCGAACTCGGAACGACCACCAGCCGTCAGACGGTTGGGAGCCACGCCGAAGCGGCCTTGCAGCAGACGAACGACCGAAGTAGCACGCATAACGGACAGATCCCAGTTGTCTTTCAGGAAGTCCGTCGCGATGGGTACAACGTCCGTGTGGCCCTGTACCAGGATGTCGAGGTCTTTGTGGTCATTCACCACCTGAGCTACTTTGCCCAGAACAACTTCAGCAGCCTTGCCCACTTCGTAACGGCCTGAGGGGAAGAGCAGCTTGTCGGCGATTGATACGTAGACAACTCCTTTCTTCACTTCTACCTGTACGTCCTGGTCGTTGATGTCGGCCAGTGAGCGCTTCAGGTTCATAACCAGAGACAGGTTCAGAGAGTCTTTCCGCTGGATGGACTGGTTCAGGTTATTGAGCTGCTTACTCTGCTCATTGAGCGTTTCCAGCGATTTTTTGATGCTTTCCGCACCCGACTTGCTCACAACGGACAGATCAGAGAGCCGGTCGAGCAGGTTGGTATTGGTCCGCTTCAGATAATCCAGCTGCGCCTGAAGGTCGCCCAGCTGCCCGTTTCTAGCCTGAAGGTCAGCATCTTTCGCGCCGATTTGTGAACGCAGGTCCGCCGTCAGTTTGTCACAATCTGCAACAGCCTTATCACGGGCGGCAGAGAGTTCATTGTACTTAGTCTGCAGGTCCGCTAACTTCTTCTTGCTGGCGCAGGAGGATAGCAGCGCCACAGCCAGAAAAGGAACAAGAATCTTTTTCATACGCTCTTATGGAAGGGGGTTTCAATGAATATTGTCCAAACTGGGATGCAATTTACAACTCCAGGTTAATTCTAACAATTAGAAAAATCTTAGATTAGGTATTTTCTACCTAATCCGGTCGAAAAAAAAGCAATGGATGCTCATCATTTAATTAGACCGTCCATGGAAACTTCTGCGGGTGTGCGGACGCCCGGGTCCCGAAGAGGCTGTTCCACCGCCCGATCGTACTGATAGCCCTGTTCGGAAAGGGGCCAGAGCATGGGGGCCAGAAACATGGTTGTCGCCCGGAAACCCTGTACCGTAGCGGCCAGATTACCCGTTCCTTTGGAGAGGTCCGCTTCATTTTCCATCTCGAACGGGCCACTGAAGCCGCGTTCCCGCAGGACGTCGCAGAAAGCCCGCCAGTCGTGGTGATCGGAGCCGCCGAAACCGGGCATCAGGCACTCGTAGTTCTGCCGGGCCCATTCGTGCGCCGGCAGGGGTACGCCCGCCCGGGCAGCCAGGTCCGGATCGACCAGCTGCATGGAATACATACCACCCCAGTAGGTATGGGCTTTGTCGAGTCTGTTGCGGGTGGCCTTGACGTGAATTCGCTTCAGTCGCCGCATGTCCGTTTCCCGCATCACGGCCACCGGGTCGGTATGCTGCCAGACGTCGTGGGACGGATCGTAGATTTCCCCGTGGTTTGGGCTTGGGATCAGCTCATACATCAGCTTCCGCGCCGCCAGCACGCCCGTCAGGTTGTTAAAGGTACCGGTAAAGGAGGCCGGCCGCCAGCCTTCCATCGGGCAGTTCTCGTAGAGGATGGTCACGCCCAGATCCTCGGCATAGCGGATAATGGGCGCAAAGACCTTGGCGTACTCGTCCAGGTTTTTCTGAAAACCGCCATCCTGGTTCCCCAGCTCGTGGTTGTAGCCCACGAAGGTCCCAACCTTAACGTCGTTTTCGTCCCCGCCCATTAAGTGGGCCATCCGGATCAGCCGGAGCAGATGGTCCTGGTTTTTCCGTCGCTGGACCGGATCCCCGCCGATGAGGTTTTCAAACGCACCGATGGAAAGCTTCAGGCCGCGCCCGTTGAGGTTGTCGATCAGCCGGCGGGCGTCGTCGGAGGTAAAAGACTCGTACGGGAGGTGGGTGGCAATATGGTCGTTCCGGGTACCGTCGCGACGAAAAACGCAGAGGTCCACTCCCTGCGCGCCGATCTCGGACGTCTTGTCAAGCACTTCGTCGAGGGTCAGCTTCGGGAAAGCCGAACTCATGACCCAGATGGGGTTTTGCATAGGTTTAGGTTAGGGTTGGATGGTTTAAATGGCTGTGATGGTTGAATGGGGAAATGGTTTGGCTTCGCCGGTTGACTTGGTTTGGCGGAGCTTAACCATCCAGCCATGGAAACCATCCCAGCCATCCAAGCCCTTCAAGCCATTTCATTTCCCAAAACTACTCCCCTAAACCCGGTATCCGCAAGAGGGCGTTTGGATTTGGGCAGATGCGGGCGTACGTATCCCGCTCGGACAGACTGCAGACGCCCGGAAAGTCGCCGCGGCGGCCGCCCAGGTCGGTCATGAGCTGGAAGTGCAGATGCGGGGGCCAGTCGCCGTTCTCGGGGTAGGGGCCAATGAAGGCGATTCGCTCCCCGGCGGCAATGGCTTTCCCTTCGTAGAGACCGTTCAGGGACGTCCGGCTCAGGTGCCCGTAGAGTGAGTAAAGCGGTTGGCCGTTGACCCGGTGTTCCAGAATCAGGGTAGGGCCGTAATCACCGAAGTGGCTGTTGTCCCCAAAACTGTGTACGCGACCGTCCAGGGGCGAACAAACCGGCATGCCCGCTTCCGCCCAGAGATCGATGCCCAGGTGAATCTCCCGGGGCTCCTGCGTCTGCTGAAAATGCGGACTCCGCCGGTAAATCACCCGGTGTTCCAGGTAGCCACCTACGCCGACGACGGCCCCGGTTTCCCGCAGGAGGCTAAAAACATAAGCGTTAAAGTTCTCAGTATCCGTCAGGTCCAGGTCGGCCAGGTCCGGGTTACGGGCAGTAAAGTCCAGAACGCGGTAGGGATCCCGCGTAAAATCGACCGGTATGACCGGATGCACCGGCAGGGCTTGCAGTTCGAGCATGGTTTAGGCGAAATGGACCAAAGATAAGCACCCTTGTCCGCCGATGACGCACAACCTGTTCGAAATCGAACACTCCGGACACCACCTAAAACAAACAATTAACTGATTATCAATACACTAACAAGTTGGCATAACTCTTGACTCATAGTAAGTGTAAACAACAAATACAGAAAGCCATGAAAATCAACCTCATTCTCTGCCTGCTGTCAGCCTCGCTGCTGACGGCCCCTGCCATCGCCGCAGCCCCGGCTTACGAAGCCAAAGCCGTTACGGTCACCACGCCTGCCTTCACGGTCGTTATGGCCCAGATCGGTACCAGCAACTCGCTACGGGTTGCCATCCAGAAACACCAGGCTGAGCACCTGAAGGTGGCCATTCGCGACGCCCAGGGACAGGTCATTTACCACCAGGGCATCGGAAAGCGGCAGCCGGGCCGCCACCTGAAACTGGACCTGAGCAACCTCAGCGACGGCACTTACACGGTGGAATTCACCGGTTCTGGCCAGCAAATCGTCAAGTCGATCCAGCTTAATTCACCCGCCACCGCCCGGCCGGTAGTTGTGCATTAAAAAAAGGGCCTTCGCAGGCCCTTTCTGGTGATGGAACTCAGGCTATGGGTCCGCCCGCGCGAATTTCCTCGCTGGCGAAGGCCTCAAACTCGGCAAAATGCTCCCGAAAAAGCCTGGCTACGTGCCGGGCTTTTTCGTCGTAGGCCGCTTCGTCGGCCCAGGTACCGCGCGGGTTAAGCAACTCGGCCGGTACCCCGGGGCACTGCTGCGGAACGGCTATGCCGAAAATGGGATGGTTTTCGTACGGTACTGCATCGAGTTCACCTCGCAGGGCGGCAGTAATCATGGCGCGGGTGTACCGAAGTTTGATGCGCTCACCGGTGCCGTAGGCCCCACCTGTCCAGCCGGTATTGATCAGCCACACCCGCGTTTCGTGTTCGGTCATTTTCTCACCCAGCATCTCGGCGTAGCGGGTCGGATGGAGCGGCATGAACGCCTCGCCGAAGCAGGGCGAGAAGGTCGCTTTCGGCTCGGTCACGCCAACCTCCGTACCGGCCACCTTGGCCGTGTAGCCGGAGATGAAGTAGTACATAGCCTGGCCGGGCGTGAGCCGGCTGATGGGTGGCAGAACGCCGAAGGCATCGGCCGTAAGAAAGAAAATATTGCGCGGCACGCTCCCCACCGACGGCTCCAGCGCGTTATCGATGAAGTGAATCGGGTAGGCAACCCGCGTATTTTCGGTCTTGGATTTATCGGCATAATTGACCGTACGCGTCCCGGGCAGAAAGCGCGTATTCTCCACCACCGCCCCGAAGCGCACGGCCCGGAAGATGTCCGGTTCCTTTTCCTCCGACAGATCGATCACTTTCGCGTAGCACCCTCCTTCGAAATTAAACACCCCTTCACTGGCCCAGCCGTGTTCGTCGTCGCCAATCAGGCAACGGGACGGATCCGCCGAGAGCGTCGTCTTACCGGTACCGGATAAGCCAAAGAAAATGGCGGTATCGGCCAGTCCGTCCGGCCCGGTGCCCACGTTGGCCGAAGCGTGCATGGAGAGAGTATGCCGCTCGACGGGCAGTTTAAAATTCAGGACCGAGAAAATGCCCTTTTTCATCTCGCCCGAGTAGGCCGTCCCGCCGATGAGGATGATGTTGTCGGTCAGGTTCAGGATGGCGAAATTTTCCGCCTGCGTGCCGTCTTCGGCCGGGTTGGCTTTGAATTCTGGCACGCAGAGTATGGTAAACTCCGGGCGGAAACCGACCTGTTCGCCGGGCGTCGGCCGCAGGAACATGGTGTTGCAGAAAAGGTTATGCCAGGCCAGCGTATTGTATACGCGGATGTTGAGGTGGTAGTCGGGATGCGCGCCGGCATAGGCGTCGCGGACGTAAACCCGCTTATCGGCCAGAAAAGCCACCATTTTATGGTACAAACCCCAGAATTTCTCCGGCTCAATCGGCCGATTAATGTCGCCCCACCAGACGGTATCGGCCGTATTGGCGTCCCGGACGATGTAGCGGTCTTTCGGGCTACGCCCGGTAAACTTCCCCGTATCGACCATCAGCGCCCCGGTATCGGTCAGCGTTCCCTCGCCGTTGCGGAGGGCATGTTCAATCAGTTCGGCGGGACTTAGGTTGACGAGCCGTTCGGCCGTTGGTATGTCAAGAATGCCGGGATGCCCTTCACCGACCGGGGTGGACAGTTCACTAATCATACGTTTTTCGTTTGTTGATGCCAAATAAAGGTAACGGCTGACCCGGTAGAATGCCTAGCGTCAGTCCGGTAAATGATTTAACGCGACTTTTGTATCTTTAGGGCTTTCTTAACCGTTTCGTATTCAAGTTTCAGCATCAACAAGTCCCCTGAATGGAATCAACCCTACCCCCCCCTTCAACCTCAACCCGTCATCCTCGGGGCTTATACGTTCTGTTCTTCACCGAGATGTGGGAACGGTTTAGTTATTACGGCATGCGGGCCATTCTGCTGCTTTTTCTGATCGGTAACATCGGGACGGGGGGCATGGGCCTGTCCGAAGCCGAAGGGGCGGCCATTTATTCTTTATATACGGCTTCGGTATACCTTTTGTCATTACCCGGCGGCTGGATCGCCGATAACATCCTGGGCCAGCGGAAGTCCATCTGGTACGGTGGCATCGTGATCATGATCGGCCACATCATTCTGGCGTTTCCGGCCGGAACGGCCTTGTTTTACCTGGGTCTCTGCACGGTAGCCCTGGGAACGGGCCTGCTCAAGCCGAACATCAGCGCCATCGTCGGGGAGCTGTACCCGGAGGGCGGTGCCCGGCGCGACGCGGCTTTCAACATCTTTTACATGGGGATCAACCTGGGCTCGTTCCTGGGCATTACCATCGTCGGCTACCTGGGGCAGAAGGTGGGCTGGCATTATGGATTCGGTGCGGCGGCCGTAGGCATGGCCCTGGGGCTGGTTATTTTCCGCCTGGCCGGTCAGAAATACCTGTCCGAATACGGCAACGCGCCCAAACGAGTGGCGAACGAAGGCGCCGGACAAACCACCAACAGCCGTTCCCTGGGAGGCTTCCTACTGGTCCTGGGAGCCATCCTGACGGTCCTGCACCTGACCGGTACGGTTAACCTGACCACCGCCCAGGGACTGGCAAAAGCGATGGGAACCATTATCTCGCTGGTAGCCGTCAGCTATTTCATTTACATCCTCGTGGCCGGTGGCCTGGATGCGGTGGAGAAGAAGCGGGTGGTCGTGCTGTTCGTCTTTTTCCTGGCCGCGGCCCTGTTCTGGGCGGGTTTTGAGCAGCAGGGGTCTTCGCTGCAGATTTTCGCCGACCGCCATACCGACCTGAACCTGTTCGGCTGGCAGATGCCGTCGAGCTGGTTCCAGAACGCCAATCCAGCCTTCATCCTGCTCTTTTCGCCGGTACTGGCCTCCCTCTGGATCTACCTGGCCCAGCGCGGTACCAACCCGGCGGCACCCTTCAAATTCGCGATTGGACTGCTCCTGCTGGGGCTGGGCTACCTGGTGATGGTGTTCGCCTCCCGCATTGCCGTTACGGGCGAGCTGACTTCCCCGGTCTGGCTGACGATGACCTACCTCTTCCACACGCTGGGCGAAATCTGCCTCAGTCCGGTGGGCCTGAGCTCCTTTACCAAACTGGCCCCCAAGCGCTATGTCAGCCAGCTGATGGGCATCTGGTTTGTCGGTGCCTCGCTGGGTAACCTGATCGCGGGTCTCTTCGCGGGCGGCTTCGACGAAGAAAACGTCGCCCAGATGCCCGACCTCTTCATGAGCGTCGTCTACTTCAGCCTCGGCTCCGGCCTGATCATCCTACTCTTCTCCCGGGTGTTGAAGAAGTGGCAGGGAGGGATTAGTTAGGAGTTAAAAGTTAAAAATGAAAAGTTAAAAGTAGGCTTCGCCGGGGTGCTCCCTAATTAGGCGGAGCCAACTTTTAACTTTTCATTTTTAACTTTTAACTTAATTACCCGCCCGCCTTCTTAACCCTATACCCCTTCCCCGTAAGCCAGGTAACGACCTTATC
>Ga0164290_1000635_pt1 | contig 99290 bp, 92 predicted proteins | sample Micstemetagenome_FD_108782 | JGI IMG/M metagenome (GOLD analysis project Ga0164290, IMG submission 108782) | Contaminated culture microbial community from soil near Moab, Utah, USA - Microcoleus steenstrupii SON62 (Illumina Assembly) | ecosystem: Environmental > Terrestrial > Soil > Soil crust...
CGGCCGCGGCCGGCGGTGCTGCTGCTGGGCATGGCCGGGCCCGAGGTGCTGCGCCTGGCGGCCGAGCTGCATCGCGACTGGCCGGGCCTGGCGCTGTTCGGCCTCAGCGACCACGACGAGCCGGCCTTGGCCCGGGCCTGGCAGGCGGCCGGCGGCAGCGCGCTGCTGCTGCGCACCGAGCCCCCTGAGCAATTGCTGAAGGCCCTGCTAGGTGAGGCGGACGGCCAATCTCCGCTGCCGACCGATGGTTCGCCTGCCGCTGTCCGCCCTAAGGTGCGGACGACATGATTGCCGCCGCCCTCCAGCACCTGACGCGCGAGCTCAATGCCTCATTGCGGCGGGGCCTGCAGCTGGACACCGACATCGCCGTGCTCAGCCACCTGGTCGGGCCCGACGGCACGCCGGTGCCGCAGGCGCAGGAGAAGCTGGCGCTGTTCCTCGTCAACGTGCTGCGCGACGCCGCCGGCCCGCGCGCGCCGACGCAGCGCGCCGGCATCAGCCGGCTGGCCAAGGGCCAGCCGCCGGTGCACCTGAACCTGATGCTGATGGCGGCGGCGAACTTCGGCGGCTCGAACTACGCCGAGTCGCTGAAGCTGATCGCCCATACCGTTGCTTTCTTCCAGTCGCGGCCGGTGTTCGACCAGCAAAACAGCCCCGAGCTCGACCGCCGCATCGAGCGCCTGGTGGTCGAGCTCGAGGACCTGCCGACCACCGATCTGAGCAATCTCTGGCATCCTCGGCGGCCACTACCTGCCGTCGGTGCTGTACCGGGTGCGCCTGCTGTCGATCGATGCCGGCCTGGTGCACGAGCAGCTGCCGCTGGTGCTGCGCAGCGGCACGACGACGGAGCCGGCCTGATGCTCAGTCCGGCACTTCGGAGGCTGTGGAGCCTGCGCATCGAGCATGCGTACTGCCCCGACGCGCCGCAGCTGCCGCTCTGGCAGTTCCGGCCGCTCGGCCGGGTGCCCGGGCTGCTGCTGCGACCGCTGGACGACGGCCTGGCGCTGTATGCCGACGGCGAGCCGCCGGTCGGCGAGCGTCTGCTGCTGGCGCTGCTGGCCGGCGATCCGCTGTTCGATAACTACAGCAGCGGCCTGCAGGCGCCGCCCGGTCAGGTGCCGCTGGTGGCGCCGCCGGCCGACGGCGACGCGCTGCTGCAGCCGGCGGGCTATGTGCCGGCGATGCTCGCCGGCCAGCGCCTGGCGCTGAGCCTGCCGCTGCTCGAGCGCGCCGATCCCTGGCGGCTCGCCATCGCCGCGCGGGCCGCGATCTGGAAGTACCTGCTGCTGGGGCGCGATCGCAGTGTTTGGGGCGACGGGCCGCCGGCCGTGGTCGACCCCAGCGGCACGGCGCGCTTCGACGCCGCGATCGACGAGACCCTGGCCGATGGCAGCACCGCCTGGGCGATCCGCTCGGCCGGGACCATCCCCTTGCAGTACCGCGGCGGTGCGCGCTTCGAGCTGCGCGCCGTCGCCCGCAGCGGACCGGATCGCGTGCTGATCCGCCACCTGCCCGTCGCGCATGCGCGCAGCTTCGGGCAGCTCGACCCTTCCGGCGCGCCGGTATCCGAAATCTTCGTTAGGCCCTAGGAGGCTCTCATGAGTGTGATGAAAACACCGGGCGTTTACATCGTCGAGAAGAACGCGTTCCCGCCGTCCATCGTCGAGGTCGCGACCGCGGTACCGGCCTTCATCGGCTACACCGCGATCGCCGAGGAGAAGGGCCAGTCGCTGGTCAAGAAGCCACGGCGCATCAGCTCGCTGGCCGAGTTCGAGCGCTTCTTCGGCGGCGCGCCGCCGACGCAGTTCACGCTCGCCACCAAGCCCGACAGCACCTTCAAGCTGGCCGGCGTTGGCCACGAGATCCGGCCGGTGGGCACGCGCTACCGGCTCTATCACGGCATGCGCCATTTCTTCATGAACGGCGGCGGCACCTGCTTCATCGTCTCCGTCGGCGGCTTCGACGGCTCGCCGTCGGCGGGCGAGCTGGTCGCCGGCATCGCCACGCTGAAGAACGAGCAGGAGCCGACGCTGGTGGTGATCCCCGATGCGATCTCGCTCAGCGACAAGGACTGCACCACGGTGCAGGACGCGATGCTGATGCACTGCTCCGACGAGCGTCAGCGCAACCGCTTCGCGATCCTCGACGTGCCCCATGGCGACATCGGACTCGACGGCGATGACGATCCGGTGAAGGCGTTCCGCAGCGCCATCGGCACCACCGGCAAGGACTACGGCGCCGCCTACTACCCCTACCTCGACACCGCGGTGATCGAGGAGCGCGAGGTCGATTTCAGCCTGCTCGACCCGGCCGGGCGCAAGGTGCTGGGGAAGGCGGTGAAGGACGATCCCGAGGCCGCCGCCGTCATCGAAGCGATCGCCGCGACGCTGGCGGCCAAGGGCGACGACGGCGACAAGGACAAGCCCAAGGAGAAGGACAAGGCGGACAAGGCCGAGGCCCTTCCGAGCGACCCGGCCGACATGCACAAGGCGCTGTACGCTGGCTCGCCGAGCTACAAGGCGGTGATCGGCGAGCTGCATCGGCAGATCAACCGCCTCGGCCCCTGCATGGCGATGGCCGGTGTCTACACCCTGGTCGACAACCGCCGCGGCGTCTGGAAGGCGCCGGCCAACGTCAGCGTCGCCGGCGTCGTCAAGCCGGCGGTGGCGATCTCGCACGAGATGCAGGAAGGCCTCAACGTCACGCCACAGGGCAAGTCGGTCAACGCCATCCGCAGCTTCATCGGCGAGGGCGTGCTGGTCTGGGGTGCGCGCACGCTCGACGGCAACAGCCTGGACTGGCGCTACATCAATGTGCGCCGCACCATGATCATGATCGAGGAGAGCTGCAAGCTGGCCTCCAAGGCCCTGGTCTTCGAGCCGAACGTGGCGAACACCTGGGTGACGATGAAATCGATGATCGGCAACTTCCTGACCAGCGTCTGGAAGCGCGGCGGCCTCGCCGGGGCGGTGCCCGAGGACGCCTTCAGCGTGCACTGCGGCCTGGGCGAGACGATGACGCCCGAGGACATCCTCGAGGGCATCCTGCGCGTCACCGTGCTCGTCGCCGTCACCCGGCCGGCGGAGTTCATCGAGATCACCTTCCAGCAGCAGCTGCAGAAATCCTGAACAGGAGTGAGCCATGTCTGACGGTTCCGCCCAAAGCACCGACGCGGCCGAGTGGCCGCTTCCCAAGTTCTATTTCCAGGTCAAGTGGGACTCGGCCGAGATGCATTTCCAGGAGGTCTCCGGCCTCGACATGGAAGCGCAGCCGATCGAGTACCGCGCCGGCGACAGCAAGCAGTTCTCGCCGCTGAAGATGCCCGGGCTGAAGAAGTTCAGCGACGTCACCATGAAGAAGGGCATCTTCAAGAGCGACAACAAGTTCTGGGACTGGTTCAACGAGATCAAGATGAACACCATCAAGCGCAAGCCGGTGACCATCAGCCTGCTCGATGAGTCCGGCGCCCCGACGATGGTCTGGACCCTGGCCAACGCCTGGCCGAACAAGGTCCAGGGCACCGACCTGAAGGCCAGCGGCAACGAGGTGGCGATCGAGACCATCGTCATCTCCCACGAAGGCCTGACGATCGCCAACGGCTGACCGTGGCTGAGCTCGACTACCCGCTGCCGGCGTTCCACTTCGTGGTCCGATTCGACCGCGCCGGCAGCGGCGTCGACGCCTCGTTCCAGGAGGTCGGCGGCATCGCGCCGGAGATGGAGACCGAGGCCTACCGCGAGGGCGGCGAGAACCGCTATGTGCACCAGTTGCCCAAGGGCACGAAGTCCGGGCGCCTGACGCTCAAGCGCGGCATCGCCTCGGATGCGTCGAAGCTGGTGGTCTGGTGCAAGGAGGTCCTGGAATGGGGGCTGGCGAGGCGCATCGAGCCGCAGGCCCTGCAGGTCGTGCTGCTCGACGCCGCGGGCCTGCCGGTGCGCAGCTGGGCCTTCGACGATGCCTGGCCGGTGAAGTGGAGCGTCGACGGCTTCAAGTCGAACAAGAACGAGGTCGCGCTGGAGAGCATCGAGCTGGTCTACGGCGCCTCGCGGCGGGAACTATGACGATCGAGATCCGCGAGCTCATCGTGCGCGCCCAGGTCGGTCCGGCGCCCGCTGCCGCGCCGGCCCCGCCGCCGCAGGCCTGGGTCGAGCGCCTGCGCCGCGAGCTGCTGGCCGAAATGCGCCAGCTGCTGCAGGAGCAGCAACGCCGCCAGGGCGAGCGCTAGGAGCCACGATGCGCCGCACCCCGCTCACCCTCACCCGGCTGCGCGTCAGCCCGGACGGCACCGTCAGCCTGGACCCGAGCAAGCGCTTCACGGCGATGCTCAACCCCAGCGACTACAAGCACAGCCGCGCGATCAGCTACAACCAGGACGAGGCGCTGGGGCAGATCGGCTCGGAGTCGAAGTTCAGCGCGATCGGGCCCGACAAGCTGAACTTCTCGCTGCTGTTCGACGGCACCGGCGCGATCCCGCCGAGCACGCCCGAGGAGCGCAACAAGGAGGTCATCAGCTACCTCAACGAGCTCAACGCCGTGATCTACCAGTACGACGGCAACAAGCACGAGCCCAGCCATGTGCGCGTGCTCTGGGGCACGCTGAGCCTGGACGCGCGGCTGGAGTCGATGAGCACGCAGTACACCCTGTTCAAGCCCAGCGGCGAGCCGCTGCGCGCCAAGGTCGAGCTCGGCTTCGTCAGCTTCATCACGAAGAAGGAAGCCGGTCTGCGCGCCAACCGCAGCTCGCCCGACCTGACGCACCGCGTGCTGGTGCAGGCCGGTGACACCCTGCCGCTGCTCTGCCATCGCATCTATGGCGATGCACGCTACTACCCCGAGGTCGCGCGCCACAACGGCCTGCGCGAGTTCCGCCGCCTGCCGCCCGGCACGCTGCTGCAGTTCCCACCGCTGAGCTGAGCCATGGCCGTTTCCCCGCACGACAACACGGATGCCGTGCTCAGCGTGGCGGTGAAGTGCGGCGGCACGCCGCTGGCCGACAGCGTCCGCCTGTTCGAGATCGAGGTCTGGCGCGCCGTCGGTCAGGTGCCGGCGGCGAGGCTGCTGATCGAGGACGGCGACATGCCGGCCCAGGGCTGGCCGCTGGCCGACGGCAGCCAGTTCCTGCCGGGCACCGAGATCGAGATCGAGGCCGGCTACGGCAGCACGCGCGAGACGATCTTCAAGGGCCTGATCGTGAAGATGGGCGTGCGCGTCGACGGCGACAACGCCGGCCGGCTCGTGCTGGACTGCCGCGACAACGCGGTCGGCATGACGCTGCAGCGGCGCAACGCGGTCTACATCGACAAGACCGACAGCGCGCTGATGCAGACCCTGATCGGCGACGCCGGTTTGAGCGCCAGCGTCGAATCAACCACGGTCACGCACAAGGAGCTGGTGCAGTACCACTGCAGCGACTGGGACTTCCTGCTCGCCCGCGCCGAGCTCAACGGCCTGCTGGTGATCGCGCACGACGGCGAGCTGTCGGTGAAGACGCCGCAGACCAGCGGCTCGCCGGCGCTGCGCGTCGCCTGGGGCGATGACCTGCACGCCTTCAGCGCCGAGATGGACGCGCGCACGCAGCGGCAGAGCGTGGTCGCGGTCGGCTGGGATCCGGCCAGTCAGGCCCTGGTGCTGGGCTCGGCCGCCAGCCCGCAGGCGCTCAACACGCAGGGCAATGTGACCGGCGCGACCCTGGCCACGGCGCTCGGCGGCGGCGCCACGCAGCTGCAGACCGGCGCGCTGATCGACTCGGCGCAGCTCACCGCCTGGGGGAAGGCCGAGCAGACCAAGGCCGGGCTGGCGCGGCTGCGTGGCAGCCTGCGCTTCACCGGCAGCGCCAAGGCCAAGGTCGGCGAGCTGATCGAGCTCGTCGGTGGCGGCGCGCGCTTCTCCGGCGAGCTGTTCATCGGCCGCGTCGAGCACCGCATCAAGGACGGCGACTGGAGCACCGAGATCGGCTTCGGCCTCGACCCGGACTGGTTCTGCGCGCGTGCCGACGTGCAGTCGCCGCCCAACGGCGGCCGGCTGCCCGGCGTCGGCGGGCTGCAGATCGGCGTCGTGCTCAAGCTCGACGGCGACCCGATGTCGCAGCAGCGCATCCAGATCAAGCTGCCGGTGCTGCGCGCCCAGACCGAGACGCTGTGGGCGCGCCTGCTGCAGCCGTATGCGTCCAGCGGCTTCGGCCTGCAGTTCCTGCCCGAGGTCGGCGACGAGGTGCTGGTCGGCTTTTTCGACCAGGACCCGAGCTGCCCGGTGGTGCTCGGCGGCCTCTACAGCAGCCAGCGCCAGCCGCCCTACGCGATCGAAGCGAAGAACAACACCAAGGCCATCGTCACCCGTTGCAAGCACAAGCTGGAGTTCAACGAGGAGGACAAGATCGTCACGCTGACCACGCCGGCGAATAACAAGCTGGTGCTCGACGACAAGGACAAGTCCATCCTGGTGCAGGACCAGCACGGCAACCAGATCAAGCTCAGCAGCGCCGGCATCCTGCTCGACAGCCCGAAGGACATCGTCATGAACGCGAAGGGCAAGGTCAGCATCGACGCCGTCGGCTCGATCACGCTGAGCGCCAAGGCCGACGTCAAGGCCAGCGGCCTGAACGTCGAGTGCGCGGCCCAGGTCGGCTTCACCGGCAAGGGCAGCGCCACCGCCGAGCTCAGCGCCGCCGGCCAGGCCACGGTCAAGGGCGCGATGGTGATGATCAACTGACCCGGAGCCGCGAAATGCCGCCAGCCGCCCGCCTCACCGACATGCACAGCTGCCCGATGCAGACGCCGGGCCTGCCGCCGATTCCGCATGTCGGCGGGCCGGTGATCGGACCCGGCGTGCCGACGGTGCTGATCGGCAAGCTGCCGGCCGCCGTGGTCGGCGACAACGCCGTCTGCGTCGGGCCGCCCGATGCCATCGTCAAGGGCTCGGCGACGGTGCTGATCGGCGGCCGACCGGCAGCCCGCGTCGGTGACAGCACCGCGCATGGCGGCTCGGTGGTGATGGGCCTGCCCACCGTGATCATCGGCGGTTGAGATGAAGCAGCCCCGACGCGCGCTTTGCTCGCTGCCCCCCGCGGGGGCGCTCAGTTCCTTCGCAACGACCGGGCGGAACTGAGATGAGCTTCCTCGGCACCGGCTGGGCGTTCCCGCTTCGCTTCGAGGCGCAGGGCAAGGCGGCCGTGATGGCCAGCGACGAGGAGGACATCGAGCAGTCGCTGGTGATCCTGCTCGGCACCCATCCGGGCGAGCGCGTGATGCAGCCGAGCTACGGCTGCGGCCTGCGCCGGCTGGTCTTCGAGAGCATCGACGCCAGCCGCGTCACCGAGATCCAGGACCTGGTGTCGCGCGCCGTGCTGCACTTCGAGCCGCGCATCGAGCTGCTGGCGGTCGAGGTCGATGCCGGCGAGCTGCTGCAGGGCCTGCTGCGCCTGCACCTGGCTTACCAGGTTCGCGGCACCAACACCCGCCACAACCTCGTCTACCCGCTCTACCTCGACGAGGCCAGCGCCGCCGGCTTCGGGGAGCGATGAGCGCCGCCCGGCCGCTCCGTAGGCGCTCGTTCCCCCTCGGGGGGACGGCGCGGCGCGCCAAGGGGGCTGCATGAGCGCCGCCCGGCCGCTCCGTAGGCGCTCGCTCCCCCTCGGGGGGACGGCGCAGCGCGCCCAGGGGGCTGCATGAGCGCCGCCCGGCCGCTCCGTAGGCGCTCGCTCCCCCTCGGGGGGACGGCGCGGCGCGCCAAGGGGGCGGCATGAGCCGAGGCACCGCCCAGCACGAGCGCCGGCCGCCGGCGCTGCACGACCGCGCGATCGGCGTCGACGAGCGCTCGCTGGCCCAGCTCATCGTCAGCACCGCCCGCCATGCCGCCGGCCTGGCCTTCATCGGCGCCGACGGTGGGCCGCAGGGCGATTGGGGCGAGCTGCTGGAACGCGACGAGGCGGTGCTGCTGGCGCGTCTGGCCTGCATGGACCTGGCGGCGGCCGAACGCGAGTTCCTCGCCGCCTTCGACGCGCAGTCGCTGCCGGCGCTGGCCGACGGCCTGCTGCGCCTGTGGCGCAAGCTCGACCGTCCGTTGCAGGGGCTGCTGGCGCTGGATGCGCGAGGTGCCGCCGTGCTGACGGCGCTGCCGGCGCAGCTGCGCGCCACCCAGCAGCGCCTGCGCGGCGAGCTGCAGCAGCTGCAGGCCAACCTGAGACAGGCCGGACTGGAGCTGCCGGTGGACGACCTGGATGCGGCCTGGCACGACGCCGCGGCGGCCGTCCCGGCCGACGCGGTCAGCGGCGACGAGGCGCTGGCGCAACGGCTGCGCCAGTCCTTCTTCGCGCTGCGTCATGCGCTTTCCAGCCTGCAGCAGCAGGCGGTGCAGGCGCTGCCGGCGGCGCTGGCCGTCGAGCAGCACGAGGCCGCGGCCGGCCTGCTGCTGACGGCGCTGCAGCTGTTCCAGCGCTGGCAGCAGCAGGCCAATGGCTTGCATGGCCGGCGCATCGATTGCTACTTCGAGCAGCTGCTCGCGCAGCAGCCGCGGCCGGCGGCGCGCGAGCAGGTCCACCTGGTGCTCGAGCGCGACGAGCCGTCGCCGCTGGAGCTGCCGGCCGGCACCCCGTTCAGCGCCGGCACCGACGCGCAGGGCCAGGTGCTCGAGCTGCACAGCCAGGAGCCGCTGGTGCTCGGTGACGCGAGGGTCGCCGCGCTCTACACGATGCGACTGGCGCGCGATCCCCGCGTCTCGCCCGAATGCAGCCTGGGCTATGTCTCCAGCGCCCAGGCCAACGCGCTGCCGCTGCACCAGGCCGACGGCAGTGCCTGGCCCCTGCTCGGCGCCGCCGACACCGACGACCCGGCCCGCGTCGGCCAGCCGGCACGTTTCGGGCTGGCGCTGGCGTCGCCCTTGCTTCGCCTGCAGGAAGGCGAGCGCAGGATCCGGTTGGGCCTGCGCTACGTGCTCGCCGGGCCCGGCCTGGCGCAGCGCTGGGAGCAGGCCATGCAGGCCGGTCGCGAGCAGATGCCGCGAGCGCTCGGCCGCCTGCTCGCCGACTGGCTGCTCGGCGACGCGGATTTCGCGCCCGGCCAGCTGCAGGCGCTGCAGGCCCGCGTCGCGCAGCTCGGCCTGAAGCCGACGGCGCACAGCCTGCGTACCGGTGGCGATCCGCTGACCCTGCTCAGCGGCGAGCCCGAGCCCCGCCGCGAGCTGATGCGCGACCAGCTGCTGCAGGGCGTGTTCGAGCTGCAGCTCAGCAGCGCCGGCGGCTGGTTGCGGCTGCCACCGCCGACGCTGGCGCTCAGCGAACCCGGCCTGCTGCGCCTGGAGCTGACGCTGCCGCTGGCGGCGCCGGCGATCGTCGCCTGCGAGCCGGCGCTGCACGGCAGCGACTGGCCGGCCGGTGAGCCCTTGCTGCGGCTGGAGCTGGGCCCGCGTTCGCGGCTGTACCCGCTGTCGCTGTTCGAGGGCTTGCGCCTGCAGGCGCTCGAGCTGCAGGTGGCGGTGAAGGGCCTGCGCCAGCTGCAGCTGGCCAACCAGCTCGGGCGTCTCGATGCCGCCAAGCCCTTCATGCCCTTCGGGCCGCTGCCCGACGCCGCCAGCCACCTCATCGTCGGCAGCGAGGAGATCGCCGCCAAGCCGCTGGATGCGTTGCGCCTGCGCTTGCACTGGAGCGGCCTGCCGACCGAGCCGGGTGGCTTCGGCCTGCATTACGCCAGCCATGGCCTGGGCTGGCGCAACGACAGCTTCCGCGTCAGCGCCGCGCTGCTGCGCGACGGCGCCTGGGACGAGCCGCGCGACGCCGACACCCTGCCGCTGTTCGCCGCGGACCCGGACCAGCGCCTGCTGCCCGAGCAGCAGCTGGCGGTGCCGCCTCGGCTGCTGCGCGAGCGCTGGCAGCCCGGTGCCGTCGGTGCCGGCTACGACGCTGGCAGCCGCCACGGCTACCTGCGCCTGCGCCTGCGCCAGCCCGACGACGGCTACTTCGGTCATGCGCGCTACCCGCAGCTGCTGACCGAGGTGCTGAGCGCCAATGCCAGGCCACGCTGGCGCGGCGGCAGCACGCAGTCGCTGCCGGCCACGCCCTACACCCCGGTGCTCGAGCGCGTCAGCCTGGACTACCGCGCCAGTGCTCGCCTGGTGCTCGGCCAGGGCAGGGCGGCGGTCGGCGCCGAACGGCTCTGGCACATCCGCCCCTTCGGACTCGAGCCGCTGCTCGGTCGCGGCCGCCTGCCGTCGCTGTTGCCGGACCCGGGGGCCGACGGCCATCTGCTGATCGGGCTGCGCGCGTCGGCGCTGGGCGGACCCCTGAGCTTGCTGTTCGAGCTCGATGCCAGCATGGCCGTCGAGCGCACGGTGCGCGCGCTGCCGCAGCCAGGGCTGCGCTGGTCGGTCTGGGACGACGGCCATTGGCGCGAGCTGCCCGAGCGCTGCGTGCTGCGCGACGGCACCGCCGGCCTGCTGCGTTCCGGCGTGCTGGTGATCGAGCTGCCGGTGCTCGAGACCAGCCAGGACGGCGACGGCAGCTCGATGCCCGAGGGCCTGTTCTGGCTGCGCGTCGCCAGCGACGCGCCGTCGGATCGCTTCGCCGGCCTGCGCGGCGTGCGCGCCCAGGCGCTGCAGGCGCAGCTGCAACGGCCGTCGGCGCTGCCGCTGCGCCCCGGTCAGCTCGACGGCGCCCGCGCCGCCATCGACGGCCTGCGCCAGGTCTGGCAGCCGCTGGCTTCGAGCGGGCATGAACCGGCCGAGGACCGCGACGCGTTCCGCACCCGCGTCGCCGAGCGCCTGCGCCACCGCCAGCGCGCGGTCCAGCCCTGGGACTACGAGCGCCTGGTGCTGGCGCACTGCCCCGAGGTCGAGCGCGCGCTCTGCCTGCCCGGCCGCGGCGCGCTGCGCCTGGTGCTGGTGCCGCGCGTGCCGCGCAACGTCGCGGCGCTGGCCACCCGCGCCGTCAGCCTGCCGGTGGTGGTGCTCGAACGCATCGAGGCGCTGCTGCGGCCACTGGCGTCGCCGTTTGCCGCCATCAGCGTGCACAGCGCCGGCTTCGAGCGCGTGCAGCTGCGCTGCCGGCTGCAGCTGCGCGCCGGCACCGCCCCCGGCCAGTTGCTGCAGCGCGCGCAGGCGCTGGTGCAGGCCTATCTCTCGCCCTGGTTCGACGAGGGTCTGCAGGCGCAGTTCGCCTGGACGCTGCGCGGCGAGGACATCGCCGACCGCCTGCGCGGGCTGCCCGGCGTGGTGGCCGTCTCCGGCCTGTCGCTGCTGCATTGGGGCAGCGACGCCAGCGGGCGGCACTGGCTGCAGGACAGCGCGCGCCAGCCAGGCGGCGGCGTCAGCAGCTCGGCGCTGCTGCGGCCACGCGACGCGGGCAGCCTGCTGTTGCCGGCCGACACGCACCTGATCGAAACCGCCGTCGACGGCCCGGCAGCGGTCGCCGCCAGCGGCATCCGCCACCTCGGCGTCGGACGCAACTTCATTGTGGGCAGTGCATGAACGAGAACCACCATGACCGCGCTTCGCTGAAGAAGCATTTCGAGGCCGGCAGCCTGCCCACGCAGCAGGACTTCGCCGACCTCATCGACTCGACGCTGAACCTGCGCGAGGACGGCTTCTCGCGCACCGACCAGGACGGCCTGCGCGTGCACGCGCAGGTCGGCCACGACGGGCTGTTCAGCTTCTACCGCGGTGTCGGCAGCGACAAGGTGCTGTGGAGCACCGGCTTCGCGCAGGGCGGTGAGCAATGGGTGATGCGCCCCGGCTCCAGCACCCAGCCGCCGCTGCTGCTGCTCGACCCCAGCGGTCGCATGGGCCTGGGCCTGCCGCCCGGTCAGGCGCAGCCGCGCTCGCGGCTCGACATCAACGGCAGCCTCAGCCTGCGCGGCCGCCTCGGCCAGCCGCCGCCGCCGGCAGTGATGGAGCGTCAGAGCGCCGAGTGCAAGCGCCGCATCAGCCTCGTCGCCGATGGTGACTGGAAGGACCTCACCGGCGATCTGCAGGGCTGCCAGGGCTTCGAGGTCATGGCCGGTGCCGGCAGGCCCGAGGACCGCAGCCGTTTCGCGCTGCTGCATGCGTTCGCCTTCAACGTCTACCACCCGGCCTGGTGGCAGGACTGGTTCGGCACCAAGCGCCGCATCCGCCAGCAGCACGCGTTCTACGGCCGCTACCGCGACCGCCTCGAGCTGCGCTGGCACAGCCGCAACGGCGAGCACGGCAAGGGTGCGAGCTACCGCTTGCAGATCCGCAGCCGCTGCGACTACGCCGGCCACCAGCGCAACGGCGGGAACGCGGCGCAGGCCGAGGTGCCGCTGCATGTCTACCTGACGCAGCTCTGGTTCCAGCCGCACATGGAGGCGCAGCCGCAGATGGAGCCGGCGGCAGCGGTCGACGACGAGGCCGGCGCTTGAACGCCAGGCTGATCCCCCGTCGCAGCGCCAGCGAGCCGCCGTCGCCGCTGGACTTCGACGCGCTGCGCGACGAGGGCATGCGCGCGCTGCGGCGGCTCTGCGGCGGGCGCTGGACCGATCACAACCTGCACGACCCCGGCATCACGCTGCTCGAGGCCTACGCGTTCGCGCTCAGCGAGCTGGCCTATCGCAGCGACGCGCCGCTGACCGAGTTGCTCAGCGACGCCGATGGCCGCATCGACTACGCCGGCCTCGGCCTGCACGAGGCCGATGCGGCGCTGGCCTGCCGCGCCAGCACCTTGCAGGACCTGCGCCGTTGGCTGCTCGATCGCGTGCCCGGGCTGCACGATGTGCGCCTGCACGTCGGCCCCGACCGCGACGGCGGCCCGCCGCTGTGGCAGCTGGCGGTCGAGACCGGCGACGGTGTCGGCGCCGACGCGGCCGACGAGGCCAGGCTGCTGCGCGAGGTGCGCGCCGCCTTCCTGGCGCAGCGTCAGCTCGGCGAGGACCTGACGGACCGCATCGAGCTGCTGCGGCCGCAGCGCTGTCGCCTGCAGGCCGAGATCGAGATCGGCGGTGCGCGCGAGCCGGCGGAGCTGCTTGCCGAGCTGCTGCACCGCGCCCAGCAGCATCTCGCCGGCCTGCCCGGGGAGGCGGTGGCCGAGGAGGGCGGGCCGGCCCTGCGTCAGCCCGCCAGGGCGCTGCCGCAGCCGCGACCGGGGGCCACGCGCCTGGCCGATCTGCTGGTCTGCCTGCGCGCCGTCGACGGCGTGCAGGAGCTGCCGCAGCTGACGCTGCTGAGCCTGGATGGCGCCGCGCTGCAGGACGGCCGCCTGGCGTTGCAACTGCCGGCCAGCGTCGCCGAGCTGGAGCCGCTGCGCCTGCTGCGTCGCGGCAGCGTCGTCACGCCCGAACCGAACCAGGTGCTGGCGCGCCTTGCCGACCTGCAGCGAGAGCAGCATGCGCCGGCCAGCGCGGCGCCGCCGCCGCCGCCGCTGCCGGCCGGCCGCGCGCAGCCGGAGGCCGGCTACGTCTCGCTCGCCGAGCAGCTGCCCGCCGTCTACGGCCTCGGCCGCGATGACCCGGGCCAGGCCGCGGCGCGGGGCTACATCGCGCTGTTCGACCAGTTGCTGGCCAACGCCCAGGCGCAGCTGCGTCAGCTGCCCGATCTCTGGTCGGCCGACGGCGACCTCGAGCGCAGCCACTGGTGGCAGCTGCTCGACAGCCCGGGCCTGGTCTACGCGGAGTCGACCGAGCGGCTGCAGCAGCGCGCGTTCGCCGCCTTCGACGATGCCGACGCGCGGCGCCATCGCGCGCTCGACGCCTTGCTGGCGCTGCACGGCCAGGTCTACGCGCAGAACACGCAGCGCCAGTTCAGCGCCCATCTCGAGCCCGCAGCGCAGCAGCGCCGGCTGCTCGACAACAAGGCGCGCTTCGCGCGAGGCCTGCTGACGCTGAACCGCGATCGCGGCGCCGGCCTCGACCCGCTGCAGCCGCAGGCCGGCGCCAGCGGGCTGGCGGCACGGCTGCCGCTGCTGCTCGGTCTCGCGCCGGCGGCGCCGGGCTTGGGCGACAGCCTGCAACGCCTGGGGCTGCAGGGCCTGTGCAAGCAGGCCCACCGCAGCGCGCTGCCGGCCGGCCCGCTGCACAAGCTGCTCGCGCTGCCGGCGGCCGCGCCGCTGCCGCTGCCCGCCGGCTGCCGGCCCGGCGATCGGCTGCCCGAGCCGCTGCTGCGCGCGGCGCAGCTGGCCGGGCACTGGTTGTGGGCGGCGTCGGCGCGTCAGCTCTGGCTGCGCGCCGAACAGGGCGACGCCGGCTGGTGCCTGGGCGAGGCCGCTGACCTGGCGCAGGCACGCGCGCTGGCCGCCGGATTGCAGGCCGGTTTGCAGCCGCTGATCGATGCCAGCGAGGGCCTGCAGCTGCTCGACCATGTGCTGCTGCGGCCACGCGGCAGCGGGCGGGCCGCGAACGCCGTGGCGCTGGCCGACTTCCATGCGCTGCGCGTCAGCCTGCTGCTGCCCAGCTGGAGTCTGCGCGGGCGGCAGCGCGGCTTCCGGGCGTTTGCCGACGAGACCCTGGTGCACAACGCGCCGGCTCATGTGCAGGCGCGCTGTCTGTGGCTGGACGCGGCGAGCTGGTTGCGCTTCGAGTCGGCGCAGCGCGACTGGCTGCAGGCGCTGCAGGCGCTGGCGCTGCGGCCCGACGACGGCGCCGCGTGCGAGCGCCTCGACGCCGCCGCCGCGGCGCTGCTGCAAGGCCTGTGGCCGCGACTGCGCCGCTGCTGGGAGCGCGGCTGATGGCGCACAGCCTGCAGACCCTGAGCCTCGAGCTCGACTACGCCGACGAGGCCCAGGCCTGGTCGCAGCAGGCGGCGCTGCAGCGCTTTGCCGCCGAGCGGGTGCCGGCGCTGCTGGCGGCGGTGCTCGACGAGTTCGATGAGCCGGACCAGGTCTGGCAGCTCGAGCGACTGCAGCTGCAGCTCGGTGAGCTGCCCGCCGATCCGGCCGACCCGCGCTGGGACCGCGGCTTGCAGCAGGCTCTGCGCGACGCGCTGGCGGCGTTGCGTCTCGATGGCGCCGGTTCCGACGCCGGTGCTCAGGCTGCGACCCGCCCGCCGCCGGAGCACCCTGCGAACCGATGGACGAGCCGGGGGCAGCGCCAGCTGGCGCTGCTGCAGGACTGGCTGCAGCGCGGTGAGCTGGCCGCGCTGAGCGGCGCCGAACGGCGGGCGATGGCGCCGGCCGAGCTGCTGCAGGCCCTGCTGGCCGGTGCCGACGCGGCCGAGCTGCTGCGCTGGCTGCGCGACGCGCCGGCTGCCGCCTGGCAGCGGCTGGCGGTGGCCTGCCCGCCCGCGTTGCAGCACCGGTTGGCGCAGGCCTGGGCCGACGACGCGCGCCGTCGCGGGGCCGAGGCGGCGCCGACTGCGGCCGAGCCGCCGCGTGCTGCAGCGCGGCGGTCGCCGGCGGCAGCGCGCAGGCCACCGTGGACGCCCGCGTGGGCGGGCGACGCCGTCACCGATCGGCATCGCCGGGCATCGTCGCAGGCGCTGGCAGGGGCACCCACGGCGGCATCCTCGGCGGCATCCTCGGCGGCACCCACGGCGGCATCCAGCGCGGCGTTCGACAGCGCGGCGGCCGTCGCGTCGAGCGGGGTGAGCGCCCCAGCGCTGGGGGGCAGGCCGGGCGATCCGCCCCCCGCGGCCGAGCCGACGTCGCCCGCCGACTGGCAGCCGGCGCTGCGGCGGCTGTACGGCGGCCGGATCGCGGGCTTGCTGCCGGCGTGGCAGCGGCACCTGGCGGCGCTGCCCGCCGCGCAGCGCCCGGCGGCCGGATTGCTCGAACTGGCTCGCGCGCTGGGCTTGCAGGCCCTGCAACTGGCGCAGCGCCTTGCCGCCCAGGGTCTGCGGCCCGACTGGCAGGCGGCGCTGCAGAGCCTCGTCGCGGCCGAGGCCGCGGCCGGGTCGCCGCTGCCCCCGCGCGCGCTGGCCGGGTCGCCGGTGCTGTCGCGCGGCATCAGGCCGCTGGCCCGCGGCATCGCGCCGCTGCCTGTGACCGGGCTGGGTGGCGCGATGCCGGAGGCCGGGACCGACCCTGTCGCCAGCGCCGCCAGCGACGCCGCCAGCGACGCCAACAGCGACGCCAACAGCGCCGCCAACAGCGCCGCCACCAGCGCCGCCAGCGCCGCCAGCGCCGCCAGCGCGACGGCCGCGCCGATCGATCGCGCCATGGCGGCGACGGCAGCCGCGAGCGCCGGCGCGTCACGGTCGCGGCCCGGCAGCGCCGGCTGGTTGCGCGAGGCCCGTGAGCGGCCGCTCGCGCTGGCGCAGACCGAGCGCGCGGCGCTGCGCAGCGAGGGACTGGGCGGGCGCCCGGCGGCCGAGCAGGCGCAGGTCCTGGCCTTGTTGATCGCGGCCCACGAGTCGCCCCCGGTCGAAGCCGACGAGCGCGCCGCTGACGTCGATGCCGATGCCGATGCCGACCGCCGTCCCGAGTCCGCTTTCGACGCCTGGTGGCGCCGGCTGAGGCCCTGGGCCTGGGAGCGTCCCCAGGCGGTGGCCGATGCGCTGCGCGCGCTGCTCGATCCGTTCCCGACGCGGTCGGCCCGGCGGCGCCCTGCCGCCGCGAACCCTCGCGCCGGCGCATCACCGCCGCCGCGCGGGACGGGCCTGCCGCGCCCGCTGCAGCGCCTGAAGCGACCGGGGCCTTCCCGGCGCGAGCGGCGCAGCGGCGCCGCGCCCCGCGACGAGCCAAGTTCCGCGGCAGCAGCGCGCAGCGCGGCGGCGGCGATGCGGTCCGGTCGGGCACCGGTCGGCGCCGCCGCGCGCCCTGCGGTCGCGGCGCCTCCGGTCCGGCGGCGACACGCCGCAGCACCCAGCCCGGCGCAGTCGATGCCGCAGCCGCAGCCGCTGCCGCTGCCGCGCGCCGCCAGCGCGATGCGGCGCCTGGTCCGCCTGCACCCGTCGGCCGATAGGCTCCCGGGTGCGACAGCTGCCGGCGCGTCGGCGCTGCGCACGCCACGCACCGAGCCGCCCACCGCCACCCGGCAGCGCCTGCTGCAGCTGCTGCGGCGCCTGGGCTCGCTGCGCCATGCCCGGCGCCTGCTGGCGCCGCGGCCGGACGCGGCGCGGGGTCGGCGACGCGAGCGCGGGCGACTCGTCCCTGGGCGCCGGTCTCGCGCCGATGCACGGCGTTCGTTCGCACCGGCTGCGATGCGACCAGGTTCTGCCGACGCCGGCGGCGCGAGCGCAGCGCCGGGGCACGCCCAGCACACCGGCGCCGGGTCGGCGGTGACGCCCACGGCGACCCGAAGCGCAGGCGGCGCGGTCGACGCAACGCCGCGACGCGTCGCGCAGGCGGCATCGGCGGCGGTCCGGGGCGGACTGGCAGCGCGCAGCGCCGGGGACCGACCGCGCCGTCACCGCACGGCGCTGCACCGGCAGGGCGTGCACGCCCTGCACCGCGTGCAGGACGCCTGGCGGCAACGCCTGCGGCGCGATCTGCTGGCGCGTTGGGCCGCGCTGCAGGACACGCCGTCCGGCCCGCACGACGTGGCGCTGCTGCTGCGGGGCCTGGCCTTGCTGCTGCCGGGCGCGCAGCAGGCGACGCTGCAGGCGGCGCTGCAATGGGCGGCGGCGGCGCAGCGCGCCGGCCTGCCGCTGCCGGCGCCGCGCCTGCAGGTGCTGCCGCTGCTGCTGTTGCTGCGCGGCCCGCCACCGCCTGCACCGCGGCACGGCGCCGCCGGGTTGGCGCCGTCGCCGGCGTCGCTGCACGAGGCGGCCTGGTCGCGGCTGGCGCCCCAGCTGCCGGCGCCGCGCCGCTCAGCCTGCCGCGAGGCGCTGTTCGCCGCGCTGCAGCGCGCCGACTCGGCGCCGCCGGCGACCGCCGGCAACGCGGCCGCCATCGCCGCCGACGCGTCGGCGCCGGCGCCAGCGGCGGACGCCGGCGTCAGCCTGCGCATGGTCGGCAACGCCGGCCTGGTGCTGTGCGCGCATTTCCTGCCGCGGCTGTGGCGCCGGCTCGGCCTGCTGCAGGCCGACGCTCAGGCGTTTGCCGCCCCGGCCGCCGCGGCCCGCGCGGCGCAGCTGCTGCAGACCCTGGCCAGCGGCAGCGACGAGGCGCCCGAGCACTGGCTGGCGCTGAACAAGCTGCTCTGCGGCCTGCCGCTGGACGCGCTGCTGCCGGCGCCGGAGCCGGTTGGCGACGCCGAGCGCGAGGCGCTCGACGGCCTGCTGCGCGCGCTGATCGCGCATTGGCAGGCGCTGGGCCGCACCACGGTGCCGGGCCTGCGCGCCAGCTTCCTGATGCGCCAGGGCAGCCTGCGCCCTCGTGCCGACGACGGCTGGCAGCTGCGCGTGCAGCCGCGGTCCTATGACCTGCTGCTGGACCGCCTGCCCTGGGCCTTCAGGACCATCAGGCTGCCGTGGATGAAGGAGTTGCTGCATGTCGACTGGCGCTGAGCCGCAGGCCGCGACGCTGCGCGCGCATGCCGGCGCGCTGGAGCGCGAGCTGGCCTGGTTGTCCGAGGTGCTGCAGGCGCGGCTGGCGCTGCACTTCGGCCAGGGCGGCGCCTCGCCCGGGGGGCGCGACCCGCGCGAGCTGGCGCCGCCGCCGCTCGAGCCCGGCTCGCAGCTGGCCGAGCTGGTGCAGGCGCTGCAGCTGGGCTGGCGCGAGCGCCTGGTGCTGGCGCTGGCGATGGCGCCGCATGCGCGGCCGCAGCTGCTCGACCTGCTGTTCGTTCGCAACAGCAATCTCGACCGCGGCTTCGCCGAGTTCGGCGGCTGGAAGGGCAAGACCCATGGCGGCTTCCTGCCGACGGCCGAGACCGCCGCCTTCCTGATCGCCGGCGAGGACCTCGCCGAGCGCTTCGCGCTGCGCGCGCTGTTCGACGACGCGCATCCGCTGCTGCGCCAGGGTGTGCTGCGCCTGGACCACGAGGGCGGCGGCGAGCCGCTGTGGAGCGCCTGCCTGAACCTGGCGCCGGAGTTCGTGGAGCGCCTCAGCACCGGCAGCGCCCACAAGCCCGACTACAACCTGCACTTCCCCGCCAAGCGGCTGACGACGACGCTGGGCTGGGACGACCTGGTGCTCGCGCCCGAGGTGCTCGCCGAGGTGCGCGTGCTGCAGGCCTGGATGCGCCATGGCAGCACGCTGATGCAGGACTGGGGCTTGGGCCGCAGCCTCAAGCCGGGCTACCGCAGCCTGTTCACCGGCCCGCCGGGCACCGGCAAGACCCTGACCGCGACGCTGATCGGCCAGGCCGCCGGCGTCGACGTCTGCCGCATCGACCTGTCGATGCTGGTCAGCAAGTACATCGGCGAGACCGAGAAGAACCTGGCCCAGGTCTTCGACCAGGCGAGCACGCGCCACTGGATCCTGTTCTTCGACGAGGCCGATGCGCTGTTCGGCAAGCGCACCGCCACCAGCAGCTCGAACGACCGCTATGCCAACCAGGAGGTCAGTTACCTGCTGCAGCGCGTCGAGGACTTCCCGGGCACGGTGATCCTGGCGAGCAATCTGAAGGGCAACATCGACGAGGCGTTCGCGCGCCGCTTCCAGTCGCAGATCGCGTTCGCGATGCCCGATGCCGAGCAACGCCTGCGGCTCTGGAGGGGCCTGCTGCGGCCGCCCTGCCGGCTGGCGCCGGCGCTGGACGAAGCCGCCTTGCAGCGCCTGGCGGCGCAGCACGAGCTGTCGGGGGGCGCGATCGCCAACGTCGTGCGCCATGCGGCGCTGCTGGCGCTCGGCGAGGGCGACGGTCAGATCGGTCTGGCCGAGCTGCAGCGCGGCGTGATCAAGGAACTGCAGAAGGAAGGGCGCACGCGATGACTCCCTGGCGCTGGGGCCTGACGGCCCTGCTGTGTCTCCCCTTGCTCGCCGGCGTGCGCGCCGCCGACCCAGCGCCGGCGCGGCGCGACGACGCGGCGGCCGCGGCGGCGCTGCAGCTGCGCTACACCACGGTCTCGCTGCCCAATGCCGTCGAGGGCCAGCCCTATGGACCGCGGCTGCTCGTCAGCGGCGGCCGCGGCCCCTACCGGGTGGCGGTGGTGCGCGGCAGCCTGCCGGCCGGTCTGGCGCTGACGCCCGAGGGCATGCTGTCGGGCACGCCGAAGCCCGGCGGTCCGCGCAGCCACGGCTTCGTGCTCGAGGTCAGCGACGCCGCCACGCCACCGCAGGTGCTGCGCCAGGCGTACGCGATCTATGTCGCGCCGCCGCGGCGCGCGCCGCCGGTGGTGGCGGCGCCGGCGCCGGCATCGGCGCCGACCTTCGGTCAGAGCGCCGACGACGCCAGCAAGCTCAGCCGCGACATCGACGAGGTCTGGATCTACCAGCTCACCGAGGAGAAGCTCGGCAAGGTGCTGAAGGCCCATGCCGCCCGGCAGCAGGCGCTCGCGTTGACCGCGGCCGCGGCGGCGGCGCCGGCGTCGGCCGCCGCCAGCGACGCCGAGACCGAGGGCGACGAGTTGCCGTTCAGCGCCGAGGAACTGCAGACCGGCCTGAAGCTGCTCGGGCTGCCGGCCGGCCGCCTGCCCGCCGACGCCGCCTCATTCCCGGAGGCGGCGGCGGACGCGGCGGAGCCGTCGCCGGCCGTCGGCGTGGCCGAGCTGCAGCGCATGCTCAAGCCGCTGCTCGACACCGAGTACCCGACGCGGGCGCTGTTCGAGGCGGCGCTGCGTGCCGCGCGCTGCGCCACCTGGCGCGAATGGCTGGACAAGGCATCGGCCCAGGAGCCGCGGCTGAAGGGCCTGGACTGCCGCCGCGTCGGGCGCACGCCGCCACCGCCGCTGCCGCCGCCCGGCCAGTGGAGCGCGCGCTCGTTGCACGACGCGCTGCTGCCGCCGGCATTGCTGGCGGCGCTGCTGCAGGAGGCCGAGCGGCCGATCGAGCTGAGCAAGGCCAAGGGCCTGAGCTGGAAGGAGGCCGACTGTGGTTGCGTGCGCCGCCTGCCCGATGACCTGATCACCACGCTGCTGCCGTTCTGGCAGGCCAGCGACAAGGCGGCACCGGTCGACTTCAGCGCGTTCTCGCGCATCCAGCTGCTCGGCGCGGCGCTGCAGGACAGCGGCGAGCTGCGCTTCCCGAATCATTGGGCGCGCGACATCAAGGCCTTCGCCCACCAGGCGCAGCGTCACGACGCGCGCCTCGAGCTGGTCATCTACCGGCGCGACTGGACCAGCCTGCTGAGCCTGCCGGCGCTCGAGCAGCAGCGCCGCGTGCCGCTGATCGTCGAGCGCCTGCTCAGGGAGCTGCAACAGCCGGCGCTGCGGCCCTGGCCGCGGCCGCTGATCACCGCCTGGGACGAGGATCGCCATGTGTTCGACGGCCTCACGCTGTGGTTCGAGGACAGTCCGCGCGAGCCCGCGCAGGCCCAGGCGTTCCATCGCTTCTACCGCGAGCTCGTCAACCAGCTGGCGCAGCGCATGCGGCTGCTCAAGCGGCCCTTGAGCCTGAACCTGGTGGTGCCGGCCGAGCGGCTCGGCCAGCCCGGCGCCTACCGTTTCGAGGACCTGATCGCCTATGTCGAGGGCCGGCAGGCGGTGGACACGCCGCCGCCGCTGCCGCGGACCTACCAGCCCGAGCCGAGTTCGCTCAGCGTGCACCTGCTGGTGCTGACGCCGGAGCCGACGACGAGCAGCAAGAAGGAACTGCGCGCGCTGTTCGACCGCACCACCCTGGTCGGCGGGCGCCGCCGCGTCAACCTGCTCGAGCAGGTGATGCCGCTGACGCTGGCGCCGGCGCACCCGGCACAGGGCGCCTTCGAGAAGGGCGAGCAGATCGACGACGACCTCGCCTATTACCAGTGGGTGTTCGGCGGCATCGCGCTGTGGCCGATGCCGCGTGCCAGCGGCGGCGGCGACCCGTTGCTGCTGCAGCGCCTGCGCGAGAACTACCCGGGCCAGGTGCACTGGACCAGCAAGCTGCGGCTGTGCGACTGGATCTGCCCGAACCGCGAGCTGGTGCGCCTGCTGCTGGAGCTGGCGCTGCTCGGCTGCGGCGGCTCGCTGCTGCTGGTGCTGTTCACCGACCTGGCGCAGAACCGCGGCCGCTGGATGCGCCTGCTGCTGTTGCTGCCGCTGCTGCTGGCGGCGGCGATCGGCTTCGGCCTGCTGAACTGCGATCCGCGATGGCTGGCGCTGCGCGAGGGCAATCTGCCCTTGGCGGTGCTGGTGGTGGCGATCCTGGTGGCGCTGCTGGGTCTGGCGTTCCGCCGCCGCGTGCCGCCGCCCTGAGCGGCGGAATCAGAAGCCGATCGGATTGCGTCGTCCGCTGGCGGCCGGCAGGTCGACGACCTCGACGCGGACACGCCCGGCCAGCTTGGCGTTGCCGAAGCCGGTCATCCAGGCGCGCCGCATTTCACGTGGCGGCATCGCCGCCATGCGGTCGAGCAGGGCGTCGCCGGGTTCCTCGTCGAAGCGCAGGCCCCACTCGTGGCCGGCCCGGATGCGCTGGTAGAGCCGGCGCGCGATGCCGCGGGCGGCCTCGAAGTCGGGGGCCTCGATCTCGTAGACGTTGCAGCGATTCAGGATCGGCTCGGGGATCGCCCGGGCATCGTTGGCGGTGGCGACCCAGATCAGCTGGCTGGCGTCGAGCTGGATCTCGGCGAACTCGTCGGTGAAGCGGCAGGCGGTGTCGTGCTCGAGCAGGCTGTAGAGCGCGCCCAGCGGGTCGTAGCTGGCCTCGCCGGCGGCCTTGTCGATCTCGTCGACGACCATCACCGGGTTGGCGTAGTCGCCATCGACCAGGGCCTCGAAGACCTTGCCCGGCTTGGCGCCCTTCCACTGGCTGGAGGCGCCGCCGATCAGCCAGCCGGCGGTGAGCTGGCTCATGCTGACGAAACCATGGCCGGTGCCGAGCAGCTCGGCCAGCATGCGCGCGAAATGCGTCTTGCCGACCCCCGGCGGGCCGAGCAGCAGCAGCGGCGTGATCTCCAGCGCGTCGCCGCTGTCGGCGCACAGCGCGACCTGGCGGCGGATGTCGTCGAGGACCTCGCGGAAGTTCGGCAGCTCGTCGATCAGCGAGTCGAGCTCGGGCAGGCCGCTGGGCTTGACCTGGAAGCGTTCGGCGCCGCGCGACAGCATGCGCTCATAGGTCTTCAGCAGCGCCGCGTGCTCCTGGCTGTTGAGCTTCTCGAGCTTGGCCTGCACCTCGGCGCAGTCGTAGACGCTGCGCATCTGCGCCAGCGGGATGCGCGGGCCGGGTCGGGTGGTGACGAGGGCGGTACTGCTCATGGTCGGCTCCCCAGGGAACAACGGCTTCGTTGTAGCGAAGCCGGCATGCCCTTGCCAAGCCGGGGGCGATGCCTATCGCGGCATTTGCGCGACAGATGCACGCAAGGCCTGCACGCCGTCGTGGACCTCGCGGCTGAGCGCGTCGCGCACCGCCGGATCGGCCAGCGCCGCCAGCGCCTGCGCATCCTGCTGCGATTCGTCGCCACCGAGCAGCGCGATCGGCGCCAGCCAGGCGGCGCTGTCGCCGGACTCGAAGCGCGTGGCCCAGGCGTCGACCGCGAGGTCGACGCCGATCATGAAGCCGGTGCACCAGTCCTCGGCGTCGACCCATTCCTGGCCATCGGCCTCGGCAACGCTGAACAGCGGCTGCCAGGCGCCTGAACCGAGCTGGGCGTCGAGCGCACGCAGATGGCGCAGCACGTAGAGCTGCAGCTTTTTGCGCTGCTTGCCGCTGGCGAACTGCGCGTCGGCGTCGCCGCCGCCCCAGACCGTCGGCATCCAGGCGTCGCCGGGCAAGCCGGCCAGCGGCACCGGGCTGAGCAGCAGCGCGGTCAGGTAGCCATCGAGCGCCTCGATGTTCAGCGCCGCGTCGTCGGGCAGGCCGGCCAGCAGGCTGTCGAGCTGAGCGAGTTCCTCATCGTTGAGGGGCAGGACGTCGGAGGCGGGGTGGTAGGCGGGGATGCTCATCTCAGAATCTGCTTTTTGGTTTGCGCGAATCGCAGTCGGCGATCTGCTTCTTGAGCAGCACGAGCAACACGCGGGCATCGGCCTCGCTCATCACCAGCACGCTCGCCGGCTCGCCCTCGTCGACCGGCTTCTGCGGCTGCACCAGGCAGTCGATGCGGAAACTGACGGTGCCGCTGGCGCTGGAGTTGCTGGCCGACTTGAAGCGCTGCAGTTCGATGCGATGGGTCTTCATGACCCGGATTGTCAACGGACGAAGGACTGCAGTTGGATGATGGGCTGCAGCACCGCCAGCACGATGATGCAGACGACCACGCCCATGCCGACGATCAGCAGCGGCTCGAGCAGGGTCGCCAGCGCCATCGCGCGGCGCTGCACCTCGGTCGACAGCTGCTGGCCGGCGCGGCCCAGCATCTCGGGCAGGCGGCCGGTCTGCTCGCCCAGGCGCGCGAACATCGCCAGCAGGCCGGGGAAGCGCTTCTTGCCGGCCATCGCGCTGCCCAGGGGCGCGCCCTCGCGCACCTGCACCAGCGCGTCCATCGCGTCGGCGCGCATGGCATGGTTGGACAGGGTCTCGGCCGCCGCCTGCAGCGCCTTCAGGATCGGCACGCCGGCACCGGCCAGCATGCCCAGCGTGGCGGCGAAGCGAGCCGCGTTGTAGCCGCGTGCCAGCCGGCCGAACAGCGGCACGGTCAGCCAGAAGGCGTCGAAGCGCAGCCGGAACGCGGCACCGCGCAGCGCCAGCAAAAAGGCGCTCACGCCGCCCACCGTCGCGGCCAGCATCAGCCAGCCCCAGGTGCGCACGAAATCGCTGATCGCCAGCATCGCCACGGTGAGAAACGGCAACGCCTTGCGCGTGCTGGTGAACGCCTGCGCGACCTGCGGCACGACGTAGGTGACGAGGAAGATCACGATGACGATGGCGACCAGCGTCACCACCGCCGGATAGGCCATCGCGCCGATCAGCTTGGCGCGCAACTGCTGGCGCTCCTCGAGATCGTCGGCGAGGCGCTCCAGCACCTGGCCGAGCGCGCCGCTGGCCTCGCCGGCCGCGACCACGCCGCGGTAGACCTCGTCGAACTCGCGCGGTGCCGAGCCCAGGGCGCGGGCGAAGGTCGAGCCGCCGTTGACCTCGGCCTTCAGCTGCGCCAGCAACTCGCGTTGGCGCGGCTGCTCGGCCTCGTCGGCGAGCGCGGTCAGCGCGCGCTCCAGCGGCAGGCCGTAGCCGACCAGGCCGGCGAGCTGCCGCGTCCACACCGCCAGCCCGCTGGCGCCGAAGGCGCGCGGTCGGAACAGCTGCAGGCCGTCGCCCTGCTGGCGCTCCTGCGTGACGAGCTCGACGCCCAGCGGCGTCAGCTTCATCTCGCGCAGCTGCGCGCGCGCCGCACGGGCGTTGTCGGCCTCGAGCAGACCGGTCTGCGTGCGGCCGGCGGCGTTCAGGGCTTCGAACTTGAAGGCGGGCATGGTGGCGGCGTCGCGGACTCAGTCGCGCGTGACGCGCAGCACTTCTTCCAGCGAGGTCACGCCGGACTTCACCAGGCGCTCGCCGTCCTCGCGCATCGAGCGCAGGCCGCGGCTGCGCGCCGCGGCGGTGAGCTCGCTTTCGGCGCTGCGCTGGTGGATGTGCGCGCGCACCGCGTCGTCGGCGACCATCAGCTCGTAGACGCCGGTGCGGCCCTTGTAGCCGGTGAAGCCGCACTGCGCGCAGCCCACCGGATGCCAGCGCCCCTCGCCGTCGGGCTTCTTGCAGTCGGGGCAGAGCTTGCGCACCAGGCGCTGCGCGAGCACGCCGAGCACCGAGGAGCTGAGCAGGAACGGCTCGACGCCCATGTCGGCCAGCCGCGTCACCGCCGACGGCGCGTCATTGGTGTGCAGCGTTGCCAGCACCAGGTGGCCGGTCAGTGACGCCTGGATCGCGATCTGCGCCGTCTCGAAGTCGCGGATCTCGCCGATCATGATCGCGTCCGGGTCCTGGCGCAGGATCGCGCGCAGCGCTTTCGCGAACGTGAGGTCGATCTTCGCGTTGACCTGGGTCTGGCCGATGCCGGCCAGCTCGTACTCGATCGGGTCCTCGACGGTCAGCACGTTCGTCGTCGCGGTGTCGATGGTCTGCAGCGCCGCGTACAGCGTCGTCGTCTTGCCCGAGCCGGTCGGGCCGGTGACGAGCACGATGCCGTGCGGCTGCGCGACCAGCTTCTTGAACGAGGCCAGCACCTCGCCGTCCATGCCCAGGCCCTCGAGCGTGAACTTGCTCTCGCTCTTGTCGAGCAGGCGCAGCACGGCGCGCTCGCCGTGCGCGGAAGGCAGCGTGGAGACGCGCACGTCGATGGCGCGGCCGCCGATGCGCAGCGAGATGCGGCCGTCCTGCGGCAAGCGCTTCTCGGCGATGTCGAGCTCGGCCATGATCTTAAGGCGCGAGATCAGCGCCGCGTGCAGCGCCTTGTTCGGCTGCACGACCTCGCGCAGCGAGCCGTCGACGCGGAAGCGCACCGAGGAGCTGCGCTCGTAGGGCTCGATATGGATGTCGGAGGCGCCATCCTTCGCCGCCTGCGTCAGCAGCGCGTTGAGCATGCGGATGATGGGGGCGTCGTTGGCCGCCTCGAGCAGGTCCTCGACGGCCGGCAGGTCCTGCATCAGCCGGGACAGGTCGACCGCCGACTCGACCTCGCCGACCACGGTCGCGGCGCTGCTCTCGTTGCCGGCGTAGGCGCTCTGGATGCGCTCCATCAGCAGGCTGGCGTCCTGGCTCTCGATGCGGCCGACGGCGTACAGCCGGTGCACCTCGCTCAGGCTGGCCAGCGGCGCCTCGGGCGGCGCCCACAGCACCAGCTCCTCGGCCTGCTCCTCGAGCAGCAGGGTGTTCGCCTTGGCGTAGGCGTAGGGCAGCGGATAGCGAGTCATGCCGACGTGCTTACTGCTGCGGCGCGCCGCTCGCCGGCTTGCGCTCCGGCAGCACCGGCGCACCCGTGTCCGGCAGGATCGCGCTGGCCGGCGGCTGGGCGTTCTGCTGCGTGGCGCGGATCTGCTCGTAGCGATCCATCGTGAACTGTGCGGTGTCGTCGACGCCGCGCAGCACCATCGGCCGCAGGAACACCATCAGATTGCTCTTCTTGCGCGTGCGGTTCGCGCTCTTGAACAGATTGCCCAGCAGCGGGATCTTGCTCAGGCCGGGCACGCCGTCGTCGCCGTCGGTGTACTCGTCGCGCATCAGGCCGCCCAGCACCAGCAGGCCGCCGTCGTCGACGGTGACCGTGGTCTGGATCTCGCTCTTGTCGGTGATCGGGCCGGTGGCGCTGTTGCTGCCGGGCACCAGCGACGAGTTCTCCTGCACGATGGTCATGCGCACCGCGCCACCTTCGCCGATCTGGCTGCGCACGCGCAGCACCAGGCCGACGTCCTTGCGCTCGACGGTGGTGAACGGGTTCGTGCTGGCGTTGGCACCGGTGGTGAAGCTGCCGGTGACGAAGGGCACGTTCTGGCCGACGACGATCTTCGCCTCCTCGTTGTCGAGCGCGACCAGGTTCGGCGTCGACAGGATGTTGGCGCCGGTCTGCGTCTCGAGGAAGTTGGCGATCGCGCCCAGCGTGTAGAAGCTGCCGACCTTCTTCAGGAAGCCGATGTTGAGACCGGTGGGCACGCCGTCGGCGAGCGCCTCGGCGGCACCCTGCAGGCCCTGGGTGGCGGCGGCGCTGAGGTTGATGATGTTGTTGTTGCCGCTGCCGAAGTTCGTGCCCAGGCCGCTGAGTGTCTTGTCGCCCTTGTTGCCGAACAGGTTCTGCCACTGGATGCCGAACTGCGCGCCCTTGCTGGCATCGACCTTGACGATGATGGCCTCGACGTAGATCTGCGCGCGGCGCGTGTCGAGCTGGTCGATGACGGCGCGCATCTGCCGGTACAGCGGCTCGGCGGCGGTGATGATCAGCGAGTTCGTGCTCGGGTCGGCCTGCACGTTGCCGCCGGTGCTGGGGCCGGCGCTCTGGCCGATCGGCGCCGTCGCCGCCTGGCTCTGCGCGCCGCCGCCGCTGTTCGCGCCGCCGCTGTTGAAGCTGCCGCTCGTGCCCATCGCGGTCGACGGGCTGGCGCTGGCCTGCAGGTTGGCGACATTGCTGCTGCTGGCGCCACCGCCGAACAGGCCGCTGCCGCTGCTGCTGCCGGCGCTGCCGCCGGCGCCACTGCTCTGCGCCGCGAACGCGGCGCGCAGCACCTGGGCGAGCTTGACGGCGTCGGCGTTCTTCAGGTGCACGACCCGGATGTTGGCGGCGCCGCCGCCGGCGACGGGGACGTCGAGCTGCTGCACCAGGCGCTTCAGCGCCGCCAGCCGCGCCGCGTTCGGCGCGCGCAGGATCAGCGCGTTGCCGCGCGGGTCGGCCAGCACCGTGCTGCTGCCGCCCAGCGCCACCTGGCCGGGAATCTGCGCGGCGCCGCCGTCGAGGCGCTGCACCAGCGCCGCCAGGTCGCCGGCGACCTGGTGCTGCAGCGGCACGACCTCGACGTCGGTGCTGGCCGGCGTGTCCAGCGCCGCGATGATCTTCGCCAAGCGCTGCAGGTTGTCGGCGTAGTCGGTGATCACCAGGCTGTTGTTGCCCGGGTTCGCGTTGATGGTGTTATTGACGTTGACCAGCGGCCGCAGCACGGCGACGAGGTTGTTGGCGTTCTCGTGGCGCAGCTGGAACACCTGCGTCAGTACCTGATCGCCCCTGGCCTTGCTGTCATCGCCGACCACCACGCCGGTGGCCTGCACCTTGGCGTCGGCCTCGGGCACGACCTTCAGCAGGCCGGCGACGTTGACCACCGAGAAGCCCAGGCCGCGCAAAGCCGCCAGGTACTGCGCATACGCGTCGGACATGCGCAGCGGCTGTTCGCTGTACAGCGTCAGCGTGCCCTTCACGCGCGGGTCGACAACGATGGTCTGGCCGAGCATGTTGGCGATCGCCCGCGTCACCGCTTCGATGTCGGCGTTGACGAAGTTCAGCGTCACCTGGGTGTCGCCCCGCAGCGCCGGGCTGCGTGGCTGCGCCAGCGCCGGTTGCAGGACCAGCGCGCTGGCCAGCGCGGTGGCGAGGAGCTTGGCTTTCATGCTCATCCGATGGTGATCAGCGAGCGCTCGCCCTGGCGGCGCCCGATGATGTTGAGAAGGTTGTTCAGCGCCGGCTCGCTGCCCGGCGCGGCGCGCGCCTCGCCGATGAAGCGGCCCTTGCTGGCGCCGCCCACCGTGCCCTCGCCCTGCAGCTGCAGCGCGCCGTCCAGCGTCATCAGCTGCAGGCGGGCCAGACCGTCGGCCTGCGAGTGCAGGTTCAGCCGGTAGCTGCCCAGGGGCGACAGCGTCGACACGCGCGAGCTGAGGTTGGCGAACTCCAGCGACAGCTGGCCGCGCGTGAGCCAGCGGCCGGCGTTCCACTCGAGCTGGAACTCGTTGGCCGACAGCCGCAGCTGGCCGCCGAGCTGCAAGGTGTTCCAGGGCGTGCCCAGGCCGCCGAGCCAGGCGGCCGGCAGGCGCAGCAGCGGCTCGGCGCGGCTGGGCAGCGCGATCGTCAGCCGCGACAGGCCAGGGCTCAGGCGCAGCGGCAGCTCGCCGCTGCTGCAGCAGTCCAGGCGCAGGCGCAGCTCCGGGCTGCCGCCGGCGAAACCGAGCCGCCAGTGCAGGCAGCCGGGCAGGCGGCTGGCGTCGCGGCTGCCGGGGCCGCCGGTGAGGATCAGCTCACCCGAGCCGTCCCACACGCTGCCGCGGCTGTCGACGATCAGCACATGGCCGTTGCTGGCATTCGCCAGCCAGCGGGCCAGCCAGCTCGCCGGCGCCTGCAGCAGCAGCGCCGCCAGCAGACCCAGCAGCAGACCGGCGATCAGCCAGCGGCGCTGGTTGGCCGGCCTGGCGCCGGCCGCGGCGCGCAGGCTCGTCGCCTGCTGCGCGGCTTCGGTGGCTTGCAGCAGACTCATGAGCCGCCGCCTCCGCCCAGGCTCAGCACGATGCTGCCGCCGTAGCCGCCGGGGCCCCGCTGCAGCTGGGCCTCGACGGGCCGCGCCCGCGCGGCGCGCCGCACCTCGGCCAGCCAGGCGCCGAGCTGCTCGCCGGCCAGGTTGCTGAACTGCAAGGTGGCGCGGTCGCCCTGCAGCGTCAGGCGCGCCTCGGGGCCGAGGAAATCGGTGGCCGCCTGCAGCGCGGCGCTGGCCTGCGCCGGATTGACCGCCGGCAGTTGCTGCAGGCGCTTGGCTTCGGCCGCCCAGCCCTGCATCTGCGCCAGCTGGCGGTCGAGCTCGTCCAGCCTGCCGGGCGCCTCGCGCAGGGTCTTCAGCGCCGGGTTCACGAACAGCAGCACCAGCAGCAGCAGCAGCAGCGCGACCGCCGCCAGCTGCAGGCCCAGGCGCTCGCGCGCCTCCAGCCGCGACCAGCGCAGCTGCAGCGCGTCGACACGCGGTGCCCAGCTGGCGGGCAGGCGCAGGCCGAGCAGGGAAGGGGTGGCGCTCATCGGTGCTTCAGGATCAGTCGACCCTGCTCCTGTTGCAAGTCCCAGCCTTCGCTGGCGAGCTGGCGGCGCAGCTGCTCCACCTGCTCGTCGCTGAAGCCGGCGCGCGGCAGGCTGAGCTGGCCGGTCTCGAAGTTCAGCGCCTCGATCGGACCGCGGCTTTCCGGCCAGCTGGCGGCCAGCGCGGCGATCAACGCCTCGAGGTCGCGATGGCCGAGCTCGCCGCCCTGGGCGCGCAGCGCCTCCAGCTCGCGGGCCATCTGCAGGCTGGGCTCCAGCACATGCTGGATGCGCGGGAACGCGGACTTCAGCGTGGTCTCGAGCTGCTGCTGGCGCTGCTCGATCTGCTTGCGCTGCTGCCAGGCGGCGGCGTTCAGGCCGACCAGGCCCAGTCCGAGCCAGATCAGCAGGCCACGGCGCGCCGCGCGCCACTGCCGGTGCATCAGCTGGTGACCGAGCTGGCGCAGCCAGCGCAGGCCGTGCAGGCGCGGCGCCAGCTCGAACTGGCGCAGGTTCCAGGGGCTGGCGAGCGCGCGCTGCACCTGCTGTGCCGGCGTGCTGACGGCGACACGCGTACCCAGCCAGTGCTCGGCGGCCTCCAGCGCGTCGGCGCTGGCGCTCCATTCGCTGCCCTGCACCTGCGACGCCGGAAAGCGCGCTCGCGCGAAGCCGCCGCGCAGCGGCAGCGAGCTGACGCCGTCGTGGCTGGCCCAGCGCAGCTGCACACCGGCCTCGTCGCTGAAGAAATACCCCTGTGGCGACGGCGTCGGCCAGCTGCGCGGCACGATGCGGTCGACCATGCGCTGGGCGCCCTCGATGCGTTGCAGGGCCTCGAGCAGCGGCGCCTTCGGCGTCGCCGCCACCCAGCAGGGTTCGCCGGCCACCGCCTGTTCCTCGATCGCCAGCTGCAGCTGCTCCGGGTCCTCGAGCAGCTGCTCCTCGAGCAGACCGACCAGCGCCTCGCGCCAGCGCTTGCTGGAGCCGCGCGGCAGGTTCACGCGATGCCAGCTGACGCCATGCTCGGGCAACAGCAGCACCAGCTGCTCGCTCTTGGGCAGGGCCGCCGCCAGGTCCTGGCCCTCGGCCAGCAGCTGGCCGTTGTCGGCCAGCAGCATCCAGTCGAGCAGCGGCGAGGCCGGCGCGGCGGCGCCCGCCGCAGCGAGGCGGGGGCGTTCGGGGAGGAGGATGGCGAGCGTCGGCATGGGCGGGGAGGGGGGCGGCGGATTCTAGGGAGGGTCTGCAAGGCTCCTGCGGCCGCGCCGCGACTTTTCGGGATGACTGGCCAAGACGCGAGCCGCCGCCCAGGCTGATGCCTGGGCAAGGTTCGCAACGCCGGCCAGCGCCCGAAAAGTCGATGGCCCTCAGGGTTTGCGAGATAACGGGCCTTCTCGGTCGTTGCGCGGCTCGGCTTCGGGCCGCGAGCCCGACCTTCGCCGCGCGCCTACGAGCCGGCCCGTTCTCTCGCAAACGCGGTCCCCAGGAGTCTTGCAGACCCTCCCTAGGGAGCCAGCAAAGGCGCCCGCTTGGTGCTTTCCGCCTCGGCCAGGCTGCTGACGCGCTCGCGACGCAGCACCTCGACGTCCTGCGCCCGCCGGCGCACCAGCGAGCGCTGCTCCATCACCCGCTCGTCCAGGCGCAGCCGACCGGTGACGATGAAGTAATCGGTCTTCACCGAGACGCGGGGGTCGGCCAGCGCCGGCTTCAGCGGCTCGGGCAGCTGCAGCTTGGCGTCCTCCAGGCTGCGGAACGGCTTGCTGCGCCGCGCCCGCACCAGACGTTCGGCGGTCGACAGGTCCATGCCCTCGATGACGGCGGCGATGACTTCCTTCGGCGCAGTGTTCAGGTTGACCGGCGTCGGCGTCGGCAGCAGCGTCAGCCAGGGTTCGAGACGGCTGCGGGTGTCGGCGTCGACGCCGAACCAGGCCAGCTGCTCCAGCGTGCGCGGCCGCAGCGGCGCGTCGTCGGCGTCGGGGCTGGCATGGCGCGCGGCGCGCAGCTGCCCGACCCAGCGCTCGACGCCGGCACGCGACACGCCGGCGGCCTCGGCCAGGCGGCCGAGCACCGCCTGCTCCTGCACGCTGGGTTCGCGCGGCTCGATGACGTTGGCGAGGTTGTAGCGGGCCTGGGCGTCGTCGATGCGACCCGACAGGAAGGCCTCGGGGCCGTCGTCGCTGACGCCCTGGTTGCGGTCGGCGGCGAGGAAGGTCGACAGCCGCGCCTCGGCCAGCGGCACCGCCCAGACCTCGCCGAGGTCGTCGACCTCGCCGCGGCTGCGGTCGCGGGCGTCCTCGCGCAGGATCAGCCGCGCCCAGTCGAGCGCGCCGACCAGCACCCAGCCGGCCTGGCTGCGTGCGCGGTCGGCCGCCTCGATCTGCACCGCGCGGTACTGGCGCCAGACCATCGCCGCCGCCAGGCTGGCGACCAGGGTCACGATGAGCATCGCGGTGAGCAGCGCCGCGCCCTGCTGTCGCCGGGTCATCGCCGCCTTCATTGGCCGCTCGGCACGACGATCTGCCGCACCAGACTGCCCGACAGGCCGCTGCCGGGCGCGAACTCGAGCTGCAGGCGCACGCCCTTGGGGATCGGCTGGCCACGCTCCTCGGGCGGCGGCGCGGCCGGCGCGGACCCTGCCGACGCCGGTGGCTGCGGCGGCGCCGCCGTCTCCTTCGGCCCGGCCGGCGCCTCGCCACCGGTCGACTGCGCATTCGCCCAGGCGTTGTCCCAGAAGTAGTAGAGCTGCCAGCTGCTGATGCCGTCGAACACCAGCAGGCGCTCGCTGGCCAGGGTCAGGGTCTGTTCGCTGCGCGCCCAGGCCTGGCGCAGGTCGGCCAGGCCGGTCACCGGCGGCGAGGCCCAGCGGCTGAGCTGGCCGTCGGCGACGTACCAGGTCACCACCTGCAGGCCCAGCGGGTGGCGGCGCGTCAGCCGCAGGCGCTGGCCGTCGAAGGCCTGCGCCGGCACGATCTGGCCGCTGTCCTGGATCTGTTCCCAGTCCTGCTCCCATTGCGCCAACGCCGTCTGCAGCGTCGCGCTGCGCTCGATCGACGCCTGCGTCACCTCGCGCGAGCGCAGCATCGCATAGAGGCCGCGCCAGGCCATCGCGCTCATCACCGCCATCAGCACGAGGGCGACGAGTACCTCGACGAGCGTGAAGCCCTGGATCCGGCGGCGCATCAATACCGCCCGACGATCGTCGAGATGCTCAGCAGGCTGGGCGTCTGCGCGTCACCGACCACCGCGTCGCCGCGGCGGAAGCTCGGGTTGGGCGTCGGCCGCACCACCAGCTTGCCCTCGAACACGAGGCCGAACTGCTCGCAGCCGAAGCTCGAGTCGCCGACGCCGGGAAACTGCTTCTGCAGGCGCATCTCGGTGAGCTGGTTCTCGGCGCACCACTGCGCGGCGCTCATCTTCATCAGGCGCTCGGCGTTGCCGGTCAGGCTGCCGGCGGCCTTGACGCCGGCGCCGAGCGCGATCGCCACGATGGCCAGCGCGACCAGCACCTCGATCAGCGTGAAGCCTCGGTCGTTCACTTCGTCTCGATCGCGAACGGCCGCAGGCCGTCGCTGGCGATGTGCAGCTGCTGCGCGCCCAGGCGCAGCCGCAGGCCCTGCTTGCCGATCAAGGGCTCGGGGCCGAGCAGCAACTCGGTGGCATTGCCGTCAAGTTCGACGCTGAGCGCGTCGCCGAGCCAGCGCCGGGGCAGTTCGACCCGCTGCGGCAGACCGACGAAGGCGAACTGCTGCGTCGGGTCGCTGAGGCTGGCGCCGGGGCGCCAGCGCACGGCCAGGCCGCTGGCCCTGGCCTCGGCGCGTGCCGTCTCGAGCAGCGCGATCAGGCGCTCGGCCTCGCGTTCGAGCTGGGCCTGGGACGAGTCGCGCAGCGCCAGGCCGATGGTGGCGCTGGCGATGGCGACCAGGGTCAGCACCACCAGCAGCTCGATCAGCGTGAAGCCGGCGCGGCTGCGTGACGCGGGCCGGCGCGCAGCCGAAGACCTGGGGACCTTGTTACTGCCAGGAGCCGATGTCGGCATCGATGCCCTCGCCGCCGGCCTTGCCATCGGCGCCGAAGCTGAACACATCGACCTCGCCCTTCACGCCGGGATTGACGAACTGGTAGGGCCGGCCCCAGGGGTCGTTGGGCAGCTTCTCGACATAGACGCGCCAGTTCATCGGGATGCTGCCGGTCGACGGCTTGCGCACCAGCGACTCCAGGCCTTGCTCGGCCGACGGGTAGCGCTGGTTGTCCAGCTTGTAGAGCTTGAGCGCCTGCATCAGGTTGTTGACGTCGGTGCGCGCCGCGGTGACGCGGGCGTCGTCGGCGCGGCTCAGCACATTGGGCACGACCAGCGCGGCGAGCACGCCGATGATGATCAGCACGACCAGCAGTTCGATCAGCGTGAAGCCGGCGCGGCGAATGGAGGCAGGGCGCATGGGTCGGTCGGGGGCTCGGGAGCTCAAAGGGCCAGAGGGGTTGGGCTCATGATAATGGCCGCATGTTGCAACGCCTGATCACGCTGACGGTATGGGCCCTGGTGGGCTGGACGGCCATGGCCCTGGGCCTGCGCCTGCTGCCCGCTCCCTTGACGGCACCGGCCGGCGCGCTGGCGCTGGCGCCCGAGTCACCGCCGCCGGCGCAGCTGACGCGGCTGTTCGGGGCGGCGCCGGTGCAGACCAGCGCGGCGGCGCCGCTGCCGGCGGCCGACAGCCGCTTCCGCCTGCTCGGCATCGTCGCGCCGCGCCTGGCCAGCCTGCAGACCGAGCAGGGCGTGGCACTGATCACCGTCGACGGCGGTCCGCCCAAGGCGTTCCGCGTCGGCGACGTGGTGGATGGCGCGATGCGCCTGCTCGCCGTCGAGCGTCACGCGGTCGGCCTCGGGCAGGGCGGCGTGATCCAGGTCCAGCTGCAGTTGCAGGCGCCGCCGGAGGCGGCCACCGGGCAGTTGCCGCCGGCGGCCCAGCTGGCGGTGCAACCCCCGCCGCTCCAGCGGGCGCTGCCGCCGGCGACGGCGCCGGTCTCGCCGAGCGTGCCGATGCCGACCATGGGGCTGCTGCAACGCGGCAGCGACGAGCCCGGTCCCCAGCGCGTGCCGCCCTCGCTGACGCCGGTGCCGCCGTCGCCGTCGATGTCGCCGTCGCCATCACACTCGCCGTCGCACTCGGGTTCGCCGAGCGGACTGCCGTCGCGCTAGGGCCCGCGTCGCGGCGGCCTCAGTCCGGCCGCGGCAGTTCCTCGAACGGCAGGGTCTCGGTCGGCCCGGTCAGCGTCGACACCGCGGTGTCGCGCTCGTCGAGCAGCGGCACCGCGAACGGCGTCGCCGGCATCTCGTGGACCTCGGACAGCAGCGCCGCGGCGCTCCGGAGCAGCGGCCAGGCCAGCGCCGCGCCCATGCCGTCGGTGGTCGTCAGCCCGAGCTCGAGCAGCGCGCCTGCCTTGAAGCCGTTGAGTGCGGCGTCGACGCCGGGGTCGGCATTGCTGCGGCAGAACATCGCGTAGTCGGTGACCGGCGCGGCGATGCTGGCGGCGACGCGCAGCGCCGCGCAGGCCGGCAGGCCGTCGACGATCAGCAGCATGCGCTTGCTGGCGCCGACCAGCATCGCGCCGACCATCACCGCGATCTCGTAGCCGCCGAAGGCGGCCAGCGCGTCCATCGCGTCGATCGCCTCGCGATGGTGGTTCAGCACCAGCTGCAGCAGCTCGTGCAGCGCCGGCGACACGTTCGCCGGCAGCAGGTCGTTGAGGTGGCGGGCGTCAAGCCGCGCCAGCAGCAGTGCCGCGCTCTCGGCGCTGCCCTGGCCCATGCCGGAGAGGATCAGCACATTGCCGCTCATCTGGTCGGCCAGCTCCATGCCGACGCGCAGCGCCGCCTGCACCTGGTGCGGGCTCATCGCCAGGCCGATGCGGGCGTTGCGGGTGCCATGCGCGACCTTGCGCAGCAGCAGCTTGGGGTGGGGCGAGAGGTCGTCGGCGAGACCGCAGTCGACCACCTGCAGCTGCAGGCCGTGCAGGCGGGCGATCACCGCCGTCGGCAGGCGCGACTGCAGCGCCAGCAGCACCTGATCGAGGCTGCTGCGCCCGAACGGCTGCGGAATGCCTTCGACGGCCAGTCCATGGTCGGCGGCAAAGACCCCCAGCACCGGATCGCGGAAGCGCGGCGTCAGGCTGTTCTGCATCAGTCCCAGACGCAGCGCCAGCGCCTCGAGCTGACCAAAGCCGCCGGCAATCGCCGCGTGGCGCGTCAGGCGTTCGCGCAGCTGCCGTTCCAGCTCGGCATTGGCGGTGGGGGTGATCAGCGACTCGTGGATGGTCATGCGATGCGGCTCCCTTGCTTCTTGTGACCGCTGTTGCAGATGCTAAAGGTCTTTGTGGCGCGCCAACCCCAGTTGCGCGAATACGCCGCGTCACGCAGCATGCGCGCCGCCATGGTCGAGATCCGCTTCACGCCGCAGCTGCGGCGCTTCACCGAAACGCCCGAGCTGCGCTGCGAGGCGGCCAGCCTGGCCGAGGCGCTGGCGGCGGCGTTCGCGCTGAACCCGCGCCTGCGCGGCTATGTGCTCGATGACCAGGGCGAGATCCGCCCGAACGTGGCGGTGTTCGTCGATGGGCGGCGGACGCTGGATCTGCAACAGGCGCTGTCGGCGCACAGCCGGGTGGCGGTGCTGCAGGCGCTGTCCGGAGGCTAGGGAGAACGAGATGCGCGCTTGGGTCGCGACCCGCAAGGGTCTGTTCGAAATGCAACGGCAGGGCGCGGACTGGCGGATCGCCCGCGTCTCGTTTCTCGCCGAGCCGGTGTCGATGCTGCTGGCACCGGACGCCGATGGCTTCATGCTGGCGGCGCTGAACCTCGGGCACTTCGGCGTCAAGCTGCAGGCGTCCGACGACTTCGGCGTCAGCTGGCGCGAGGTCGCGGCGCCGGTCTACCCGCCGCAGCCGGCAGAGCCGCCGCAGCCGTTTCCGTGGAAGCTCGGCCTGATCTGGAGCCTGGCCCGCGCCGCCGACGGCAGCCTCTGGTGCGGCACCCTGCCTGGCGGGCTGTTCGTCAGCCGCGATCGCGCGCAGAGCTGGCAGCTGGTCGACAGCCTGTGGAACCGGCCCGAGCGGCTGGAGTGGTTCGGTGGCGGCTACCCCGAGCCAGGCATCCATTCGATCTGCCCGCACCCGACCGACGCGCGCGAGCTGCTGATCGGCGTCAGCTGTGCCGGCGCCTGGCGCACGCAGGACGGCGGCGCCAGCTGGCTCGTGCAGTCCAAGGGCATGCGCGCGGATTTCATGCCGCCGGAGCGCGCCGAGGATCCGAACATCCAGGATCCGCACCGCATCCAGCGCTGCCTGGCGGCGCCCGAGGTGCTGTGGACGCAGCACCATTGCGGCATCTGGCGCTCGACCGACAACGCGGCGAGCTGGCAGGAGCTGAAGGCCGAGCCGAGCAGCTTCGGCTTTGCGGTGGCGGCGCACCCGCGCGACCCGCTCACCGCCTGGTTCGCGCCGGCGGTGAAGGACGAGAAGCGCATCCCGGTGGACGCCGCGCTCTGCGTGACGCGCACACGCGACGGCGGCCAGAGCTTCGAGGTGCTGCGCGACGGCCTGCCGCAGCAGCATTGCTACGACCTGATCTACCGCCATGGGCTGGAGGTGGCCGATGACGGGCGCACGCTGCTGATGGGTTCGACCACCGGCGGGCTCTGGACCTCGTTCGACGGCGGCGATCACTGGGCCACGGTGTCGAGCACGCTGCCGCCGATCTACGCGCTGGCCTTCGCATGAAGGCCGCGGAACGCGCGGCGCTGCTGCAGGCGTTGCGCGCGCGCTTCGACGCGCACCCGCAACGCCACGCCGGCATAGCCTGGGACGAGGTGCAGGCGCGGCTCGACGCCGCGTCCGACGCAGGGCTGCGCACCCTGGCGGCGATGGAGGCCAGCGGCGGTGAGCCCGATGTCATCGCCCGCGGCGCCGCCGGCGCGATCGTGTTCTGCGATTGCGCCGCGGAGAGCCCGAGCGGCCGACGCAGCCTCTGCTACGACGACGCGGCGCTGCAGGCGCGCAAGGAGAACCGGCCCGAAGGCAGCGCGGTGGCGATGGCGGCGGCGCTCGGCGTCGAGCTGCTCAGCGAGTCGCAGTACCGCGAGCTGCAGCAGCTCGGCGACTTCGACCTGAAGACCTCGAGCTGGGTGCAGACGCCGGCGGCGATCCGGCGCCTCGGTGGCGCGCTGTTCTGCGACCGCCGCTACGACAGCGTGTTCTGCTATCACAACGGCGCGCAGTCCTACTACGCGGCGCGGGGCTTTCGCGGGCGCGTCGAGATCTAGCGTGCGGCTGCCGCTGCTCGGGCTGCTCGTCGTCGCCGTGGCGCTGGGCGCCGCCGGCCTGTGGCTGCTGACCCGCTACCAGCGCGACATGGCGCGCGCCTACGAGCGCGTGCAGGGCCGCAGCGAGCTGATCGCGTCGCCCTACGGCGCCATCGAGTACCTGCAGGGCGGCGACGCCGACGGCCTGCCGGTGCTGCTGGTGCACGGCAGCGGTGGTGGCTGGGACCAGGGCGAGCTGCTGGCCAAGGCGGCGCTCGGCCAGGCCCGCGGCCTGCGCTGGATCGCGCCGTCGCGCTTCGGCTACCTGCGCTCCGGCCTGCCGGCGGGCGCGAGTTTTGACGAGCAGGCCCATGCCTTCGCCTGGCTGCTCGATCACCTCGGCATCGAGCGCGTCGCCGTGGTGGCGCTGTCGCATGGCGGGCCGTCGGCACTGCTGCTCGCGCTGCTGCACCCGCAGCGCGTGTCGTCGCTGACGCTGATTTCGGCCGGCGTCGCCAGCTCCAGCGCCGCCGACCAGGCCGCGGCCGACGACAAGGGCCGCGCGCTGACCGCGATCTTCCAGCAGGACTTCCGCTACTGGGCGATGACGCAGGCGGCACGCGGTCGCTTCCTGGCGCTGATGGGCGCCAGCCCGGCGATCGCCGCCGGCCTCGACCCCGCGCAGCGCCGGCTGGTCGACGAGCTGATTGACGGCATGAACCCGGTGTCGCTGCGCGCCGCCGGCGTCGCCTTCGACAACCGCGCCGCGTTGCCCAACGAACGCATCGCCGGCATCAGCGCGCCGACGCTGCTGCTGCATGCCCGCGACGACGGCCTGCAACGCTTCCACAACGCCGCGTTCGCGGCCCGCCACATCGCCGGGGCGCGCCTCGTCGAGTTCGAGCGCGGCGGCCACCTGCTGCTGGCGGTCGAGCAGGCCACGGTGCAGCGCCTGGTCGTCGAGCAGATCCGGAGCGGCCGTCCGGCGCTGAGCCGGCCATCCCCAGCCCGCCGCTGACGAGCGGGCGCACGATGGTCAGGCCCAGGCCGGTGCCGCCGCGCCCGTGCCGCTCGCTGAGTACCATGCCGCCGTCGATTCCTGCCGGCGTCAGGCCTCAGTAATGCGGCGGCGGCTCGTGCCCGGGGCTGCCGACGGGCTGCTCGCGCAGCTGCTGGCGCAGCCCCAGCAGCTCGCGCTGCAGCGCGTCGATCTGCAGCTGCTGGCGGGCGACGATGGCGTTGAGCTGCTCGAGCAGGTCGTCGGCGTAGCTGGCCTTGATCTCCAGCTCGGTCAGGCGTTGTTCGGCGCCGCTCATCGCGCGGCCGCCGCCTGCAGCATCGCGCCCATGCGCTCGTGGATCAGGTTGACCGCCTTCAACGGCCGCAGCATGACCTTGAAGTCGACCAGCTGACCGGCCTCGTTCCAGCGCAGGATGTCGACGCCGTTGATGTGCACGCCGTCGAGCTCGAGTTCGAACTCGAGCATCGCGTCCTCGGGCCCGACGATCTCGCGCACGTAGCGGAAGCTCGGCTGGCCGAATACCTGCAGCGCGGCGCTCAGGTAGGCCAGCACCATCGGCTTGCCCTGCACGGGCCGGTGCACCACCGGCGAGTGGAAGGCGATGTCTTCGGCGAGCAGCGCCGGCAGGTCGGCGGCGCTGCGCGCCTGGATGCAGGCATGCCAGCGGGCGAGGGCGGGTGGGTGCATGGATGACTCTCCTTGGGATCCGAAGTGTCTCAGCGGAAATCGCGGCTTTGCGTGCGCAGCTCGCCCAGCAGGCTGCTGAGATCGACGAGGCGATGCGCCAGCAGATGGCAGACGCCGGCCTCCCGCTGCCAGATGCCCCAGACGCCGAGCAGGCGCGCATGCAGCAGCTCGGCGCGGAAGCGCTCGCGCACCTTCTTCCAGACGATCACCTGCACGCTGCCGAACTCGTCCTCCAGCGTCAGGAAGGTCACGCCCTTGGCGGTTCCCGGCTGCTGGCGGCCGGTGACGATGCCGGCATGACGCGCCAGCCGGCGGTGCGGCAGCAACGCCAGCTGCGCGCCGTCGCTGTAGCCCTGGCGGGCGAGCGGGCGGCGCAGCAGCGCCAGTGGATGGCTGCGCAGCGTCAGGCCGAGGCGGTTGTAGTCCCACAGCACCTCCTCGCCCTCGGGCGCGGCGGGCAGCTGCAGCGGCGTCTCGTTGAAGCTTGCCTCCTGCAGCAGCGCCGGCAGGCGGGCGAGGGCCGCCGCGTCCCAGCGCTGCTGGCGGCGCTGGCCGCTGAGCGCGGCGAGCGCGTCGGCGGCGGCGAGCTGCTGCAGATCGGCGCGATCGAGACGGCTGCGGATGCTGAGCTCCTCGGTGCTCGTGAACAGCCGACGCTCCGGATGCGCCGGCGCATAGGGGCCGCGCCGCCAGGGGTCGTCGGCCTCGCCCGGCGGCGTGCTCAGCGTGCGCGGGCTGCCCGAGACCTCGCGCGCGGCGATCAGCGCGCGCGCCGCCTACTCCTTCAGTTCGCGCACCAGGTGCAGGCCCAAGCGAACAGCAGGCACCGCGCCGTCCTCCAGCGTGCTCTCCCAGAAGCTGGCGTTGACGCAGGGCGGGCGCACCTCGATGCCGTGGCGCACGGCGTCCTGCACCAGCTGGCTGGGCGTGTAGAAGCCCAGCGGCTGGCTGTTCAGCAAGGCGGTCAGGAACACCGCCGGGTGATGCCGCTTGAGCCAGCTGCTGGCATAGGTGAGCAGCGCGAAGCTGGCGGCATGGCTCTCCGGGAAGCCGTACTCGGCGAAGCCCTTGATCTGCTCGAAGATGCGCTCGGCAAAGTCCTGCGGGTAGCCGCGTTCGCGCATGCCGCTGAACAGGCGATCGCGGAACGGCGACAGGTCGCCATGTCGGGTCCAGGCCGCCATGCCGCGGCGCAGCTGGTCGGCCTCGCCGCCGCTGAAGCCGGCGGCGATCATCGCCACCTGCATCACCTGCTCCTGAAAGATCGGCACGCCCAGCGTGCGTTCGAGCGCCGGGCGCAGCGCCTCGTTGGGCAGCTCGGCCGCCTCCGGGCCCTGACGCCGGCGCAGGTAGGGGTGGACCATGCCGCCCTGGATAGGCCCGGGGCGCACGATCGCGACCTGGATCACGAGGTCGTAGAACTTGCGCGGCTGCAGCCGCGGCAGCATCGCCATCTGCGCGCGGCTCTCGACCTGGAACACGCCGACCGAGTCGGCGCGGCAGAGCATCTCGTAGGTGGCCGGGTCCTCGGCCGGGATGTCCTGCAGTCGGAACCGCTCACCGCGCTGCCGGCTCAGCAGGTCGAGCGCGCGACGCAGGCAGCTCAGCATGCCCAGCGCCAGCACGTCGACCTTCATCAGGCCCAGCGCCTCGAGGTCGTTCTTCTCCCACTGGATGACGGTGCGATCCGCCATCGCCGCGTTCTCGATCGGCACCAGGCGCGACAGCAGGCCCTTGGTCAGCACGAAGCCGCCGACATGCTGGCTGAGGTGGCGTGGCGTGTCGATCAGCTGCGCGGCAAGCTCGAACAGCAGGCTCAAGCGAGGCGCCTCGTGTTGCAGATCGGCAGGGATGCGCAGTTCCTCATCCCACCACTGGTGGTCCTTGGCGATGCGCTCGATCAGCTCGGGCGCAAGGCCCAGCGCCTTGCCCAGGTCGCGGATCGCCGAGCGCGGCCGGTAGCGCGTGACCACCGCGGTCAGGCCGGCGCGGCGGCGGCCGTATTTCGCGTAGAGGTACTGCATGACCTCCTCGCGGCGCTGGTGCTCGAAGTCGACGTCGATGTCGGGCGGTTCGTCGCGCTCGCGGCTGATGAAGCGCTCCATCAGCAGCGTGCTGCGCGCCGGGTCGACCTCGGTGATGCCCAGCGCATAGCAGACCGCGCTGTTGGCCGCCGAGCCGCGGCCCTGGCAGAGGATGCCGCGACCGCGTGCGAAGGCGACGATGTCGGCGACGGTGAGGAAGTAATGCTCGTAGCGCAGCTCGGCGATCAGCGCCAGCTCGTGCCGCAGCTGGGCCTGCACGCGCGGCGGCACGCCGGCGGGCCAGCGCCGCGCCGCGCCTTCGCGCGTCAAGCGCGCCAGCTCCTGCCCCGGCGTGCTGCCGGCGGGCACGACCTCGTCGGGGTACTGGTAGCGGATCTCGGCCAGGCTGAAGCGGCAGCGTGCGGCGATCGCCAGGCCCTCGGCCAGCCAGGCCGGCTCGTACGGCGGCCCGAGGCGTTGCAGATGCGCCGCCGCATTGGGCTCGAGTCCGTAGCCGCAGTCGGCCAGCGGCCGGCGCAGGCGGATCGCCGTCATCGCGTCCTGCAGCGGCTTGCGCTGCGCGCGGTGCATCAGCACCAGCGGCGCCGCCACCAGCGGCAGCGCGGTCTCGTCGGCCAGCCAGCGCAGGCGTTGCAGCCAGCGCGCGTCGTCGAGCTGCTGCCGCAGGTCGACGCCGATCCAGGCGCGGCCGGCGAAATGCCGGAGCAGCCAGCGCCCGATGCCGAGCAGCTCGGTGTCGCTGGCGCGGCGGCTGGGCAGCGCGATGGCGAGTAGGCCGCCGAGCAGCTGCGGCTGCACGCCGCGCCAGTCCAGGCTGTAGCTGCCCTTGGGCGCGGCGCAGCGCAGGTCGGTGATGAACTGACTCAGGTTGCCGTAGGCCTCGAGATCGGGGGCGAGCAGCACGAGGCGGAACAGCGGCCCGGCATCCGCCGGCATCGCCGCCAGGTCAAGGCCGGCGTCGAGGCCGCGCCGGCGCTCGTCGGGGGCCGGGCGCAGCGGCATCGGCTGGCTGCGCTGCACGTCGAAGCGGGCGCCGATCAGCAGCTGCAGGCCGGCGTCGCGAGCGGCCAGATGCGCCTGCACCGCGCCGCTCAGGCTGCAGTCGTCGGTGATCGCGATCGCCCGCAAGCCCAGCGCCTGGGCCTGGCGTACCAGCTCCTGCGGCGACGACGCGCCGGTCAGGAAGCTGAAGTGGCTGAGCACCTGCAGCGCGACCTGGGTCATGGGACGGAGCGCGGTGGCGGCGGGGCGAATCGCGGTCGCCGCCGCCCGGCCGGTGCGACGATGGCGCGATGAGGCATGACGAGGACCCGTTCCGCCTGCGCCGCTGGCTGCCGCTGTACCTGCTGCTGATGGCGGCGATCGGCCTGCTGCTGGGCATCGCCGCGTGGCAGGACTATCGCCAGGCCGGCGGCCGGCGCGACTGGGAGCCGTTCCTGTGGGAGTTCAGCTCGGTCGCCTGCATGGCCGGGCTGGGCCTGGCGGTCGGCCGCTGGACCGGCTGGCTGCTCGGGCGTCCGCTGCTGCATCAGCTCGTCGGCCATGGCCTCGGCGCGCTGGTCTTCAATGCGCTGCATGTCGCCGGCATGTTCGGCATCCGCTTCGCCGTCTACGGCCTGACCGGCGTCGACTATCAGACCGATCCCTTGCCCGAGCTGCTGCTCTACGAGGGCGTGAAGGACCTGGTCAGCTATGGCGTGATGCTGATGCTGGCGCGCGGCTACTGGGCGGCGCGCCGCGCCCGGGCGCGCGAGCGCGAGCTGGAGCGCACGCGGCGCGAGCTCGCCGAGGCGCGCGCCGAGCGCCTGGCCGAGCAGTTGCAGCCGCATTTCTTGTTCAACAGCCTGAACCTGATCGCCTCGGTGATGCACGAGGACGTGGCGCGCGCCGACGCCTTGCTCTGCCAGCTCGCCGAGCTGCTGCGCCAGACCCTGAGGGCACAGCAGGCGGGCGAGCACAGCCTGGCGCAGGAGCTGGCGCTGGTGCAGCCGTTTCTGACGCTGATGCAGGCGCGCTTCGGCGAGCAGCGGCTGAAGGTGCTGATCGAGATCACCCCCGAGGCGCAGGCGGCGCGCATCCCGGCACTGCTGCTGCTGGCGCCGGTGGAGAACGCGATCAAGCACGATGTCGCGACGCACCGCGGCCCGGTGACCGTGCGCCTGAGCGCGACGCTGGAGGGCGGCCGGCTGCGGCTGAGCGTCGACAACAGCGGCGTGCATGAACCGGGACAGCCCGATGGCGGCCATGGCCTGCGCAATCTGCGCGAGCGCCTGGCGGTGCGCTACGGCGATGCGGCGCGGGTCGCGTTCGGGCCCTTCGACGGCGGCATGCGGCTTCACCTGGACATCCCCGTGGACGATGCCCCCAGGCTGCGGCCCTCTGGGCCTGCGCCACTTCCCGCGGGGGCTGCCCTGGGCTCGGCGGCACCATGAGGCTGCTGATCGTCGACGACGAACCGGCGGCGCGCGCCCGGCTGCGCCGGCTGCTCGCCGTGCATGCGGACGTGAGCGCCGTGTTCGAGGCCGCCGACGCGCCCGAGGCGCTGGCGCTGCTGGCCCGCGAAGCGGTGGACCTGGCGGTGCTGGACATCGAGATGCCAGGCGGCAGCGGCCTGCAGCTGGCGACGCAGCTGCCGCCTGGCGCCTGCTGCGTGTTCTCCACCGCCTACGAGCAGCTTGCGCTGCGCGCCTTCGAGCTCGGCGCGCTCGACTACCTGCTCAAGCCCTACGGCGCCGAGCGGCTGGCGGCGACGCTGGAGCGGGTGCGTGCCCAGCTGGCACGGCCGCTGCCGCCGGCGCGGCTGCAGGCCGGTCCCGAGCAGGCCTGGGTGGAGACGCGCGAGGGACGGCTGCGCATTGCCCTGGCCGACGTGCAATGGCTGAGCGCGGCCGACAACTACGTCGCCATCCACCTGCCGCCGGCCAGCTACCTGGAACGCGGAACCCTGAGCGCGCTGCTGGAGCGGCCGGCCTGGGTGGGCCTGTTCGTGCGCGTGCACCGCTCGCATGCGGTGAACCCGGCGCATGTGGTGGCGGTCACGCCGTGCGGCGATGGCGAGGCGGTGCTGACGCTGCGCTGCGGGGAGCGGTTGAGGGTGGCGAGGGGGTATCGGGGGGTGTTGGCGTCCTTGCGTTGAAGTGAGAGCCCGCGGGGGTAGATAGCCCCCACGGGCTCTCACGAAAGGCAACTCAACCCCAAAACACCACCACCCACCCCAGCCCGCTGGCCTCGCCAACCCAGCCCCCGCAAGCTGCGCAGCATGAGCACCAAGCACCGACTCCCTTACCTCGACGCGCTGCGCGTCGCCGCCTTCGCGCTGCTGATCCCGTACCACGTCGGCATGTACTACGTGAGCTGGGACTGGCATGTGAAGAGCGCGGCGGCGAGCAGCCTGCTCGAGCCCTTCATGCTGCTCACCTCGCCCTGGCGCCTCGGGCTGCTGTTCCTGATCGCCGGCGCCGCCTGCCAGTCGCTGTACGCGAAGCGCGGTGGCGCCAGGGGCTTCCTCCGGGAGCGCTCCAGCCGCCTGCTGCTGCCACTGCTGTTCGGCATGGCGGTGATCGTCGTGCCGCAGGCGTATTTCGAGGTGCAGACGAAGGCGCCGCAGCTGCTGCCCGGCGACGGCGGCTACCTGGACTTCTGGCTGGCCTACCTGCAGGGCGGCAACTACTGCCGCGGCGACGACTGCATGGTCGTGCCGACCTGGAACCACCTCTGGTTCCTGCCCTATCTGTGGCTGTACGCGGTGTTGCTCGGGCCCTTGCTCGCCAGGCTGCAGCAGGTTCGCGAGCGCCGGCTGCCGCGCTGGGCCTGGCTGCTGCTGCCGGCGCTGCCGCTGATCGCGTTCCGCCTCGTGCTGATGCCCTTCTTTCCGAGCACGCACGACCTGGTGGGCGACTTCTACAACCATGCGCAGTACGGCTATCTGTTCGCGCGCGGCTGGGCCAGCCGCACGCCGCTGGCCGAGGGGCTGTGGGCGGCGGCGCAGCGCGCGCGCTGGCTGCTGCTGGCGCTGGCGCTGCTCGCCTGGGCCTTGATCGCCGTCTACTTCCAGGCCTATGCCGGCGACCAGCCACCGCCGGAGCCGCTGCGGCAATGCATGCGCGTGCTCTGGGCCTTGCTGAGCTGGTGGGCGATCGCCGCCGCCTGCGGTTGGGCGCAGCAGCTGATGCCGCGTGAGCACCCCTGGCTCCACTGGTTGAGTGGGGCGGTGTTCTGCCTCTACATCCTGCACCAGTCGGTGATCGTGGTGCTGACTCAATGGCTGGCGCCGCTGGGCCTGCCCTGGGGGCTGGAGGCGCTGCTGCTGATCGCGCTGACGGGCTTGATCTGCGTGGGCGCGTATGCGCTGCTGCGTCATGTGCCGGGCTTGCGGATGCTGCTGGGCATCGGGGGGATGAGGACCGAAGCGGGGCGTGCTGCTGAGGGGCGCGTGATGGCGTGAATGCGATGAGCGCGTGTTCTCGATGCAGCCCGCAGGGGCTATCCACCCCTGCACCCGGACCCCCTCTTTTCTTTGCTTGCGCCAAAGAAAAGGGGGGGCAAAAGAAAGGCGCTTGAATGCCGGCCGCGGCCTAGGGCCGCTGGCCGAGGCCACCGCTGCTGACATGGCAACACCAGCCCGTCCTTTGCCCGCACCGACCCGCCCGCTAAGGCAGCCGGAGTACCGGCTGCACTCACCACTGCGGACCATCAAGGACCAGCTGCGAGAGTGGATCGCGACGGAGGACTCCAACTGCCTCTGTCCTTGCCTTGCCAAGCCGTACCCGCTTAGCCGGCCCGATTCCGGGCCGGACATACCAGCCCGAATGCATGGGCTCGGTGTGATGTTCGGCCTGCCTTCGTCCAACGCTCGGGGGGCTGGGCTGAGACCGGAGCGAGAACAGCCCTGAGGGCTGTTCGACCCCGGTCGAAGGACAGGCCGCTTGCAAGCGGCATGGCGCGGGGGTGGATAGCCCCCGCGGGCTCTTTCGCAAAACAACCCAAGCACCAACGAGTTCATGCAAACAAGCCCTGCAGGAACCAGGCATTGCCCGCCTGCGCCGCCGCCCGCTCGCGGTACAGCCACAGCAGCCCGGCCTGGCGGCTGTGCGCCAGGTAGTAGTCGCGACAGCAGGGCGTCTCGTCCCACCAGCCGGTCTCGACCCGCTGTGGCCCGGCCAGCAGCGTCAGCGGGCCCTGGTAGAGCGGCTGCTCGCGCAGCGAAGACAGGCGCAGCGGCGGGTTCAGCAGCCAGCTCGGCTGCGGCCATTGCGCCGGCGCCTCGGGCAGCGGGGCGGCCGGCGGCGGCTTGACACCGGACTGCCAGGGTCGCCAGTGCTGCTGCCGCTCGGGCCGGTGATCGGCCCGGGTCTGCGCCTGGCGCACCTGGTCGGGGCCCAGGCGCACCGCCAGCCGGGTCAGCAGCTGCTCCAGGCTCTCGCCGTCGGCATGCCGGGCGTCGTCGCCGACGGCGAGCAGGCTGGCGCTGGCTTCCTGCAACGGCTCGATCGCATCGATGCCCAGCTGCAGCTCGCTGACCGGCGCCGGCAGCTGCAGGCGCTGCAAGTGCTCGGCGAGCAGGCGCTGCCAGCTGCGCCGGCAGCGATGCGCCTCGCCGCTGCTCAGCAGCAGCTCGCCGCCGGGGCCGATGTCGCGAGCGCGCATGGCGTCGTGCTGCCAGCGCAAGCGCAGTTGCGTGCTGCCGGCATGGCGGGCGGCCAGCCACAGGCAGGCGGCGCGCAGCAAGGGCTCGGCTTCCATCGGCAGCGTCATCGCGTTGTCGCTGCGCTGCGCCAGCTCGCGGCGTGCCTCGAATCGCTCCGGCGCCACGCACCAGTCGTGCGCCTCGCTGCGCTCGCCATAGGCCAGTGCCAGCTGCTGCAGCAGCGCCGGACCGCAGCGCCGGGCCAGCGCGGCGCGCGGCAGGCGGCGCAGGTCGCCGAGTCGGCGCAGGCCCAGGCCGGCGAGCAGCTGGCCCTGGGCCTCGGCCTCGCGCAGCACGGTGAAAGGCAGCGCGTCGAGCACCGTGGTCAGCGGCGCGCGCAGGCCGTCGACGATCTGCCCCGGCTCGCCGGCGCGCGCCAGTGCCAGTGCCGCCTGGCTGTTCGGCGCCCAGGCCAGGGTGGCGTTGCCGGCACCGATCAGTTCGTTGAGCTCGGCGAGAAGGCGCTGCTGCAGCGTGCTGCGGCCTCCGAACAGGCGCAGGCTGGCGCTGAGTTCGAGCGCCAGCCCCTCGTCGACGCGCGCGACCCGCGGCGTGAACTGCAGCGCCCACCAGACCAGGGCCTCGGGCCAGGGGCGGGCAGGGTCGCCGGGGCGTAGCAGCGCGAGCCAGAGCATGGTGTCGACAGGGTCTAGACCGACAGCAGCGCGCGCAGGGCCTGCGGCAGGGCCGGGGGGCGCTCGAGTTCGGGCAGCGGCAGCACCGCCTGCAGCGTCGGCGGCGGCGCATGCAGGCGCAGCGGCGCCAGCGGCGGCGGGCCGCGGCGCTTGAGGATCTCCAGCTGCAGTTCGGCCCAATGGGCGCCCGCGCCTGGGCTCAGCCGCAGGCGCAACGGCGCTGCTGACGCCTGGCTCGGCAGCCCCTCGTGCAGCACGAAGACCGGTGCGCGGCAGCGCGCGGCCAGGGTCTGCAGCCGGCGCAGTTGCGGCGCACGCGGCGGCGGCAGCCAGGCGAGCAGGGCGGCGATCTCGTCGGCGTCGGCACGCAATGCCTGCTCCAGCGCCCACAGCCGCCGCTGGGGCTCGTCGCTGGCGATCCAGATCAGGCTGTGCGGCGGCAGGCCCCAGGCGCCCAGACCGCGCGGCTGCGGCTCATGCGGCGGACCGATCAGCAGCAGGCGCCGGCCGTCCTGCGTCAGCGGCGCCAGGCCAGGCCCGAGCAGCCGCCATTCGCAGGTGCCGGCCCGGGCGAGCAGCAACTCGGTGAGCGCGCGCGTCGGCCAGCCACCGCCGGGCAGCTCGGCGTCGAGCCGCGCGAAACCGCTGGGCAGGCAGCGCGACGACGCCAGGCCGAGCTCGCTGCTGCGCCAGAGCTGCGGGTGCAGCTCGAGCAGGGCCGGTGCCAGCCGGCTGGGGGCGAGCGGCACCGGAGGGGGCAGCACGGCGGGTGCTGCCACCGGGCTGACGCTGAGCTTGACGGCCGGCGCGACGACGCTGCTGGGCGCGGGCGCGGGCGCGGGTGGGGGTGGCGCCGATCGGCGCTGCGTCGCCACGCGATGCCGCTCGCGCCGCGTCGGCGGGCGCAGCGGGTCGCCAAGGAGGTCCAGCAGGGCGGTGTCCATGATTCTTGTACTGTATGAAAACACAGTATAGGGAGGACCGTCGACGGACGCCAGGGTGAGCTGGCCCGGCGTGGGTGGGTCCCGGGCGCTTGCGATTCATTCGGGGTTTTCCCTCATTCGTCGCCGCATTCCGCAAGCCGTCGCAAGCCGCTCGCGCCGCCGCCGCCGGCGTCGCACAGTGCAGCCATCGCATCCCGCGATACCCCCCCCAAGGAGCACTGACATGAGCAAGCACACCGCCCCCCGCAACGTCCTCGGCCCGCTGAGCGAAGCCCTGACCTTCTCGATGCTGATCGGCCTGGCCGCCGCCAGCGCCGCCGCGCTGGCCGGTCCGCTGCTCAACGAAACCGCCCCCGTGGTGCACCGCCTGCCGACCGTCTACGTGACCGGCAAGGCCGTCACCCCCGAGGTGGTGAAGCTGCCGACGGTCGTCGTCGTCGGCAAGCGCAGTACCTGACGCACACCTTGGGGGAACGAAAGCCCGGCGCCGCCGGGCTTTTTCTTTGGGCCGCCGGTCCTGCCGCAGCGGCAGATTTCACGAGCGGCGGCGGCTGCCGCCGCGGGCGCTGGCGGCGCGCCACCACAATCCGCCGCGTGGCGTGTGGGGCAAGAACATGAAGAGCTGGGTAGGGATGCTGGGGCTCGGCCTCTGTGGTGCGGGGGCCCTGGCCGCCGAGCCGCCGGTGCTGCGGATGGGCTTCACCGCCAGCTGGTCCATGCCCTGGGGCGAGGTGCAGGGCGAGCGGGTGCTGCGCGGCATCCACCACGATGTCGCCCAGGCCGTGGTCCGGCGCCTGGGTTGGCGGCTGCAGTTCAGCCGCGTGCCGCAACAGCGCCAGCTCGATCCGCATTCCACCGAGTACGTCCGTCGTCACGCCGATTTCGGCTGCGGCATGCACCCGAGCTGGTTTCCCAATGCCGAGCATTACCACTGGAGCCAGCCGCTGTTCGATATCGGCGATGTGCTGGTCGGTCATCGCGACACGCCGGCGCCGGCCAGCCTGGCGGCATTGCCGGCGGGCACCGTGGTCGGTACCGTGCGCAGCTATCACTACCCTTCCCTGGAGGCGCGTTTCGCCAGCGGCGAGCTCAAGCGCGATGACGCGCCTGACCAGGCCAGTGCGCTGCGCAAGCTGATGCGCCAGCGCACCGGGGTGGCGGTGATCAGCCCGCAGTCATTGGCCTGGACGCTGCGCCAGCAGCCCGGCGCGGCGATCGCCGCCTGGCGGCTGCCGGTGCAGCAGGCCGACTACCACTGCGCGGTGCCCAAGGGCAGCCGCATCGACGCGCAGGCGGTGTTCGACGCGCTGCATGCGCTCAAGCGCGACGGTGAGCTGGCGCGCATCCTGGCGCGCTATGCGCCGGCGCGCTGAAGGCGGTAGAGGCTGGTGATCTCGGCGGCCCGGGCCGCGTGCAGCGGGTCGTCCCTGTCGAACGCCTTGCCATGCGCGGGGCGGGCGTCCAGGCGCTCGATGAGCTGCAGGCCGCCGTCAGCCATCCAGCGCTGCAGCTGGCCGGGTTCGCGCAGGCCCAGGCGCTCGGCGATGTCGGAGACGATCAGCCAGGCCTCGCCGCCGGGTGCCAGGCGCGCGCCGGCACCGGCCAGGAACGCGCGCAGCATCTGCGAGTCGGGGTCGTAGACGGCGGCATCGAGCGCGCTGCTGACCTTGCCCGGCAGCCAGGGCGGGTTGCAGACGATGAGTCGGGCTTCCTGAGCGCTGCCGAACATCGACGCCGCCTGCAGTTCGGCCTGCACCCGGAAACGCGCGAAGTTCTCCGCCGCGCAGGCCAGCGCCGCGGCGTTGGTGTCGGTGGCCAGCAAGGGCGCGCGGCCGCGGCGGGCGAGCAGGATCGTCAGCACGCCGGTGCCGGTGCCCACGTCGACGGTCAGCCCTTGGGGCGGCAGAGGCGCCTGCATCAGCAGGTCCAGGTACTCGTGCCGGGTCGGCGCGAACACCCCCCAGCGCGGGTGCAGGCGCTCGCCGCCCAGCTGCGGCAGCGCGATGCCGCGCTGCTGCCACTCCCAGGCGCCGACCATGCCGAGGAACTCGCGCAGCGGCAGCAGATACGGCTCGCCGGCGTCGCCAAGCGCCGCCGCCGCGGCGGCGCCGCCGGGCGCGCGGCGCAGCGCCAACTGGTGGCCGGGTTCGAAGGGCAGCAGGATCAGGTTCAGCCGGCGCGCGCGCTCGGCCTGCAGCTTGCGCTGCTGGTGGAACGCGTCGGCCGGTGTTGCCGCCGGCGGCAGCGGCTTCTTGAGCCGGCGGTCCAGCGCCTGCAGCAACTGGCGGGCCTGGTGGTAGTCGCCGCGCCAGACCAGGCCGATGCCCTCGCTGACGGCACGCAGCGCGGCGTCGGCGCTGAGGCTGTCGTCGGCGTCGCGCAGTCGCTTCGGCGGCGGACCGCTGCCGCGCCAGACGGGATCGCAGGCGTCGCTCAGCACAGGCGCTCGGCGTGATGGCGCAGCTGATCGGCGATCACCGTGGCGATGAAGTAGTAGCCGTGGTCATAGCCCTCGTGGCGGTGCAGCGCCAGCGGCTGGCCGGCGGCGGCGCAGGCGGCCTCGAAGCGTTCCGGCAGCAGCTGCTCGGTCAGGAACTGGTCGGCCAGCCCCTGGTCGATGCGGATGCTCGCGGGGTAGGGCGGGTGCGGCTGGGTGGCCATCAGCCGGCTGGCGTCGTGCGCCGCCCAGCCGTGCTCGTCGTCACCCAGGTAGCCGGCGAAGGCCTTGCGCCCCCAGGGGCAGTCCATGGGCGCGCAGATCGGCGCGATCGCGCTCAGCGAGGCGAAGCGGCCCGGGTGGCGCAGCGCCAGCGTGAGCGCGCCATGGCCACCCATCGAGTGGCCCATCAGCCCGGTGCGGCCGGCATGCATCAGCCCGAGCTCGGCCTCGATCTCCGGGATCAGTTCCTGCAGCAGATAGCTCTCCATGCGCCAGTGAGCCGACCAGGGAGCCTGCGTGGCATCGAGGTAGAAGCCGGCGGCGACGCCGAAGTCCCAGCGCTCGGCCTGAGCGGCGATGTCCGTGCCGCGCGGACTGGTGTCCGGCGTCAAGAGCGCCAGGCCGAGTTCCGCGGCAAGCCGCTGGGCCCCGGCCTTGATCGCAAAGGTTTCCTCGTTGCAGGTCAGGCCCGCCAGGTAGACCAGCAGCGCGCGCGGCTGCGGCGGCAGGTAGATGCCGTAGCGCATCGTGCCGCCAGTGGCTTGGCTGGCGTGTTGCCGGAACTGCTGGCTGCCGCCGAAGCAGCGGTGTTCAGATAGCAGGCTGACGCTCATCTCGTTGCACCTCGTGAACGGCTCAGAGAGCCGTCGTCGGTCGACCAAGGGGCCGCCGCCGCGGAACCGGCTTTGCCGGGCCACTGGTGGTGCCAAGGCCTCTGGCCCTGGCACGGCGAAGCCGGTACGCGGTGGGTGTCCATTCAGAACTCGATGACGGTGCGGATCGACTCGCCGCGGTGCATCAGCTCAAAGGCCTCGTTGATGCGCTCGAGCGGCAGCTTGTGCGTGATCAGCTCGTCGATGTGCAGCTTGCCTTCCATGTACCAGTCGACGAGCCTGGGCACATCGGTGCGGCCGCGTGCGCCGCCGAAGGCCGAGCCCTCCCCCTTGCGGCCGGTGACGAGCTGGAACGGCCGCGTGGCGATCTCGGCGCCGGCCGGCGCCACGCCGATGATGATCGAGCGCCCCCAGCCCTTGTGCGTGCACTCCAGGGCCTGGCGCATCAGCTGCACGTTGCCGACGCATTCGAAGCTGTAGTCGGCGCCGCCGTCGGTCAGCTGCACGATGGTGTCGACGACGTTGGCGACGTCCTTCGGATTGATGAAGTGGGTCATGCCGAAGCGCCGCGCCATCGCCTCGCGGGCCGGGTTGATGTCGACGCCGATGATCCTGCCGGCACCGACCATCTTGGCGCCCTGGATCACGTTCAGGCCGATGCCGCCGAGGCCGAACACGACGACGTTGGCACCGGCCTCGACCTTGGCCGTGAACAGCACCGCACCGACGCCGGTGGTGACGCCGCAGCCGATGTAGCAGACCTTGTCGAAGGGCGCGTCGGGGCGGATCTTTGCCAGCGCGATGCCCGGCACGACGATGTGGTTGGCGAAGGTGCTGGTGCCCATGTAGTGCAGGATCGGCTGGCCGTTGATGCGGAAGCGCGAGCTGCCGTCGGGCATCAGGCCCTTGCCCTGCGTGGCGCGGATCGCCTGGCAGAGATTGGTCTTGCGCGACAGGCAGAACTTGCACTCGCGGCATTCCGGCGTGTAGAGCGGGATCACGTGGTCGCCGGGCTTGAGCCAGGGCACTTTGCTGTCCAGCACCACGCCGGCGCCCTCATGGCCGAGGATGGCCGGGAACAGGCCCTCGGGATCGGCGCCGCTGAGCGTGAACTCGTCGGTGTGGCAGACGCCGGTGGCCCTGACCTCGACCAGCACCTCGCCGTCACGGGGGCCTTCGAGCTCGACCTCTTCGATGCTCAATGGGGCGCCGGCTTTCCAGGCGACGGCGGCACGGGTCTTGATCACGGCGGCACTCCAACTTGGGGAAGCGGGCATCTTAGGCAGGCGCTCAAGGCCCTGCGCCGGCGCCGGTGAGGGTGCTTGCGCAGAATCGGCCGCATGCCGCCCGTACCGATGCCGACCCATCGCCGCCGCCTGCTGCTGAGCGGGCTGTTGCTGGCCGCCTGCGTGCCGGCCCTGCGCGCCGAACCGGCGCTGCGCGACGGCGACCTGTTGCTGTTCCGCCATGCGCTGGCGCCCGGCGGCGGCGACCCACCCGGCTTTCGGTTCGGCGACTGCGCCAGCCAGCGCGGTCTCAGCGACGAAGGCCGGGCGCAGGCCAGGCGACTGGGCGAGTCGCTGCGCGCTCGCCTGTCGCCGCTGGGCTTGCAGGTGGGCGCGGTGTGGAGCTCGCCCTGGTGCCGCACGCGCGACACCGCGGCGCTGGCGTTTCCGGGGCGGGCCGTGGTGGAGCAGGCCGCCTTCGGCTCGACCTTCGGTGAACCCGGGCGCGAGCCGGCACAGACGCGGGCGGCGCAGGCCCTGCTGGCGGCCTGGCGCGGCCCCGGGCTGCTGGTGGTGCTCACGCACCAGGTCAACATCACCGCCTTGAGCGGCGTGTTCCCGGCCTCGGGCGAAGGCGTGGCAATGCGCTGGCGCGACGGGCAGGGGGAGTTGCTCGGTCGGCTGCCCGCGCCTTGATCGGTCGTGGCTGGCGCGCGCAGCCGTTAGGCTGGCGCCTGTCTGATTTCGCAGGCGGAGGGGTGCGATGAGCAAGCCGGAGCAGGAACTGCCGCCCGAGGTGGCTGCCGCGATCGGCCGCGGCCAGCTGATCGAGGCGATCAAGCTGCTGCGCCAGGCGCGCGGGCTGAGCCTGAAGGACGCCAAGGAGATCGTCGACACCGCGCAGCCGGTGGCGCGCCCGGTTTCCGCGGCGGACTTCTCGGATGACGGGCTGGCGCCGGGGGAGCAGCGGCAGCGCTCCGGACTCTGGGTCGCGCTGGTGGTCCTGGTGCTGCTCGGTGTGTTGCTGTTCCGGTGGATCGGCGGGTGAGCGTGCCGCGCGAAGCCGCGCCGCCGCGGCGCGGCGCTGACCGCCTGCAGGCACCGGCCAAGGAGGAGACCGCGCTGTTGTCGCCGTTCGCCGGACTGCCGCTGGATCGCATCCATGTGCCGCAGAGCGCGGCGCAATGTGCGGCGGCGGCCGAGGCCATCATGGCGGCCGGCGTGGCCGGGTTCGACACCGAGGCCAAGCCGACCTTTGCGGCGGGTGAGGCCAGCGCCGGGCCGCATGTGCTGCAGTTCGCGCTGGCCGATCGCGCCTTCGTCTTTCAGACGCAGCAAGGTGAATCCCTGGCCGCGCTGTCCATGCTGCTGGAGTCGCCGCGGCTCCTCAAGGTCGGCTTCGGGCTGCAGTCGGATCGCAGCCAGATCCGGTCGCGGCTGGGGCTGGACCTGCAGGCCCTGCTCGACCTCGACGCCGTGTTCCGTCAGCTCGGCTACCCGAAGTCCATGGGGGTTCGCGCCGCCGTCGGCGCGACCCTGGGTCGGCGCTTCCACAAGTCCAAGCGGATCAGCACGTCGAACTGGGCGGCGGCCCGGCTAGACGAACGCCAGCTGCTGTACGCCGCGAACGATGCGTATGCGGCGCTTTGCGTGTGGCGTGAGTTGCAGCGGTCGGGGCGGCTGGTGGGCGGGGGCTGAGGTGGGCGCCTGCTGGCGCGCGCCTGGCGGCCGCATCCTGCCGCCATGACGCGAGGGTGCGCGTCAGTGCAGCAGCTTGGCCGCCGCCCATTCGCCGACCTGGGTGCCCAGCTTCCGGCCGGCGTCGCCCGAGCTGCGGTAATGCACGCCGTCGTAGACCCGTGCGTCGATGACCTCCTGCGTGAACGCATCGACGCTGCTCCATGAGCGGGTGACGCCGGGCAGGCTCGGGCTGGTGGTGGACAGGCGCGGCATCGCGCCGTCACCGACGTCGGCCTTCAAGACGGCTCCGAGCGACGCGGCGACCGTGCAGTGGGCGCAGGGGTACTCGGGGTGCATCGGCGTCTCGATGAAGGGCAGCCAGCCGGGCTCGCGCTCGGTGGCGTCGTTGTCATCGTGATCGCCATTGCGGATGGCCGTGAACGGACGCCAGAAGTGGTAGTGGTACTTGGCATCGAAGACCGCATCGATGGCGTCGACCATCGCCTGCGCGCTGACCGCCAGCAGGCGGGCGTTCTGCGTCAGCTCGCGACCGGCTTGATTCGCCACCGAGCGGGCGACCGGGTAGTACAGCGTCGGCGTCGTCGCGGCCCAGAAGCGTGCGATCTCGGTCTGTTCCGCGCTGCGCCGGCTGCCGGTGCGCGCGCCCATTGCCTTGACCTCGTTGTAGTCCCGGGCCCAGACCGCGCTCCTCAGGTCGGGAGGCGGGCCGGGCCGGAACTGATCGACCCGCTCCAGCACCCAGCAGCGCGCCGGTGGCAGATCGGCCATCGCCGGCACGACCGTCGGCACATACTGTCCGGGACGCGTAACCGGCCGGTAGAAGACCGGTGCTGCCGCCGACGGGGCGCGCAGCGCGAAGATCCCGGCCGCCGCCTTTTCGCCGATGGCGATGCCGTCTGCCTTGCCAGGGCCCTCGGGGATGCCGGCCAGCGCGGCCTGGGAGGCCGCCTCGATGGCGGCGATCTGCGTGGTGGCGAGCCGGGTCAGCACCGCGCGATTGGCGGCGGCCACGGCAGCCTCGATGGAACTGCCCGCTGGCGCCGCCAGCTTCAGGTAGCCGGCCTGCGGATAGCGCCGGGTGATCGCATTGACGGACTCGAACACGGCCGCCTGCACGAGGGCCATCGGCGCTTGTCCCCAAGGCCCCGCCTGATGCGCCACCGTGATTTCGCTGGCCTTCTGATTCCAATCCGTGATCACGTCGGCCTGCACCCCGGTCGCCAGCAGGATGAGGAGGGTCAGGATGCTTTGACGCTTCGTCCCTGATGAGGTCATGACCGCTCCGGAGGTGGCGAGAGGGGGGCTCATCATGAAATTCTTGGTGCTCGCAATCAAGCTGTGCGACGCGCGTTTTGCGGACGCCCCCCAACTTGAGGTCATGCCCGGCTCAGAGCGAATCCTTGCGGGCTCTCATCCCGACGACCGCGCGCCAAACGCAAACGGCCCACCAGGGGCCGTTTTCGTTTGGAGCGGGTGAAGGGAATGCTCGCCATCGGCTTAGGCCGATGGCTCGGCCTCGCCGTCGCTCGGCCCGCGCTTGCAGCGCGTCCTTCGACAGGCCCCCGGCCTGTCGAAGAGCGAATCCTTGAGGGCTCTCATCCCAACGACCGCACGCCAAACGCAAACGGCCCACCAGGGGCCGTTTTCGTTTGGAGCGGGTGAAGGGAATCGAACCCTCGTATGAAGCTTGGGAAGCTGCCGTTCTACCATTGAACTACACCCGCGGCGGCCCGCATTCTAGGCGGCAGGTCGGGACCGGCAGACCAGGGGCTTGCGCGGACATGGCTGGTGCACGCCGCCTGCTCCGGCGCAGGTCGGCCGAGTTGCCCTGACTTCCCGGTCGGTTGACGGTTCGCCCGCAGAATCGCGCGGTTCCCGCTCCCCGCGCCGCCTGCCATGTCCAAGTCCGACAACTTCCCGGCCTCGCCGTTCTGGCGCCAGGTGCTGCTGCGCCTGTGGCGTGACGCCCGGGCCGGCGAGCTGCGGCTGCTGATCATCGGTGTCGCCCTGGCCGTGGCCGCCGTCAGCGCCGTGGCGCTGCTTGGCGATCGGCTGGAGCGTGGCCTGACGCGGGACGCGGCGCAGCTGATCGGCGGCGATCTGGTGGTGGCCGCCGACCGCCCGGCCAGCGCCGCCTGGCAGCAGCGGGTCGAGCAGCTGGGCCTGCAGCAAAGCCATACCGCCGCGTTCCCGAGCATGGTGCGCGGCGACGAGGCCAAGGCCGGGCCTGATGGCGCGGCGACGCGTCTGGTGTCGATCAAGGCGGTCGACAGCGGCTATCCGCTGCGCGGCAAGGTGCTGCTGGCCGATGGTCGCAAGGTCGGAGCGCCGGCGCCGGGCACGGTCTGGGCCGATCAGCAGGTGCTCGACAGTCTCGATGCCCGGCTCGGCGAGGCGATCGGCGTCGGCGAGCTGCGCCTGCTGGTCGCCGGCGTGATCCAGACCGAGCCCGACCGCGGTGCCGGGTTTCTCGCGTTCGCGCCCCGGGTGATTATCAACAGCGTCGACCTCGCGGCGACGCAGCTGGTGCAGCCGGCGAGCCGCCTGAGCTATCGCATGGCGGTCGGTGCCGAACCGCGCCAGGCGGCGGCGCTGCAGACCCTGCGCACCGAGCTGCAGCTGCACCTGGAGCGTGGTGAATGGCGCGGTGCGCGGCTCGAGACCCTGGAATCCGGCCGTCCCGAGCTGCGCCAGACCCTGCAGCGCGGCGAGCGTTTCCTGAGCCTGGTGGCGTTGCTGGCGGCGTTGCTCAGCTGCGTGGCGGTGGCAATGGCGGCGCGCGACTTCGCCGCCCGCCACATCGACGAGTGCGCGATGCTGCGCGTGCTCGGCCAGCGCGGCCGCCGCGTCGGCGGCGTCTATGCCGCCGAGTTCCTGCTTGCCGGTCTCGCGGCCAGCGGCTTGGGGCTGCTGCTGGGCTACGCGCTGCACGGCCTGCTGCTGGCGGTGCTCGGCGATCTGGTCGCCGTGGAGCTGCCGGCAGCCGGCCCTCTGCCCTACGGGCTTGGGCTCGGCCTGGGCCTGTGTCTGCTGATCGCCTTCGGCCTGCCGCCGGTGTTGCGCCTGGCGCAGGTGCCGCCGCTGCGCGTGCTGCGCCGCGACGCGCAGCCGCCGAGCAGCGGCGCCTGGGTGGCGTTGCTGGCCGGCTTCACCGGTGCCGGCGTGCTGCTGATGGCGGTGGCCCGCGACTGGATGCTGGGCGCGCTGACGCTGGGCGGCTTCGTCGTCGCCGCGCTGCTGCTGGTCGGCCTGGCGTGGGGCGTGGTGCGTCTGTTGCCGCGGCTGGTCAGCGGCCCCTACTGGTTGAAGCTGGCACTGCGTCAGCTGGCATCGCGACCCGGCCTGGCGGCGGCGCAGGTGGCGGCGCTCGGCCTGGGCCTGCTGGCATTGGCGCTGCTGGCGCTGGTGCGCACCGACCTGATGGAGAGCTGGCGTATCGCGACTCCGGACCGCGGCCCCGATCGCTTCGCGATCAATCTGCTGCCGGATCAGGGCGATGCGTTCCAGGACCTGCTGAAGCAGGCCGGCACGCAGCCGCTGGACTGGCATCCGATGTGCCGCGGCCGCTTGGTGACGATCAACGGCGGCAAGGTCACCGAGCTCAAGTTCGGCAGCGAGCGCGCGCGTCGGCTCACGGAGCGGGAGTTCAACCTCAGCCACGGCGCTGCCAGCCCGTCGCACAACCAGGATCGCGGCGGCAGCTGGACGGCGGAGAGTTCCGGTCTCAGCGTCGAGCAGGGACTGGCCGAGGAGCTTGGCCTGAAGCTCGGCGACGAGCTCGGCTTCGACGTTGCCGGCACCGTGGTCAGTGCCAAGGTCGAGCATTTCCGCGCCGTCGACTGGTCGTCGATGCGCGTCAACTTCTTCGTCATGTTCCAGCGCGCACAGATGCCCGAGGTGCCCAGCACCTGGATCGCCACCTACCGCGCGCCGCAGCCGGCCAAGGCGGGGGCCGCGCTCGACCGCAAGCTCGCGGCCGCGTTCCCGAATGCGACCCTGGTCGACGTCAGTGCGCAGATCGCCCAGGTGCAGGGCGTGATGAACCAGGTCAGCCAGGCGGTGCAGCTGCTGTTCGCGTTCACGCTCGCCGCCGGTCTGGTTGTGCTGGTCGGCGCGATGACGGCAACGCGAGAGGCGCGGGTGCGCGAGGCCGCGGTGTGGCGCGCGATCGGTGCCGACTCCGGCCTGCTCGCCCGCGTGCAGCGCAGCGAGTTGCTGCTGCTCGGCGGTCTGGCCGGCCTGCTCGCCGGTCTGCTGGCGATGGGCATCGGTGCGCTGCTGGCACAGCAGGTGTTCCAGTTCAGCTGGAGCCCCAAGCCCTGGGTGCCGCTGGGCACGCTGCTGGGCGGCGCGCTGCTGGCCTGGTGCGCCGGCTACTGGGGACTGCGTGGCGTGCTGACGCGGCCGGTCGTGCAGACCTTGCGCGAGGCGAGCAGCGAATGAATGAACAAGGCCCGCGTGATGCGGGCCTTGTCGAGGGAGCCGTCGGGCCTCAGCTGATCGCCGAGATCAGCCCCATGTCGGCACTGCTCATCAGGCCCTCGATGTCCATCAGGATCAGCATGCGCTCATTGACGGTGGCGATGCCGGTGATGTAGTTCGTGTCGACCGTCGACGTGCCCATCTCGGGCGCCGGCTTGATCTGCTCCTTGCCGAGCTCGAGCACGTCGGAAACCGAGTCGACGACGGCACCGACGACGCGATTCTTGACGTTGAGCACGATCACCACGGTGAAGCTGTTGACCTCGGCGCTGGGACAGCCGAGCTTCACGCGCAGATCGACGATCGGCACGATGACGCCGCGCAGGTTGACCACGCCCTTGATGAACTCCGGGGCGTTGGCGATGCGCGTCGGCGCCTCGTAGGAACGGATCTCCTGCACCTTCAGGATGTCGATGCCGTATTCCTCGGTGCCGAGGCGGAAGGTCAGGTATTCGCCGGCGTTGGCAGCCTGGGCGCGGCCCGTACCGCTGGGCGAGACGACGAGTTCCATCTGGTTTTCCTTGTCAATGACGGGATTTGCGGACCAGGCTGCCGATGTCCAGGATCAGCGCGACCCGGCCGTCGCCCATGATGGTGGCGCCGGAGACATCGTTGACCTTGCGGTAGTTCGATTCGAGGTTCTTCACGACGACCTGCTGCTGGCCGAGCAGTTCGTCGACGAGCAGCGCGACCCGGCCGCCCTCGGCCTCGACGACGACCATGATGGTCGACACATGCTCGAAGTCGAAGCGCGGCACCTCGAACACCTTCTCGAGTTCGATCACCGGCATGACCTCGCCGCGCACCTCGACGACGCGACCCGAGCCGGCGACCGTCTTCACGGTGTCGGCCTTGACCTGGGAGCTCTCGACCACCGAGTTCAGCGGCAGGATGTAGACCTCGTCGCCGACGCCGACGCTCATGCCGTCCATGATCGCCAGGGTCAGCGGCAGGCGCACCGAGACCTTCATGCCGTAGCCCTCGGCCGAGTCGATCTCGACATGGCCGCCGAGGCTGGTGATGTTCTTCTTCACCACGTCCATGCCGACGCCGCGGCCGCTGACGTCGGTGACCTGGTCGGCGGTGCTGAAGCCAGGCGCGAAGATCAGGTTCCAGACATCGGTGTCGCTCATGCTCTCGTCGGCCTCGATGCCCTTCTCCTGCGCCTTGCTGATCAGCTTCTGGCGGTTCAGGCCGCGGCCGTCGTCGCGCACCTCGATGACGATCGAGCCGCCCTGATGGCTGGCCACCAGGGTGATCGTGCCCTGCTCGGGCTTGCCCTTGGCGATACGGTCGGCGGGCATATCGATGCCGTGATCGCAGCTGTTGCGCACCAGGTGGGTCAGCGGGTCGGTGATCTTCTCCACCAGGCCCTTGTCGAGTTCGGTGGCCTCGCCCTGCGTCACCAGCTCGACCTTCTTGCCCAGCTTGGCGGCGAGGTCGCGCAGCATGCGCGGGAAGCGGTTGAACACCACCGACATCGGAATCATGCGGATCGACATCACCGCTTCCTGCAGGTCGCGGGTGTTGCGCTCCAGGTCGGCCAGGCCCGAGGTCAGCTGCTGGTAGAGCCCGGGGTCGACGTTGCGGCTGTTCTGCGCCAGCATGGCCTGGGTGATGACGAGCTCCCCGACCAGGTTGATCAGCTGGTCGACCTTCTCGATCGACACGCGCAGCGTCGACTGGTCGCCAGCGGCGGCGGCAGCCGGCTTGGGTGCTGCCGCCGGCTTGGCGGTGGCGACCACCGCGGCCTGCTTCGGCGCCTCGGGGGCAGGGGCTGGGGCGGCAGCCGAGCTGCTGGCCTGCGGCGAGCCCGGGGCGTCGTCGAAGAAACCATAGCCCGGGTCGCTGCGCGGCGCCTCGGCCGGCGGCGCGCCCGGGGCGCCCTCGTGGAAACCGAAGCCCTGACCGAAGGGGATCAGCTTGACCTGCTCACGCGAGACATGGAAGGTGAAGAGGTCGAGCAGGTCGTTGTCGCTCGAACCGGTGACGATCTTGAAACGGCGCATGCCGTCGGCCGCCTGGCCGCCGTCGAGCATCTCGATCGTGCCCAGGTCGGTGATCTCCTTGAACAGCTCGAGCAGGTTGTTGGCCTGATCCGGGTTGTCCAGCGGGCCGACGACCAGCTCAAGCTCGCGCACGCCGGTCTTCAGCGCCGGCGCCGGTGCCGCTGCCTTGGGCGCGGGCGCTGCCGCGGCCGCCTTCGGCGCGGGCGCCGGCGTGCCCGACAGCGTGCCGCCATCGACCAGGGTACGGATGCCGGCGACCAGGCCCTCGCTCTCGACCTGCTCGGTGCTGGTGCCGGCGTGGCGGGCCAGCAGGCCCTTGAGCGCGTCACCGGCCTGCAGCAGGATGTCGATCATCTGCGTCGTCGGCTGCAGCTCATGGCGGCGCAGCTTGTCGAGCAGGGTCTCCATGATGTGCGTCAGCTCGGCGACGTCGCTGAAACCGAACGTGGCGGCGCCGCCCTTGATCGAGTGCGCGCAACGGAAGATCGCGTTGAGCTCCTCGTCGTCGGCGGCGTCGACGTTCACATTGAGCAGCAGCTGCTCCATGTTGTCGAGGTTCTCGCCGGCTTCCTCGAAAAAGACCTGGTAGAACTGGCTGAGGTCGATGCCCGCACCCAGGTTGCTGCCTTCGTTGGTCATCTCACCCATGGCGGGCTCCTTAGCGGATCACCTTGCCGATCACTTCAATCAGCTTGGCCGGGTCAAAGGGCTTGACCAGCCAGCCGGTGGCGCCGGCGGCACGACCGGCCTGCTTCATGGCATCGCTGGACTCGGTGGTCAGGATCAGGATCGGCGTGCTCTTGAACTTCGGGCTCTCGCGCAGCTTCTTGACCAGGCTGATGCCGTCCATGCGTGGCATGTTCTGGTCGGTGAGCACGAGGTCGAAATCGCGTTGCGTGGCCTTTTCCCAGGCGTCCTGGCCGTCGACGGCTTCGACGACGTTGAAACCGGCGTTCTTCAGCGTGAACGCGACCATCTGGCGCATCGAGGCGGAATCGTCTACCGCGAGGATGGAATGCATCGTTATTGCTCCGGATCGGGAAAGGCGGGAATCAGAAAAGTTCGACGGAGCCGGCGTCGACTTCGTCCTGGGTAACCGGGTTGGGCCGCAACGGCGCCTCGACGACGGCAGCCTCGCCATCTTCGTCGTCGCCGAAGGTGTCGCGCGCCAGCTTGTCGGCGCTGGCACGCAAACGCAGCGAGGTGTGAGCGATCAGTTGCGTCGACATGTCCTGAAACTGCAGCGCGATGATGGCCTGCGCCACGTGGTTGAGCACGTCACCGAGCGCACCGGGCGCCAGCGCCTTGCCATCGTCAATCTTCGCCGCCAGATCCTGCAGCTTCGCCGATGCGGCGAAGAAATGCGTGGACAAGGTCTCGCCGGCGTCGTCGAGCAGGCGTTGAAGGCGCTCGAGGTCGTTGGTCACCGACATCAGGTGATCCTGGATCTCGGCCGCCGACAGCAGCGTGAAGCTGGCGCCCGCGTCGTCGCCATCGAGAGCGGGCGGATCGGCTGCGCTGGCGTCGGGCAGCGACGGGTCTTCCATGCGAACTCCGGTCAAGGTGGTGCATCGGGGCCGTGCCCGGGATGCTGCTGCAACTATTGCACCGCAGGCGCAGGGCACCAAGGGCTGGCGTTTAGCCTAACCCAGTGCGGTGCGCGACCTATGGCACAGGCGCTAGGGTAATCCCGCTCGATCACGCGCCGCTTGCAGCGCCGGTGCCGCAAAGGGTGCGCGGCATACTGCCGAGCATGTCCCTGTCTCCCGTCCCTCCGCTGCTGCGCGTGCTGCATGTCGAGGACTCCGATCTCGACCATGAACTGGTGCGCGCGCACATCGAGCAGGGCGGTCTGGCGGTGACCTGGACGCGCGTCGCCACCTTGGCCGAGTTCGAGCGCTGCCAGGACCTGAGCTGGGACGCGGTGATCTGCGATCACCAGCTGCCCGATGGCTCGGGGCTCACGGCGTTGCATCGGTTGCGCGAACGCGACAACTTGCTGCCCTTCCTGCTGGTGTCGGGCGAGATCGGCGAAGACATGGCGGTGCAGGCGATGCGGGCCGGCGCCTCCGACTACCTGCTCAAGGGCCGTCTGGCGCGCTTGGCGCCGGCGCTCGAGCAGGCGTTGCGCTCGGCGGCGGCACAGCGCGAGCGGGCGCAGGCGCAGGCCGCGCTGGCGGCGTCACGCCAGCGGCTGGCCGAGCTCGCCGGCCACCTGCAGCAACGCATCGAGGCCGAGCGGGCGCAGCTGTCGCGCGAGCTGCACGATGACGTCGGCAGCGCGCTGACGGCGCTGAAGTTCGATCTCGCCTGGCTGCAGCGCCACCTCGGACCTGGCGACGCGGCGGCGCGCACCACGCAGGCCCTGACGACGCTCGACGGCGCGATCGAGGCCAGTCGCCGGCTGATGCTGAATCTGCGTCCGCCGATCCTCGAGGAGGGGCTGGTGGCGGCGTTGCAGTGGCTGCTGCAGCGCTTCGAGCGCAGCCACGAGGGCGTCAGCGTCGAGCTGCTGCACCCGCAGGGCGAGCCGGAGCTGGCCGCCGAGCCGCTGCTGATCGCCTACCGCTTCGTGCAGGAAGCGCTGCACAACATCAGCAAGCATGCACAGGCCAGCCGCGTCCGCATCGAGCTGCAATGGGCCTCGGGCGTGCTCGGCGTGGAGGTCGAGGACACCGGCCGCGGCCTCGCCCCCGGGGCGCTCGAACAACCGCAGCGTTTCGGCCTGCGCGGCCTGCATGAGCGGGCGGCCAGCGGCGGTGGCTGGGTCGACGTCAACAGCCGGCCCGGCCGCGGCACCCTGCTGGCGCTGAGCCTGCCGCTGCGGGCCGCCACGGCGGCGTCGGCCGAGTCCGACCCGGCCTGGTGGGAAGAAGGGGCCAGCGCATGATCCGCGCGCTGCTCTGCGACGACCATGCGCTGATCCGGCGCGGCATCCGCGACACCCTGGTCGATGCCGGTGGCATCGAGATCGTCGGCGAGGTCAGCGACTACGCGTCGCTGCGCGAATGGATGCGCGATGGCGAGGCGAGCAAGCGTGTCGACGTGCTGGTGCTCGACATCAACCTGCCCGGGCGCTCAGGGCTTGACGTGCTGCATGTGCTGAAAGACCAGGGCGAGAGCATGCGCACCCTGGTGGTCTCGATGTACCCCGAGGAGCAGTACGCGATCCGCTGCCTGCGTGCCGGCGCCTACGGCTATGTGAACAAGGGCGGGGATCCGGCCGAACTGGTCGCTGCGGTCAAGCAGGTCGGCGCCGGGCGCAAGTACGTGACGCCGCAGATCGCGCAGATGCTGGTCGAGAACCTGACCACGCCGGCACCCGAGCAGGCGCACCAGAAGCTCAGCGACCGCGAGTTGCAGACGCTGGTGCTGATCGCCTCCGGCCGCCGGCTGTCGGACATCGCCGAGGAGCTGCTGCTGAGTCCGAAGACGGTGTCGGTCTACCGCGCCCGTGTGCTGGAGAAGCTCGGCCTGTCGAACAACTCCGAGCTCACGGTCTACGCGATCCGCAACGGTCTGGTGGAGGGCTAGGTGCCGAAGATCCCAGGCTTGAGCAAAAGCTCGGGTTGGCAAAGCACGATGGACACGCGGGTACTGGGCGACAGCCAGGGCACCGGCGGCGCCGCGCTGCAGGTCGGTGGCCGGCAGTCGCTGACACGACGACTGACCTGGCTGGGGCTGACCGTGCTCGGCCTGACGCTGTTGCTGAGCTCGCTGGCGCTGGGCGCGCTGGTGTACTACGCGGTGCGCGATCAGCAGTTCCGCAACGCCGAGCAGACCGCCAGCCTGCTGGCAGAGAACCTCGCGCCGACGCTGGCGTTCCAGGACGCGGTGGCGGCCAATCAGCTGCTGCAGACCTTCGTCGGCCGCAGCGACTTGCGCGAACTGCAGGTCTGGGCGCCTGGAGGCCGCGCGTTCGCGCAGTGGCGGGCCGCCGGTGCCGCGGCTCTGCCCTGGCGCGGTCCGGGCAGCGGCAGCCAGGTCGATTTCGACGGCCTGCAGCTGCTGCGGCCGGTCAGTCTGCAGGGTGAGGTCGTGGGCTGGCTGGTCTGGCGCGAATCCTTCGCGTCGCTGCATGCGGCGCTGCTGCGCATGGCGCTCGGTGCGGTGCTGGTGCTGGGCCTGGCGCTGCTCGGGGCCGGTCTGCTGCTGGGCTGGTGGCAGCGCCGCGCGCTGCGGCCGCTGGTGACGCTGAGCAAGCTGGCCGAGCATGTGGCGGCGACGCAGGACTACTCGCTGCGCGCCCCGATCGGCCGGCGCGACGAGGTCGGCCGGCTGGCGATGCGCTTCAACGACATGATGCGGCGCATCGAGGTCTGGCACGCCGATCTGCACGAGCAGCTGCAGCAGGAGCAGCGTGCCGGACGCCAGATGCGCCAGCTCGCCCACCGCGACCCGCTGCCGGGGCTGCCGAACCGCCTGTCGTTCGAGGTCGAGCTCGAGCGCCAGCTCGTCGAGGTGCAGCTGGCTCAGCAGCGGCTGGCGCTGCTGTTCATCGACCTCGACCAGTTCAAGCAGGTCAATGACACCCTCGGTCATGCTGCCGGCGACGAGGTGCTGGTCGAGATGGCGTTGCGCATGGGCCGCGTGCTGCGCAGTCACGACACCCTGTGCCGCCTCGGCGGCGACGAGTTCGCGCTGCTGGTGCCGATGGTGCAGGACCCGGTGCAGGTGATGCAGCTGGCCGAGCGCCTGATCGCCGCGGTGCGGGAGCCGCTGCTGATCCGCGGCCAGCGCCTGCCGGTCGGTGCGTCGATCGGCATGGCCTTCAGCCCCGATCACGCGCTGGATGCGGAATCCTTGCTGGCGGCGGCCGACGCGGCCATGTACGCTGCCAAGCGTGCTGGAAAAAACACCTACCGCTGTGCTCCCGAGCCTGAACGGGAAGCGACGGGTTGAAGCCCGTCCGCTGACATGCCTGCTGGCCGCGCTGCTGCTCGGCCTGGGCGGCGCCACCAACGCCGCCGCTGCCGACGAGCCGAGTCTCGAAGAACTGCTGCGCACCGAGCTGCCGCGGCCCAGTAGCGAGCTGTCGGTCAGTACCGCGGCGCGACTGGCGCAGAGTGCCGACCTGGCGCCGGCGGTCACCCATGTGGTGACGCGGCTGGACATCCAACGCCTGGGACTGCGGCGCTTCACCGACGTGCTGCGCCGCCTGCCCGGTTTCCATGCCCGGGATGAACGCGAGTTCGCGCGCGTCAGCGTGCGCGGCATCGGTCCCGGCGCGTTCAACGGCCGCGTGCTGTTCCTGCTGGACGGCCAGCGCCTCAACGAGAACATCTACGACGCCGGCCAGATCGACCTCGACTTCCCGGTCGACGTCAGCCTCATCGAGCGCGTCGAGTTCACGCCCGGTCCCGGCTCGGCGCTGTACGGCAGCAACGCGCTGCTCGGCGTCGTCAACGTCGTCACCCAGCGCGCGGACCGCCTCGCCGGCCCGCAGCTGCATGCCGCCTGGGAACCACGCGGCGGGCAGGACGCCCGCTTCAGCCTGGGTCATCGTTTCGACGACGGCTCGGAATGGCTGGCCAGCTACAGCCTGACGCGGGCGCCACGCCTGCCGCAGCTGTGGAATCTGCTGCAGCCCTATGTCGACGAGATGCAGGGCCTGGACTGGGACGATGCACGCCGCGGCCAGCTCGCCTACCGGCGCGGCGGCTTTCAGGTGCGGGCGCTTTACGTCGACCGCATCCGCGGCCTGCCGTCCTACCTGGCTGACGTCGACCGTTTCGCGCAGGAGACCGACCAGACCTTCAGCCGCAGCCTGTCCGGTGGCTGGGAAGGCCAGCTGGGTGAATGGGATGCCACGCTGGCGCTGTCGCTGACGCAGCAGCGCTACCGCCTCGACTCGCCGTACCTGGCGGCCCCGGATCGCGACATCGAGCGCGATCGCTTCGAGGCGCTGGGGCGCTGGGGCATCGCCGAGGCCCGCTTCGGTCGCAGCTGGCTGAGCGATCACTACCTGCTGCTCGGGCTGGAGTGGCAGCGCGACCTGCTGCAGCGATTCCGCTACGACTACGCCGGCCTGGATCGCATCGACGAGCGCCATCACGCGCGGCGTCTCGGCCTGTTCCTGCAGGACGAGTGGGCGCTGACCGAGCGCCAGCGCCTGGTGCTGGGCCTGCGCCGCGACGACGCCGCCGCGAGTCCGGCGCGCTGGAGCCCGCGGCTGGCCTGGAGCTGGTCGCCGGAACCGGGCAGCAGCCTGAAGCTGATGTGGGGTCGGGCGTTTCGCAACGCCAACCGCTTCGAGATCGAGGTCAACAAGATTGGCGAGCTGGCGGCGCCGCGCGCCGAAGGCGTCGAGTCGCTGGAGCTGGCCGGTGAGCGGGCGCTGGGCGACGCCTGGCGCCTGCGCGCGTCGGTCTATTCGATGCAGCTGCGCGACCCGATCGGTGCCGATGCCGACGACGGTCTTTACCGCAACCAGGCGCGCCAGGGTCTGCGCGGCGTCGACGTCGGCGTCGAGGGCCGCTGGCCGGGAGGCTGGCAGCTGCAGCTGTCCTTGAGCGCACTGCGCCTGCACGACGCCGCAGGCCTGCGCCCGAACTTCACGCCGCGCTGGCAGGCCAAGTGGTCGCTGAGCGCACCGACCGGCATCGAGGGCCTGCGCCTGAGCCTGCACGGCTGGGGCCAGTCACGCCGCCGCGGCGACGGCGCCGAGGTGCAGGACCTGCCGGGCTACGCCGTCAACAACCTGCAGCTGCACTGGCAGTTCAGTTCCCGGCTCGAGTTCTTTGCCGGCGTGCAGAACCTCGGCGGCCGGCGCTGGGTCGAGCCGATCTCGCCGAATTTCAGCGAGCTGACCATCGCGCGCCAGGGCGAGCAATGGCAGGGAGGGCTGACATGGCGGCCTTGAGCGCCTTGCCCTGGCTGGTTGCGCTGAGCCTGGGGGCCCAGGCAGCACCGCTTGACGAGGAGCGCTTGCGCGCCGCCTTCGTGCTGCGCTTTGCCCAGTACACGCAGTGGCCGTCGCCGCCCGAGTCAGGTCAGCTGCCGCTGTGCCTGGCCGGCGTCAGCGGCAGCAGCGCGGCGCTGCAGGCGCTCGACCAGCGCCAGGTCGGCAGCGCGCAGCTGCGGGTACGCGTCATCGAGACGCCTCGCGAGGCGGCCGAGGGCTGCCGCGTGCTGCTGCTCGGCCACGCCGACGCGGCCAGCCTGAAGCGCTGGATGCAGGCCCTGGGCGAGGCACCGGTGCTGGTCGTCGGCACCAGTCCGGAGGCGCTGCGCGCCGGCGTCATCATTGCGCTGATCAGTGAGCCGCAGGGCATGGCCTTCAGCGTCAACCACGGCGAGGCCAAGCGTCGTGGCCTGAGCCTGGCGGCGCCGGTGCTGAAGCTCGCCCGCGAGGTGCGTTGAGCCTCAGCCGAATCCGGCCAGCAGCCTTGCCATCACCGTCTCCAGCGGCGTCTGCATCAGCGGCAGCGTCGCCAGCAGGCCGATCAGGCCGAGGCTGACGGTGAGCGGGAAGCCGACCGCGAACACGTTCATCTGCGGCGCGACGCGCGACACCAGGCCCAGCGCCAGGTTGACGAACAGCAGCAGCGCCACCACCGGCAGCGCCACCCACAGGCCGGCGCGGAAGATCTCCGCGCCCCAGAACTGCGGCTGCGCCGTCTTCACGAAGGCGAAGGGTTCAGGGCCGACCGGGAACGCGTGAAAGCTCTGTGCCAGCGCCTGGATCAGCATCAGGTGGCCGTTGCCGGCGATGAACAGGAACTCCACCAGGGTGCCGAAGAAGCGCGCGGTGGCGGTGCCCTGCATGCCGGTGCCGGGGTCGAAGAAGCCGGCAAAGTTCAGGCCCATCTGCAGGCCGACGATCTCGCCGGCGAATTCCAGCGCGGCGAACACCAGCCGCACCGCGAAGCCCATCGCCAGACCGATCACCAGCTGCTGCGCAATCAGCATTAGCATCAGGCCGGGCGCGTCCAGCGGCAGCACCGGCATCGCCGGCAGCGACGCCTGCGCGGCGACGGCGAAGAACAGCGCCAGGCCGATGCGCAGCGGCATCGGCACGGTGCGCTGGCTCAGCAGCGGCATGCCGCTGAACAAGGCCAGGCAACGCAGGAACGGCCAAAGAATGGGGTTGAGCCAAGCAAGCAGCTCGGCTTCGGTGACGCCGATCATCCGGCCGCTTCCGTCACCCGACCGCGCCGGGGATGGCCTGCAGCGTGCGCTGGATGTACTCGACCAGGGTGGTGATCATCCAGGGACCGGCCAGCGCCAGCGTCGCCATCGCGGCGAGGATCTTGGGCACGAAGGACAGCGTCGCCTCGTTGATCTGCGTCGCCGCCTGCAGCACCGAGATCAGCACGCCGACGACGAGCACGACGAGCAGGATCGGCGCGGCGACCATCAGCAGGATCAGCAGCGCCTGCTGGCCGAGCGTGAAGACGGCTTGGGAGTCCATGGTCTCTAGATCGCAAAACTGGCGGCGAGGCTGCCGATCAGCAGATTCCAGCCGTCCGCCAGCACGAACAGCATCAGCTTGAAGGGCAGGGCGACAAGCACCGGCGACAGCATCATCATGCCCAGGCTCATCAGCACGCTGGCGACGATCATGTCGATGACCAGGAACGGGATGAAGATCATGAAGCCGATCTGGAACGCGGTCTTCAGCTCGCTGGTGACGAAGGCCGGCACCAGCACCTTGAACGGCACGTTCTCAGGCTTCACGCCGGCATCCACCTTGGCCAGGCGGCCGAACAGCGCCAGGTCGCTCTGCCGCGTCTGCTTCAGCATGAAGCTGCGCATCGGTCCCTGGGCCCGGTCGAGCGCCTGCTCGAAGCCGATCGTGCCGGCGGAGTAGGGCTGCCAGGCGTCGGCGTAGACCTTGTCCAGTGTCGGGCTCATGACGAAGAAGGTCAGGAACAGCGACAGGCCGATGATGACCTGGTTCGGCGGCGCCGCCTGCGTGCCCAGCGCCTGGCGCATCAGCGACAGCACGATGACGATGCGCGTGAAGCCGGTCATCATCAAGATCACCGCCGGCAGGAAGCCCAGCGCGGTGAAGAACAGCAGGGTCTGGATCGGCACCGAGTAGCTCGAGCCCTGTGCACCCTGGCCCACCAGCAGCGGCAGCGTGGCCGGCGGCGGCGCCGGTGTCTGCGCCCAGGCGCCGGCGATGCCGAGCAGCAGCCCGGCGGCGAGCAGCTGCCGCCGCATTGAAACCCTCCGCGCAGCGCGCTCCGGGATTCGCGCTTGGGAGCGGCCCGGCGCGCTCATGCTTGCCCCTTGCGCTGCAGCAGCAGCTTGGCGAAGGGGCTGGGCTCGGGCGTCGTGGGCAGGGCCTGCGGCGGCAGTTCGGTGAGCAGCTGGATCTGCTGCGCGGTAGCGCCGAGCAGCAGCCAGCGCCGTGAGTCGCCCTCGCCGACCTCGACGGTGAGCAGGCGCTGGCCCGGGCCGAGATGGGTGACGCCGACGACGCGCGTTCCGCCCGAGGGCTGCAGCCCGGCCAGTGGCGAGCGCTTGAGCAGCCAGAGCGCGGCCGGGATCAGCGCCAGCACGACCAGGAACCAGAGAACGGGAAGCCAACTGCTCATGGCCGGGATTGTTCGTGGCCGGCCGTGCGGCCAATCGCCGGGATTGGCCGGCCGCAGCCCGGCTTATCCGCGCACGGCGCGGCCAGAATGCCGTCCATGCCCCGCTACGAACTCCTCGCCTTCGACTGGGACGGCACCCTGTTCGACTCGACCGCCTGCATCGTCAGGAGCATCCAGGCCGCCGCCGCCGACCTCGGCCTCGAGCCGCCGCCGGCGGAGCGCGCGCGCCAGGTGATCGGCCTGGGCCTCGAGCCGGCGCTGCAGATCGCCGTGCCCGAGCTGCCCCGAGAGCAGTACCGCGAGCTCGCCCAGGCCTACCGCCGCCATTACTTCGCCACCGCCCACGAGGTGACGCTGTTCGACGGCGTGGCCGAGTTGCTGCCGCGCCTGGTCGAGCGCGGCCATCGCCTGGCGGTGGCCACCGGCAAGAGTCGCCGCGGTCTCGACGAGGCGCTGCGCCAGGTCGGCCTGCAGGACCTGTTCGAGGCCACGCGCACCGCCGACGAGACCGCCAGCAAGCCGCATCCGCAGATGCTGCACGAGCTGATGGACGAGCTCGGCGTGCCGGCCCACGCGACCCTGATGATCGGCGACACCAGCCACGATCTGCAGCTGGCCGCGAACGCCGGCACGGCGGCGCTGGCGGTCAGCTTCGGCGCCCATGGCGCAGAGCAGTTGCAGGCGCTGCAGCCGCTGGCGGTGCTGCCCGACGTGCCGGCGCTGGCTGCCTGGCTGCAGACCCATGGCTGAGGCCGGCCTGCCGGTCTGCGCCAGCGGCGCCTTGCTCGAACGTGGCAAGGGCGTGCAATGGGACCTGCTGTACTGCGGCATGCCGGCGCGCGCGTTCGCGCTGCGCATCGACGGCAAGGCCGTCGCCTACCTGAACCGCTGCGCCCATGTGCCGGTCGAGCTCGACTGGCAGGCCGACGAGTTCCTCGACAGCGAGCGCCGCTACATCGTCTGTGCCGTCCACGGCGCGGTCTATTCGCCGAGCAGCGGCGCCTGCGTGATGGGGCGCTGCGGCCGTGCCGGCCTGGTGCCGGTGCCGGTCGACGAGCGCGACGGCGCGCTGCATTGGTATCCTTCCGCGCACCTGCAACCGCTGCCTTCGCCGGCGGTGCCTGCCTCCGATGAATCCCGACACCCTCCCGCCGGTCCTGCCGGACCCGACCCCGCAGCCGGATGACATGCTGAAGGCCGCCGTGCCGCCGGCCGTGCCGGCAGCCGCTGCCACCAGCGCCGGCGGCCATGAAGCCCTGGCGCTGCAGCTGGCCCGCGACTACCTCGACGAGAAGCGGCGCGAGCGGCGCTGGCGCGTCGCGCTGCGCCTGGGCTGGCTGCTGCTGACGGCGGTGGTGCTGTGGACGCTGTGGGGTCAGCAGCATCCGACGGCGGTCAGCGGCACGCCGCACACGGCGCTGGTGGAACTGCGCGGCGAGATCGCGCCGGACACCGAGGCCAGCGCCGAGATCGTCGTCGCGGCGCTGAAGAACGCGTTTGCCGACGAGGGCAGCCGGGCGGTGGTGCTGCGCATCAACTCGCCCGGCGGCAGCCCGGTGCAGGCCGGCATCGTGTTCGACGAGATCCGGCGCCTGCGCGCGGCGCACAACAAGCCGGTCTATGCGGTCGTCGACGACGTCTGCACCTCGGCGGCCTATTACATCGCCGCGGCGACCGACAGCATCTACGTGAACAAGGCGTCGATGGTCGGCTCGATCGGAGTGCTGATGGACGACTTCGGCTTCGAGGGACTGATGAGCAAGCTCGGCATCGAGCGCCGGCTGATCACCGCCGGCGAGCACAAGGGCATCGCCGACCCGTTCTCGCCGCTGAGCCAGCCGGACGCGGCGCGCCTGCAGGCCCTGCTCGACGAGATCCACGGGCAGTTCATCGCCGCCGTGCGCGAGGGCCGCGGCAAGCGCCTGAAGGAGAACGACGAGACCTTCAGCGGCCTGATGTGGAACGGCAGCGGCGCGGTGCAGCAGGGTCTGGCCGACGGCTTCGGCAGCCTCGACCATGTCGCCCGCGAGGTCGTCGGCGCCGAGGAGGTGATCGACTACACGCCGCACGAGAACGTCGCCGAGCGCCTGGCCAAGCGCTTCGGCGCCGCGGTTGGCGAAGGCGCGGTGAAGGCCATGCGCGGCCTGCCGCAGATCCGCTGATGTTCGACTGGGCGGCCGGGTACCCCAGCCGGCGCAGCCCGCTGTTCGCCCGCAATGTGGTGAGCACCAGCCACCCGCTGGCGGCGCAGGCCGGTCTGCGCATCATCCAGCAGGGCGGCAATGCGGTGGATGCAGCCATTGCCACCGCTGCCTGCATGACCATCGTCGAGCCCTGTTCCAACGGCTTGGGGTCCGATGCGTTCGCCATCGTCTGGGACGGCCGTCAGCTGCATGGCCTGAACGCCAGCGGTCCGGCGCCGGCCGGGCTGGCGCGCGAGCGTCTGGGCGACGGGCCGATGCCGCAGCGCGGCTGGGATGCGGTCACGGTGCCCGGCGCCGTGGCCGGCTGGGTGGAGCTTCACCGCCGTTTCGGTCGGCTGCCGTTCGCCGACCTGATGGCGCCGGCGATCGAGATCGCCACCCAGGGCTACGCGGTGCCGATCGGTGTCGCCGACAAATGGGCACGTGCCGCTCGCGTGCCCGAGCTGGCGGGCGGTGCCGGCTTCGCGCAGGCGTTCCTGCCGAAGGGTCGGGCGCCCGCGGTCGGCGAGCGTTTCGCGTTTCCCGATGCGGCGCGCGCCCTGCGCCTGATCGCGGCCAGTGGCGGCGACGCCTTCTACCGCGGTGAGATCGCCGAGGCCCTGGAGCGCTTCGCGCGCGACGGCGGTGGCGCGCTGCGCGCCAGCGACCTGGCGGCCTACGCGCCCGAGTGGGTGGGCACGATCGCCACTGACTACCAGGGCCATGAGGTCCACGAGATCCCGCCGAACGGTCAGGGCATCGCCGCGCTGATGGCGCTGCGGCTGGCCGAGGAGATCGGCATCGGTGAGCACCCGGTCGACGACTGGCGCACCCAGCATCTGCTGATCGAGGCGATGAAGCTCGCGTTTGCCGACGTCTACGCGCATGTCGCCGACCCGCGCGCCATGCCGCTGCAGCCGGCGCAGCTGCTCGATCGCGACTACCTGCGCGGCCGCGCCCGGCTGATCGAGCGCGAGCGCGCGCAGGTCTTCGGCGCCGGCAACCCGATCAAGGGCGGCACCATCTACCTGACGACGGCGGACAGCCAGGGCATGCAGGTCAGCTTCATCCAGAGCAATTACATGGGCTTCGGTTCCGGCCTGGTGCTGCCTGGCTACGGCGTCAGCCTGCAGAACCGCGGCGCCTGCTTCACGCTGGAGCGCGGCCATCCGAACGAGCTCGCGCCCGGCAAGAAGCCGTTCCACACCATCATTCCCGGTTTCCTGATGAAGGACGGTCAGGCGCAGATGGGCTTCGGGGTGATGGGCGGCAGCATGCAGCCGCAGGGGCATCTGCAGACCCTGGTGCGCATGCTGGTCTACCGGCAGCACCCGCAGGCCGCCATGGATGCGCCGCGCTGGCGTGCCGACGACGGCCTGGTGCTCAACGCCGAGGCGCACTGGCCCGCCAGCACGCTGCAGGGCCTGGCGGCCGCCGGCCACCAGCTCGGCGACATCCATGACTCCTACATGGACTTCGGTGCCGGCCAGTTCATCTGGCGCCTGGGCGACCCGGCGGTCGACGGCTACGTCGCCGCCAGCGATCCCCGCCGCGACGGCGCCGCTGTTGGCTTCTGACCATCGTCATGCCCCCGGCTTGGCGGCTACCATGCCGCCATGACCAAGCTGCTCGACATCACCTAGGCCACCGCCTTGCCCCGGTGGCCGGCCCCGATTCGGCGGGCCGGCCGTGATGCTCGACCCTGCTTGGAATGCCCTTCATGAACTGGCTGCACGCGCTGCGACAGCGCTTCACGCTTCCTCCTGACGACCTGCTGCGCGACCGCGCCTACCGGCGCTTGTGGACATCGATCCTGATGTCGTCGACCGGCGCGCAGATCACCATGCTGGCGCTGCCGCTGACGGCGGCCGTGCTGCTGCAGGCGACGCCGCAGCAGATGGGGCTGCTCACCGCGCTGGAGCTGCTGCCCTTCGTGCTGCTGTCGCTGCCCGGGGGGGTCTGGCTGGATCGCGTGCGCAAGCTGCCGGTCTATGTCGCCGGCGAGCTCAGCCTGGCCGCGGCGCTGCTGACCGTGCCCGTCGCGCATTGGCTGGGCTGGCTGCGCATGGGCTGGCTCTACGTCGTCGCCTTCTGGCTGGGTAGCGTGCACACGGTGGCCGGCAGCGCCGCCCAGGTGGTGCTGACCCAGGTGGTGCCGCGCAGCCGGCTGGTCGAGGCGCATGCCAAGAACGCGCTGGCTTCCAGCGGACCCGAGGTCGCCGGCCCGGCGCTCGGCGGTCTGCTGATCAAGGCGGTGGGCGCGCCGGTGGCACTGCTGGTCGACGCCGTGCTGCTCGCCGCCTCGGCACTGGTGCTGCGTGCCTTGCACATCAAGGAGCAGGTGGCCGCCGCCAGCGGGCGCAGCTTCTGGCAGGAGCTGGGCGTGGGCCTGCGCTTCGTGCGTGGCAACGCGCTGCTGCCGACGCTGGCCTGGGTCGTCGGCGGCTGGCAGTTCTGCCATTACTGCGCGATGGTGGTGCAGATCCTCGTCGCCTCGCGCGAGCTGGGACTGAGTCCCGGCGCCATCGGCCTGGCCTATGTCGCCCTGGGCGTCGGCACGGTGCTCGGCAGCCTGAAGGGGCACGCCATCAGTGAACGCCTCGGGCCCGGTCCCTGCCTGGTGATGGGCATCAGCGTGACCGGCGCCGGCTGGTGCCTGCTGGCGCTGGCGCCGGCCGGTCCGCTGGGCGTGCTCGCCTTCGGCCTGATGCTGGGCTGCTTCGGCCTGGGGGCGGTGCTGATGTTCATCAACTTCCTGAGCCTGCGCCAGGCGGTGACGCCGGCGCCGCTGCTCGGACGCATGACCAGCACGATGCGGTGGCTGACGGTGCTGCCGGGCGCGCCCGGCGCGTTGCTGGGCGGCTGGCTGGGTCAGCACCTGGGCCTGCGCTGGGCGCTGGGCTTCGCCGGCATCGCGGCGCTGGGCCTGGCCCTGGCCGCCTGGCGCTCGCCGGTTCTGCGCGGCGTGCGCCAGTTGCCGAAGGTGCAGGACGAGGGCGCGGCCGAGCCGCCCGAGGCGGCCGAGGCCGTGCTGCCCTGAGCCGGCGGGCGCTGTTTAGAAGCGCTTGCCGAAGCCGATCGAGACCAGCAGCGGGTCGACCTTGAATTCGCCCACCTTGGTGCCGCTGCTCTTGATGTCGGTGCGGATCTGCACCTTCTTCAGGTCGACGTTGAACAGCCAGCCGCCGCCCAGCGGCACGTCGAAGCCGGCGCCGACCGCCAGCCCGAAGCTGCTGCCGCCAACCGAGGGGTTCAGCGCGGCCTGCACCGCCGGCACGAACTTGTTCGACGAGAACAGCGTGGCGTTGACGCCGACGCCGACATACGGGCGCCAGCCGCCGGCGTCGACGTGGTACTGCAGGCTCAGCGTCGGCGGCAGGTGCTTGAGCGAGCCGATGGTGGCGCCGTTGCTGCGGATGTCGTGCTTCTGCGGGTAGGTCAGCACCAGCTCGGCGGCCCAGTTCTTGTCGAAGAAGTAGGTGATGTCGAGCTCGGGGAAGGTCTTGTTGTTGACCGACAGGCCCAGGCCGGTGCTGTCCTTGTTCGCGCTGTCCAGGTAGAGGGCGCGGGCGCGGACGATCCAGTCGCCGCTGTCGCCATTCGTGGCGGCCTGGGCGGCGGGTACCGCGCTGAGCAGCGCGGTGGCGGCCAGGGTGGCGAGGCTGAAGGTGGTGATCGACTTGCGGTTCATGCGGAGTGCTCCATCGGGGTTGATGGACTCATTGCACGCGCCGCCGCGGCGCCGCTTGTTGCGCTGCATCAAACGGACCGGCCGCGACGGCGCTCGAGGCCGTCGCGACTTGATCTGGGTCAGATCCGCTGTGGTGGTGGGGCGACTTGGGCCGGCAGCTCCAGGCGATCGGTGATCAGTCCGTCGATGCCGGCGTCGATCAGGCGCGTCGCCTCAGCGACCTCATTGACGGTGTAGCTGAGCGCGCGCAGACCCCGCTGGTGCAGCGCCCGGATGGCGGCGTGATCCAGGCTGGCGTGATGGCAGACCACGGCAACCGCGCCCAGCGCCATCGCCTCGGCCGGCAACTCGTCCCGCCACGCGGTGCTCAGCAGGGCCAGCGGCCAGCCATGGCCGGCGGCAGCCTGCAGTGCGTCCGGCTCGAAGCTGGACAGCAGCGGCGGCGGCGCCGTCCAGTGCGTCTGCAGCCAGCGGGCGACGCCGCGGCCGACGCGCCCGGCCTCGCCCGGGCTGGGCTTGAGCTCGAGGTTGAAAGCCAGGTTCTCGGCGGCGGCCAGGGTGGCGATCTCGAGCAGGCGGGCCAGCGGCTCATGGGCGAAGTCCGGGCCGTGCCAGCTGCCGGCGTCCAGCCGGGACAGCGCCAGCCAGTCCTGCGCACAGGCCAGGCCCCTGCCATCGCTGGTGCGCTCCAGGGTCTCGTCGTGCAGCAGGAAGGGCAGGCCGTCGCGGCTCAGCTGCACGTCGCACTCGAAGCCGCGAAAGCCGGCGGCGAGGCCGACGCGGAACGCGGCCAGGGTGTTCTCCGGCGCCGCCTTGCCGGCGCCGCGGTGGGCGATCCAGAACGGATAGGGCCAATCCATGGGGTTCCCTTCGCCGGCCGGAAAGCCGGCCTTGTGCGCCAAGGCGGCATGAACTTGTCTCTCCAGACCCGCAGCCCGAAGGGCAAGGGGGCCTCGGGTAGTATCCCCAGGCTGTGCGCCAGGGCTCTCCTGGCCGCCTTTCTCCCTTCGTAGCCGATGAACGCGCCGCTGCCCCTGCTCGCCCCCGAAACCCCGCTGGACACCGAGGAGGCGGGCACGCAGCGATTGCGCGAGATTCCCTACAACTACACCTCGTTCTCCGACCGCGAGATCGTCATCCGCCTGCTCGGCACGCGCGCCTGGCAGCTCGCCGAGCAGCTGCGCGGGCAGCGCAACACCGGTCGCAGCGCGCGCATGCTCTACGAGGTGCTGGGCGACATCTGGGTCGTCGAGCGCAATCCCTATCTCGTTGACGACCTGCTGGCGAACCCCAAGCGCCGCGAGCTGCTCGTCGATGCGCTCTACCACCGGCTGCGCGAGGTCGATCGCCGCCGCGACCCGGGGCGCGACGCGGAGCGCGATGCGCTGGTCGGCGAGTTGCTGGACCTTGCCGGTCAGGCGGTGCGCCGCTTTGCCAGCCGCTTTGACGAAGTGGCCAGCCTGCGCAAGCGCGCCGCCAAGCTGCTCGGCCGGCACACAGCCAAGGACAACATCAAGTTCGACGGCCTGAGCCGGGTCTCGCACGTGACCGACGCCACCGACTGGCGTGTCGAGTACCCCTTCGTGGTGCTGACCCCGGACACCGAGGCCGAGATGGCCGGACTGGTGGCCGGCTGCGTGGAGCTGGGCCTGACCATCATTCCTCGTGGCGGTGGCACCGGCTACACCGGCGGCGCGGTGCCGCTGGTGTGGAACAGCGCGGTCATCAACACGGAGAAGCTGGAAGCCTTGCGCGGCGTCGAGATGCTGCAGCTACCGGGTCTGGACCGCGAGGTGGCGACGGTGTTCAGCGAGGCTGGCGTGGTCACGCAGCGCGTCGCCGACCTGGCCGAACAGCATGGCTTCGTGTTCGCCGTCGACCCGACCAGCGCCGAGGCCAGTTGCATCGGCGGCAACATCGCGATGAACGCCGGCGGCAAGAAGGCAGTGCTCTGGGGCACGGCTCTGGACAACCTGGCCTCCTGGCGCATGGTCACGCCGGATGCGAAATGGCTGGAGGTGGTTCGCCTGAACCACAACCTCGGCAAGATCCACGACGTCGAGACGGCGAGCTTCGAGCTGCGCTACTTCGACGCCAGCGGCAAGACCCTGGAGCGGACCGAACGCCTCGACATTCCCGGCCGCGTGTTCCGCAAGGAAGGCCTGGGCAAGGACGTCACCGACAAATTCCTCGCCGGCCTGCCCGGCATCCAGAAGGAAGGCTGCGACGGCCTGATCACCAGCGCACGCTGGATCGTGCACCGCATGCCCAAGGCCGTGCGCACGGTCTGCCTGGAGTTCTTCGGCAACCCGAAGGACGCGGTGCCGTCCATCGTCGAGATCAAGGACTATCTGTTCGCGTCGACGAAGGAGGGCAAGGCGATCCTCGCCGGCCTGGAGCACCTCGACGACCGCTACCTGAAGGCGGTCGGCTACGCGACCAAGAGCAAGCGCGGCGGCCTGCCCAAGATGGTGCTGGTCGGCGACATCGTCGGCGACGACGAGGCGGAGGTCGCGAGGGCGACATCCGAAGTGGTGCGCATCGCCAATGCGCGCAGTGGCGAGGGCTTCATCGCCGTCAGCCCCGAGGCGCGCAAGAAGTTCTGGCTGGACAGGAAGCGCACCGCGGCGATCGCCAAGCACACGAACGCGTTCAAGATCAACGAGGACGTCGTCATCCCGCTCGAGCGCATGGGCGAGTACACGCTGGGCATCGAGCGCATCAACATCGAGCTCAGCCTGCGCAACAAGCTGGAGCTGGTCGACCGCCTGCGTGGCTTCTTCGCCGGCCGCCTGCCGCTGGGCAAGACCGACGACGCCAATGACATCGCGTCCAGCGAGCTGCTCGAGGACCGCGTGCAGCAGGCGCAGGCGCTGCTGGCCGAGGTGCAGACGCTCTGGCAGGGCTGGTTGAACGGGCTCGACGAGCATTTCGAACTGCTGCAGACGCAGGAGCTTCGCGCCAGCTGGAAGCGGCAGATCCTGAAGCCGATGCAGACGATCTTCGGCGGCGCCGCCTTCGAGCCGGTGATCGCGGAGATGCTCCGCATCCACCAGGAGGTGCTGCGCGGCCGCGTCTGGGTGGCGCTGCACATGCATGCCGGCGACGGCAACGTGCACACCAACATCCCGGTCAACTCCGACAACTACGCGATGCTGCAGACGGCGCATGAGGCCGTCGCGCGCATCATGAAGCTGGCGCGCTCGCTCGATGGCGTGATCTCCGGCGAGCACGGCATCGGCATCACCAAGCTGGAGTTCCTGTCCGATCAGGAGCTCGCCGGCTTTGCCGACTACAAGCGCCGCATCGACCCAGAGGGCCGCTTCAACCGCGGCAAGCTGCTCAGGCTGGGCACCGACAAGGACATCGTCTACGCGGACCTGACGAACGCCTACACGCCCAGCTTCGGCCTGATGGGCCATGAGTCGCTGATCATGCAGCGCTCCGACATCGGCGCGATCTCCGACTCGATCAAGGACTGCCTGCGCTGCGGCAAGTGCAAGCCGGTCTGCGCGACCCATGTGCCGCGCGCCAACCTGCTCTACAGCCCGCGCAACAAGATCCTCGCCACCTCGCTGCTCATCGAGGCATTCCTCTACGAGGAGCAGACCCGGCGCGGCATCTCGATCCAGCACTGGGAGGAGTTCGAGGACGTCGCCGACCACTGCACGGTCTGCCACAAATGCGCGTCGCCCTGCCCGGTGAAGATCGACTTCGGCGACGTCTCGATGGCTATGCGCAACCTGTTGCGCAAGATGGGGCAGAAGAGCTTCCGACCCGGCAACGCGGCGGCGATGTTCATGCTCAACGCGACGAACCCGGAGACCATCAAGCTGGCACGCACCGCGATGGTCGGCGTCGGCTTCAAGGCCCAGCGCCTGGCGCACGACGTGCTGGCCAAGTTCGCCAAGAAGCAGACCGCCAAGCCGCCGGCCAGCGTCGGGCCGGCACCCGTGCGCGAGCAGGTCATCCACTTCATCAACAAGAAGCTGCCCGGCGGCCTGCCGAAGAAGACCGCGCGGGCCTTGCTCGACATCGAGGACAAGAACTACGTCCCGATCATCCGCGACCCGGCGACGACGACGGCCGATACCGAGGCGGTCTTCTACTTCCCCGGCTGCGGCTCCGAACGCCTGTTCAGCCAGGTGGGTCTGGCGACCCAGGCCATGCTCTGGCACGCCGGCGTGCAGACCGTGCTGCCGCCGGGCTATCTGTGCTGCGGCTACCCGCAGCGCGGCTCGGGCCAGTTCGACAAGGCCGAGCAGATGATCACCGACAACCGGGTGCTGTTCCACCGCGTCGCCAACACGCTGAACTACCTGGACATCAAGACCGTGGTGGTCAGCTGCGGCACCTGCTACGACCAGTTGCAGGGCTACCGCTTCGAGGACATCTTTCCCGGCTGCCGCATCGTCGACATCCACGAGTACCTGCTGGAAAAGGGCATCAAGCTCGATGGCCAGGGCGCTTACCTGTACCACGACCCCTGCCACAGCCCGATGAAGCAGCAGGCCCCGATGAAGACCGTCAAGGCCCTGGTCGGCGAGCAGGTGCTGGAAAGCGCGCGTTGCTGCGGTGAGAGTGGCACTCTGGGCGTGACCCGGCCCGACATCAGCACGCAGATCCGCTTCCGCAAGGAGGAGGAGCTGGCCAAGAACGCCGAGGCGCTGCGGAAGCTCGCGCCGGCCAGCGGCGCCAACGTGAAGATCCTGACCAGCTGCCCGAGCTGCCTGCAGGGCCTTTCGCGCTACGGCAACGACCTGCAGAACGGCCTGCTGGAGGCCGACTACATCGTCGTCGAGATGGCGCGCCACATCCTGGGCGAGAACTGGATGCCGGACTACGTCGCCAAGGCCAACGCCGGCGGTATCGAGCGCGTGCTGGTCTAGGGGGCTGAGCAGCGCTTCCAGCCGGGGCGCCGGAGCGCGCTGGTGACCCTGTCCAGGGCACCGGCGTCGTCGCCCCGGCAGGCGACGTTGCCTCAGTGCCTCGGCTGCTGCGGATCCGGGCCTGACGTGCTCACCGGCAGGGTGCCGGTCGAACTGAGGCCGTAGCGCTTCAGCATCGCCGCATAGCTGCCGTCGGCCTTCATCGCGAGCAGTTCGGCGTCGAAGCGCTGCACGAAGGCCTGGTCGGTGCTGCGTCGGCTGAAGGCGGTGCCGGCAGCCTCGTTCGACAGTACCAGCGTGCTGGCCACGACGCGGTCCTGCAGCGCCATGTTGCCGAGCTCATGCGCGGCACTGAGCTCGTCGGCCGGCACGGCGTCGAGGCGGCCGCGCTCCAGCATCAGCCAGAGGCTGTGGCGGCGAGGCACCGGATGCAGCTTGGCCGCAGCGACCGGGTCCTTCAGCAACTCGGCGAAGCCGGGGCCGTAGACCACGCCGACCTGTACGCCGATGCGCCAGCCCTCGGCGACCAGGGTCGGCAGGGTCTTGCCCTGCAGCCGCGGCAGGTCGACAGGCCGCACGTAAAGCAGATTGCGAACCTGGATCAGCGCCTGCGAGAACCAGGCGAACTCGCGGCGCTCGGGGCGGTCGAAGGCGCCGGGCAGCAGGTCCAGGCGGCCGAGCTGCAACTCGGTCAGCGCCCTGGCGAACGGCATCTCGACCAGTTCCACCCTGCAGCCCAGGCGTCGCAGCAGCTCCCGGTGCAACTCCACCTGCAGTCCGCCGACGCGACCATCGGCCAGCCGCATCGCATAGGGTGGGTCCTCGTTCCAGCGCAGGCTCTTGACGCACGCCGCGGCCACGCTGGGTGCCAGCATGGCCGGCAGGATCAGCAGGCAGGTCAACAGGGCGTGCATCGCCGGTTCGTGCATGAAGGCATCATCGTGGCCGATCTTGCGCCACTGCCTCAGGAAGTACCAGATGTCCGACTGTCCCTTGTGCACCGCCGATGGCGGCTTGCTGATCCACCGCGATGACTTGCTGCGGGTGGTGCGCGTGGTCGACACGCCGGAGCACCCCGCCTTCTACCGCGTGATCCTGAACGCCCATGTCGCCGAGTTCAGCGCGCTGTCGTCGGCGCAGCGGACCGCGGTGATGGACCTCGTGGTGCGCATCGAGCGGCTGCTGCTGTCGGAGCTGGCGCCGGCCAAGATCAACCTGGCCAGCCTGGGCAATGTCGTGCCGCATCTGCACTGGCACGTGATCGCCCGCTTTGCCGATGACGCGCAGTTTCCGGCGCCGATCTGGGCGCCCGCCCAGCGCGAGACGCCCGCCGCCGTGCTCGCCGGCCGCCGCGAGCGGATGCCGGTGCTGGACGACCTGCTGCGGCAAGCGGCGAAGGCCTGAGACCGTCCTGCGCGCGGGTCTCAAGGTGCCTTGAAGCGCTCCTCGATCGCCGCCGCGCTGCCGTCCTTGCGCATGGACGCGAGCGCCGCGTCGAGGCGGGCCACGAGCTCGGGGCTTACCGTGGCGCGGCTGAACGCGGTGTGGCTCGGCTGGTCCTCGATCGTGATCGCTGCCGGCGCCAGCTGCCCGGTCAAACCGAGTCGATGCAGCTCGCGTCGCCCCGAGCCGTCGTCGGCAATGATGCCGTCGACGCGTCCCAAAGCCAGCATTTGCCACAGCCCCTTGCGGTTCGGGGCCCGGACCAGCTGCGAGGCAAAGCGGGGGTCGTTGAGCAGGCGGTCGGCTTCGCCCCCGTAGCGCACGCCGACCTGGACGCCGAGCCGTCGGCCTTGCGTCAGCAGCTGCGCCAGCGACGTGGGCGCATCGGCTCGCTGCAGCGCGTCGACGCGCATGAAGACGCGGTTGCTGGACGGCCAGGTGCTGCTGGAAAACAGCGCGTAGGCCTCGCGTTCGGGCACGCGGTGGGCATCAGGGAGCACGTCGAGGCGTCCGGCCTGCAGTTCGACCAGCGCCCGCGCCCAGGGCATGGGCAGCAGCTGGATCTGGCAGCCGATGCGCCGTGCCGCCTCCCTCAGGGTCTCCACCTGGGGGCCGCTGCGCTCGCCATTGGGCATCAGCGTCAGCACCAGCGGGTCTGAATGCTGGCGCACCCGCAGCGTGCATGCAGGCGCTGCCGGCAGGGCCGCCGGCAGGAGCAGGGCAAGCGTCAGCAGGGTGTTGGACAAGCGGAGCATTGGCGTGCGGACGGCAGGCGGCGCAGTCGCCGACTGCTCCGACAATAGCGGCATTCTGTTCTGGGTTCCGGTCCGCCATGACCTACTGCGTCGCCATGCGCCTTCGCGCCGGCCTGCTGTTCGCCTCCGACACGCGCACCAATGCCGGGGTTGATCACATCGCCAGCTTCCGCAAGATGCACCTGTTCCACGTCCCGCACCAACGCGAGATCGTGCTGCTCAATGCCGGCAATCTGGCGACCACGCAGTCGGTGGTGTCGCTGCTGAACCAGCGGCTGCAGCATGAAGGCACGCACATGCTCAATGTCGACAGCCTCTACGACGCCGCGGTGCTCGTCGGCAGGACCCTGCGCGAGGTGGTGGCGCGTGACAGCGACACCGAGCACGGCCCCAGCCAGGGTGTCGACTTCGGCGCCAACTTCCTGCTCGGCGGCCAGATCAAGGGCGAGGGGCCGCGGCTGTTCCACATCTACCCGCAGGGCAATTTCATCGAGGCCACCGAGGACACGCCGTACTTCCAGATCGGTGAGAGCAAGTACGGCAAGCCGATCATCGACCGCGTCGTGCGCTACGAGACGACGCAGCTGCCCGAGGCGGCCAAGTGCACGCTGATCAGCTTCGACTCGACGATCCGCAGCAACCTCAGCGTCGGCCTGCCGATCGACATGGTGCTGCTGCGCTCGAACCGCTTCGAGGAGCCGATGAAGGCGCACCGCGTAGGCGGCGATTCAGCCTACTTCCAGCAGCTGCGCCGCGACTGGGGCGAGGGCCTGCGCAAGGTCTTCGAGGGACTGCCCGACGAGCCCTGGTTCGAGACCTGATGCAGATCGCCCTGTTCAGCGCCAAGCGCTACGACCGCCAGAGCTTCGACGCGGCCGGCGCCCAGCACATCCGCTACATCGATGCGCGCCTGAGCCTGGAGACGGTGGGCGCCGCCGACGGCTGTGAAGCGGTCTGCGTGTTCGTCAACGACTGCCTGGATGCCGCCGTGCTGGGTCGGTTGCAGGCACTCGGCGTGAAGCTGGTGCTGCTGCGTTGCGCCGGCTTCAACAACGTCGATCTGGCGGCGTCGCGACGCCTGGGGCTCGCCGTGGCGCGGGTGCCGGAGTACTCGCCGCATGCGGTCGCCGAGCAAACGCTGGCGCTGCTGCTGACTTTGGTGCGCAAGACGCACCGCGCGTCCAACCGCGTGCGCGAGGGCAACTTCGAGCTGGATGGCTTGCTCGGCTTCGACCTTCACGGCAAGACCGTGGGCGTGATCGGCACCGGCCGCATCGGTGCCTGCGTGGCCAGGATCTTCCAGGGCCTTGGCTGTGAGGTGCTGGGCCATGACCCGCAGCCCGATGCCAGCCTGGGCCTGCAGTACCTGCCGCTGGACGAACTGCTGCGGCGCAGCCGTGTCGTGATGCTGCAATGCCCGCTGAATGCGGCGACCCGGCACCTGATCAACGCCGATCGGCTGTCGCTGATGCCGCGCGGCAGCCTGCTCATCAACACCAGCCGCGGCGCGGTGATCGACACGCCGGCCGTGGTTCAGGCGCTGAAGTCCGGCCATCTCGGCGGCCTCGCCATCGACGTCTACGAGGAGGAGGCAGGGCTGTTCTTCGCCGACCGCAGCGACGAGGTGATCACCGACGACGTCTTTGCCCGCCTGCTGACGTTTCCGAACGTGCTGATCACCGCGCACCAGGGCTTCTTCACCGAGGAGGCGCTGGCGGCGATCGCCGAAACGACACTGGCCAACGCGCGCGCCTTCGCTGCCAGCGGCCGTGCGCTGCATCCCGTGATCGAGCCCGCATGATCTACCTGGCTTCGCAAAGTCCGCGCCGCCGCCAGCTGCTGGAGCAGCTGGGCGTCGACCACGAGTTGCTGCTGCCCGGTGCCGACGAGGACGCGGAGGCGCTCGAGGCAACACGCGACGGCGAGGCTCCGGCGGACTACGTGCAGCGCGTCACGCTGGCGAAGCTGCAGGCCGCGGTTGCGCGCCGGCGCGTCCGCCAGCTGCCCGAGGCGCCTATCCTTTGCGCCGACACCACGGTCGCCATCGACTCGCGGATCCTGGGCAAGCCGGCCGACGCCGCCGACGCGGCCGCCATGCTGCGCGCGTTGAGTGGCCGCAGCCACCAGGTGCACACCGCGATCGCGCTGGCCCGCGGCGGAGAGACCCGACGCGCGCTGTCGAGCTCGACGGTCTGGTTCGCCGAGCTGACCGAAGCCGCGATAGCCGCTTACGTGGCCAGCGGCGAGCCGTTCGGCAAGGCCGGCGCCTACGCGATCCAGAGCCAGTTCGCCGCCTGGATCCCGCGCATCGACGGTTCCTACTCGGGCATCATGGGCCTGCCGTTGTATGAGACGGCGCTGCTGTTGAACGCGAGCTGAATGGAAGACATCCTCATCAACTGGAGCCCGCAGGAGACGCGGGTGGCGATCGTCGAGAACGGCGCGGTGCAGGAGCTGCACCTGGAGCGCATGCTGGAGCGCGGCCTGGTCGGCAACATCTACCTCGGCAAGGTGGCGCGGGTGCTGCCTGGCATGCAGTCGGCCTTCATCGACATCGGCCTGGAGCGCGCCGCCTTCCTGCATGTCGCCGACCTGCACCAGCCCGGCGGCAACGGCGGGCCCACGAGCCGCGACGGCCCGGCGACGCCGATCGAGAAGCTGCTGTTCGAGGGCCAGACCCTGATGGTGCAGGTGATCAAGGACCCGATCGGCACCAAGGGCGCGCGCCTGTCCAGCCAGGTCAGCATCGCCGGACGCATGCTGGTGCATCTGCCGGGCGACGAGCACATCGGCATCAGCCAGAAGATCGGCTCGGCCGAGACCCGGGACGCGCTGCGCGCACGCATGCAGCGGCTGGTCGGCACGCGCGACAGTGGCGGTGGCGGCGGTTTCATCCTGCGCACCAACGCGGAAGAGGCGTCCGACGACGAGCTCGGCGCCGACATCGCCTACCTGCGCAAGACCTGGCAGGCGATCCGCAACAAGGCCCACACGCTGCCCGCCGGCAGCCTGCTGCACGAGGACCTGAACCTGGCGCAGCGCGTGCTGCGCGACCTCGTCAGCGAGCGCACGGGCTCGATCCGCGTCGACAGCCGGCTGCAGTTCGAGGCGCTGCAGGCATTCGGCCGCCAGTACATGCCGGATGCGGCGGCCCGACTCGAGCATTACGTCGGCGAGCGGCCGATCTTCGACCTCAACAACATCGACACCGAGCTGAACCGTGCGCTCGAGCGCCGCGTCGACCTGAAGAGCGGCGGCTACCTGGTGTTCGACCAGACCGAGGCGATGACGACGATCGACGTCAACACCGGCGCCTTCGTCGGCGCGCGGAACTTCGACGACACCATCTTCAAGACCAATCTCGAGGCCGCCGGTGCGATCGCGCGCCAGCTGCGCCTGCGCAATCTGGGCGGCATCGTCATCGTCGACTTCATCGACATGGCGCGCGACGAGCACCGTCAGGCGGTACTCGCCGAGCTGAAGAAGCAGCTCGCGCGCGACCGCACCAAGACCGCGGTCGGCGGCTTCACGCCGCTGGGGCTGCTCGAACTGACGCGCAAGCGCACGCGGGAGAGCCTGTCCCGGCTGCTATGCGAGCCTTGCCCGACCTGCCAGGGGCGTGGTGCGGTGAAGACGGCACGCACGGTCTGCTACGAGATCCTGCGCGAGATCCTGCGCGAGGCGCGTCAGTTCTCGGCCAAGGAGTTCCGCGTCGTCGCGGCCGCCGAGGTCGTCGAGATGCTTCTCGACGAGGAGAGCCAGCACCTGGCAGGCCTGTCGGACTTCATCAAGCGTCCGATCTCGCTGACCGCCGAGCCGGGCAATCGCACCGAGTCCTACGACATCGTGCTGATATGAGCCGCTGTTTTGCCCTGGTGCCGGCGGCCGGCAGCGGCAGCCGTGCCGGGCAGGCCATGCCGAAGCAGTACGTGCCGATCGCCGGCAGGCCACTGATTGCGCACACATTGACAGCCCTGTGGGCTGTCAATGAAGTTCAGCAGACGCTTGTGGTGCTCGCTCCGGGTGACAACCGATTTCTTGCCGCCTGTCCCGACTTCCAGGGCTGGACCGCGGCCTGCGGCGGCGCCACCCGCGCCGCGTCGGTGCTGGCCGGCCTGGCCGCCTTGCGCGAGCGTGGTGCCGTCGAGCAGGACTGGGTTCTGGTCCATGACGCGGCACGCTGCCTGATCCGCCCGGTCTGGGTGCAGCAGTTGATCGCCGCCTGCCGCGACGACGCGGTGGGCGGCCTGCTGGCGCTGCCGGTCGCCGACACCTTGAAGCGTGCCGATGACGGGCAGCGCGTCACCATGACCCTGGACCGCGCCGGCGCCTGGGCGGCGCAGACGCCGCAGATGTTCCGCCTCGGGTTGCTGGAGCGTGCGCTGAACGAGGCCGGCGACGCGGTGACCGACGAGGCCAGCGCGATCGAGCGCCTGGGCCTGCGGCCCCGCCTAGTCCGCGCGCCGCTGGAAAACTTCAAGGTGACGCTGGCCGAAGACTTCCAGCTTGCCGAAACCCTGTTGCGAGGACGACGAGATGACGATGCGTATCGGTGAGGGCTGGGACGTGCACCGCCTGGTTGAGGGGCGACCGCTGATCCTGGGAGGCGTCGTGATCCCCCATACGCATGGCCTGCTCGGTCATTCCGACGCCGACGCGCTGGCGCATGCGATCACCGACGCGTTGCTCGGTGCTGCCGGCCTGGGCGACATCGGCCGACATTTTCCGGATACCGATGCGGCCTTTGCCGGCGCGGACTCGATGCGACTGCTGGCCGAAGCGGCGCGCCGGGTGCGCGACGGCGGCTGGCAGATCGTCAACATCGACAGCACCGTGATCGCCCAGGCGCCCAAGCTGGCGCCGCACATCGGCGCGATGCGCACCCGCCTGGCCGAGGTGCTGGAACTGGACGCCGCCAGCGTCAATGTGAAGGCCAAGACGGCCGAGAAGCTGGGTCCTGTCGGTGAAGGCGCCGCGATGGAAGCGCGGGCGGTCTGTCTGTTGCTGCGGGCCTGAGCCTCAAACCGCGCGCTGCAGTTTCAGTCTCGTGATCAGCCCGCCATCGCTGGCGTTGGCGATCTCGAGTTGCGCACCCATGCGAGCCAGCGCCTTCTCGACGATCGCCAGTCCCAGCCCGCTGCCGGTGGCCGCCGTGCGGGCTGCGTCGCCGCGGTAGAACGGCTTCGTCAGCTCGGCCAGCACGTTTTCCGGCACGCCGGGGCCGTGATCGCGCAGGGTCAGCTCGACCTCGTTGCCGCGGGCCTGCGCCAGCACCTCGACGCGCGCCGGTTCGCCCGGCGCATGACCGTAGCGACGCGCGTTCTCGAACAGGTTCTGCAGCACGCGACCGAGTTCGGTCGGGTCGCCCATCACGCCCAGATTCGCCGGTACATGATGGCGAATGCGCAGCTCGTCGGGGTTGCGGAACATCTGCGCCTCGCGCTCGACGATGTCGTGCAGCGGCAAAGGCTGCAGCACGATCTCGCCGGGCCGCGCGTAGTCCATGAACTTGGTGATGATGGCGTCGAGCTGGTCGATGTCCTGCGCCATCGCGTTGCGCGCCATCTCGTCGTTGACGCTCATCTCCGCTTCCAGCCGCAGCCGCGCCAGCGGCGTGCGCAGGTCGTGGCTGATGCCGGCCAGCATCACCGAGCGGTCCTGCTCGAGCTTGGCAAGCACGCGCGCCATGCGGTTGAAGCCGCGATTGACCTCACGGATCTCGCTCGTCAGCGTGTGCTCGTTCAGGCGTGAGTCGTACTCGCCCTCGCGAATGCGGTGGGCGGCGATCGACAGCTCGCGCAGCGGCCGGTTGATGAGGCCGGCGATGACCGCCGAGCCGACCAGCGTGGCGGCGAGCACCACCGCCAACCACCAGGCGCGCGGTACCGGCAGGGTGGCGCTCGGTTCGGCCGGCGCCCGCAGCCACCAGGCGTCGCGGCCGGTGTAGAAGCGCACCCACAGGCCCGGCGCACCGTTGACGCTGCGTGCCACCACGGTGCCGACACCCAGCCGGCCGGTGAGCGCGATGGCCACGCGCTTGGCGAACGGGGACTGGTCGTAGGCCTCCCAGAAGTCCTTCGGCTCGGCGACCTGCAGGTGCAGCGTGGCGCGCTCCTCGAGTGACTTGATGATCATCAGGCGCTGGATCGGCTCGACGTCGCTGAGCGCGGCCGCCGCCAGCTGCACCAGGTCCCCCAGCTGCTGCGCTGCCTGGATGGCACGCGGTTCGGCCTCGAGCTGCCGGAACGCCGCCTGCCAGACCAGACCGGCGCCGGCCAGCAGCAGGCCCAGCCAGGCGAAGGTCCGCCAGAACAGCGTGAAGCCGAGCCGGCGCTTCGGCACTAGGCCGTCACCTCATCGGGCACGAAGACATAGCCCAGGCCCCAGACGGTCTGGATGTAGCGCGGTTTGGCCGGGTCGGGTTCGATCATCTTGCGCAGGCGCGAGATCTGCACGTCGAGGCTGCGGTCGAAGGGTTCGAAGTCGCGGCCGCGGGTCAGCTGCGCGAGCTTGTCGCGGCTCAGCGGCTGGCGCGGATGACGCACCAGCGCCTTCAGCATCGCGAACTCGCCGGTGGTCAGCGGCTGGTCCTCGCCGTCCTTGCTCAGCCGGCGCAGGCCGAGATCAAACTCGTAGGGGCCGAAGCGAACCTTCTCGCCGTCCTTGCTCGGCGCGCCGGGCATCTCCGGCGCTGGGCGGCGGCGCAGCACGGCGTTGACGCGGGCCAGCAGTTCGCGCGGGTTGAAGGGCTTGCCGATGTAGTCATCGGCGCCGAGCTCCAGCCCGACGATGCGATCGACGTCCTCGCCCTTGGCGGTGAGCATGACGATCGGCGTGACGTCGCCCTTGGCACGCAGGCGCCGGCAGATCGACAGGCCGTCCTCGCCGGGCATCATCAGGTCGAGCACGATGAGGTCGATGGTCTCGCGGGCCATCAGCCGGTTCAAGCCATGGCCGTCCTCGGCGAGCAGCACCTCGAAGCCTTCCTGGCTCAGGTAGCGGCGCAGCAGGTCGCGGATGCGCGCGTCGTCGTCAACGATGGCAATGCGCTGCGGGCGGCCGCTCAAGGGCATGGGCGTGGTGGTCATGGCGTCTGGCTCCTGCGGGGAATCGCGACGCACATTCTGGGCATCCGGCATCCGGCGTTGTTACATATTCGGCTGTTACAACTTCGGCGCTGGCGGATTGTTACCGCCGGTGACAAAAGGGCCGGTCGCCGCCTTACTGCGCGGTCCAGCCGCCGTCCATCGCCCAGGCCTGGCCGCGGACGTTGACGCCCGCCTCGCTGCACAGGAAGACCGCCAGCGCGCCCAACTGTTCCGGACTGGTGAACGCCAGTGACGGCTGCTTTTCGCCGAGCAGGCGGCGGGTCGCCTCCGCGTTGTCGACGCCGTCCTGCGCGGCGCGGGCGTCGACCTGCTTTTGCACCAGCGGCGTCAGCACCCAGCCGGGGCAGATTGCGTTGCAGCTCACGCCGCTGGTCGCGGTCTCCAGCGCCACCGCCTTGGTCAGCCCGACCAGGCCATGCTTGGCGGCGACGTAGGCGCTCTTGTTGACCGAGGCCACCAGGCCGTGGACCGAGGCGACGTTGATGATGCGTCCCCAGTTGCGCGCCAGCATGCCGGGCAGCGCGGCGCGCGTGGCGTGAAACGCCGCGCTGAGGTTGATGGCGATGATCGCGTCCCAGCGCTCGGCGGGGAACTCGTGCACCGGCGCCACATGCTGGATGCCGGCGTTGTTGACGAGGATGTCGCAGGCCCCGAAGCGCGCCTCGCAGGCGCGCACCAACGCTTCGACGTCGCCGGCGCGGCTCATGTCGGCGTCGTGGTAGTCGACCTCGCCGCCGAATCTCGCGACCTGAGCCCTCGCCGCCTCGACGTCACCGAAGCCGTTCAGCATCAGCTTCGCCCCCTGCTGCGCCAACGCGCACGCGAGCCCGAGGCCGATGCCGCTCGTCGAGCCTGTCACCAGCGCCGTCCTGCCTTTCAACATGCCTGTTCCCCGTAGCATTCGCAACGAGCACAAGGATAGCCAATGACCGCGCCACGCCTGCACCATGTCCAAGCCCTGAGCCCCCAGGGCCTGCACCGCATGGCGTACTGGGAGTGGGGCGATGCTGCCAACCCGCGGGTGCTGGTTTGCGTCCATGGCCTGACCCGGCAGGGGCGAGACTTCGATGCGTTGGCGAGCCGGCTGTGTGATCGCTACCGCGTGGTCTGCCCCGACGTCGTTGGACGCGGGGAATCCGACTGGCTGAAGGACCCCGCCGGCTACGCGCTGCCGCAGTACGTCGCCGACATGGTGGTGCTGCTGGCGCGCCTGAACGCCGGCCAGCTGGATTGGCTCGGCACGTCGATGGGCGGACTGATCGGCATGGCGCTGGCGTCGTTGCCGGGCAGTCCGGTGCAGCGCCTGGTGCTCAACGACGTCGGACCCAGCCTGGAACTCGGCGCGCTGCAGCGCATCGGTGCCTACGTCGGCCAGCAGATGCGCTTCGATTCGGTGGAGGCGGGGGCGCAGGCGCTGCGGGCGATCTCCGAGGGTTTCGGCCGCTTCGACGACGCGCAGTGGCTGGCGCTGAACCGTCCGATGTTCCGCACCGAAGCCGCCGGTGTGCGCCTGCATTACGACCCGGCGATCGGTGTCAATCTGCGCGCGCTGAATCCGGCCCTGGTGGCTGCCGGCGAGGCTCAACTCTGGGATGCCTGGGACCGCCTGCGCCAACCCGTGTTGCTGCTGCGCGGCGAACACAGCGACCTGCTCAGCCAGGAGACCGCAACCAGCATGAGCCTGCGCGGCCCCAGGGCCAGGCTGGTGACCCTGCCGGACGTCGGCCACGCGCCACTGCTCGACCGACCCGAGCAGCAGGCGCCCGTGCTGGCTTTCCTGAGCTGAGTCCGGCGGCCGCCGCGACCCCATGAAGACCTCAACCCCTGATCTGCAGCGCGCCGCGATCGTCGAGCTGCTCGAGGCCGACCTGCCGGCGGCGCTGCCGCAGGCGCCCAGCCGGGACCAGCGTGCCGCCAGGCTCGACATCCTCAAGCGCGCGCGCGCGTTCGCCGACCCGCTGCTGGGCGGCCAGCGGCTCGATTCCGGCGAGAACGCACTCGACCATGCCGACGGCGTCGTCGCGATCCTGGCCGGCATCGGCGCGGCGCCCGGCATCCAGGCCGCTGCCTACCTGGTGTACGCCGGCGAGCACCTGGTGCAGCCCGAGGACACCATCTCCCAGGCCTTCGGCGAGGGTTACGCGCAGCTGGTCGAGCACACACGCAAGCTGGTGCGCCTGCAGCGCGCCGCGCGTGGCGCGCAGGTCGACGGCGAGGCGGCGGCGCTGCAGCTCGAGCGTGTGCGCAAGATGCTGCTGGCCTTCAGCCGCGATCTTCGCGTGGTGCTGCTGCGCCTGGCTTCGCGCTTGCAGACCCTGCGTTGGTATGCCGCCAGCCGCACGCCTGTGCCGACCGATGTGGCGCTGGAGTCGCGCCAGGTCTTCGCACCGCTGGCCAACCGCCTGGGCATCTGGCAGATCAAGTGGGAGATCGAGGACCTGGCGTTCCGCTTCCTCGAACCCGAGCGCTACAAGGCGCTGGCGCTGGCGCTCCACGAGAAGCGGCTCGAGCGTGAGCTGCGCGTGCACCAGGCCCGCGCCGCGCTGGCGGCGGAGCTGCAGCGTCTCGGCCTCGAGGGCGAGGTGCAGGGGCGGCCCAAGCACCTCTACAGCATCTGGAAAAAGATGCAGGGCAAGGGGCTGAGCCTCGAGAAGGTGTTCGACCTGCGTGCGCTGCGCGTGATCGTGCCGACGGTGGACGATTGCTACGCCGTGCTGGCGCGCCTGCACGAGCTCTACCGACCGGTCGACGGCGAGTTCGACGACTACATCGCGCGGCCCAAGCCGAACGGCTACCAGAGCCTGCATACCGTGGTCAGGGGTGCCGACGGCCAGACCATGGAGGTGCAGATCCGCACCCGAGCGATGCACGAGCACGCCGAGCATGGCGTGGCGGCGCATTGGGCGTACAAGGAGGCCGGTGCCAAGGGCTACGCCGGCACGTCCCAGGCCAGCGACGAACGCGTGGCCGAGGCGCGAAAGGCCGTGCTGCGTCAGCTGCTCGCGTGGGAGCGCGACCTGGCGGATCAGGCACCGGCGACCAGCGACGAGGATGCCCGCATCTTCGTCTTCACGCCGCAGGCGGCCGTGGTCGAGCTGTGTGCCGGCGCGACGCCGATCGATTTCGCCTACGCACTGCACACCGAGCTGGGTCATCGCATCCGCGGCGCCAAGGTGGACGGCCAGATGGTGCCGCTGACGACCGCGCTTCACAGCGGCCAGACGGTCGAAGTGATGGGCGGGAAGGAGCGCGGTCCTTCGCTGGACTGGCTCAATCCCGAGTCCGGCTACCTTCGCTCGCCGCGCTCGAGGGCGAAGGTGCGGGCCTGGTTCAATGCCCTGCAGCTCGAGGAGACCGTGGCGCGCGGCCGCGATGCGGTCGAGAAGCTGCTGGCTCGCGAGGGCAAGACCGCGATCCGCCACGAGGAGCTGGCAAGCCGGCTCGGGTTCAAGAGTGCCGACCAGCTGTTCGAGGTGGTCGGCAAGGACGAGTTCTCGCTGAAGACCATCGAGCAGCTGCTGCGGCCGCAGGCCGAGGCGACGGCCAGCGAGGACGAGATTGCCGCGCGCCATCATGTGCGCCCGGTCACCCAGGGCCCGAAAGGCGGCGTGCTGGTGGTCGGCGTCGATTCGCTGCTGACGCAGCTGGCGCGTTGCTGCCGGCCGGCGCCGCCCGACGAGATCCGAGGCTTTGTCACGCGCGGGCGCGGCGTGGCCATCCACCGCGCCGGCTGTGCGAACCTGCGCGACATGCTGGCGCGCTCGCCCGAGCGTGTGATCGAGGTCGCCTGGGGCGGTACGCAGGGCCAGCTGTTCCCGGTCGATCTCAGCGTCGAAGCGCAGGACCGTCCCGGCGTGATGCGCGACGTGCTGGAGGTGTTCGCCAAGCAGCGGCTGCGCGTCAGTCATGCCCAGGGCGCGACGCGAACCCGAGGTGCGCGACCCGATACCCAACTGATGCATTTCACGGTGGAGCTGCCATCGAGCGAGGCGCTGCGTGACGCATTGCGCGCCGTCACCCAAGTGCCAGGCGTGCGGGCGGCGAGGAGGCGCTGAAAACCTCTGCTATAGTCGCGGGCTTGTCGCAGCCAAGGCAGCGGCAGACGCACGACAGGCAGCCGATCCGGCCGCTTGAAAGGCAAGACCCCAGGCGCGTAGCTCAGCTGGTTAGAGCACCACCTTGACATGGTGGGGGTCGTTGGTTCGAGTCCAATCGCGCCTACCAATTCGAAAGCCCCGTAAGTTGTTGAACTTACGGGGCTTTTTCCATTCAGGCCGGCGCACAGCAGCCCGCGCCGGCGCGGCGGTCCTGTCGAGGTGGCGTTTGCAGCCTTTCCGCCGCCCCGTGATGCCCAGCTGTTCGAACGTCGGGGCGCCCTACCGCAGCAAGCCGCGTTGGACGGTTCAGGGAGGGTGCCTTAGGAAGCGCCGCACCGCATCGCCACCGTGGCTTACTGCCGCAAAGGCGTTCGCATGCGCCAGCGACGCTTCCCGCGGCCGGACGTCATCAGCCAGCCCGCTCGATCCTCGCCGCGTAGCAGCCGCGCTTGGCGTGATGCGCCTGCAGAAACGCCGCGGCCGGATTCGCCAGCAAGCGTTCGATCAGTGACTCGATGTCGCGACCGTCAACCACGTCGGCATCCAGCATCGTGCCGGCCGCGTCAAACGCCCGGACCGACATCAAGCGCCGACGCATGGCGTCGGGGACGCGGTCGCACTCGTCGTAGCGCTCGGTGGCGCCCTCGCGAACGAAGATCGCATGGCGGCCGTCGTACGGGCTGCCAAGGTCGAGGTAGGCATGGTTCAGCAGCAGCACGTTCTCGCCCGGCTCAGCGTCGCGCAGCTCGATGCGATCGGGCGCCGCATGCGCAGCACGGATCGTGATTCGTTGCACACCGCGTTGCATCAGCTCCTCGTCGGAGAGACCGTAGAGCGGCAGGAAGGGGCTGGGATCAAGTCCCGTGATTCGAAAGTGCATGACGGATAGCGTGTAGGGCCGGGAGGGCTGATTCTGCGAAGCTGTGCCGCCCGGACCGGCGGGTTCCGGGCCTGTCACTCGACGGCTCATGGCGAGCTGCCCGCCAGCCGGCGGGCATCGATCGCCGCGCGAGCGAGCTCAGCCGGTACCAGGAGCAGGGCCAGGCCGCGCCGCGATCAAAGCGGCTTCGAATCGCCAGCTGCCTGCATCGCTCCCTGCGCCACGCTGCGGGTCCAGGCCATCAGATCGACATGGGCCTGGCTTGCAGGCTGGCGCTGGTGGCAGTGGTGCTCCTTCTTGGCGGCCGAGCCTGCCTTGGATCTGCCTTTCACCGGCGCCGGCACCGGCTCCGGCACCACGCTGCTGCGCACCGCGAGCTCGTCGAGGATCGCGCAGTCCGGATGCTCGTCACCGTGGCAGGCTGCCACCAGGCGTTGCAGCTGCGCCTGCATCTCGCTCATCTCGCGGAGCTTCTCTTCGATCGTCTGCAAATGGCCCTGGGCGATCGCCTTCACCTCGCGGCTGTTGCGGCTGCGGTTCGTCCACAGGCTCAGCAACTCGCCGATCTGCTCGATCGAGAAGCCCAGCAGCCGCGACTGGCGGATGAAGCGCAGGATGGACACGTCGCGCTCCGCGTACTGCCGGTAGCCGGCGTCGGTGCGCAGGGCGGACGAGATCAGACCGATCTGCTCGTAGTGCCGGATCATCTTCGCCGACACGCCGGCCGCGGCGGCGGCTTCGCTGATGTTGAGAAGTCGGGACATGGCGCCTCCAGGCAACGCGGGAACAACGGGGCGGAGTGTCAACCTTGACCTGGGGGGAAGGTCAAGCGCCGCCGCGCAGGCGGCGGCGCTTTCGGCGGCGTCAGGCCGGCGGGTAGCCGGCGTCGCCCAGCGCCTGGGCCAGCTCCTTGGGATCCTCGGTGCTTTGCACGTTGACCGTGCGAGTGCTCAGATCGATGTCGATGCTGCAGCTGGGGTCGACCTGCTTCAGGGTCTTGGACACCGTGCCGGCGCAATGCGCGCAGCTCATGTCAGGCAGTTGGAACTGAATCACGATGGACTCCTGGGGGTGGTGAAGGGGAGCGCAAAGCCTCAGGCTTGCGGCAGGGGCAAGGTCAAGCCCGCCGGCGCGGCTTGACCTTGCCACCACGTCAAGCTTGACAGTCCGGTCCACCGGGCCAGCGCCCCTACTCCGAGTGAGCCGAACCATGACCGCCACCGTCCCTTCGCTGCCTTCCCTGCAACTGCCCATCGAGGGCATGACCTGCGCCTCCTGCGTGCTGCGCGTCGAGCGCAGCCTGAAGTCCGTCGCCGGCGTCCAGCAGGCCAGCGTCAACCTCGCGACCGAGTCGGCGACGGTCGAATCGGCGGGCGTCAGCCTCGCGGCGTTGCAGGCCGCCATCGAGAAGGCCGGCTATGCGGTGGCCACCCGCGTCCACACGCTGCGCATCGAGGGCATGACCTGCGCCTCCTGCGTGGGCCGCGTTGAGAAGGCGCTGAAGGCGGTGCCGGGCGTGCTCGGCGCCGAGGTCAACCTGGCGACAGAGATGGCGCGTGTGGAGAGCACAACGCTGGTCGAGCCGGCCGCGCTGATCGCCGCCGTCGACCAGGCCGGCTACCAGGCGCGCGACGCTGCGGCCGGCACGCCGGCGGATGCGGCGGGCGCCACCGGTGGGACCGCCGGCCCGACGACCGGCGCGGTGCTGCCCGACTGGTGGCCGATCGGCGTCGCCGCGCTGCTCACGCTGCCGCTGGCAATCCCCATGCTCGGCATGCCCTTCGGGCTCGACTGGAGCCTGAACGGCTGGCTGCAGCTGTTGCTGGCCACCCCGGTGCAGTTCTGGCTGGGCGCGCGCTTCTACCGGGCCGGCTGGAAGGCGCTGCAGGCCCGCGCCGGCAACATGGACCTGCTGGTGGCCCTGGGCACCAGCGCCGGCTACGGGCTCAGCGTCTACCAGTTGCTCGCGCATGCCGGGCATGACATGGGCCATCACCTCTACTTTGAGGCCTCGGCCGTCGTCATCACGCTGGTGCTGCTGGGCAAGTGGCTGGAGGGTCGAGCGAAGCGCCAGACCACCGAAGCGATCCGCGCGCTGCAGGCGTTGCGCCCGGAGACCGCGCGCGTGCGCGGCGCCCACGGCGACGTCGAGGTGCCGATCGCCAGTGTGCTGGCCGGAGACCTCGTCGTGGTGCGCCCGGGCGAGCGCATCCCGGTCGACGGCGAGGTGGTCGAGGGCCAATCCGAGGTCGATGAGTCGCTGATCACCGGCGAGAGCCTGCCGGTGCACAAGCACCCCGGCGCACACGTAACTGGGGGCGCCGTCAACGCCGAGGGCCTGCTGCTGCTGCGCACCACCGCCGTCGGCGCCGAGTCCACGCTGTCGCGCATCGTCCGCCTGGTCGAGTCGGCGCAGGCCAAGAAGGCGCCGATCCAGCGCCTGGTCGATCGCGTCAGCGAGGTCTTCGTGC
>Ga0164290_1000636_pt1 | contig 99225 bp, 102 predicted proteins | sample Micstemetagenome_FD_108782 | JGI IMG/M metagenome (GOLD analysis project Ga0164290, IMG submission 108782) | Contaminated culture microbial community from soil near Moab, Utah, USA - Microcoleus steenstrupii SON62 (Illumina Assembly) | ecosystem: Environmental > Terrestrial > Soil > Soil crust...
CTGAACAGCCCGTCGTCATCCGCTTCGCGTCCGCGCATCGCCCGTCTCCGCCAAAAAAGACAAGACAAGTGAATCACACGGCCACGGCAACCGCGAAGGGGTTTTTCAGCAGCCTGCTAGAGCCATTTCCGTTCGCTCGCGCTCACGGCAATGGCTCTAGGTATTTGTTTTGCCGCATTTTCCGAGTCGTCGGGCGATTCCGCCCGACTTGAAAATGCTCTAGCCGCGCGCCGCCAGCTGCGCTTCGAGTGCTGCGATCTTCGCGTCGCGCTCGGCCAACGCCGCCGCAACATCGTCGGCGGGCAGCAGCATGGGAATGTGCTGCGGGCAATTGGCGTCCCAGGCTTTGAGCGTGAAAAGCAGCGCGCGCTCGGGCGTCGCTTTGTAGCCTGCGGGCATCAGACTTTCGAGCAGCGCCGGGTCGTCCTCGACCGCCGCAAGCGTGCCCCACATCTTCACGCGGCGGCGATGCGCGTAGTCGATCGCGAACAGATGCGCCTTGGGATTGTCGGCGAGATTGCCGAGCGTCACGTATTGCCGGTTGCCGCTGTAGTCGGCAAACCCAAGCGTATTGGCATCGAGGACGCGGATGAATCCGGGCGGCCCGCCGCGATGCTGGATATAAGGCTGGCCGTCGGCATTGACGGTCGCAAGGAACGCCGTGCGCTGCTGGGCCAGGAAAGCGGCGAGGTCCGGCGTTACGCTCGTCTGCCAGCCCCCGCCTTCTTCCATGCGCCGATAGGCCGCGCGCGATCCTTTGCGCGTCTGCTGCGCTTTCACAGAGGGCGTGAAAGCAATGTCGCTCGGGACCATGGCGCGGACTCCTTCGTTCAGGCGGCAGCCGGGAAATCGACCGGCGTTTGCGCCACGCTGTTGACGTAGTTGGTCAGCGTGTTGAGCGCCACATGCGCGACGATTTCGAGGATCGCGCCATTGTCCCAGCCGGCCGCGCGCACGGCGGCGATGTCGGCCGGCTTCGCGTGGCCGCGCGACGCGATAACGGCCTGCGCGAAGACGAGGGCGGCCTGCGTTTTGGCATCGGCCGCCTTGCCGGCGCGCGCGGCCGCGATTTCGTCGGCCGAGAGCTTCGCCATGTTCGCGCCGATATAGCTGTGCGCGGCCAGGCAATAGTCGCAGCCGTTGGCTTGCGCGACGACAAGCGCCAGCCGTTCGCGCGTTTTGTGGTCGAGCGTGCCTTTGCCGAGCGCGCCCGAAAGGCCGAGATAGCCGTCGAGCGCGGCGGGCGCGTGCGCGAGCACGCGGAACAGGTTGGGGACCGACCCAAGCATGCCGTTGACGGCCTTCAAGCCCGGCTGGGCGGCGGCCGGCGACGTTTCGATCGAGGCAGTGGGCGCGATATTCGACATTTTTCTCTCCGCAAGGTCGGCAGGCCCGTTGCCCGCCGTCTGGAGAAGAAGATGCGCGCCAATCGCGAATGTGATAATCCGGCCTCTTGACACAACTTACTTGCATATAGTGCAATAATCGAATGGACCGGTTCGACGATCTGGCGGCCTTCGTAGCGGTCGCCGAGCTCAAAAGCTTTTCGGCTGCGGCCAGGCGCTTGCGCATCTCGGCCTCCGCCGCGACGCGCGCGGTCGCGGCCCTCGAAGCGCATCTGGGCGTAAGCCTGCTGCATCGCACGACGCGCTCGGTCTCGCCGACCGATGCGGGCCAGCGCTATCTTGCGCGCGCACAGGCGATCCTTTCGGATATCGCGGAAGCCGACGATGCCGCGCGCGCCGAGCGCCATGCGCCGGTCGGGCGCTTCGTGCTGGCGGCACCCGAGACCTTCGGACGGCTGCATGTCGGGCCGCTGATGTGCGATTTTTTGAACCGGTATCGCGGCGTGACCGGCGAGCTTTTGCTGTCCGACCGCGTCGCCAATCTGGTCGAGGACGGCATCGATGCGGCCGTGCGCATCGGCGCCCTGCCCGATTCCAGCCTGGTCGCGCGCAAACTTGGCCAAACGCGGCGCGTGGTCGTGGCAGCGCCCGCCTATTTCAAACGGCACGGCAAACCCGCCGTGCCCGAAGACCTCGCCGGGCATCGCGTCGCGCGGTTTGCGGGTCTTGGCGGCGCCAACGAATGGCGCTTCTGGCACAAGCAGCGCGAACGGCGCGCCGCCATCCGTCCGCACTACACGACCAACAGCGCGGATGCCGCGCTTTGGCACGCGATGCGCGGCGGCGGCCTGACGATGGTGCTGGCCTATCAGGCGGCCGAGGCGATCCGCGACGGGCGCCTGCAGATCGTGCTGGCAGATTTCGAACCGCCGCCCGCCCCCATCCAGTTCGTCTATCCGGCCGCGCGCCAGATCTCGGCCAAGATACGCGGCTTTGTCGACCTCGCGATCGAAACGACGGCATGGGAATTCGTCGATTTCTGACTAGGCGTTGGCAAGGCTCGCCAGGCAATCGGCCAGCACGCGCGCGCCCGCGGCAAGGTCGCCCGGCGTCGCGCTTTCCGCTTCGTTGTGGCTGACGCCGCGCTCGCACGGCACGAAGATCATGCCGGCCGGCGCCAGCGGCGCCACATGCATCGCGTCGTGCCCGGCGCCGGACGGCATGTCCATGTGCGGCAAACCAAGGGCTGCCGTCGAGGCGCGCACGAGGCCGACGATCGCAGGATCGAACAATGTGGGCGCCACGTCGACGATGCGCTCGACCGTGGCGCTGCACGGCGCCACGCTGGCCGCGACCACGCCGGCGACGCCTTCGCCCAGCCGCTTCAGCACGCCGGCGTCGGGATGGCGAAAATCGATCGTGAAATGCACTTGGCCCGGCACCGTGTTGGGCGAACCGGGGCGGCATTCGAAACGTCCCACGGTAAAGCGCACGATGTCGGCCGGATCGTGCATATGGCGTTCGAGCGCCTGCACGCAAGCGACGGCGGATTTGAGCGCGTCCTTGCGCACGCGCAGCGGCGTCGTGCCCGCATGCGCCTCCTCGCCGAAAATATCGACCGTGTAGCGCTGCGAGCCCTGGATGCCGGTGACCACGCCGATCGTTCTGGCTTCGGCTTCCAGACGCGGGCCCTGTTCGATATGCGCCTCAATATAGGCATGCAAGTTGCGGTCGAAATCGCTTGCGATACGGCACGGCGCCGCCGCCAGCGTGGCCGCCAGCGCGTCGGCAAGCTTGGTGCCCGCGCGGTCTTCGACCGCCAGCATCTTGGCGAGGTCGTAATGCCCCGCCCACACGGCCGAGCCCATGGCGCCGGGCTGGAAGCGGCTGCCTTCTTCGTTCATCCAGGCGACCACGCCCACCGGGCGTTTGGTCGCGATCCCGGCATCGTCGAGCGCTTCGAGCGCTTCGAACCCGGCCAGCACGCCGTACATGCCGTCGTATTTGCCGCCCGTCGGCTGGCTGTCCATGTGCGAGCCGGTCAGCACGGGTGCCGCGTCTTTTTCGCTGCCCGCGCGGCGCACATGCAGATTGCCGATCGGATCGCTGAACACCTCGTAGCCGCGCGCGGCCGCCCATTGGCCCAGCAGATTGCGCGCGGCCGCATCTTCGGGCGACAACGCCTGGCGATTGACGCCGCCTTTGGGCAAGCCGCCAAGTTTGGCCATGTCGACATGGCGTTGCCACAGGCGGGTTTCGTCGATTTTGTCGGACGCGCGCATCGTTGCTCCGTTTGCCGAAGAGGTTGGACTAGCCATGTGCCGCCGCGCGCGGGCGCGGCTTGAGGCCGCCTTTGGCGCAGATGAAATCGGCGATTTCGGGCACCGATTTGCCGGCTTTGATCTGCGCGAAAACGAACGGCCGGTCGCCGCGCATTTTTTTGGCATCGCGATCCATCACTTCGAGCGAGGCGCCCACATAGGGTGCGAGATCGATCTTGTTGATGATCAGCAGATCGGAGCGCGTGATGCCGGGCCCGCCTTTGCGCGGGATCTTGTCGCCCGCCGACACGTCGATCACATAGAGCGTGATGTCGGCAAGTTCGGGCGAGAAGGTGGCGGCCAGATTGTCGCCGCCGCTTTCCACGAACAGCAATTCGAGCCCCGGAAACTTGGCCGTCATCTCGGCGCAGGCGGCCAGATTCATCGACGCGTCCTCGCGGATCGCCGTGTGCGGACACCCGCCCGTCTCAACCCCCATGATGCGCGACGGATCGAGCGCGCCCGAGCGCGTCAGGAACTGTGCGTCTTCCTTGGTGTAGATGTCGTTGGTGATGGCCGCGACATCGAGCACGTCGCGCAGATATTTGCACAGCGCGTCGACCAACGCCGTCTTGCCCGAGCCCACCGGCCCGCCAATGCCTACGCGCAAGGGTCCGCTCATGATCTGAACAACCTCGTATACTGGGTTTCGTGGCGAAACGAGAGCGCGTCGAGCGCCGGGGCGGCCGAACCCGCGTCGTCGAGCGTGCAAGATTGCGCTGCCGCTGCGGCCTTGGCCACGCATGACTCGATGGCTGCGAGCACGCGTTGGCCGTCGGTTTGGCCCAACGGAATGGCGCGCACCGCCGCCGACACCAAATTGGCCGCAAACGCGTGCAGATAGGCGGCCAGGGCCGCCTCGGGCGCGATCTTTTCGAGCGCGGCGGCAGTTGCGACCGCCAAGGGATAGGCCGGGCGGATTTTTGCGCGCGCCAGCAAATCGCGCCAGGACCGCACATCCACGGGCCACGCATCGCCGATGGCGTGGAAAAAACTTTCGCCCTGCTGGATCGACTCGAGCGCCAATTCGCCCGTCCCGCGCATCGCCGCCGCCATTTCGGCAACCTCGAAAAACGCCGCTTCGTCGCGGTTGGCGACCGCGCGATGCGCGCACATAAAAAACACCGCATCGGCGCGCGGGCTGCCCTGTTCGATCAGATCGCCGATCCACGCCAGCAAGCTCGCGCGGTCTTTGACCAAGCCTTCGTCGATCGCGGCTTCGAGCGCGTGGCTGTAGGCGAACGCGCCGACGGGGAACGACGGCGACAGCCAGGCCAACAGTTTCAGCAAGCCGTCACCTGCCATGCTTGTGCTCCGCATAGGCGCCGGGCTCGGGATCGAAGGGCGCTTCGTGGCGCCGCACCTCGGCGCCCAAATGCTTGGCCATGTCGGCGATCACGTAATCGTCGGCCAACCGCAACGTGCCGTCCGCCAGCACTTGCACGGCCAGATGCCGGTTGCCGACATGCCACGCCAAGCGTGCCAGATGCGCCGCATCCGCGCAGGCAATGTCGAGCACCGGTTCGGGCGCGGCGCGCACTTCGACATAGCGCCCGTCTTCGAGCGCCAGCCCGTCGCCGTGCTTGAGATATGTCGCATGCACCAGATCGAGCAGAAATTCGAACCCCTCGTCGGCTCGCATGGCCAAGCGCCGCCGATGGCGGGCGTCGGATGCCAGCGTCACATGCCCCGCCTTAAGCGCCGCATCCCACATGCCAACAGGTTCGACCGCGAGCGCGCGCATCAGAACAAAAAATAGCGCTGGGCGAGCGGCAGCGACGTGGCGGGCTCGCACGCGATGCGTTTGCCGTCGGCGCGTACTTCGTAGGTTTCGGGATCGATCTCGACGTCCGGCATGGCGTCGTTGTGGCGCATGTCTTTTTTGCCGATCTTGCGCGTGTTCGACACGGGCAGCACGCGGCGCTGCAGCCCCAGTTTCCGCGCGATGCCGTCCTGGTGCGCGAGCTTGGAAACGAAAGTGAGGTTGCTCGACGCCAGCGCCTTGCCGAAATTCGCGAACATCGGGCGGTAATGCACCGGCTGCGGCGTGGGGATCGAGGCGTTGGGATCGCCCATCGGCGCCGCCGCGATCGTGCCGCATTTCAGGACCATCTCGGGCTTGGCGCCGAAAAAGGCCGGCTGCCAGATCACCAGATCGGCGTATTTGCCTTTTTCGACCGAGCCCACATAGCGCGAAATGCCCTGCGCGACCGCCGGATTGATCGTGTATTTGGCGACATAGCGTTTGGCGCGCGCATTGTCGTTGTCGCCGGTCTCGGTGTCCAGGCGCCCGCGCTGCTGTTTCATTTTGTGCGCGGTCTGCCAGGTGCGCGTGACCACCTCGCCGATGCGCCCCATGGCCTGGCTGTCCGAGCTCATCATCGAAATGGCGCCAAGATCGTGCAGAATGTCTTCGGCCGCGATCGTCTCGCGCCGGATGCGGCTTTCGGCGAATGCCACGTCCTCCGGGATGCGCGGATCCAGATGGTGGCACACCATCAGCATGTCGAGATGTTCGTCGATCGTGTTGACCGTGAAGGGCCGCGTCGGGTTGGTCGAGGAGGGCAGCACGTTGGGCAAGCCCACCAACTTCATGATGTCGGGCGCGTGGCCGCCGCCCGCACCCTCGGTGTGGAAGGCGTGGATCGTGCGGCCCTTGAAGGCGGCGATCGTGTCTTCGACGAAGCCGCTTTCGTTGAGCGTGTCGGAATGCAGCGCCACCTGGATGTCGTATTTTTCGGCGAGCTTCAGGCACGCATCGATGGCGTTGGGCGTCGTGCCCCAATCTTCGTGCAGCTTCATGGCGCAAGCGCCCGCGCGCACCATTTCGACCATCGGCGCTTGCGCCGACGCGTTGCCCTTGCCGAAAAATCCCAGATTGATCGGCAAGCCCTCCGCCGCTTCCAGCATGCGGTGCAGATGCCACGGCCCCGGCGTGCAGGTGGTGGCCGACGTGCCCGCAGCCGGTCCCGTGCCGCCGCCCATCATCGTGGTGATGCCCGAATAGAGCGCGTCCTCGACCTGCTGCGGGCAGATGAAATGGATATGCGCGTCGATGCCGCCGGCCGTCACGATGCGCCCCTCGCCCGCGATCACTTCGGTGCCAGGGCCGATAACGATATCCACGCCCGACTGCACGTCCGGGTTGCCGGCCTTGCCGAGCGCCGCGATCTTGCCGTCCTTGATCGCGATGTCGCATTTGAAGATGCCGGTCCAGTCCAGCACCACGGCGTTGGTGATGACGGTGTCGACCGCGCCCTCGCGGCGGCTGCGCTGGCTTTGGCCCATGCCGTCGCGAATGACCTTGCCGCCGCCGAATTTCACTTCCTCGCCGTAGGTCGTAAAATCTTTCTCGACCTCGATCACCAGGTCCGTATCCGCCAGCCGGATGCGATCGCCCGTCGTGGGGCCGTACATGCCCGCGTAGGCGGCGCGCGAAATCTTGAACGACATGCTATTTCCTCTTCTTTTTCAGCTTGCCGTTCACCAATCCGCGAAATCCGTGCACGATGCGCGAGCCCCCGTAGGGCACCAGCGAAACCGCGCGCGTCTGGCCGGGCTCGAAACGCACGGCCGTGCCTGCGGGAATGTCGAGGCGCATGCCGTAGGCGGCCTTGCGTTCGAATTTCAGCGCGGCGTTGGTTTCGAAAAAATGGTAGTGCGAGCCGACCTGGATCGGCCGGTCGCCCGCATTGGCGACCTCGAGCGCCACCGATTTGGCGCCCGCATTGAGCTCGATCTCGCCCGATTTGACCAGAATTTCGCCGGGTTTCATGGCCGTCCTCGTCCTAGCGAATGGGGTTGTGGACGGTCACGAGCTTCGTGCCGTCGGGGAACGTCGCTTCGACCTGGATCTCGTGGATCATTTCGGCCACGCCCTCCATCACTTGGGCGCGCGCCAGCACCTTGCCGCCGTCGCGCATGAGGTCGGCGACCGAACGGCCGTCGCGCGCGCCCTCGACGACAAAATCGGCGATCAGCGCCACGGCTTCGGGATGGTTGAGCTTGACGCCGCGCTCCAGGCGCCGACGCGCCACCTGGGCCGCCATGGCGACCAGCAATTTGTCTTTTTCGCGCGGACTGAGATTCATGGGCTGCCCTCTTTGCTCTTCGCGGCCGATCCTAGCATCACACGTGCCAAAGCCGCGAGACGCGCGCGGGCAAGCCGAACAGCGCGCTGCGCAGCGCGCACCACAGCGCCACATAGCGCTGGCGCAGGGCGGCGGGATCGCTGTCGAGCAAGCGCGCCACGAAGATCTGCCCGACCAGTCCGCCCGAGATTTCCGGCTGCGCGCGCGCGACCGCCAAGGCGGCGGCCGGATCCGCGCAGACGCACACGAACGTCGCCATCGCCTGCGCCCCGCCGAACAAGGCCGGGCGGGCCAGCAGCGCATCGTCGAGCGGATCGGCCAGCGTCGCGTCGGCCCACACAAGCCGACCCGCTTGGCGCAAGAACCACCGGTCGGCAAGTGCTGCGCCCGTCAGCGTCTCGCCGCGCGCGCGCCTGCCAAACACGACAATCTCGCCGCCCAAAAACGCCGCATCCGCGGCAAGATCGACCGTCAGACGGCGATCGAGCCTCGCTCGGTCGAACAAAATCGTTTCCTGCGGAAACCATTCGACGCGCCCGCCCGCACCGACCGCAACGCGGTTGTCGACATGCGCGAACGGCCCCCAGCTGCGGTAGATTTTTTCGGCCGCCTGACCCACGACCAGCGCGGCAGCGCCCTCGCCCAGGCGAATGTCGCTCGCAAGCCGGTCGCCGCCGACCACGCCGCCGCCGGTATTGGCAAGCACGGCCACGGGCTGTTTTTCGTCGAGCGGATCGGGAAAAAGAATCTTCAGCGGGTCGCGCTGCTCCAGATCGGCAAGCCGCACGATGCCCGCCGCATCGCGCGCGAAGGCCACCAGGCTGCGGCCCGAAACCGCAGGACGCCCGAGGCCGATCGTGTTATGCCCTTCGTCCATCGAAACACTTTAGGGGGTCCGCCATGACCGAACAATCCTGCCGCGATTTGCGCGTGCTGGTCACTGCCGGCGCTGCGGGCATCGGGCGCGCGATCGCGGACGCGTTTGTCGGGGCGGGCGCGCGCGTCGCGGTGTGCGACATCGACGAGGCGGCGCTGGCGCGCTTTCGCGCCGAACTGCCGGGCCACGAGGCGTTCGAGTGCGACGTCTGCGACGAGGACGACGTCGACGATCTGTTCGACGACATGGCCGACGCGCTGGGCGGGCTCGACGTGCTCGTCAACAATGCGGGCATTGCGGGCCCGACGGGGCCGGTCGAATCGCTGTCGGCCGACGATTGGCGCCACACGATGGAGGTCAATATCGACGGCCAGTTTTTGTGCGTGCGCCGCGCGGTGCCGCTGCTGCGCGCGAGCGGCGGGGGCAGCATCGTCAACATGTCGTCGGCGGCCGGGCGCTTCGGCTTCGCGCATCGCACGCCCTATTCGGCCAGCAAATGGGCCGTGATCGGCTTCACCAAGAGCCTGGCGATCGAGCTTGGCGTCGACAATATCCGCGTCAACGCGATTCTGCCCGGCGCCGTCGACGGGCCGCGCATCCGGCGCGTGATCGATGCCAAGGCCGCCTCGACGGGCGTGCCGGTCGAGGAACTGGAGCGGCTCTATACGCGCCAGGCGTCGCTGGGGCGCATGGTGGATGCCGCCGACATCGCGCGCATGGCGGTGTTCCTGGCGGGTCCGGGCGGGCGCAATATTTCGGGCCAGGCGCTTGCCATCGACGGCGACACGCAAGCGCTGGTCTGATTCCGCGCGCCTACTTCTTGGCGATGTCGTGCACGAGCGCCAGCCCCGCAGGCTCGCGGTCGGCGGCTGCGGCGGCCGAATCGATGCGCTGCAGATGGCCGTCGACCTGGGCCTCGGGTTCGACCGTCAGCGTTTCGTAGCGAATGTCGCCGACCACGCGCGCGGTGCGGCCAAGCTCCACCGCCGTCGCGCGGATCGGGCCGAAGACTTTGCCCAGAATGCGCACGCGCTCGGCTGCGATCTCGCCGCGCACCTCGCCCGACACGCCCACCGTCAGCGCGTGCGTGCGGATCGCGCCCTCGACCGTGCCGTCGAGCTGGATGTCGCCCTCGCACGCGATGTTGCCCTTGATCGCGAAACCGACGGCGAGGATCGAGGGCACGTTCGAAGCGGCTGGTTTGGTCACGGGGCGGGTTTCCGTTGCGGGTTTGCTATTGGATTTTCCGAACATGGCGGGCTGCCTCCAGAAAGCGGGCGGGATCGACGGCGCGGCCATCGACGATCACTTCGTAATGCACGTGCGGGCCGGTGCTGCGCCCGGTCGAACCCAAAAGCCCGACCGTCTGGCGCCGCTCGACCTGCTGGCCGACGCGCACGTCGATGCGCGTGAGATGGCCGTAGCGCGTGGCGAGACCGAACTCGTGCCTGACTTCGACCATATTGCCGTATTCGCCGCTCCAGCTTGCGGTCACGACGCGCCCGGGCGCGGTGGCCAGCACGGGCGTGCGCGCGGGCGCCTGCAGATCGATGCCGCTATGCATCGCCAACTGGCCGTTGAACGGATCGCGGCGCATGCCAAACGGGCTCATCACCGCAAAATCGTCGAGCGGGGCATGGACCGGCAGGCGGCGCAGGGCCGATTGCAGGTCGCGCAGCCGCTCGAGGTCGGAGCCGAGCGAGGCGAGCTTCAGGCTGGCGTTCGGCATGGTTTCGTCGGCGACCGCGCCCACAAACGGGCCGCCCGCGTTGGCCGCGCGCGCCGCGACGATGCGATCGCTCTGCAACCCGGTGCCGCGCAAAATGCGCAGAATTTCGTCGATCTGCGATTTGGTATTGCCCGCGATTTCGGCCAGCGCCGCGTCCTGCGCCTTCGCGGCGTCCTGGCTTGCCGCGCGCATGCCGGTCAGATTGCCCGCAACCGCGCGATGCTCCATCGCCAGGCGCCGCGTTTCGACCGCCAATCGCCCGCGCTCGGCCATCGCCTCGATGCGCAAGCGTTCGAGCGCTGCGGCCCGGTCGCTGGCCGACGCGGCATCGGCAGCACGGCTGCCCAGGCGCGCTTCGACCTGCTGCAGGCGCTCCATCAGCCCCGTGTGCGTCGCGACCGCGCGCTCGCGCTCGCTTTCGGCGGCGGCCAGGCCGCGCTCGATTTCCACCATGCGCGCGCCGAGCTGGTTGCGCTGCTCGATCAGGCTCGCGACCGCTTCGGCGGCTTCCGCGCGCCCGCGTTCGGTCGCGCGCACCAGCGCGTCGCCCAGTTCCGCCATGCGCGTGCGATGGTCTTCCTGCAGCCGCGCCACGTCGTTGCCGCGCGTTTCGATTTCGACCAGTGCCGTGCGATAGGCGCTCGTGGCGCCGACCCCCGCCGCGATCGCGAGCACGACAAACGCCGCAGCGGATTTTTGCAGCGCGCTCGAAATGCGGATCAGCCGGACTTTGCCGTCCGAGCGCAGCAGCATTTCGCGCGGACGGAATACATGCGCCAGCGACAGGCGCATGCGTGCCGACACGCCGTTTTTCGAACCGTTCTGCCGCATCCGCTCTTTCCGTTCTCGGGAACCGAGCGCGGATGATGCCGATTCCGCAGAGGCGGTTCAAGCAAAGCGTCGCTTTTTTCGGCAGAAAAATAAGCCCTTTCCTTGGGCAGTTTGATCACATCAATGACGCGCCGTAAGTCCATGATTCGCAAGGTTTGCAAAACGCGAATAGCACGTCCTTGTGGATAAGTGACACCATCAGTTATTCACATGCTGCGCGTTCTTCTGCCGCTTTGCGTTGCAGTCCAAGCGATACACGCGATACACACGACCATGACCGTCGCGAGCGCGTTGATCTGCGGGCTCAGGCCCAGCCGCACGCTGGCATAGACGAGCATGGGCAGCGTCGTCGCCCCTGGCCCCGACACGAAACTTGCGATCACCAGATCGTCGAGCGACAGCGTGAAGGCCAGCAGCCAGCCTGCCCCGATCGCAGGCGCCAGCAGCGGCAAGGTCACGCGCGCGAAGGCGCGCAACGGCGGCGCGCCCAAATCGCGTGCGGCTTCTTCGAGCGCGGGATCGAGGCCGCGCAAGCGCGCTTCGACGATCACGGCGACAAAGGCGGTGCCGAAGGCGGCATGCGCGAGCGCGATCGTGGCAAAGCCGCGCTCGGCGGGCCACCCCACCAGCCGGTCGAGCGTCGCGAACGCCATCAGCATCGACAGGCCCAGAATGACCTCGGGCAGCACCAAGGGCACCAGCAGCAGCAGCGCGAACAGCGCGCGCCCGGGAAACCGCCCGAGACGCCCGAGCGCGTAGCCCGCCAGCGTGCCCATGGCCGCAGCGACGCTGGCCGCCACGCCCGCGACGCCCAGGCTGAGGGCGGCGGCTTCCAGCATGCGCGTATTGGCAAGCAGTTCGCCGTACCAGCGCGTCGAGAAGCCGGCCCACACGGTCACAAGCCGGCTTTCGTTGAAACTGAAAATTGCCATGACCAAGATGGGCAGATAGAGAAACGAAAACCCGAAGGCGAGCGCCGTCGGCAATTTGGCGTAGCGCATCACGCGTTCCTCAGCCGCAGCCGGTCGAACAGCAGCAACGGCCCCGCAAGCGCGGCGCCAAGCGCGCTTGCAAGCGCGCACGCCATCGGCCAGTCGCGGTTCTGGAAAAATTCGAGCCACAGAATGCGCCCGATCATCGGCGTGTCGGGCCCGCCCAGCAGATCGGGGATGACAAACTCGCCGCTTGCCGGAATGAACACCAGCAAGGCGCCCGCAGCGATGCCCGGCAGCGACAGCGGCAACGTGACCCGCGCGAACGCGCGCCACGGCCCGGCGCCCAGATCGTGCGCCGCTTCGAGCAGTGCCGGATCGCGTTTTTCGAGCGTCGCATAGAGCGGCAGCACCATGAACGGCAGATAGGCGTAGACGATGCCAAGATGCACCGCGAATTCGTTGGCGATGAGCTGCAGGGGCGCTTCGACCAGCCCCAGGCTTTCGAGCGCGCCGTTGACGAGCCCGGTCGGGCGCAGCAAGCCCATCCACGCATAGACCCGGATCAGAAACGAGGTCCAGAACGGCAGCATGACGAAAAACAGCAGCAGCGCGCGCCGCCGCGGCGCCGCCCGCGCGATGCCGAGCGCCATGGGGTAGCCGACCAGCAGACACACGAAGGTCGAAGTGCCCGCAATGCGCGCGGCATTGGCAAACGCGACCCAATAGAGATCGTCTTCGACCAGCAGCCGGTAGCTTGCCAGCGACAGCGCCCAGTCGAAGGGCGGCGCGCCCTGCGTCGCTTCGCCGAAACTGGTCGCCACGACCAGCGCAAAGGGCGCCGCCACCGCCGCCAGCAACCATAAATAGACCGGCACGACGAAGATCGCGCGGTTCACGGCGGCAGCATCCGCTCGGCCTCCGGCGGCCAGCCGAAGGCGACGCTGGCGCCGTTGTCGGGCACGGGCGCTTGGCCCGGCTGGCTTGCCGTCACGCGGCCAAGGGGCGTATCGAGAAACACGAGCCGCCGTTCGCCCAGATACGCGCATTCGCGCACGCGCCCGGTATGCGGACCCTGGCCCAGTTCCACGCGTTCGGGCCGCACCGCGATCCAGCCCTCGGGCCGTTCGAACAGATTGATGCGCCCCACGAACTCGGCAACGAACTTGGTGGCCGGACGTTCGTAGAGGTCGGCGGGCGACGCCACCTGCACCAGGCGCCCGCGCTCCATCACGCCGATGCGGTCGGAAATCGCCATCGCCTCGTCCTGGTCGTGCGTGACGAACACGAAGGCGATGCCCAGGCGCGCCTGCAATTCGACCAGTTCGAGGCGCGTTTCCTCGCGCAGCTTGGCATCGAGCGCCGAGAGCGGCTCGTCGAGCAGCAGCACTTTGGGGTGGCGCGCGAGCGCGCGCGCGATCGCCACGCGCTGGCGCTGCCCGCCCGAAAGCTGGTCCGGTTTTCGGCCCTCGAACCCCTCGAGACGCACGAGGGCCAGCATCTCGCGCACGCGTGCGGCGCGCGCGGCGCTGTCCAACGCCAAGGTTTCGAGCCCGAAGCCGACATTGGCGGCGACGCTCAGATGCGGGAACAGCGCGTAGTTCTGGAACACGGTATTGACCGGCCGGTGCCACGGGGGCAGCGGCGTGACATCGGCGCCGTCGAGCCACACGCGGCCGGCATCGGGCGCTTCCAAACCCGCGATGCAGCGCAGCAGCGTGGTCTTGCCGCAGCCCGACGGTCCCAGCAGGCAGAAGATTTCGCCCGCCCGAATCGCGAGCGACACGCCATCGACGGCCGCAACGCCCGCGAAGCGTTTGACGAGGCCGTCGATGCGAATCATCGGCCTCCGTCCCTTACCGACCTGTCGTGACGCGCGTCCAGGCGCGCGTGCGCTGGCGCTCGTACTCGCGCGACGCGGGCGTGATCGTATAGAGCTTGGCGCGGATTTCGCCGGGCACGAACACGGTCGGATCGTCGCGCAGCTCGGCACGCACCAGCGCGCGCGCGGCCGGAACGGCGCTCGGGTACCCGACCGCTTCGGTGTTGAGCGCGGCGATTTCCGGGCGCAGCATGAAATCGACGAACCGGTGCGCGGCATCGGCGTTGCGCGCGTCGGCCGGGATCGCCCAGACATCGTGCGCCAGCAACGCGCCCTCCTGCGGGATCGCGAATTCGACGCGCACGTTGGCGCGCCGCGCCTCGCGGCTGCGCGCCGCCGCCTGCTTGATGTCGCCCGAATAGCCGAACGCGACGCACGCGTCGCCGTTGGCCAGGTCGTTGATGTATTCCGAGCCGTGCCATTTGCGCACGAACGGGCGGATGCGCATCAGCATTTCGGTCGCGCGCGCCAGATGCGCCGGATCCTTCGAATCCGGATCGAGCCCCAGATAGGCGAGCGCCGCCGGGAACACGTCGGTCGGCGAATCGAGCATCACGATGCCGCACGACTGGAACCGCCTGGCGATCTCGGGATCGAACACCATGCGCAGCGAGAAGACCGGCGCGTCCGCCATCGTGCGCAAGACTCGCTCGGCGTTGTAGCCGATGCCGGTCAGGCTCGACATGTGCGGCACCGCGAAACGGTTGCCGGGATCGGCGCGTTCCAGTTCGCGCATGACCTGCGGATCGAGGCCGGCATAGTTGGAAAGTTTCGCGCGGTCGAAGGGCTGGAAGAGGCGTGCGGGCACCTGCAGCGCCAGAAAGGGCGAGGCCGTGGGCACCACCAGATCGTAGCCCGAGCGCCCGGCGCGCAGCTTGGCGTCGAGCGTTTCGTTGGAATCGTAGGTGTCGTAGCGCACGCGGATGCCGGTCTCGCGCGTGAAGCGTTCGAGCGCTTGCGGCGACACGTAGTCGTTCCAATTGTAGATGTTGAGGGTCGTCGTCTGGGCCTGCGCGGCGCATGCCGCCAGCGCCAACAGGCCGCCCAAGATCCAGCGTTTCATTGCCCGCTCTCCGTCTCTTGCGTGTCGCCGATTAGAGCCCTGTCGGCCCCGCCCCTGTCAACCGCCGACATGGATATTTCCGCCCGCATTGGCTAGGGTTTTGCTTCACCGATGCGGTCCGCCAAGCCGCCCCCGAGTCGCGAGCGTCCATGAACATCAGCCTCGATTTTGCCAGCCTTGCCGCCGCCTACGCCGCGGGCACCGACCCCGGCGCCGTGATCGACGAGGTCTATCGGCGGATCGAGGCGCGCGGCGACGACAAAACCTGGCTGCATCTGGTCCCGCGCGAAGCCGCTTTGGCGGCGGCCGCACGGCTGCGATCGCTGCCGCGTACGTCGCCGCTCTGGGGTCTTCCGTTCGCGATCAAGGACAATATCGATCTGGCGGGCGCGCCTACCACCGCCGCGTGCCCGGCTTTCGCCTACACGCCCGCACGCTCGGCGACGCTCGTCGAAAAACTGGAAGCGGCGGGCGCCATCGCGATCGGCAAGACCAATCTGGACCAGTTCGCGACCGGCCTTGTCGGCGTGCGCTCCCCCTATGGCGTGCCGCCCAATACGTTCGACAAACGCTATGTGCCGGGCGGCTCGTCGTCGGGCTCGGCCGTGGCGGTCGCAGCCGGGCTCGTATCGTTCTCGCTCGGCACCGATACGGCCGGGTCGGGCCGCGTGCCTGCAGGCTTCAACAACATCGTCGGCCTGAAACCGACCAAGGGTCTGTTCTCGACGACCGGGCTCGTTCCGGCCTGCCGCACGCTCGACACGATCTCGATTTTTGCGCTGACGGTCGAAGATGCGCGCATCGCGGGCGCCGTTGCGGCGGGCTTCGATGCCGAGGACCCCTATTCGCGCGAGGCCGCCAGCCCCGCCGTGCTCGACCGGCGCGCGCGCCCGGCGAATTTCCGGTTCGGCGTGCCGGCGGGCGACGGGCTCGAATTTTTCGGCGACGCGCAGGCGGCAAAAATCTACCGGGACGCGTGCGCGCGGCTCGAAAAACTTGGCGGCATGCGCGTCGAATTCGATTTCGCGCCGCTCAAGGAAACGGCGGCTTTGCTCTATGACGGCCCGTGGGTCGCCGAGCGCTATGCCGCCATCGAAGCCTTGATGCGCGGCAATCGCGACGCGCTGTTTGCGACCACGCGCGCGGTCATCGCCAACGCCGAAAAATTCGATGCGGTCGCGACTTTCAAGGCGTTCTACCGGCTCGAAGCGCTCAAGCGCCGCGCCGGCGCGCTGTGGACCGAGGTCGACATTCTGGCGCTGCCGACCAGCGGCACGATTTTCACGCTGGCCCAGCTCGCGGCCGAGCCCGTGCGCCACAATACCGAGCTTGGCTACTACACCAACTTCGTAAATCTGCTGGATATGTCGGCGCTGGCGGTGCCCGCAGCCATTCGGCCCGACGGTTTGCCAAGCGGCCTTACGCTGGTCGCGCGCGCCTTCGAAGACGGTCTGCTGGCCGCGATCGGCCAAGCGTTCCACGCCGATACCGGCCTGACACTCGGCGCCACGAATGCGCCGATGCCGGAAAAAACCGGCATCCGCCTGGCGGTGGTCGGCGCGCATCTGACCGGCATGCCGCTCAACAAGCAGCTTACCGAGCGCGGCGCGCGCCTCGTGCGCGCGGCTGCCACCGCGCCGCACTACAAGCTCTATGCGCTCGCCAACACGGCGCCGCCGAAGCCAGGGCTGGTGCGCGTCGCCAGCGGGGGCGAGGCGATCGCGCTCGAAATCTGGGAGATGGACGCGGCCGCGTTCGGCAGTTTTGTGGCGCTGGTGCCGCCGCCGATGGCGATCGGCACGCTCGAACTCGACGATGGCAGCTTGTGCAAAGGATTCGTGTGCGAGCCGGTGGCGCTCGCGGGTGCCGCCGACATCACGGCGCATCGCGGCTGGCGCAACTATTTGCAGCAGGCGGCATCGCAACAGGCGGCCCAGCAATGAATCTCGACGCCTATACCCGCCACGAGCGCGTCCATATCCTCGGGCTCGACGACGGGCCGCTGCGCGGCACGGTGTTCGCCGCCAAGGACAATTTCGACGTCGCGGGCAAGCGCACGGGGGGGGGCAACCCGACCTGGCTGCAGACCCACAACAAATCCACACGCACGGCGCCGGCCCTGCAGCGCCTGCTCGACGCGGGTGCCACGCTGCTCGGCAAGACGCTGATGGACGAGCTTGCCTACGGTCTCACGGGGCGCAACGCGCATTACGGCATTCCGCTGAACCCGGCCGCGCCCGAACGCGTGCCCGGCGGCTCGTCCTCGGGCTCGGCATCGGCCGTGGCGGGACGGGCCTGCGACTTCGCGATCGGGACCGATACGGGCGGCTCGATCCGCGTGCCCGCCAGCTATTGCGGGCTGTTCGGCATGCGCCCGACGCACGGCGCCATCCCGATGGACGGCGTGCTGGCGCTAGCCCCCAGCTTCGATACGGTAGGCTGGTTCGCGCGCGATGCCGACCTGCTCGAACGCGTGGGCCGCGTCCTGCTCGACGATCCGATGCCCGCCGCCGAGCCCAACCGCCTGCTGGTAGCGATGGACGCGATGCGCCTGATCGACCAGGACGTCTATGCGGCGTTGCTGCCGTGGATCGGCCGGGCCAAATCGTTTTTCGAAAACAATTTCGATATCGACGTGGCGGGCGCGGCGTTCCCGGCCTGGTCGGAGACGTTCCGCATCCTGTCGGCCGCCGAGGCCTGGGACGAACACGGCCAATGGATCGAACAGGTGCAGCCGCGCCTGGCGCCCGACGTGCTGGCGCGCTTCTTGTTCGGCAAATCGGTCGATGCGGCGGCCGTGGCCCTTCACAAACCGCGCCGCGCCGACATGCGCGTGCACATGGACGCGCTGATGGCGCCCGGCACGATTTTGTGCCTGCCCACGGCCGCGACGCCCGCACCCTTGCGCGACGCGGACGACGCGGCCTTCGATCGCGTGCGCCAGCGCACCTTGTTGCTGACCTGCATCGCGGGGCTTGCGGGCCTGCCGCAGATTTCGTTGCCCGCCGGGTTTGCCAGCGACGCGCCGGTGGGCGTTTCGTTCCTCGCCCCGCGCGGCCAGGATGCGATGCTGCTCAATTTCGTCAGGCTGCTGACGACCCCGCAAATTTCGGAGCCCGACGCCCATGCCCAAATCCAGCGCTAAAAAACCCGCCTACGACCGCGATCTGGTCGGCTACGGCAAAAATCCGCCGCACGCCGCCTGGCCCAACGGGGCGCGCATCGCGGTATCCTTCGTCGTCAATTACGAAGAAGGCGGCGAGCGTTCGGTGCTGCATGGCGACAAAGAATCGGAAGTCTATCTGCACGAGGTGGTGGGGCTCGCCCCACGCCCTAAAAAACGCGATCTGTCGGTCGAGAGCGTCTACGAATATGGCAGCCGGGCGGGCTTCTGGCGCATTCTGCGCGAGTTCGAGAAACGCCGGCTGCCCTTTACCTCCTGGGCCGTGGGCATGGCGCTGCTGCGCCACCCCGACGCCGCCCGCGCGATGGCCGACGGCGGCCACGAAGTGGCGAGCCATGGCTGGCGCTGGATCGACTACCAGCACATGCCCCTCGCCGAGGAACGCAAACATTTCAAGCTCGCGATCGACGCCATCAAAAAGACGACGGGCGCGGCGCCCGTGGGCTGGTACACCGGGCGCCATTCGGCCAACACGCGCGCGCTGGCGGTCGAACACGGCATCCTCTATGACGGCGACGCGTACAACGACGATCTGCCCTATTGGACGAAGGTCGCGGGCAAAGGCCATCTGGTCGTGCCCTACACGCTCGACGTCAACGACATGAAGTTCGGCACCGCCCAGGGTTTCAACACCGGCGACGATTGGTTCGCCTATGCGCGCGACGCGTTCGACACGCTGTACGAGGAAGGCGCCGAGGCGCCCAAGATGATGTCGATCGGCCTGCATCTGCGCCTGATCGGCCGACCCGGGCGCATGCGCGCGCTGCAGCGCTTCATGGACCATGTCGAAAAACACGGCAAGGTCTGGGTCGCGCGGCGCATGGATATCGCGCGCCATTGGATCAAAACCCACCCCTACAAGGGCTGAAAAAATTGGTCGAGATCGCCGTCTATTCGCGCTTCGTCGTCACGCTGCTGGCGATTCTGACGCCGTTCGCCGCGATCCCGGTGTTTCTGGCGCTGACGGCAGGCCAGGACGATTCGTTCCGCCGCCGCACGGCCGACATGGCCGCCACGACCGTGTTCGCGGTGCTGGTCGTATCGGCCGTGTCGGGCGATCTGCTGCTGCGCGTGATGGGCACCAGCCTCGATGCGTTTCGCGTCGGCGGCGGCATCGTGCTGTTCATCATGAGCCTGTCGATGCTGAACGCCAAGGTGTCGGCGGTCCAGCAGACGCCCGAGGAAGCCGACGAGGCGGGCCAAAAATCGGTGCTGGGCGTCGTGCCCATCGGCATTCCGCTGCTGGTCGGCCCCGGCTCGATTTCCTCGACCATCATCGAAACCAAGCGCAGCGCGGAATTCGCGCATCTGCTGGCGGTGGTCGCGTGCATAGCGCTCGTGTGTGTGGCCGTGTGGATCACGCTGCGGCTGGCCGATCCCATCGGCAAGCGGCTGGGGCGCACGGGGCTCAACATCCTCAACCGTATTTTCGGGTTGCTGCTGGCCGCGATCGCGGTCCAAATCGTCGCGGCCGGGCTGGTCGGCCTGTTTCCCGTTCTGTCGGGCCTGCCAGTCTGAGGCCCTTTTTGCCGGAGAACGCCATGCGCCATCGCCCGCACACGACGCAAAACTTCCTCGTCCGCAAACCCTATGTGGGCCGGGCGATCGGCGGCGCGATTTCGGGCCAGGCGCGCGCCGCGATGGGTGCTAGCGCCGACGCGCTGCAGAACGGCGGCAACGCGATCGACGCGGCTGTCGTCGCGGCGTTCGCGCTGGCGGGCGTCGAGCCCTGGAACAGCGGCCTTGGCGGCGTCGGGTTTATGATGGTCCGCCTGGCCGCGACCGGAAAAACGCATGTCGTCGATTTCGGTCCGCAAGCGCCCGCCGCGCTCGACCCCGGCCATTTCCCGCTCACGGGCCGCCAGGCCGCCGGCCTGTTCGGCTGGCCCGAAGTGGTCGGCGACCGCAACATGCACGGGCCCCTGTCGGTCGCCATTCCGGGCCAGGTTGCGGGCCTTGCGCTCGCGCTCGAAACATTCGGCACGCTGGACTGGGAGACCGCGCTCGAACCCGCCGCGCGGTTGGCGGATCGCGGTTTGCCGCTCGATTTTTGGACCACGCTCAAGATCGCCAACGCGGCGGGCGATATAAGGCGCTATCCGAGCGCGGCCGAAATCTATCTGCGCGACGGCCTGCCGCCCAGCACCGAGACGGGCCAAGGCACGCCGTTCCTGCCGATGGGCGAACTCGCCGCCACGCTGCGGCGTCTGCAATTGAAGGGTGCGCGCGATTTCTACGAAGGCGCGCTGGCGACCGACATTGCGGACGAACTGCAGGGTTTTGGCGGCGTCATGACCAAGGCCGATCTTGCGGGCTACCGCGCGCGCATCGTCGAGCCCACGCTGTTCGGCTATCGCGGCGCGGAGGTGGCGGCGGGTCCCGTCGGCACCGCCGGCCCCACGCTCGCGCGGTTCCTCGAACTGCTGCAGCCGCAATTGTTCCGCCCCTTCGGCGTCGATGCCGCAAGCTTCGTTGCCTATGCCGAAGCCCTGCGCCAGGCCTATGCCGAGCGCCTGGCGGGCAATCCGGCCGCCACGAGCACGACGCATCTCAACGTCGTCGACCGCCACGGCAATATGGTGGCGCTGACGCAGACATTGCTTTCCACCTTCGGCAGCAAATTGGTGCTGCCGCGCACCGGCATTCTGCTGAACAACGGCATCATGTGGTTCGATCCGCGCGCCGGCCGGCCCAATTCGATGGCGCCGGGCAAGCGCCCGCTCACCAACATGTGCCCGACCATCGTGTCGCGCGACGGCAAGGCGTGGTTCGCGCTTGGCGCGTCGGGCGGGCGGCGCATTCTGCCCGCCGTCGCCCAGCTTCTGTCGTTCGTGATCGACCACGGCATGTCGCTCGAAGCCGCGTTCCACACGCCGCGCATCGACGCCTCCGGCAATCCGCATGTCGACTACGACCCGCGCTTGCCGCTGGATGCCGTGCGCGCTTTGTCGGACCGCTACGAGATGCGCGCCAGCGAGGCGACGATCTATCCCACCAACTACGCGTGCCCGTCGGCCGTGATGATCGATCCGTCGACCGGTGCGCGCACCGGCATGGCCGACGTCATGACGCCGTGGGCAACGGCGATCGCGCTGTAGCATGGCCGACAAACGATCGTGGAAGACGCTGGCCTCGCGCGAGGTCTATGCGGCGAAACCCTGGCTGCAGGTGCTCGACGAAACGCTCGAACTGCCCGACGGGCGCGTGCTGCCAAGCTACCACCGCGTGCTGCTGCCCGACTATTCGCTGGTGCTGCCGGTGCTCGAGAGCGGGCGCGTGCTGGCGATCGAAAGCTACCGCCAGGGACCGGGCGAGATCGTGCTCGGGTTTCCGGGCGGCGGGATCGATCCGGGCGAGAGCCCCGAACAGGCGGCAAAGCGCGAACTGCTGGAAGAAACCGGCCACGCGGCCGAGCGATTCGTGTCGCTGGGTGCGGGCCTGACGGGCGCCAATATTCGCGGCGCCAAGTGCCATATGTTTCTGGCCCTTGGCTGCCGGGCGGTGCAGGCGCCCAATTCCGGCGACTTCGAGGAACAGGAATTGCTTAGCCTGTCGCGCGCCGAGCTTGCGGCGTATTTGCGCGAGAACCGGTTCGCGATCCTGGCCTATGCGGCGATCGCCGCCCGGGCCCTGCTGGAATGGAGCGGCGAATGAAACCCATCGGCACGGCCCCCGCCAATCGCTGGCGCGCGAACGACAGGGAAGTCGATACCGTGCGCGCGCCGGTCAAGCCGCGACCCGTCTCGTTCGACGCCTTGCCGCAGAAACTGACGGTCGATCTCGCGCGCTCGGCGATGCTGGTGATCGACATGCAGAACGATTTCTGCCACCCCGACGGGTGGCTTGCGCATATCGGCGTGGACGTGACGCCGGCCAGGGCGCCCATCAAACCGCTTGCGAAGCTGCTGCCGCGCATGCGCAAGGCGGGCGTGCCGGTCATTTGGGTCAATTGGGGCAACCGGCCGGACCGGCTCAATCTCAGCCCCTCGCTCGAGCATGTCTACAAACCCAGCGGCACGGGCATCGGCCTTGGCGACCCTTTGCCCAAACGCAAGGCAAAGGTGCTCGAAAAGGACAGCTGGGCTGCGGCCGTGGTCGACGAGCTGGCGCCCAAATCCGGCGACATTCGCGTCGACAAGTTCCGCATGTCGGGTTTTTGGGACACGCCGCTCGATTCGATTCTGCGCAATCTGCGCGTCGACACGCTGTTTTTCGGCGGCGTCAATGCCGACCAGTGTGTTTTGTGCACGCTGCAGGACGCCAATTTCCTGGGCTACGATTGCGTGCTGCTCGAAGATTGCAGCGCCACCACCAGCCCCGCTTTCTGCATGGACGCGACGCTCTACAATGTACGCCAGTGTTTCGGCTTTTCGACCGACAGCAAAAAACTGTTCGCCGCATGAGCCCCGTCGTTTTCAAAAACATGGCCGAGTGCCCGGCCTATCGCATCGCGCCCGGCGACACGAACTATTTCGCGCTCGTCTTCGATCCGGCAGCCGAAAAGGCCGATTTTGTCGCGGTCGTCGAGATTTTCGCCCCCGGCGGCAAGACGCCGCCCAACTCCCACAGCCGCGCGCACGAGATGTTCTTCGTGCTCGAGGGCACGGGCCGCGCGATCTGCGGCGGTCTGGTGCAGGATTTCAAAAAGGGCGATGCGATCTTGCTGCGCCCGGGCGCGCCGCACACGGTCGAGAATACCGGCGCGGGCAAGCTCTATACGCTGACCGTGATGGTGCCGAACCAGGATTTTGCCGAACTGATCCGCGCGGGCACGCCGGTCGAACTCGACGCCGAAGACCGCCGGGCGATCGCGGGCGTCCGGGCGCGCTAGCGAATGCCCGCCTGCGCCGCCAGGCGCTGCACATACACGAGCGCGCCGAACGCGACGAACGACAGCCCCGCGCACACCGCCAGCACCGCCGACGGGCCGCCTTGTTCGAGCACGCTTGCCAGCGCGAACGGGGCCGTGGCGAAGGCAAGGCTCAGCGGGCGCGTCATGCGCCCCATCGTGCTCGCATAGGTTTGGCGCCCGAACACCGCCAGGGGCGCGATCATGCGCACGACCGTGTTCGATCCCATGCCGAACCCGAAACCGAGCGTGCAGGCCAGCAGCACGCCGAACCCGCCGCCCAGCAGCAGCGGCAGCAGGCACGCGGCCCCGATCAGCACCAGGCTTGCAAGCCCCACGCGCATGATCGGCACGCGCTGGCCGAACGCGACTTCCAGCGCGCGCGAGACCATCTGCGCGGGCCCCATGATCGCGCCGATCGACACCGCCAGCACGGGCGCGAGGCCGTAGGCGGTCGCGATGCCGACCAGATGCAGCGGCAAGCCCCATGTCACGATGCCGACGCACCCGAACGACACCGCCATTGCCCAGAAAGCGCGCCGCCGCGCGCCGGGCTCGGCGATGCCGGTCGACGCGGTGCCCGCCGCGTCGCCGGCCGCGTCGCGCACGGGCGGCGCCACGCGCAGCGCCGCATGCAGCGGCAGACACACCAAAAGCTGCAGCGCCGCGAACATGAAACAGACCTGCCGCCAGCCCGCCAGCGGCTCCAGCCACGCCATCAGCGGCAGGAAGACCAGCGTCGTGCCGCCGCCCACGAGCGTGAGCAGCCCGGCCGAGCGGCGCGCCGATTGCGGCATCAGCCAGGCCGAGGCAACGAACGGGATGGGCGTCAGCGCCATCGGCGTCGCGATGCCGACGACCAGCCACGCGGCGGCGTAGCCGATCGGGCCTTGCGCGAAGCCGAGCCCCGCCAGCCCCGCCGCCATCAGCGCCGATCCCGCGACCAGCAGATCGCGCGGGCCGTGTCGGTCGGCATAGCGCCCGCAGAACGGGCCCACGAACGCGCCCGCCAGCAGCATCAGCGTGACGCCGGCAAAAGCGAAGCTCGGCTGCATGTCCAGATCCCGCGCCATTTGTTCGCCCAGCATCGTGGGCAAAAAATAGGTCGATCCCCAGCCCGCGATCTGCGTCGCCGCAAGCGCGAAAATTCCCCGATGTCCCGTCAGCATGGCGCCACGATACCGCGCGTCGCACGCCTTGCGTCAGATTAATGGCTAGACTGGCCGTCCGACGCTCGATTCGGCGAAAGACACGCGATGACCCAGCCCACCCCGTTCGGCCGCGCCTGGATCCGCCCGGTGGCGGCGCGCACCGAGCGCCGCACAACCGGCGGTTTTTTCATTTCGAGCAAGGCCGGGCGCGGGCGGCCCGCGATCGTCGTACTGCCGGGCTCGTTCCGCCCGGCGCACATGCTGCAGCCCGCCGCGCGCCTGCTGGCCGACGACTACGACATGCTGCTGGTCGATTTTCCGGGCTTCGGCGCCACCGCGATCGTCGAGCCCGCCAGCATCGCGTCCTTCGCGGCCCATGCGCACGATCTGGTCGAAGCGGTCGTACCGGGCCGCGACGTGCTGCTGGTCGGCGAATCGATCGGCGGGGCCGTCGCGATGGCGCTTGGTCTGCGGCTGGCACAGCGCCTGGTCGCAAGCGTGCTGCTCGATCCGCCGGTTTCGGCCGCCGCACTCGCCACCGCGCGCGACTATCTGCGGCGCGGCACGGCGGGCGCGACGATGGACGCGTTTTTTTCCGACTATGTCGACGGCACGGGCATGCTGGGCGACGGCAGTGCTGCGGGCTACTGGCCGCAATTGCGGGCGCTGGCCGAGCGCGCGCCGCTGCTGGTCCTTTCGGGCGGGCGCTTCGACTGGCAGGGCGCGATGTCGCCGGGCGCCCTGTTCTCGCCCGCCGACGCGGCGCTGGCCGCCGCCTGGCAAATCGCGGGGCTGGGCATCGTGCGCGTGCCGACGGCGGGGCATTTGCTGTTCCAGGAAAATCCCGGCGAGAGCGCCACGGCCGTCAAAAACTTCGTCGCTGCAACGTTCGCCGACATTGCGGGCCACGCGCGTCGCCTGCTAGCGGCACCCGGCGACGCTGCGGCGCGCGAAGCGCTGCTGGGGGCGCTGCGCGGCTTTGGCGGTGCCACGCTGCTTTCGCAGCGCGACGCTTTGCTCGCGTGCGTGCGCGCGCGCGCCGACGATGCCGAACTGATGAACGAAACGCTGCGCGCCGTCTTCAAGCTGGTCGACAATGCCGGCCTCGAGACGCTGCGCTTCGTCGCGGCGAACGCGACTTTGGACAACACGCGCCTGTGGGCGTGCCTGCACAGCGCGGTGTCGCTCTCGTGTTTCGGCGAGTCGGATGCGGCGCTCGACATGCTGCGCGCCTTTCCCTTCGAAGGCGGCATGCCCACGCGCGTTGCGGGCCTGGTGCTGATCATCGAGATCTATTCCGAGCGCGCGACCGACGCGAGCGTGGCGCTGGCCAAGCAAGCCCATCTGGCGACGCTGCGCCGCCATTTGCCCGCGCCCGTCGCCAGGCCCGGTTTCGCGCGCACAAGCGGCGTGCCGCGCGTCGGGCTTGCCAGCGGTTCCTTCGGCTCGCGCAACTATATGAGCCTGCTGCTGCCGCTGCTGCGCGAGTCGGCCAAGCTGCCGATCCAGTTCGAATTGCTGCCGATCGTGCGCGGCGATCTGGATTTGGTGCGCAAGGCGCTGCCGCCCGAGACGGTCGTGCGCGACTTCGCGGAAATCACGACGGCGAATTTCGATTCGCCCGCCGCCTGGAGCCGCATGAGCGACACGCTTGCCGCCTTCGACCACGACCTGCTGGTCGATCTCGACGAATCGCTCGTGACCTTCCTGCCGGCTTGCGTCGCGCGGCGCCCGGGCATCCGGCAGGCGACGTGGTTCAACATGTCGGGCCCGAGCGACGATCCGTGTTTCGACGCCGTTATCGGGCCCGCCAGCATCTATCCCCCGGCGCTCGAAGCGCAGTTTCCCGGCAAAGTGGTGGCGTTGCCGGGCGATCTCTATGTCTTCGAGCCCGAAATCTGGGAAGCCGACGGCGTGGCGCTGCCCGCAGCCGGACCGCCGCCGTCGCTGGCCAACGGCCATGTCACGTTCGGGTCGCTTTCGCATCTCTACAAGATCGGCAAGGCCTGCATCGAATTGTGGGCCAAGGTGCTGCAGGCCGTGCCCGATTCCAGGCTCTATCTGGGCAACGGCGACATGCTGGAAATGCACGTGGTCGAGCGCGTGCGCGGCGCTTTCGAGCGCTGCGGCATCGCGCCGTCGCGCATCACTTTCGCCTACCATTTCGGCTGGCCGCGCTATCTTGCGGGCTACCGGAACATCGACATCGTGCTCGGCACGTTCCCGGTCGCGGGCGGCACCACGTTGTTCGAGGCCGCGCATATGGGCATGCCGATCTTGAGCCGCGTGGGCGCCACCAGTCTCGGGCGCATCGGCAAATGGCTCGAAGCGGCGACGGGGCGCGCGGGCATCGCGCACGACAGCGACGCATCGTTCGTGGCCGAAGCCGTGCGCCTGGCGCAGGCGCCCGACGAACGCGCGTTCCTGCGGGCGAACGAAACCGCGCGCTTGCGCGAAAAATCGAAACGCGATGCGGTGCGCATGGCGCACGCGTTCCTCGAAGCCGTCGAAACCCGCTTCATGCCGCGCTAGACCCGTGCGGCTTGGAAAGCCGCACACCCAAGGCGGCTATAGATGCCGACTAGCATCCATGCGCTGGTGCAGCACGCGAACGACAACAAGGTCCGACCCGATGCGGCGGTAGAATACGAAATGGAAACCGACCGGAAATTTGAAATAGCCATCCCGGATATCGACGGGACGCCCGGCTTTCTTGCCGCTTGCCAAGCCAGCGAATGCCGCGACGATTGCGGCGTGGTAGCTGTCCGCCTGCTCGATCGACCAGTTTTCGAACGTGTAGAGCCAGATTTCTTCGAGGTCCGCTTGCGCTTGCGGCGAGAGCAGATAGGCAAAGCGCCTACCGGGCATGCTTGGCATGCATGCGCTTGAGGAACGCGTCGTTGTCGAAGGCGCGCGGCTTGCCCGATTTCTCGCCGGCGATCAGCGCGTCCTGCAGCGCCTTCGCTTTGGTCTCATGCTCTTCCAGAAGCCGCAAACCCGCCCGCACGACATCGCTGGCAGAGCCATAGCGGCCGGTTTCGACCTGCGCATCGATAAAGTCGGCAAAATGGTCGCCGAGAGAGACGGACGTATTGCGCGCCATGCGGCACCTCCCCGATTGGCCCCAGCCTGTACCATATTTTGGTATACTTGGCTATGTCACGCGTGCGGTTTGACGATCACGCCCTGCCCCGTCGGCAGGCCCAGGATCGGCACGCCGCGTTCCTTGGCGAAGGCGTCGAAGGCGCGTTTCTGGTTGATATGCGGCAGCCAATTATAGTCGTCGAGCAGGATCACGCCGCCCGGCGCCAGCAGAGGCCAGAAATGCGTCGCCGCCGCGATTTCGGGCAGCGCCATGTTCATGTCGATCGACAGATACGCGATCCTGGTCGCCGTCACCTGCGCCAGCGTGTCGGGCACTTTGCCCGGCACGATTTTCACGTTGGGCACCTGCTCGAATTTTTTGCGGATCGAGGCGAGGTCGTCCATGTTGCGGTAGGTCTGGTTGTAGCCCTCGAGCCCCAGCGTCTTTTCGGCCGACGAAAGCTGCTCTTCGGGCATGCCGTCGAACGTGTCGAGCAGCCACATCGTGCGCGGCGCCCGGGTGGGCCAGTTGGTCCATACCGCGATCGCGCCCGACAAGATGCCCGTATGCACGCCGCATTCGACGAAATCGCCCTCGGCGCACAGCGCCTGCTCGGCCGCCCACAGCGCCACCCACACGCGCCATTCGATATGCAGATCGAGCCGCCGGTCGTTGCCCACGACCATGCCGAAACCGTATGCGGCCCGGAATCTGGGATTGTCCAAAAATTCGCTGTTGTGGAACGTCACCAGGCCGTCGCCCTGGAACTGCGGACCGTTTTGCGTCGCCACGGGAACGAGCCTCTTGCTGCGGATCAGGCCGGAAGCGGCCAGGGTTTCGCTTTTTCGAACGCGCGCGCCGCGCGCATCACCAGGCGGTCGTCGCCAAGTTTGCCGACCAGCTGCAGCGCCATCGGCAAGCCGTTGCCGTGCAGGCCCAGCGGCACGCTGGCGGCGGGCTGGCGCGTCATGTTGAACGGGTACGTGAAGGGCGTCCAGTCGATCCAGTAGGATTGCTCGGGCAGCGCCACGTCCTGGCCGGCCGCAAACGCGGTGATCGGCAATTGCGGCGTCAGCAGCAGGTCGAAGCGCGAATGGAAGCGCGCCATGGTTTCGCCCGCGCGCACGCGCAGCGCGTCGGCCGCAAGATAGTCCTGCGCCGACAGCGCCATGCCCGCGCGCGTCGACGCCACGAGCCCCGGATCGCTTTCGCCCCACAGCGTTTCGGGATAGGCCAGCAGCGCGCGCGCAAGGCCCGCCGTCCACAATCTGTAGAACGCGTCGCGCAGATCGCCGAGCCCCGGCTCCGCCTCGGTCACGATCGCGCCGAGCGATTCGAACATCCTGGCGGCGTTCGCCGCCGCCGCCGCGATTTCGGGATCGACCTTGGCGCCGCCAAGCGTCGGGCTGAAGCCGATCTTGAGGCCCGCCACGCCCTTGTCGAGATCGAGCAGCCACGAGCCCGTGTCGGCGGGCAAGGCGTACACGTCGCGGCTGTCGGGCTGGGCGACGATCTCCATCATGCGCGCGGCATCTTCGACGCTGCGCGCCATCGGCCCCAGATGCGCAAGCAGGCCCGCAGGCGACGCCGGATAGGCGGCAACGCGCCCGAACGTGGGTTTCAACCCGAAGACGCCGCAGAATCCGGCCGGCATGCGGATCGAGCCGCCGCCGTCGGTGCCCAAATGCAGGCTTCCCATGCCCAAGGCCGCCGCCACGGCCGCCCCCGCCGACGATCCGCCCGCCGTTTTGGTCGGGTCCCACGGATTGCGCGTGATGCCGGTCAGCGGGCTGTCGCCGATGCCCTTCCAGCCGAATTCGGGCGTCGTCGTCTTGCCCAAAAAGACGGCGTTGGCCGCGCGCAAACGCGCCACCGCCGGCGCGTCCTCGTCCCATGCCTGGTCGCGCGCCATGCGCTTGGAGCCGCGCAACGTGGGCCAGCCCTTGGTCACGATCAGGTCTTTGATCGAGACCGGAATGCCGTCGAGCGTGCCGTGCGGGGCGCCCGCCATCCAGCGCGCTTCGCTGGCGCGCGCCTGCGCAAGCGCCGCCTCGGCATCGACCAAACAATAGGCATTGAAGACCGGATTGCGCGCCTCGATCCGGGCAAGGCACGCGCGCGCGACCTCGACCGGCGAAAACCGGCGGCGCGCATAGCCGGTCAGCAATTCGGATACCGAGAGAAACGGCAGATCGGCCATAGGCTGCTCCTTCGACTGGCGCTATGCTCGCACGGATTCGACGATGCGACAAAAAGGTTCCGCGATGCGTCTTGTTCTGGCGATGCTCAAGCACGAAACCAACACGTTTTCGCCCGTAGTCACCGACCTCGCGCGGTTCCGGCAATGGGGTCTGCACTCCGGCGACGACGCGGTCGCCAAATACGAAAACACGGCGATGCCGCTGGCGGCGTATCTGAAGCTCGCGCGCGCGGCGGGCGCCGAAATCGCCGTGCCCGTGGCGGCCGAGGCGATGCCGGGCGGGCGCGTGACGAAGGACGCCTACGAGGCGCTCGTCGCCCCCATCCTTGCGGCGATCGACGCGGGCTGCGACGGCGCGCTGCTCGATCTGCACGGCGCCATGGCGTGCGACCATACCGACGACGGCGAGGGCGAGCTGCTGGCGCGCATTCGCGCCTTGCGCCCCGGCCTGCCGATCGCGGTGACGCTGGATCTGCACGCCAACCTCTCCGAAGCGATGGTGAAAAACTGCACGGCGCTGATCGGCTACAAGACCTATCCGCATGTCGACATGTACGAGGTCGCCGAACGCGTGGGCCAAGTGGTGCTCGATGCGATGGCCGGAAAATGCCGGCCGAAAATGGCCTGGGGCCGGCTGCCGCTGCTCTCGCAGACCTTGCGCCAGGGCACGGCCGACCAGCCGATGCAGCGCCTGCAGCAAATGGCGCGCGACGCCGAAGCGAGCGTGCTGTGCGCCACCGTGTTCGGCGGCTTTCCGATGGCCGATATCGCGATCGCGGGCAATTCGGCCATCGTCGTTTCCGACGGCGACGGCGAGGCCGCGCGCCGCACGACGCAGCTTCTGCTCGATGCAAGCTGGGACGCGCGCGCCGATTTCACGCATGCGCATGCCGACATCGGCGCGACCGTGGCGCGGGCCAAAGAAGTCAATGCGGCACCCATCGTGCTGCTCGACCATGCCGACAATGTCGGCTCGGGCGGCACGTCGGACGTGATGACGGCGATCCGCGAAGTGCTGCGCCAGGGCTTGCAGGACGTGGCCGTCGCGACCGTGTTCGACCCTGCTGCCGTCGCGTCGATGGCCAAAGCGGGCATCGGTGCCACGCTTGCGCTGGATTTGGGCGGCAAAACCGACATGCCCGCGATCGGGCTTGCGGGCAAAAGCCTGCGCGTGACGGGCATCGTGCGGCATTTGGCCGACGGGCGCTGGCGCGTCGAAGGGCCGATGTATACGGGCGTCGAAGTGAATACCGGCCCTACGGCCGTGTTCGAAGTCGGATCGACCAAGATTGTCGTCGTCTCGCAGCATCACGAGCCGTGGGACACCGGAATTTTTACGGCCAACGGCATCGACCCGCACAAGCAGCGCTATTTGCTGCTCAAATCGCGCATCCATTACCGTGCGGGTTTTGCGTCGATCGCGCGCGCTACCTTTACGCTCGACGGCGAGGGTGTCACGACCTCCGACAATTCGAAACTGCGCTATGCGCAGGTGGCACGGCCGATCTATCCGCTCGATCCCGGTCCGTTCCAGCCGCCGGTCGCGCAAATCGTTTGATCCGCGACAAGTCTGTGGCATGGTTTTCGCCTAATTGCGTTTTTCCAGGAGGTCCTCCAATGCAGAAAAACATGAAAATGCTGGTCGCCGCGGCCGTGCTTGCGGTCGCATCGGCCGGTTTGGCAAACGACGCGACAGCCCAGCAGAAGGTTCTGCGCTTCATCCCGCACTCGAACCTGCCCGCGATCGACCCGGTCGCCACCACCGGCTACGTGGTGCGCAACCACGGCTACATGGTCTACGACACGCTGTTCGCGACCGACGCCAACTTCAAGATCCAGCCGCAGATGGTCGACAAATGGTCGACGAGCCCGGACGGGCTGCGCTGGGAGTTCACGCTGCGCGAGGGCATGAAGTTCCACGACGGCACGCCCGTGCGCGGCGCCGATGCCGCCGCTTCGATCCGCCGCTGGTCGGCGCGCGATTCCTTCGGCCAGACGATGGCGGCCGCGGTCGCCGGCTACGACGTCGTCAACGATCTCACCTTCGCCATTCGCCTGACCAAACCGTTCCCGCTGATGATCGACGCGCTCGGCAAATTGTCGAGCCAGGTGCCCTTCATCATGCCCGAGCGCATCGCGAACACCGACCCCGCCACGCCGATCCAGGATGCGACCGGGTCGGGGCCGTTCCGCTTCGTGCGCGACCAGTGGGTGCCCGGCCAGCGCGCGATCTACGAACGCTTCGCCGACTACAAACCGCGCAGCGAGCCGCCCTCGTGGGCCGCGGGCGGCAAGGTCGTCAAGATCGACCGCGTCGAATGGCGCATCATCCCCGACGGCGCGGTTGCCGCCGCCGCCCTGGCCCAGGGCGAGGTCGACTGGTACGAACAGCCGCTGTTCGACCTGATCCCGCAGCTTGCGCGCAACCGCGACATCCAGGTCGAGCAGATCGACCCGATGGGCTCGGTCGCCATGCTGCGCTTCAACCATCTGCAGCCGCCCTTCAACAACGTGAAGGTCCGCCAGGCCGTGCAGATGGCCGTCAACCAGAGCGACTATCTGCAGGCGATCGCGGGCGACCGGCAGTACTACAAGGAGTGCAAGTCGCACTTTACCTGCGGCACGCCGCTCTCCAGCGACGTCGGCATGGCGGCCCAGGGCGCCAATTTCGAGCGCGCCCGCGCGATGCTGCGCGAAAGCGGGTATGCGGGCGAAAAGGTCGTCATCATCTCGCCGACCGACATCCAGACCAACCATGTGCAGAGCCTCGTCACCGAGGATCTGCTGAAGCGCCTGGGCATGAACGTGGAACTGGTCGCGACCGACTGGGGTTCGGTGCTGGCGCGGCGCAACAACCGCACGCCGGTCGACCAGAACGGCTGGTCGATCTTCCACACCTGGTGGGTGGGACCCGACCTCGTCAACCCGGCGTTGCATGCGCCCCTGCGCGGGCACGGCGGCGCCGCCTGGGCGGGCTGGCCCACCAACGCGCAGGGCGAAGCCTTGCGCGACAAGTGGCTTGCCGCCGCAACGCAGCCCGAACAGATTTCGCTGGCGCGCGAAATCCAGGCGAACGCGTTCCAGGAAGTGCCCTACGTCACGGTCGGCCAGTTCCAGCAGCCGACCGCGTTCCGCCGCAACGTCTCGGGCATCATCATCTCGCCCGTGCCGTTCTTCTGGAACGTCGACAAGCGCTGAGCCTCGTGCGGACGGCATAGAAGAACGTGTTCGCCTATATCGTCCGCCGCATTCTGGCCACCATCCCCGTCATGGGGGTGGTGGCCGTTTTCGTTTTCTCGCTGCTCTATTTTTCGCCGGGCGACCCGGCCGCGATCATCGCGGGCGACATGTCGACCGCCGACGACGTGCAGCGCATCCGCGTCTCGCTCGGTCTCGACCAGCCCTACCATGTGCGGTTTTTCACCTGGGTCTGGGCGATTCTGCAGGGCGATCTGGGCAGTTCGATTTTCTCGAACCTGCCCGTCTCCACCCTGATCGGCCAGCGGCTCGAGGCGACGATTTCGCTGTCGATCGTGACGATCCTGCTGTCGGTCTCGGTCGCGATTCCGCTTGGCGTCGTGGCGGCCTGGAAAGCCGGCGGCTGGATCGACCGCCTGGTCATGCTGTTCGCCGTGCTCGGATTTTCGGTGCCGGTCTTCGTCATCGGCTACGTGCTGATTTTCGCCTTCGCGATCGAACTCGACTGGCTGCCCGTGCAGGGTTTCACCTCGATCCGCGAAGGCTTGTGGCCGTTCCTGCGGAACATGATTCTGCCGTCCGTGGCGCTGGGGACGATCTATATCGCGCTGATCGCGCGCATGACGCGCGCGGCCATGCTCGACGTGATGGCGCAGGACTATATCCGCACGGCCAACGCCAAGGGCCTGCGCACCGACCGCGTGCTGCTGGGCCATGCGCTGCGCAACGCGGCCGTGCCGATCGTGACCGTGATCGGCATCGGCGTCGCGCTGCTGATCGGCGGCGTGGTCGTCACCGAAAGCGTGTTCGCCATTCCGGGGCTCGGCCGCATGACGGTGGACGCGATCCTGCGCCGCGACTATCCGGTCATCCAGGGCGTCATTCTGATGTTCTCGTTCGTCTACGTGCTCATCAATCTGCTGGTCGATCTCAGCTACACGCTGTTCGACCCGCGCATCCGCTATTGAAGGCGGATCGGCCATGACCCTCACGCTCGCAGCCCCGCCAAGCGCGGCCCAGACCAGCGGCAAACGCCGCGCCTGGTGGCGGCGCAATCTGTCGATCGTCATCGGCGGCGGCCTGCTGTTTGCGATGGTCGCCGTCGCGATCGGCGCCCCGTGGCTCGGCACGGTCGATCCGGCGGCGCTCTCGCCGATCCGCCGCCTGCGCCCGCCCTCGGAGCAGTTCTGGTTCGGCACCGATGCGCTGGGGCGCGACGTCTATAGCCGCGTCGTCTACGGCGCGCGCGCCTCGCTGTTCGTCGGCTTTGCGGTGGCGGCGGTCGCGGTGCTGGCGGGACTGTTTTTCGGCCTTGTCGCGGGCTTCAACCGGTGGGCCGACGCGATCGTGATGCGCGTGATGGACGGGCTCATGTCGATCCCCTCGGTGCTGCTGGCGATCGCGATGATGGCGCTCACCAAAGCGAGCCTCGAAAACGTCATCGCGGCGATCGCGATCGCGGAGATACCGCGCGTCACGCGGCTCGTGCGCGGCGTGGTGCTGGGCCTGCGCGAGCAGCCGTTCGTCGAAGCCGCGATCGCCACGGGCACCTCGACCGTGCGGATTTTGTGGCGCCACATCCTGCCCAACACGATCGCGCCGCTGATCGTGCAGGCGACCTATATCGCGGCCTCGGCGATCATCACGGAGGCCATTCTGTCGTTCATCGGCGCTGGCCTGCCGCCGTCGATCCCGACCTGGGGCAACATCATCGCCGAGGCGCGCTCGATCTTCCAGGTGCGCCCGCATCTGATCCTGATCCCGGCGGGTTTTCTGTCGCTGACGGTGCTGGCGGTCAATCTTCTGGGCGACGGCCTGCGCGACGCGCTCGACCCGCGCCTCGCCCGGCAGATGTGAGCGCCATGACGCAAGGCGCGCCGCTGCTCGAAATCGAAGGCCTGAAGACGCATTTCTTCACGAGCGACGGCATCGTGCGCGCGGTCGACGGCGTTTCGTACAAAGTGTATCCGGGCGAAACGCTGGCCGTGGTGGGCGAGAGCGGCTGCGGCAAGTCGGTCACGGCCATGTCGATCCTGCGCCTGCTGCCCTCGCCGCCCGCGCGCATCGTTGCGGGCGCGATCCGCTTCGAAGGGCGCGACCTGCTCGCGGCCAGCGAAGACGAGATGCGCCGCATTCGCGGCAACGACATCTCGATGATCTTCCAGGAGCCGATGACGAGCCTCAATCCGGTGCTGAGCGTCGGCCGCCAGATCGCCGAGACGCTGGAGCTGCACCAGAGCCTGTCGCGCGAGGCGGCCGCCAAACGCGCGGTCGAGATGCTCGATCTGGTGCGCATCCCGGAGCCCGCAAGGCGCGCGCGCGAATATCCGCACCAATTGTCGGGCGGCATGCGCCAGCGCGTGATGATCGCCATGGCGCTCGCCTGCGATCCCAAATTGCTGATCGCGGACGAGCCCACCACGGCGCTCGACGTCACGATCCAGGCGCAGATTCTGGAACTGATGCTGGAACTCAAGCGCAAGATCGGCGCGGCCATCGTGCTGATCACGCACGATCTTGGCGTCGTCGCCGAAACGGCGCAGCGCGTCGTGGTGATGTATGCGGGCCGCAAGGTCGAGGAAGCGCCCGTCGACATGCTGTTCGACCGCCCGCGCCATCCCTACACGCTGGGCCTGATGGGCTCGATCCCGCATCTGGGCGAGGCTGCCGCCGATACCGGCAGCCGCAAACGGCTGGTCGAAATCCCCGGCATCGTGCCGCGCCTCACGCAAGCGATCCGGGGCTGCGCGTTCGCCGAGCGCTGCAGCTACGTGCAGGAACGCTGCCGCAGCGAGAGCCCGCCGCTCGAAGAAAAGATCCCCGGCCATTTTTCGGCGTGCTGGCAAAGCGACGCGCTGCCCGGCGGTGCCGCATGACAGCCTCGCTGCTCCAGGTCGTCGATCTGAAAAAGCACTTCCCGATCCGCAAGGGCATTCTGGGCCGCGTCTCGGCCAAAGTGTTTGCGGTCGACGGCATCACGTTCCACGTCAACGCCGGCGAGACGCTGGGCCTGGTCGGCGAAAGCGGCTGCGGCAAATCGACGGCCGGCAAGACGATCCTCAAACTGATCGAGCCGACGGCGGGCACGATCCGCCTGGAAGGCACGCGCATCGATGCGCTGACGCGCCGCGAAATGTGGACGCACCGGCGCGACTTGCAGGTCGTCTTCCAGGACCCCTATTCGTCGCTGAGCCCGCGTTTGTCGGCGGGCGCCATCGTCGCCGAACCCCTGACCAATTTCGGCATCGCGGCGGGCGCCGAAGTCGAAGAGCGCGTCGCGTGGCTGTTCGAAAAAGTGGGCCTGCGCGCCGACCAGATGAAGCGCTTCCCGCACGAATTTTCGGGCGGCCAGCGCCAGCGCCTGGGCATCGCGCGCGCCCTCGCCGTCCGTCCCAAGCTGATCGTCGCGGACGAACCGGTCTCGGCGCTCGACGTGTCGGTGCAGGCCCAGGTCGTCAACCTGCTGATGGATCTGCAGGCGGAGTTCGGCCTCTCCTACCTGTTCGTCGCGCACGATCTTGCGGTGGTCGAACATATCAGCCACCGCGTGGCGGTCATGTATCTGGGCAAAATCGTCGAGATCGCCGACCGCAAAACGATCTTCGCGGCGCCGTTGCATCCCTATACCGAGGCGCTGCTGTCGGCAGCGCCGTTGCCCAATCCGCGTCTGAAGAAGAAGCGCATCCTGCTGTCGGGCGACGTGCCCTCGCCGATCAACCCGCCGCCGGGCTGCCGGTTCCACACGCGCTGCCCGCAGGCCGTGGCGCGCTGCAAGGTCGAAGAGCCGCCGATCAAGGAAGTGGCGCCAGGCCACCAAGTTGCCTGCCATTTGCGCCAGCCGACTTGATGAATATTGCATTGCAATATCGTTTTAGTTCAATAAATTATGGAGTTTTAGAAAATTATATTGCATTGCACATAACCGTATGCGAGGGTTGCGGTCTGGGAGGCGGCGTCCAATTTCCATAGAAAGGAAGTTTGGATGACCTATCTCGACCGACCGATCGAAATTGCTGCCGACCGTCCCCCAACGCCCGAACCGCGCGGCGAATTGGCCTCGCGCACGCTGGCAATGCCCGCAGACACCAACCCGCGCGGCGACGTTTTCGGCGGCTGGATCATGTCGCTGATGGACGTGGCCGGAAAAATGAGCGCGACGCGCTACGCGCACGGCCGGGTTGCAACCGTCGCCGTGTCGAACATCGTCTTCCACCGCCCCGTCAATGTCGGCGACACGGTGTGCTGCTACACGGACCTCAAAAAACTCGGCCGCACGTCGATTTCCTTCGATGTCGAAGTGTGGGTGCTGCGCCAGGGCCACGGCGAGCGCGTGCGGGTCACCGACGCGAATTTCACCTATGTCGCCCTCGACGCGCAGGGAAATCCGCAGCCGCTCTCGACGATGCCGCCCGCCAGCGCCTAGCGCTGCAGCAGCCGCTCGAACCACGCGGCGTGGCCGATCAGTTCGCCGTCTTCGTTGTGCGGGCCGATGAGTTGGATCGCGAGCGGCAAGCCGTCCGCCGATTTGCCTGCGGGCAGCGCGATGCACGGATTGCCGAGCAGCGTCCACATCCGGTTGAAAACCGGATCGCCCGTGGCTTCGATGCCGCGCGGCGCCGGCCCCGGCGCTGCGGGCGCCACGATCACGTCGACGTCGCGCCAGACCTGCGCCAGACGGTGGCGGCATTTGGTCGCCAGCGCCTTGGCGGCCGTTTCCTCGCGGATGCCGACGCGGTCGCCCTCTTCCAGCATCTGGCGCAAGCGCTCCGACAGATCGCCGTTGTGCTCGGCGCGTTCGCGCGCCAGCGCCTTGGTCGCCTCGCGCGTCATGATCGACAATTGCGCGTCGTTGAGCCCGGCCCAATGTTCGTCGCCCTCGAACTCGCCGACCTCGACATCGGCGGCTTCGAGCCTGGCGACGAGCTTGGCGAACAATTCGCGTGTCGCCGGGTCGGCCGCCGACCAGTAGGGCGTGGTGCAGATCGCGACGCGCGGCGGCGGCCGCTCGGCATCGCCCAGCCCCGCGATCGGGCGGGCCGCGACCAGCGCGCGGCGCGCAAGGTCGAGATCGGCGACCGACCGGCAGAACACGCCGAGCGTGTCGAGCGAAGGCGACAGCGGCTTGATGCCGGCCATGTCGATCCAACCGTAGGTTCCTTTGTAGCCGACGACGCCGCAATAGGCGGCGGGGCGGATCACCGAGCCTGCGGTCTGGGTGCCGAACGCCATCGGCACGTGGAAATCCGCGACCGACGCGGCCGAGCCCGAGGACGAGCCGCCGGGCGTATGGCCGTGGCGCAGCGGATTGTGCGTGGGCCCCGGCGTGAAATAGGCGAACTCGGTCGTCACGGTCTTGCCGAGCGGAATGGCGCCCGCCGCCACCAGCCGGCGTACGACCAGCGCGTCGTTTTTCGGCTGGTGGTTGCGGTAGATCGGCGAGCCGTAGCATGTGGGCATCGACTGGGTGTCGATCAGGTCCTTGAGGCCGACGGGAATGCCGTGCAGCGGCTGGGTGCGCGCGACGCGGTCGAGCGCGTTGGCCCGGCCGCGCGCGTCGCGCTTTTCCAGATGCTTCCAGGCGCGCACTTCGGGCTCGCGCGCGGCGATGCGCGCCAGGCACGCATCGACGACGGTCGCGGCATCGAGTTTTCCGGAATCGCACGCATTTCGCATCCCGCTCGCGTCGAGCTGCTCGGGACGCTTCGTCAGATGGGGCTTTGTCATTCGATTCGGATCATAGCAAGAAGGTTTGCATGCGTTCCAGTTCCGCTTTCAGTTCGCGCTGGAAGCCGCGCGCCCCCGGCATCGTTGCCGCATCGCCGAATTTTCGCCTGGATGCGGGCGTGTCGGCTTCGAACCGATAGGGCCAGCCGCACGCGGCCGTCGATCTTTGCCGAGGCCGGACGCCGCTTCGCGCGCGCATGCGCGGCGCCAATCTCGGAAACTCATTGCGGCACCGCCAGTCCCAGGCGCCTGGCGAGATCGCCAAGCGCGGCGGCAGGCAACGGCGCAGATTGCCAAGACCGATATCGGACGCCATGGCGATGGGGGCCTGTTTCTCTACTTGGCCTGCGTCTGCGCGCTGTGTTTGGCGATGGCCTCGACCGCCCATTTGGGTTTGGGGTAGTCGCGCCACACATGCTCGGGCACGTCTTCGGGCGGGAAAAATGCGCGCCCGTTCTGGGCAAAATTGATGCTCATGCCGAGGCGGCGGCCGGGTTCGGCCCGCATCCATTCGATGGCCGATGGCGTTGCAATCGGCAGATTGCATCGCATCCACGACTTCGTCACAAAGCCGCGCCCCGATCGGAATTCGTCGCAAGTATCCCACCACACGCCTACCACATTGCGTCCAAGCTTGCGCGCCAGCCGCAGCACGCGCGCCTGGATAAGCCGTTCGCGTTCGTAAATCCGCCGGTACGAAGTCTGAATCTCGCCGATTGCCCAACTTTCGACCTTCGGGGCCGTCGGTTGGTCGCGCCAAACGCTAAATTCTTCATAGCGACGCCGCGTCGAGATCGTGATGATCGGCGACCAATACCGGTCAAAATCCCACCGCAGCAGATCGGGGACGCCTTTCGAGCCGCGAAAAACCAATTCCGGTTTCCACGCGGGATCGGGAAAGATCGCGACGAGACTTCGACCAAGCCGAGTTTCGTCGAGACGCTCGACGATCCGCAGCTCCGGCTTCTCCGCCGCGTGCGATTCGCTGTTCAGCAGTCGCTCGTAGATCAGAATGTTGGGGAACTCGGCACGCAGCATCCGGTCGAACCGATAGCGATCTTCGTCGGTCCAAAACAAATATTGATTGTGGCCCAGATCTGGCGAGCGCGGCGGGATCGGTCCTTCCCAGGGTTGCAGCGGATATTTCATTGTCCGGTCTCCGTCGGATCGCTTTCGGCAGGCCCCAGCAAACGGTCTTCCTGCGCCCGGACCAGTTCGTCGCAGACGGCGCGAACCTGCTTGGCGTAGGCTTCGGGATCGTCGCCCGCTTTGAACTTCGGTACCGTCTTTACGAAGTCTTCGCCAAGCTTTTTTGCGATGTCGTCGTAGGCCCGCTGCTCGCGTCCGGTCAGGCTGCCATCGGCATGCTGGGATGCCGTATTGATATGGCTGTATTTGTCCGGATCGCGCGAATTTTCTGGTCCCATCGCATAGTCGGATCGACGGCGGCGGCCATCGCCGACATCGATTTCTGTTTCCGCCCTGTAGTCGATCTTTTCGCCGTCGAGCGACGCGCCGCCTTTGTGCTCCAGGATATCCGCCAGACGCGACGCGCCGATCGACGCTTTGCACTCGCGGGCAACAATATTATTGCCCTCCAAGGTTGCTCCGGTGCCGCGATTGTCCGGGCGGTCGCCGTATTGCATTTCGACGATGGTGGCGCCGAGTTTTTCGGCCACCGCGTCGCGCTGTTCTTGCGGCAGTACCGGGATATGTTCGAGCTTGGTCGCGCGTTCCTGGTCGGTGAGACGCGGTCCCGGAAACGCGGTCGGGCCCGGCTCGGCAGGCTGCCTGCCGGACAAGGGCGGGATCGGATCTTGCGGCATGAGTGGCGGCGGGCTTGCCGGGGCGGGCGCCGGTGCGGGTGTCGGCGGGACCGGCTTTGCAATCTCGTCCGTCGCTTGTTTGGCGATCGCGCCGCCGAGCATCGAACCCAAAGTAGCCGCGCCGCGCTGAAGCAGAAGAGGAATCGCCTGTGCCTGAGCTACCTGCACCGATCCCACGGGCTGCGGCTCGGGCGCGTCGGTACCGAGCAACGCCCGGCGCGTCGCGGCGTCGGGCAAGGCCGCGACGATTTCGCCCGTCAGTTTGGCGCCGTCGCCGGGATGCAGCGCGTCGTACTGGCCGATCAGATCGCGGACCTCGGCGACCGCGCTGTCGCCGTGCTCGGCGATCGAGCGCGCAAACAGGTCGGGGTAGGTCGAAAAATCTTTGCTGCGATCCATCGCGGCGATCCATCGCGCGTTCGACGAATGGACATCGCCGCCAATCTCGGGCAGGTCGTCGCGCGGGGCGAGCGACATCGGCGGCGGCCCCCAGGCGACCAAGCCCGCATCGCCTGCCGACAGGCGTTTATGGTGCGTGTCGATCTCGACGGCCGTCGGCGCGCGGAAGCCCGCCATCGTGCCCGCGAGCTGGGAGCGCAGTTTTTCGATGGTGGGGCCGCCCGGGCGAAGGCGCCCATCGACCGCCAGATTGTTGCGCGCCTGGTAGCTGCGCAAAGCCGCGTCCTGCGGCGGGCCCCAATAGCCGGTCTGGCCTTGGTTGCGTTTGAGCGAATAGTCGCCCGCATTGGCCAGCAGCGCTTCGACCTTGACCACGTCGTCGCGCTGGCTCGGCCGGTCCAGGCCGATCCAATCGTTGAGCGCAAACCAATCGTCCGGGTTGCCCCCGGTGTCGGGTGCAGACGGGCGACGCGTCGAGTTGTGCGGTTGCAGCAGGTTCATGACTCTGCTCCTTTCTTGCATACATATAGCGAACATCGTGCAAAAGTTCAAGAAAAATCGTGATACAGAGTTTTTGTTTGTTTAGGAATTTATAAATTATTTTAGATCAATAATCAGCTTATTTGACTATTTTTTGATCAAAAATGTCAAAAACAAGCGAGGCTCGCGTTATTCCGTCTCGCCATCGGAGCCAAATTATGCTCTAATGTTCTATCGTCTTTTGGGCGTGCGCTGTTTGACAAGTGAAAACAAAAAAACTGCCGGAGCGACGGAACGTTCCGTCGTCGGCGAGGCGACATCGTCGCGAAATCAACGGGATAAATAGGCGACGGTCGCCCTTCGTAAACTATTCCGTCGCCGATTACGCGTCGGCGGTTTCGTCGAGCGCGTAGCCGGCCGAGCGCACGGTGCGGATCAGATCGAGCTCGCCCTCGCCGTTGATCGCCTTGCGCAGACGGCGGATATGGACGTCCACCGTGCGCGGCTCGACATAGATGTCGCGGCCCCATACGGCATCGAGCAGCTGCTCGCGGCTATAGACCCGGCCCGGCCGCTCCAGCAGGAAGCGCAGCAGGCGGAATTCCGTCGGCCCCAAATGGACCGAGCGCGCGCCGCGCGTCACGCGGTGCGAGGCAAGATCCATCGCCAGGTCGCCGTAGGTCAGCATGTCGTGCGCCGACGAAGGTTTGGCGCGGCGCAGCACGGCGCGCACGCGCGCGATCAGCTCCGACGGGCTGAACGGCTTGGCGACATAGTCGTCGGCGCCCACTTCCAGGCCGCGCACCCGGTCGCTTTCTTCGCCGCGCGCGGTCAGCATGATGATCGGCAGATCGCGCGTGTCGGCCTTGCGGCGCAGCTGGCGGCACACTTCCAGGCCCGAGATATGGGGCAGCATCCAGTCGAGCACCATCAGGTCCGGGCGGGCTTCGGCGACCGCCACCAGCGCGGCCTCGCCGTCGCCCGCCGTCGTGACGCGGAAACCTTCCTTGTCGAAATTGTAGCGCAGCAATTCGACCAGCGCCGGCTCGTCCTCGACGATCAACAGATGCGGTTTCACTTGGTTGCGTGCTCCTTCAAGCCGACGAGCCGGGCGCCACAACGGCAAAATTGCCGCTGTCGCCCTTGGGACGCTCGGCGCGCAGCGGCACGCCGGTGACCAGGAAATGGATCGTTTCGGCGATGTTCGTCGTGTGGTCGCCGACTCGCTCGATGTTTTTGGCGATGAACAGCAGATGCGTCGAGCCCGTGATGTTGCGCGGGTCTTCCATCATGTAGGTCAGCAATTCGCGGAACAGCGAGGCGTACATTTCGTCGAGCTCCTCGTCGCGGTTCCACACCGCCACCGCCTTGGCGACGTCCTTGGCGGCGAAGGCGTCGAGCACGTCCTTCAGCATTTCGCGCACCATCGCGCCCATGCGCGGGATCGCGTGCGCGGGGCGCAAGGGCGCCAGCTGGTTGAGCGCGATCGCCCGCTTGGCGACGTTCTTGGCGTAGTCGGCCGAGCGTTCGAGGTCGGCCGCGATGCGCAGCGCGCCGAGCGCCAGACGCAGATCGCTCGCCACCGGCTGGCGCAGCGCCATCACGCGCAGCACCTGGTCGTCGATTTCGCGCTCGAGCTCGTCGACGCGCATGTCGGCCGTGATCACGCCCGCCGCCATGTCGCCGTCGCGCTGGGCAACGGACTGGATCGCTGTCGCGATCTGGGATTCCACCAGTCCGCCCATGCGGGCAAGCAGATTCGTCAGCCGCTTCAGTTCGTCGTCGAAGGACTTGACGATATGGTCGTTTGCCATTGTGCGCTCCTCAGCCGTACCGGCCGGTAATGTAGCCCTGGGTGCGCTCGTCGCGCGGATTGGTGAAGATGTTGGCGGTGTCGTCTTCCTCGACGAGCGTGCCGAGATGGAAGAACGCCGTGCGCTGGGACACGCGGGCCGCCTGCTGCATGTTGTGGGTCACGATCACGATCGTGTACTGCGTTTTCAGCTCGTCGATCAGTTCCTCGACATGCGCGGTCGCGATCGGATCGAGGGCCGAGCACGGCTCGTCCATCAAGATCACTTCCGGCGAAACCGCGATCGCGCGCGCGATGCACAGGCGCTGCTGCTGGCCGCCCGACAGGCCCGTGCCCGAATCCTGCAGCCGGTCCTTGACCTCGGTCCACAGGCCGGCACCGCGCAGCGATTTTTCGACGATCTCGTCGAACTCGCTCTTGGTCGTCGCGAGCCCGTGGATCTTCGGACCGTAGACGATGTTCTCGTAGATCGATTTGGGAAACGGATTGGCCTTCTGGAAGACCATGCCGACGCGCGCGCGCAGCTGCACCACGTCGATCGACCGGTCGTAGATGTCGAGACCGTCGAGCTTGATCTCGCCCGCGACCCGGCACGACTCGATCGTGTCGTTCATGCGGTTGAGGCAGCGCAGAAAGGTCGATTTTCCGCAGCCCGACGGGCCGATGAACGCCGTGACCTGGTGTTCGCGGATGTCGATATCGACCTTTTTCAGCGCGTGCTTTTCGCCGTAGAACACGTCCACGCCGCGCGACACGACCTTGGCCGCATGGCCGCCGGGCGCGGCCGTCGCGGGCTTCTGTTTGGTCTCGACAGTCTGGGTGTCGGTCATTTTCTACCACCGCCGTTCGAATTTTTTGCGCAGCCAAATGGCGAACGCATTCATGCACAGAAGGAAGACCAGAAGCGTCATGATCGCCGCCGACGTTTTCTCGACGAATCCGCGCTCGGGATTGTCCGCCCACATGAAGATCTGGACCGGCAGCACGGTCGAAGGCGAAAGCGGCCCGCCCGGAATGTCGACGACGAAAGCGACCATGCCGATCATCAGAAGCGGCGCAGTTTCGCCCAACGCATGCGCCATCGCAAGAATGGTTCCCGTCATGATCCCGGGCATCGCGAGCGGCAGGATATGGTGGAAGATCGCCTGCATTTTCGAAGCGCCGAGCCCGAGCGCCGCCTCGCGGATCGACGGCGGCACCGAGCGCAGCGAGGCGCGGGCCGAGATGATGATGATCGGCAGGCTCATCAGCGCAAGCACGACGCCGCCGACGACGGGGGCCGATCGCGGCATGCCGAAAAACTGGAGAAAGACCGCCAGCCCCAGCAGGCCGAAAACGATCGAGGGAACGGCCGCCAGATTGTTGATGTTCACCTCGATAAGATCGGTGAATTTGTTTTTGGGGGCGTATTCTTCGAGATAGATCGCAGCGCCCACTCCGATGGGAAACGCCAGAAGCAGCGCGATCACCAAGGTCATCGCCGATCCCACGACCCCGCCCCAAATCCCGACAAGTTCGGGCTGCCGACTGTCGGCGGCGGTAAACAGGCGGTCGTTGAACTTGAGGGCCACGCGCCCCTCGGCAGCAAGCGAGTCGAGCCAGCCAAGCTGCAGGTCGTTGACGCGGCGCGACGATTCCGGGACGTTTCGCGCCGAATGGCCCTTCCAGATCATATCGACATCGGACGCCGCCAGCAGCCAGACATCGCGCTTTTGCCCGAGCAGGCTCGGGTCGGCCGTAATCATTTGCGTGAGCGTGATCTGGGCCCCGTCGGACATCAGGCCTTCGAGCTGGCGCAGCGGCACGCGCCCGCGCACCTCCGGGAACTTGGCCTGCAGCGCCGCGCGAAGCACGGCCTGCCAGTTCCCCAAGCGATAGGCCGCCACATCCCCTTTGCCGTCCGGGTCGATATGCTGTTTGGAGAATTCGACCTCGAGGCGAATATTGGTCTGGACCACCGCCGTCGCGCCGTTCGACAGAATCGTCCACAGCAGAAGGGCCAGCGACGCGACGGCGAATGTCAGCGCCGCGATGCCGTACATCTTGAACCGCCGCTCGGCCGCGTAGCGCTTTTTGAGACGGGCCGTCGCGTCGGCGCTGGTATGGAAAGACGTCATTCGTACTGCTCCCGATATTTGCGCACGATACGCATCGCGACGATGTTGAGGCTCAGCGTGACGCAAAACAGCACGAGCCCGAGCGCGAAGGCGGAGAGGGTTTTGGGACTGTCGAATTCCTGGTCGCCGACGAGCAGCGCGGCGATATGGACGGTTACGGTCGTCACCGCGTTCAGCGGATTGGCCGTGAGGTTCGCCGCAAGACCGGCCGCCATCACGACGATCATGGTTTCGCCCAGCGCCCGGCTGAAAGCGAGGATCACGGACGCGGCGATCCCGGGAAGGGCCGCGGGCAACACCACGCGCCGGATCGTCTCGGATTTCGTCGCGCCGAGCCCGAGCGACGCGTCGCGCAAGGCCTGCGGAACCGCATTGATAACGTCGTCCGACAGCGACGAGACGAACGGCACGATCATGATTCCCATGACCAGTCCCGCTGCCAACCCGGACGTCGAGGCGACATCCAATCCGAACGCCGCGCCGGCCTCGCGCACGAACGGCGCGACCGTCAGCGCCGCGAAAAACCCGTACACGACCGTCGGAATGCCGGCCAGAACTTCGAGGGTCGGTTTCATCACCGCACGCACGTTGCGCGGGGCGTAATCGGCCATGTAAATGGCGGACAGCAGCCCGATCGGCACGGCAACAAACATCGAGATCGTCGCGATCAGCAGCGTCCCGGTGAAGAGCGGCACGGCACCGAAGGCGCCCGAGGATCCGACCTGATCGGCCCGGATCGCCGTCTGCGGGCTCCATGTCAGGCCGAACAGGAAATCGGTCGGCGGGACCGCGGCGAAGAACCGCGCCGCTTCGAACACCAGGGACAGGACGATGCCGACTGTCGTGACGACGGCAATGATCGAACTGACGATCAGAATGACGCGGATGATTTGCTCGACCTGGTTGCGCGCGCGCATCGTCGCCGTGATTTTGCTGCGCGCAAGCGCGAGGCCGCCGATCCCGGCCGCCAGCACCGCAAGCCACATGGCCGTCTGCGCGATCCCGCGAAGGCCGATATAGTGCGCAACCGCCGCCGACATGGCCGGCGTCGCGTTCGTGGCCGCGACATTTCCGTAGGCCATATTGCGGATGTCGGTGATCGCGAGGTTCAACTGGTCTGCGGGCAGATTGCGAAGTTCGGCCGGCAGGCCCGCGGTAACGAGCGTGCGGATCAAGAAATCCTGCGACGACACCCAAACCGCAAAAATCACCAGTGCGGGAAGCCCGCACCAGAGTGCGACATAGTAGCCGTAAAACGAGACGAGCGAGTGCAGACGCACGGTGCCCGTCGCTTGCTGCCTGATCGCGGCCATGGTGCCGAAGCGATATGCGGCGTAACTGAGCGCAAGCACCGCAACAAAGAGAACCAGGGTGTTCATTGCTTTTCGACCGCGCAGGCAGGAGGAAAGCGGCCGGACGGATCGATCGGACCCGTCCGGCCGCCGGAGACTACATCGACAGCGAGGTCAGAGCCGCCGTCGCCGCGCGGATCCTGGCTTGCTCGGCAGCGGGGAGAACGATCAGCCCCTTCTTTTCGAGATAGCCGCCGTCGCCCATCGCGCGCGCGCTCGAGTATTCGGCGAGGAACTCGCGAATACCGGGCACGACGCCGATATGGGCGCGTTTGGCGTAGATGAACATGTCGCGGGCGACCGGATACTTGCCTTCCGCGATGTTTTCCGGCGTCGGCGCAACGCCGCCGATCGTCTTGCCTTCGATCTTGTCGGGGTTTTCTTCGAGGAAGGAGTAGCCGAACACGCCGATGGCGCCCACGCGTCCGGTCGCAAGACGCTGCACGATCAGATTGTCGTTTTCGCCGCCTTCGATGTACTTGCCGTCTTCGCGAATCTGCTGGCAAGCGCGCCCGCGGGCGGCGCTGTCCGTGATCAGCGTCGCGATTTCGGGGATCTGCGCGCAGCCGCCGGCCAACGCGAGTTCGTTGAACGAGTCGCGCGTGCCCGAGGTCGGCGGCGGCCCGATCACTTCGATGTCCCACGCCGGCAAGGCCGCGTCGATCTGGTTCCAACGCTGGTAGGGATTGTTGACCATCTGGCCGTTCACCGGCACCTGGCGCGCGAGCGCAAGGAAGACATGGCGCAGCGTAAGGTCCATCTTTTGCGAGCCCTTTTTGGCCGCCAAAACGATGCCGTCATAGCCGATCTTGACTTCGACGATGTCGGTCACGCCGTTGGTCTTGCAGCTTTCGAATTCGCCCTTGGTCATGCGGCGCGAAGCGTTGGTAACGTCGGGATGCTGCACGCCGACGCCCGCACAGAACAGGCGCATGCCGCCGCCCGTACCCGTCGATTCGACGATCGGCGCCTTGAAGCTGCTCGTGCGCTGGAACTGTTCGGCGACCGCCGTCGTGAACGGGAACACCGTCGACGAACCGACGATGCGGATCTGATCGCGTGCCTGCTGGGCCTGCGCCGAAGGAATGCCGGCGGCAACGACGATCGCTGCCAGTGCCAGGCCGGCTAGAAGGGTGGTTTTGCGGTTCAAGCGAACCTCCTCAAATTGGGTTGTCGGGACGTCTTCCCGAGCGGCACCCTAAGCGCCAATCCCGACTAAAATATTGAGGTTTTGTTGCGGTTTTATGACGGGGCGTGAAATTCCATAACCAATTGACAATCAAACAAAAAAAAGCAGGGTCGGCGAACCGACCCTGCTCGTTAAGCCATTCGATCCGAGTCTTGGACCGATTCGGAACGAATTTACATCTCGGCGTACTTGCCGCCCTTCCAGATGTAGAAAACGTAGTTCGGCTTGGTGAGGTCGCCCTTGTTGTCGTAGGCGAGATTGCCGATCACGGTCTGGAACGATTTGCCGTGCATCTGGGCGACCAGCGCATCGACGCCAAGGCCGTTGGCGCGCTTGGCGGCTTCGGCAAAGACCTGGACGGCAGCGTAGGAGAGCAGCGTGTAGCCTTCGGGATCGTAGCCCTGGGCCACGAATTTCTGCACGACTTGGGCAGCGCCCGGCGATTTGCGCGGATCGCTGTCGAAGGTCATGATCACGCCTTCGGACGCCGGCCCCGCGATCGACGCGAATTCCGCCGAAACGATGCCGTCGCCCGACACCATCTGCGCGCCCAAGCCCTGTTCGCGCGCCTGGCGAACCAGCAGGGCCGCTTCGGTGTGCAAGCCGCCGAAATAGATCGCTTCGACCGACTGGCTCTTCATGCGCGTGATCAGCGCGGTGAAGTCCTTGTCGCCCGTGGCGATGCCGTCATAGATGCGCTCGTTGAGGCCGGCCGCGTTCATCGCCTTTTTGGTTTCGTCCGCCAGACCCTGGCCGTAGGTGGTCTTGTCGTGGATCACGGCGACCGACTTGCCCTTGAACTTGTCGGCGAGCCACGCGCCGGCAATGGCGCCCTGCTGGTCGTCGCGACCGCAGGTGCGGAACACGTTCTTGAAGCGCGGCCCGCGATCGGTGAGGCGCGGATTGGTCGAGGCCGGCGTGATCTGCAGAATGCCTTCTTCGGCGTAGACTTCCGAGGCCGGGATCGAGCAGGACGAGTTGAAATGGCCGAGCACGAAGGGCACTTTGCGGCCCGCCAGGCGGTTGGCAGCAGCGCGCGCCTGGTTCGGGTCCGAGGCATCGTCTTCGATCGACAGCGTCAGCGGACGGCCGAGCACGCCGCCGGCGGCCGAAATGTCGGCGGCCGCCATCACGGCGCCGCGGCGCAGCTGTTCGCCGAACGCGGCATTGGGTCCCGTGATCGGACCGGCAACGCCGATCGCGAGCGCGTTGGCCTGGGCGCGCAGGATGCCCGGCGCCGCCATCGTCAGCATCGCGGCGCCCGCACCCGTCTTCAGAAGGTCTCTACGTTTGATTGTCATGGTTTTCTCCCCACGCGTTGAAAAAAAGTCCCCTCGATCGCTTTCAGTGCCCGTGCCGGTTCGGGGATCCGGCCTCGGGAATGCCTGCCGCCTGCGGGCGGTCGCGCCACCCGAACAGGCCGTCCGCTTCGTAGAGCCAAGGATACTGGCGCGTCATCGCGCGCGCGCGCGTGAGGCCGTATGCAAGCACAGCGAGCGCGCCTATGATTGCCACACCGACGAGGTAGGGCGCAACCGCGAAAAGCGTCCCCTCGAACAGCGCGTAGGCCAAAAACCGGTCGCCCGCAGCCATCAAAACCGCGTAGGGCGCCGCGTGCCACATCGGCCGCCAGGTCTGCGCCAAAGCCTGCCCCATCAAGAAACCGGCGCCGCCGAACAGCACGACCGTCACGCCCAAAAACGCGCCAAGGCCGGTGCCCGCAAGCCACTCCATGGCCGCCTCCCCTTACCCGTGTCCGCCGGCCAGATAGGCATGCTGGATATCGCTGTTGGCCAGCAATTCGGCGCCCGTCCCGCTCATGCGGATCGCGCCGTTGACCAGCACGTAGCCGCGATGGGCCAAGCGCAGCGCGTGGTAGGCGTTCTGCTCGACCAGCAGGACGGTGACGCCTTCCGCGCGGTTGATTTCCTTGATCGTCGCGAATATCTGCGCGACCAGCAGCGGCGCCAGGCCCAGCGAGGGTTCGTCGAGCAGCAGCAGCCGCGGCCGGCTCATCAAAGCCCGGCCGATCGCCAGCATTTGCTGCTCGCCCCCCGACATGGTGCCCGCACGCTGGTCGCGGCGTTCCGCCAGGCGCGGAAACAGGCGCATGACGCGCGCCAGATCGGCTTCGAAATTCGCGGGATCGCCCGCAAAGGCGCCCATCTGCAGATTTTCGACCACGGTCATGCGCGGGAAAATGCGCCGCCCCTCGGGCGATTGCGCGATGCCCAGGCGCACCATTTCGTGCAGCGGAGTCCGGGAAATGTCGGCGCCGTCATAGAGGATGCGCCCCGCGCTGGCGCGCGGATCGCCGCAGATGGTCATCAGCAACGTGGATTTTCCGGCACCGTTGGCCCCGATCAGCGCGACGATTTCGCCCGCCTGCACGTCGAGCGACACGCCGCGCAGCGCTTCGACCGGCCCGTAATTCGTGCGGACATTCTGGACCGACAGCAGCGGGGCCGCGCTCATGGCGCCACCGCTTCGTCTTCGTCGGCGCCAAGATAGGCGCGGATCACGTCCGGATTGGACCGGATTTCGGCCGGCGCGCCCTCGGCGATTTTTTTGCCGTGGTCGAGCACGACGATATGGTCCGAAATCTCCATGACCACGCTCATGTCGTGTTCGATCAGCAGCACGGCGATTTTTTCTTCGTCGCGAATGCCGCGCACCAAGGCCGCCAGTTCGGCGGACTCCGCAGGGTTGAGGCCCGCCGCCGGCTCGTCGAGGCACAAAATGCGCGGCCCTGTGCACATGGCGCGCGCGATTTCCAGCCGTCGCTGGGCGCCGTAGGGCAGGCTGCCCGCCTCGTCGTTCGCAAGATGAACGAGGCCGCAGCGCTCGAGCCAGGCGCGCGCTTTGCCGATCGCCGCACGCTCGGCCGAACGGTAGGCGCCAAGCCCGAGCAGCCCCGCCAGCGAAAAGACCGAGGCGCGCTGCAGCGCGTTGTGCTGGGCCACCAGCAGATTTTCGAGCACCGACATTTTGGGAAACAGCCGGATATTCTGGAAGGTGCGCGCGATGCCTGCGTCCCGGGCGATGCGGAACCCTTCCATGCGCTCGAGCAGCCAGTGCTGCCCGTCGGCGGCCACGCGCATGCGGCCGACATCGGGTTTGTAAAATCCCGTCAGGCAGTTGAAGACCGTGGTTTTGCCAGCCCCGTTGGGTCCGATGATCGCCGTGATGCGGCGGTTTTCGGCGGCAAAGCTCACGTCGTCGACCGCGACCAGGCCGCCGAAGCGGATCGTCAGATGCTCGACCGACAAGAGGCTCATGCCCCGGCCTCCAGGCGCGCGGTGGGCGCCCGGTGCGCGATCAGCCCTTGCGGGCGCCACAGCATGATCAGCACCATCGCCATGCCGAACAGCACCATGCGGTACTGCGCGAAATCGCGCAGAATTTCGGGCACGAGAATGAGGAACGCCGCCGCGATCACCACGCCGATCTGGCTGCCCATGCCGCCCAGCACGACGATCGCGAGGATGACGGCGCTTTCGATGAAGGAGAAACTCTCCGGGCTGATGAAACCTTGGCGCGTGGCAAAAAAGGCGCCCGCAAATCCGCCGAACATGGCGCCCAGCGCGAAGGCCGACAGCTTGATGTTGGTCGGATTGATGCCGAGCGCCCGGCACGCGATTTCGTCCTCGCGCAGCGCTTCCCACGCGCGCCCGACCGGCAGACGGCGCATGCGCAGCGTGAACAGGTTGGTCGCCATCGCCAGAAAGAAAATCAGGTAGTAGAGAAAAACGATGCGGTGCAGCGGGCTGAATTCGAGCCCGAAAAGCTGGTGGAACGTGGTCTCGCCCGCTTCGGCAGTGCGCGCGAACGGATAGCCGAAAAAATCGGGCCGCGGGATCGAGGAAATGCCGTTGGGGCCGCCCGAAAAATCCTTCCAATTGAGCAGAATGATGCGGATCATTTCGCCGAAGCCGAGCGTGACGATCGCCAGATAGTCGCCGCGCAGGCGCAGCACCGGGAAACCGAGCATCACCCCGAACAGCGCCGCCAGCAGCCCCGCGATCGGCAAGCATACCCAGAACGACAGGCCGAAATTGATCGACAGCAGCGCGTACGAATAGGCGCCCACCGCATAGAACGCGACGTAGCCAAGATCGAGCAAACCCGCCAGCCCCACGACGATATTGAGGCCCCAGCCGAGCATCACGTAGATCAGCACGGTGATGGCGATTTCCACCACATAGCGGTCGGCGAAGGGAAGAAACGGCAGCAACGCGGCGCCCGCCAGCATGGCACCGCCCGCAAATTTCGTGGCGCCGCCCGGCAAGGCCGGCATCGCGGGCAAAAGCGTGCCCAGCGCCGCCATGCCGCCCGTCCCCCTGGCCAACGCCAGAACCATGCGCCCGACAAACACGCCCGCAACGCCCCACGCGACCCAATCGAAGCGCGTATCGATCGACAGGCCGCGAATGCCGTCGACCAGCCGGAACCCGACCAGCGGCACGGCCAGCAGCAGGGCCACAAGGGCGGCCAACGCGGATTCGCGCAACGCGCCGGCCATTTTGGCGCTCGCCATCGCCTAGACTTTCTCGATGTCGGGGCGTCCGAGCAATCCGGTCGGGCGGAAGATCAGCACCACGACCAGAATCCCGAACACGGCCACGTCTTTGTAGGCGATCGGAAAATGCGCAGACCAGAACGCTTCGATCAGGCCGATCAGAACGCCGCCCAGCATGGCGCCCGGCAGCGACCCGATCCCGCCCAAAACCGCCGCCGTAAAGGCCTTCAGCCCCGCCAAAAACCCGATGAAAAAATCGACCGCGCCGTAATAGAGCGTGAAGATCAGACCCGCCACGGCCGCCAGGGCCGCCCCCATGACGAAGGTCAGCGAGATCGTGCGGTCGACATTGACGCCGAGCAGGGCCGCCATCTTGCGGTCCTGCTCGCAGGCGCGCTGCGCGCGCCCCAGCGCCGTGCGCTGGATAAGCAGCGTGAAAGCCGCCATCAGCGCCACGGTCGCCGCGATGATCCCGATCTGCAGATAGGTGATCTGCACGACGAACCCGTTGTCTTCCGCCAGCACGAAACCGCCGCGCACCACGGGCTGGATCGGCTTCATTTTGGCGCCCTGCAGCATATGCACGTAGTTCTGCAGGAAGATCGACACGCCGATCGCCGAGATCAGCGGCGCCAGCCGAAACGACCCGCGCAGCGGCCGGTAGGCGATCCGCTCGACCGCCCAACCATAGACGGCCGTAAAAATCAGCGATACGACCAGAACGATCGCGATGCCGAGGACCGGGCTGTCGAACCCGAACGGTCCCAGAATAGTGAAGGCGATGATCGAGATGAAGGCGCCGATCATGTAGACCTCGCCATGGGCGAAGTTGATCATGCCGATAATGCCGTAGACCATCGTGTAGCCGATGGCGATGAGCCCGTAGACGGCGCCGAGCGTCAGGCCGTTGATCAGCTGCTGCAGAAAGTATTCCAAATCGCGAACCCTGTTTGCGTCTTTTTTTGGCGTCGCCGTCGGGTTTGCGGCCCGCAGCATTAGCAGCGAACATAGTCGTTGCGGATTGCAAAAGAAAGAGGTTTGAAATTTCGCCCTGGAGGTTGGAATCGCTTGCGTTCGTCGGCGCGCGCCAACAATACTTGCGCCATGATCGAACCGAACGCCTCGCCTTTTGCGGATGCGCCCGTCGTCCATCCGTCGCCGGCAATTCTGGTGGTCGAAGATTCGGAAACGACGGCGGCGCTCTATCTCGAATATCTGCGCTCGGCCAACTATCGCGCCGAGACGGCGGGAACCGTGGCCGCAGCGCTCGACCGGCTTTCCGGCGCGTCGTTCGACGCGGTCGTGCTCGACCTCAACTTGCCCGACGGCAACGGCCTGCAGGTGCTCAAGGAAATCAGCCGCCGCGCCTTGCCCGTCGAAACGCTGGTCGTCACCGCCACCGGCACGCTCGCGGTCGCGGTCGAGGCGATGCGCGAAGGCGCGTTCGATTTCATCGTCAAGCCGTTTGCGCGCGACCGGCTGCTCGTCACGGTGCGCAACGCGCTCGAACGGCTGCGCCTGCGCGCGGTCGTCGACACCTACGAATCCGATTTCGCGCGCAACCGCTATTTCGGGCTGGTCGGCGCGTCGCTCGCCATGCAGCGCGTCTATCGCATCGTCGACAGCGCGGCGCCGAGCCAGGCGCCCGTCTATATCAGCGGCGAAAGCGGTTCGGGCAAGCAGCGCTGCGCCGACGCGATCCATCGGCGCTCGGCACGCGCGAGCGGACCCTTTGTGGCGGTGTCCTGTTCGGCGCTGCCGCGCGAAACGCTGGGCCGGACGCTGTTCGGCGCGGGCACCGGCGCCGACAAAAAAGGCGCCATTGCCAGGGCCCATGGCGGCACGCTGGTGCTGCAGGAAGTGGGCGCCATGGACCACGGCCTGCAGGCGAAGCTGCTGCGCTTCCTCGCGAGCGGCATCGTCGAACCCGAAGAAGGCGGCGCGCCCGAACCGTGCGACGTGCGCATCGTGTGCTGTTCGATCCGCGATCCGCGCGACGAGGCCCGCCAAGGCCGGCTGCGCGAGGACCTGTTTTTCCGCCTGCACGTGATCCCGGTCCAGATGCCGCCCGTGCGCGAGCGCGAAGACGACGCCGTGCTGCTGGCGCGCCACGCCCTGCTGCGCTTCGCCAAAGAAGAAGGCAAGGCGTTTCGCGACATCGCGGCCGACGCGGAATACGCGATCCGCAGCTACGCCTGGCCCGGCAATGTGCGCGAAATCGAGAACGCCATGCGCGCGGCCGTGGTGCTGCATGGCGGGGAAACGCTGCGCGCGGCCATGTTGCCCGAGGCGCTGCTCGGCGCCAAAAAGGCCGGCGTGCGCGACGAACTCGCAAGTCCTGCCCCCGACAACGATGCGGTCGGCGACAGCAAACTTGGCATTCGGCCGCTCTGGATCGCCGAACGCGAAATCATCGAAGCCGCGATCGCCAGCTGCGAAGGCAATATCCCGCGCGCCGCCGCCTTTCTCGAGATCAGCCCGTCGACCATCTACCGCAAAAAACAGGTTTGGGACGCCCTCGACCGCAAGCCGGAGGCTGCTTCCAGCTGATTCCAAACGCATTTTCCGCTTTGCGCCAGACGCGCGGCAGGATTGCCGTTTTATTAACCTTGATTAATTTGGGCCGGTGCCTTACTTTTGACGCGTTGGGATGCCCATTTGGGGTCCCGGAATAGCGACGATCAAGCCTCAAGGAGGGTGGTCCATGTCGTATGCAGCAACGTCGGCCGATTTGCCGGCCCTTTCGATCCCGCAGAACTCGCCGCGCGCGGAGCTTGGCCGCTATATGGCCGAGATCCAGCGTTTCCCGATGCTCGAACCCGACGAAGAGCGCGCCCTTGGCCGGGCCTGGCGCGACAGCCAGGATGTGGCCGCCGCGCACCGGCTGGTCACCAGCCATCTGCGTCTGGTCGTCAAAATGGCGTGGAAATATCGCGGCTACGGCCTGCCGCTGCCCGATCTGATTGCCGAGGGCAATATCGGTCTCATGCATGCGGTCAAGCGCTTCGACCCCGAGCGCGGCGTGCGCCTGTCGACCTACGCGATGTGGTGGATCAAGGCCTCGATCCAGGAGTTCGTGCTGTCGTCCTGGTCGATGGTCACGATCGGCACGGCGGTCGCGCGCAAGAAGCTGCTGTTCAGCCTCACCTCGATCAAGCGCAAGCTCGGCATCGATACCGACACGCGCCTCTCCCAGGCCGACATCGCCAAGATCGCCAAAGCCACCAGCCTTGGCGAGCACGACGTGGTCGAGATCGAAGTGGCGGCGCGCGGCGCCATCGTGCCGCTGGATGCGCCCGTGCAGACCGGCAAGGGCGACATGCTGCCGAGCGAAATCGCCGATCCCAACGCCAATGTCGAAGCCGAAATGCTGGCGAGCGACGAGAAGCGCTGGCAGCGCAGCCTGGTCGACCGGGCGCTCGCGACGCTCGACGCGCGCGAACGCGAAATCGTGCGCGCGCGCAACCTGCTCGAGGAGCCCGAGACGCTCGAAGACCTCTCCAAGCGTTTCGGCGTCAGCCGCGAACGCGTGCGCCAGCTCGAAGAACGCGCGCTCGCCAAGCTGCAGTCGCGCACGCGCGAACTGGCCCGCCAGGCCGAAGCCGCGCCGCACCTCGTCGACGCCTGAAATCGCGAACGGCGCCGCGCGGCTACCAAATCCGCGCGACGCCGTAGGCGTCGAACGCGCGTTCGTTGGAAACGAGCACGAGATTTTCGTGCATTGCCTGGGCGATCAGCATTCGGTCGAACGGATCGCGGTGCGGGCCCGGCAATGCGCCTGCTGCGTGCCCGTGCCGAAGATCGATCGGCAGTCCAACGAAGCCCTGATCGGCGATGGCGCGCTCGAGGTCGGCAACGACAGCGGCAATGCCCGGCAATTTGCCGATGCGATGCTTCGTCGCTATTTCCCAGGTCGATGCGGCGCTGACGAAAACGCCGTTGGTCTCGTCCGCGATCGCGTTTCGCGCGTCGGCGGAAAGTGCGGCGTTGCCGGCCAGCCACCAGAGCAGCGCGTGCGTGTCGAGCAGCAGGCGCATGCCGCTATTCCCAGGCCTCGAGTTCCTGCGCCGGCAAGGGCTCGAAAAATTCCGGTCCGATGCCGATGACGCCGCGCAGCGCCCCGAACCGGCGCTTGGTCGTTGGCGGTCGGAAAGGCACCAGTTTGGCGATCGGCGCCTTGCCGCGCGCCAAGACGATCTCCTCGCCCGCTTCGACGCGCGCCAGAAGCTGCGACAGTGTCGTCTTCGCCGTATGAATCGTGACGATTTCCATTGCGTTTATCCTAGCTAAGCGAAGTTAGCTAGATCAAGTGGATTTGTCCACCGATTATCGTCACTTGCGGGGAGGGCTTTGCGTTTGCGGACGCTTAAAGCATCTCGAGCGTCGTGCGGCGCTTGGGCGGCGGGAACGCCCGGTCCAGCGCCGCCAAGTCCGCCGCATCGAGCCGGATGTCGAGGGCCGCGATGTTTTCGCGCAAATGCGCCGCGCGCGTCGATTTGGGGATCGCGATCGTCGTGCCGTCGCGCATGGCAAACGCCAGCATGATTTGGGCGGGCGACGCGCCGTGGCGCGCGGCCACCGCTGCAAGCGCGGGATTTGCCGGGATTCGCGCCTGTTCGAGCGGCGAATAGGCCATGATCGGCATCGACTGTTTGCGCGACCAGCCCAGCAGCCCAGCCTCGATGCCGCGCCGCGAAAGATTGTAGAGCACCTGGTTGGCGGCGCAGTTGCGCCCGCCTGGCACCGCATGGAGCTCTTCCATGTCTTCGACGTCGAAATTGCTGACGCCCCAGGCGCCGATTTTGCCCTGGCGCTTCAGCGCCTCGAAGCCCGCGACCGTGTCGGCCAGGGCATGGCCGCCGCGCCAGTGCAAAAGATAGAGATCGAGGCGCTCGATGCCGAGGCGCGCAAGCGAGCGTTCGCACGCGGCCGCAACGCCCGCACGGCTCGCGTTCTGCGGATAGACTTTGGAGACGATATAGAGCCCGTCGCGACGCCCCTTGATCGCCGCGCCGACGATCTTTTCGGCACCGCCCTCGCCGTACATCTCGGCCGTATCGACGAGACGCACACCCGCCTCGATCGCGGCTTGCAGCGCCGCCAACTCGGCGCCGCGCTGGCCGGCCGTCTCGCCCATGCGCCACGTGCCGACGCCAAAAGCCGGGCAGCGCGTGCCGTCGGCAAGCGCCACCGTGCGCGCGAGGCCCGCGGACTCCTGCATGCCGCTAGTAGATCATGTCGTCTTCGCCGCCGCTGCCGCCCTTGGTGAGCACGATTTCGTCTTTGGCGGCGAGTTCCTTGGCGACATTGACCATCGCGGTCTGTGCTTCGGCCACGTCCTTGCCGCGCACCGGACCCAGCGCTTCGATTTCTTCCTTCAGCATCTTGCCCGCGCGCTCGGACATGTTCGAGAAGAACAGGTCGCGCACCTGCTCGTTGGCGCCTTTCATGGCGATGGCGAGCTTCGATTTGTCGGCCGCGCGCAGCAGCGTCTGCACGCCGCCGGGGTCGAGGCGCCCGAGGTCTTCGAACTTGAACATCAGCGCCTTGATCTTGTCCGCGCTCTCGCGGTTGCGTTCTTCGAGCGCGGTCGTGAAGCGCGCTTCGGTCTGCCGCTCCAGGGAATTGAAAATTTCGGCCATCAGCTCGTGCGTGTCCTTGCGGTTTGTCTTGGCAAGGTTGGACATGAATTCGTTGCGCAGCACGCGCTCGACGTCGTCGAGCACTTCCTTCTGCACCGTTTCCATGCGCAGCATCCGCATGACGACTTCCATCGCGAACGCCTCGGGCAGCGTGCCCAGCACGCGCGCGGCGTGGGCGGGCAGAACTTTGGTGAGCACGACCGCGACGGTCTGCGGATATTCGTTCTTGAGGTAGTTTGCCAGCACCGCCTCGTTGACGTTGCTGAGCTTGTCCCACATCGTGCGGCCGGCCGGACCGCGAATGTCGTCCATGATGCCGGCCATGCGATTCTTGTCGAGAATCTTGCCGAGCAGCCGTTCGGTCGAATCGAACGAGCCGACCAGCGAGCCGGTCGCCGAGATCTGGTCGGCGAATTCGACGATCAGACGTTCGATGATGGAGGAGTTGACGTTGCCCAGGCTCGACATGGCCTGGGAAATTTCCTTGATCTCGTCGTCGCTCATCAGCGCGAAGAGCTTGCCCGCGACCTCGTCGCCCAGCGACATCAGCAGGATCGAGGCTTTGTCCTGGCCCGTAAGGGTACGGTAATCGTCGCGTACACGCATCTGGGGACCCTCCAAAGGCCGGGAATCGCCCGCGCACAAGCGCGACCGACCCGCCATTCTTGCAAAAAATGGCCCCTAAATGTCAAGATTTGGACCGTGTCCAGGAATTTTCACAATTTTTAACAGAGGCTTAACAGCGGTTTAAAATCATCCGATAGCATCCCATTGGCGTGCCGGTTGACAAACAAGTTTTAATGCGTATCAATACACATATGGATAGTCGTGCCGTTATCAAACGCTTGGAAGCAGACGGTTGGTACGAAGTGGCACAAAAGGGCAGCCACAAGCAGTTCAAGCACCCAACCAAACCGGGGCGCGTAACCGTCGTCTTTCCAAAAAAAGACATCCCGATCGGAACATTGCGCAGTATCGAGAAACAAGCCGACGTGATCTTGCGATAGCGCTTTTGCCCCTGAGAGAAAGACCATGGCCGCCTATATTGCCCTCATCCACAAGGAAGCCGACAGCGACTTCGGCGTCTCGTTTCCCGATCTGCCGGGCTGCGTTTCGGCCGGCAGCACGCTTGACGAAGCGCGCGCCCACGCGGCAGAAGCTTTGGAGATGCATATCGACGGCATGCTCGAAGATCGCACGGACATCCCCGCACCGTCCGACCTCGAGACGGTCATGGCCGACCGCGCCAATCGGAACGCTGTCGCGGTACTGATCGATGCCCCGGCGCGGGCGCCGCGATCCGTGCGCGTCAACATTACGATGCCGGAAGATGCGCTCGACGAAATCGACCGCTATGCGGCGTCGTCCGGCACGACACGCTCCGGACTGATCGTACGCGCAACGCGGAGTTTCATTCGAGCCGCGTGAGCGATCGCGCGGCATCAAAAATGGTGCCCAGGGTCGGAATCGAACCAACGACACTGCAATTTTCAATCGCATGCTCTACCAACTGAGCTACCTGGGCACCGGGTAATGCGACGGACCCGCGCTTATAGTGGGGGCCAAAGCTCCTGTCAATCCTTGGCACCGGACTTGGCAGTCCCGGCTTTTGGCTTGTTTTTCCGCTGTTTGGCGGCCTTGGCCGCCGCCGCCCGGTCCGCCGCAGCGATCGCGCCCAACGCCCAGGGGCGCATCGTGTGGCGGTCTTCCATCGCCTCGGGCGGGGCCTGCCAATACGACATGCGGAAGGACCCCTCGCGCGTTTCGTAGACGAACGGGCCGAGGCCCTCGGCTTCGAAACCCGGACGATTGGCGTCGTCGGCCTTGAGATAGAGCGTTTCGTCGGCGATCAGCCCGAACATGCGCTCGCGCGCATAGACGCCCCAGCCGCCGAACATGCGCCGCACGCGCACGGGCCCCGCCGCATCGAGCATTTCGATGCAGTGCGCGACGAAGTCGGGCAGTTCGGCTTGCGGCACGGTCTCTAGCCTTGCGCGTCGTCGGGGGCTTCTTGCGTCGGGATACGGTAGCCCCCGTCGAGCCAGCGGCGCAAATCTTCGTCCTTGCAGCGCTTCGAGCAGAACGGCTTGAACTCGGCCAGGCTCGGGCGCGCGCAGATCGGGCATTTGGCTTTGGGCGTCTTGCGTTTGAGTTCGACGATCGTCGCCATGGTTCGCGCCGTCAGTCCAAAGCGCCGCCGCGCGCGCGCGCGCGCGTGGCTTCGACGATGCCGCCCGGCGTAAATCCCAGCACGTCCACGCGCCGACGGTCGGATTGCGTGGCGTGTTTGAGCGCCTCGCCGACGCGCGTGCGCTCACCGGGCTTGGGCATCCGCAGAAAATCGATGGCGATCAGGCCGCCCAGATCGCGCAAGCGCAATTGGCGCGCGATTTCGCGCGCGGCCGCGATATTCACTTCGACCGGCGTCTTCGTCGAACGGCCCAGATTGACGTCGATCGCCACGAGCGCCGCCGTCGGCTCGATCGCGATCCACGCCCCGCCCGCCAGATCGACCCGCACGCCGTCGAGCGTGGCAAGCGCGTCGGCCACGCCCGGGCGTTCGAAAAGTGCTGCATCGGCGACGCGCGCCACATTGGCCGCAGCATCGGGAAAAAGCGCGCCAAGCCCCAGACGCGCCAGGCGCAAGGTTTCGAGAGTGTCGCCGAAGATCGCGGGCGCGTCTTGCGGGGCGAGCGTGCACAACAGCGCGCAGAACGCGTCGTCTTCCCACAGCAGCTTGGGTTCGGCGCCATCGGCGGACCCAAGCTGCGCCGCAATTTCGCGCAAGCGAACGACTTCGCCCGCCACGCGCTCGGCATGCACGTACGCCGCCGCGACGCGCAGCACGAGCCCCTCGCCCTCGAGCGCAAGTTTGCCCGCCAACGCCACGAGCGGATCGCGCTTGGGGCCGGTCAGGCGTTTGGAAATCGACGCGCTGCGCCCGCCCGGCGACAGCACGGCATAGCGCCCTGCAAACGAGAGGTTGCGCGTCGCTTTGGCGAGTTTTTCGCCGTTGGGCGCTTCGGAAATTTGCACGCGCAGCAGAGTGCCTTGCTCGGGCGCGCGGCCCGGCACGTCCATCAGGACGGACAAGCCGCCCTCCAGATCGAGAAAGGCGCCGATCTGCGGCACGTTGCGCGCCACGCGCGCGCGATGGATGCTGCCCGGCGCCAGCCGGCGGTCGGCGGGCTCGAACGCCAGATCGCGCAACGCGCCCTGCGCCAGCGAAACCGCGCGATAGCCGTGCGCGGCCGTCTCGATCAGAATTTCGTCGACCGGCGCTTTCATGCGATGCGGCGCCCCTGCAGCAATTGCGCCGCGACAAACAGATCGAGCCCGACCACGTTCGAATACGACCCCGACAGAAACCGCACGAACATCGCCGCACGGCCCTGCACCGCATAGCCGCCGGCCTTGCCGTCCCATTCGCCGCTGGCCAGATACGCGTCGATTTCGTCGGCCGTCAGGCGCTTGAAGGCGATCGCGGTTTCGCTCAAGCGCAGCGAAATTTTTGCGCCGGGCAGCAGCAGGCAAATGCCGCCATAGACCGTGTGGCGACGGCCCGAGAGCAGCGCCAAACACGATTTGGCCTGGGATACGGTTTCGGCTTTGGGCAGGATGCGGCGCCCGCAAGCGACCACCGTATCGGCCGCCAGGATCGCGGCATCGGGGCGCAGCGCCGCTGCCGCCTCGGCTTTGGCTTTCGCCAGACGTTTGGCCAAGTTGCGCGGCGTTTCGCCCGCGAGAGGGGTTTCGTCGATGTCGGCGGGCAGCACCTCGCCCGGCACGATGCCGATTTGCGCCAGCAGCGCCAGACGGCGCGGGCTGGCGGACGCAAGGACGAGGGACGCCAATCGCCCTCTACTTGAAGCGGAACGTGATCCGACCCTTGGTCAGATCGTAGGGCGTCATTTCGACATTGACGCGGTCGCCCGCGAGCACGCGGATGCGGTTCTTGCGCATCTTGCCCGACGTGTGCGCCAGAACCTCGTGGTTGTTGTCGAGCTTCACGCGAAACATCGCGTTGGGCAGCAACTCCTGCACAACGCCCGAGAATTCGATAAGTCCTTCTTTCGCCATAGGCCTCCCGCTGGGCGCGCCGGCGCGCAGGACAGCCGCGCGCCAAACCGCCGAAAAGTCGCGGGAAATTGGCCCCGAACGGGTCCGGGGTCAAGCCCTTATCCGCCCGGCTCGTCCGGCCCGTCCCGGGCGAGGTCGGGAAAGCGCTTCAAAATGCGCGCTTTGAGCTGGTCGCGCAGCGCCCGGTAGCCCTCCAGACGCGCCTCGCGGCTGCCTTCTTCGATCAAAGCGGGGTCGAAGGTGGGCCAGTATTCGACCTCGCAGGCCATGATGCGCGTGAGCTCGAGCGCTTTGTGGTGCGCTTCGGGGCTCAAGGTCACGATCATGTCGAAGGAGCTGTCGACCAGTTCGGCGAAGGTTTTGGCCTTGTGGCGGTGGATGTCGATGCCGATTTCGTCGAGCGCCGCGATCACGAACGGATCGACCGGCTCGCGCTTGACCCCGGCCGAGTCGACATAGACGCGCGTGCCCATCAGCCGCTTTGCCAAACCTTCGGCCATCGGCGAGCGCACGGCATTGAGCGTGCAACAGAACAGGACGCTGCCGACCTTGGCCGCCATCGGCCGGTCAGGCGCGGATATGCAGGACGCAGATCAGCGTGAACAGCCGCCGCGCGGTGTTGAGATCGAGCACGATCTTGCCCTCCAGGCGTTCGCGCAGCAGCTCCGAGCCTTCGTTGTGGACGGCGCGCCTGCCCATGTCGAGCGCTTCGATCTGCGAGGGCGACAGGCGCTTGATCGCGTCGTAGTAGCTTTCGCACACCGTGAAATAGTCTTTGATCACGCTGCGAAACGGCGTCAGCGCCAGCACGATCTTGTCGACCGGCGCGCCCTGCTCGGCCTTGACGTCGAAGGCCAGACGCTGCTCTTCGATCGACAGCACCAGATGGTAGGGGCCCGCTTCGACGCCCACCAGCTCGAAATTGTTTTCTTCCAGCAGGTCGAAAATCGCGACCGTGCGCTCGTGTTCGATGTCGGCATTGCGCCGCACGCGCAGCTGCTCGTCGAGATCGATCTTGGCGATGCGGTTGCGCTTGTCCGACGATCCGTCCATCTCTATCTCCTTTTGGCGGCCACGCGCAGCGCCATCGACGCCGCGTGGCTCGGCAATCCTTCGGCCGTCGCGAGCGCGATGCCCGCGGGCGCCAGCAGCGCCAGGCCCGCCGCGTCCGCCCCCATCAGCGTCGTGCGCTTGACGAACGCGTCGACGCCGAGGCCCGAGGAAAAGCGCGCGGCGCGCGACGTCGGCAGCACATGGTTGGGGCCCGCCAGATAGTCGCCCAACGCCTCGGGCGCGTGGCGGCCCAAAAAGATCGCGCCCGCATGGCGCACGCGCGCGGCGAGCCGTGCGGGCGCCGCCACGGCAAGCTGCAAATGCTCGGGCGCCAGCGCATCGATCAGCGCCGCGCAATCGTCGAGCTTTTCGACCAGGATGGTGGCCCCGTATTTGCGCCACGACGCGCCCGCAATCGCGCGGCGCGGATGCGCGGCAAGCTCGGCCGCGACCGCTCGGCGGACGGCCGCAACAAACGCCGCATCGTCGGCGATCAAAATCGACTGCGCCGCTTCGTCGTGTTCGGCCTGCGCCAGCAGATCGACCGCGATCCAGCGCGGATCGTTCTTGGCGTCGGCCACCACGACGACCTCGGACGGCCCCGCGATCAGATCGATGCCGACCTTGCCGAACACCAGGCGCTTGGCGGCGGCAACATAGGCGTTGCCCGGCCCCGTGATTTTGTCGACCGCCGCGATCGTTTTGGTGCCGTAGGCGAGCGCCGCCACGGCCTGGGCGCCGCCCACGCGGTAGATTTCGTCCACGCCCGCGATTCGGCACGCGGCCAGCACCAGCGGATTGAGCTGTCCGTCGGGCGCCGGGACCGCGACAACCAGGCGCTTGACGCCCGCAACCTTGGCCGGGATCGCGTTCATCAGCACCGACGACGGATAGGCCGCCAGCCCGCCCGGCACATAGAGGCCGACCGCGTCGATCGGCGTCCAGCGCCAGCCGAGCAGCAGGCCCGCTTCGTCTTTCCAGACCGCGTCGCCGGGATGCTGCTTGGCGTGGTACGCGGCAATGCGCGCCGCCGCGAGTTCCAGCGCCTTGACCGTCGCGCGGTCGCATTGTTTGAGGGCGGCGGCTATCTCGCCCGGCCGCACGCGCAAATCCGACGCCTTCAGGCGCACGCGGTCGAACTTGTTGGTGTAGGCGACCAGCGCCGCATCGCCGCGCCTTTCGACGTCGGCGACGATCTTGGCGGCGATCGCGTCGGCGCTGCGCGATGCCACGTCGCGCGCTTGCGTCAGCCGCTTGAATTTCGCCTCGAACCCCGGCCGGGTCGCGTCCAGATCAAGCGGCATGGGCGACCGCCGCAACCCGGTCGACCAGCGCCTGCACGTCGCCATGCCGGGTTTTGAGGGCCGCGCGATTGACGACGAGCTTCGAGGTGACGTCGGCGATATGCTCGACCTCCACCAGCCCGTTGGCCTTGAGCGTGGCGCCCGAGGACACCAGATCGACGATGCGGCGCGCGAGCCCGAGTGCGGGCGCGAGCTCGATGGCGCCGTTCATCTTGATGCATTCGGCCTGCACGCCGCGGCGCGCGAAATGCTTGCGCGCGACGTTGGGATATTTGGTCGCGACGCGCACATGGCTCCATTTGCGCGGATCGTCGTGGCCCGCAAGCTCGGCGGGCTCGGCCACCGACAGGCGGCACTTGCCGATGCCAAGATCGAGCGGCGCGTAGAGTTCCGCATAGTCGAACTCGACGATCACGTCGTTGCCCGCCACGCCCAGATGCGCCGCCCCGAACGCCACCAGCGTCGCCACGTCGAACGCGCGCGCGCGCACGATGTCGAGCGCCGGGTCGTTGGTGCGAAAGCGCAGCAGGCGCGATTCGGGATCGTCGAATTCGGCTTCGGGCACGATTCCCGCGCGCCGCAGCAACGGCATCACTTCCTTGAGGATGCGGCCGTTCGACAGGGCAAGGACAAGCTTGTCGTTCGCTGGCACGGGAAAAGACACTCCGCTGGAGTTGGCAGATACGCAGCGCTCAGCCGGCCGGATGCCGCGGGCGCCACTGGGTGGGCCACGGATCGCCGATATCCTGCATCAGGCACGCGATATGCGCGCCTTCCAGGCGAATGGCCGCGTCGCCCGCGAACACCATGACGATGGCGCCGGGATGCGCCTCGATGGTCAGCAATTCCAGCACGCGCCCGCGCTCGCGCTGGTCGAGGCCGCGCCGACGCACGTTTTCGACGCCCGCAAAATGCACGCCGCAATTGACGCGCTCGTAGGAGTTGCAGGGCGCGAACGCCGGATCGACGGACTCGGCCGCCTGCGCGGGCTCCGCCTCCCACGTGTCCTCGCAGTTTTCCCAGCGAAAGCGGTTGGCGACGAGTACGAATTCGCGCTGCGCGGTTTCGAACTTCATGTCGCCGACGGGAATGAGCGCGTCCTGCAGGCAGGCGGCGATGATGCGGAAATCCTCGGCATCCGTCGCCTTGAGGCGCAGGCCCTGGGCAGCGGCGCTCATGCGCTCTCCTTCAGGCGCTCGATATCGGCGCCGCACGCGGAAAGTTTCTCCTCGAGCCGCTCGTACCCGCGGTCGAGATGGTAGACGCGCCCCACGGTCGTCTCGCCGCGCGCGGCCAGCCCCGCAATGACGAGCGAGACCGAGGCGCGCAGGTCGGTCGCCATGACCGGCGCGCCCGTCAGACTCGGCACGCCGCGCACCATGGCCGAACCGCCATGCAGGTTGATGTTGGCGCCCATGCGGCGCAGTTCCGGCACGTGCATGAAGCGGTTTTCGAAAATCGTTTCGGTCACCATCGACGCCCCTTCGGCCGACGAGAGCAGCGCCATCATCTGGGCCTGCAGGTCGGTCGGAAACCCCGGGTAAGGTTCGGTCATCACGTCCACGCCCGTCAAGGCGCGCGCCGTGCGCTGCACGCGAAAGCCGCGCTCGGTCGTCTCGAACGCGACGCCGGCTTGCGAAAGAATGTCGGCCGCCGCCTGGATAAGGTCGAGCCGCCCGCCGACAAGCTCGAGATCCCCGCCCGTCACGGCCGCCGCCATCGCGTAGGTGCCAAGTTCGATGCGGTCGGGCAGAATCGTATGGCGGGCCGCATGCAGCTTGGCGCCGCCCTCGATCGTCAGCGTGTCGCTATCGAGGCCCGTGATCGACGCCCCCATCGCGATCAGGCAGCGCGCAAGGTCGCCGATTTCGGGCTCGCGCGCGGCATTGACCAGCACGGTGCGCCCCCGCGCCAAGGTTGCCGCCATCATCAGATTTTCGGTGGCCCCCACCGACACGAACGGGAACACGATACGCGCGCCCGCAAGGCCCTTGGGCGCCGAGGCTTCGACATAGCCCTCGGCCAGTTCGATCTTGGCGCCGAGCGCTTCGAGCCCTTTCAAATGCAGATCGACCGGGCGCGCCCCGATGGCGCAGCCGCCGGGCAGCGACACGCGCGCCTTGCCCTCGCGCGCGACCAGCGGTCCCAGCACCAGGATCGAGGCGCGCATCTTGCGCACCAGATCGTAGGGCGCCGTCGTGCTCGCGATATTGCGCGCGGTCAGCGCGAGCGCTCGGCCCGCATGGCCGCCATTGGGCGCGTGGCCGTCGAGCGCGATTTCGACGCCCAGCGTGCCGAGCAGATTGGCGAGCGTCGCGATATCCGCCAGATGCGGAATATTGACGAGCGTCAGCGTTTCGTCGGTCAGCAGGCTGGCCGCCATCAGCGGCAGCGCCGCGTTTTTGGCGCCGCCGATCGGGATCGTGCCTTTGAGCGGCTTGCCGCCGCGAATGCGTATCTTGTCCATCACCCTCCCTTACCCCGGGATGGCGGCAAAATCCAGCGCTGACAGGGCGTTGCCGGGCGTGCTACGGCCTGCATCCATGGGGATCGGGATTTTTGCGGGATTGGCGGCCGGCGCGTTTTGGGGCATGAGTTTTATCGCCCCCTTGCTGGTCGAACCCTATACGGCCTTCGACGTCACGCTCGGGCGCTATGTCGTGTTTGCGCTCGCATCGGCCGCGATCTTGCTCGTTTCCGGCCGCGCGCAACTGGGCGCGCTTGGCGCGGGCGGCTGGCGCATCGCGCTGTGGCTCGGGCTGATGGGCTATGTCGCCTATTATCTGTTCGTGGCCTTTGCGGTCCAAGCCGTCGGGCCCGCATTGCCGGCCTTGGTCGTCGGCAGCTTGCCGGTGCTGCTTGCGGCCTATGCCAATTGGCGGCACAGAACCGTCGCCTGGCGCGTGCTGGCGCTGCCGTTGGGGGCGATCGGCGTCGGCCTGCTGCTCGTCAATATCGAGGCTGCCGGCGCCGATACGGCGGGCAAAAGCCTCGCCACGCTGGGCCTGGGATTTGCCCTGGCGCTTGGCGCCACGCTGGTCTGGATGTGGTACGCGATCGCCAATTCCGCCGCCCTCGCCGACCGCCCGCACATGGGCGCTGCCGCCTGGGCGGCCCTCACGGGGCTGGGTGCGGGGGCGGGCACGTTGCTGATCGCGGGGCCGGGTTTTGCGATGGGCCTGTCCAGCATTCCGCAGTTGGGATTGTGGCGCGCGGAAGCCGTGCCCTTGATCGGGTGGTCGCTGGCGACGGGTCTGCTGAGTTCGTGGCTCGCGACGTATCTGTGGTCGCTTGCCGCCCAGCGCCTGTCGGTGGCGCTGTCGGCGCAATTGATCGTGTCGGAAACGCTGTTCGCGCTGCTGTTCGGCTTTTTGCTGGCGGCGCGCTGGCCTTCCGCCTTCGAGGCGAGCGGCGCCGCCTTGCTGGTGGCGGGCGTGATGCTTGGCACCTACGGCTTCCACAAAAGCGGCAAAAACTAGAACCCGGCGTTGGGATCGGCCAGATAGACAAGCTCGTCTAGCGTGCTGGCCCGGCCAAGCGCGGCATTGCGATGCGCGAACCGCCCGAAACGTGCGATTACGTCGCGATGCGCTTTTGCCGAATCGAGCGCTTGCGAACGCCACGGCGTTTCGGGCAGCGCTTCGACCAGTTTTACGCACATGTCCTGGGCCGCCAAATCCTCGGCATGCGTGAAGGGCAAATAGACGAACAGCCGCATGACCGGCCCGAGCGTGCGGTCGAAGCCGCGCGCGACCATGCGCCGCGCCAGGTCGAGCGCGGCGGCGTCGGTCGCGAATGCCTGCGCCGTGCCGCGATGGATGTTGCGCGGCATCTGGTCGAGCAGCAGGACCAGCGCAAGCCCGCCTTCGGGCGTGTCGGCCCAGCGCGCGAGGCTGCCCGCCGCCGCCTGGCGGTACGGATCGCCGAACAGATCGGCGCAGGCGCGGTCGAACGCGTCGTTCTTTTCGAACCAGGCGGCGCGGAAATTTTCGCGTTCGGGATCGTCTTCGGCGCCGAACCAAAAATCGACCACCGAGGCGATGGCGGCGTCGTCTTCCAGCGCCCGACGGCCGCGCGCTTGGGTCTTGCGGCGTTTGAGATTGGCGCGCAACGCGGCCGCTTCGGCTTCTTTGCGCCGCTCTTCGGCGGCTTGCGCGTGCGGCCCTTTGTTCGAACTCATCGCCATTCGACCGGCAGTTTCAAAAACCGTCGCCCTGCGGGGCTGGCGGGCGGCAATTCGCCGCCGCGAATATTGACCTGGAGTGCGGGCAGCAGCAGTGCGGGCGCATCGAGCGTTTTGTCGCGCGCCTCGCGCAGCGCCACATACGCGTCCTCGTCGATGCCGTCCTTGACATGGATGTTCGACGCGCGTTGTTCGGCGACGGTGGCGCAATAGGCCAAGGCGCGTCCGCCGGGCTGGTAGTCGTGCGCGGTATAGACGAGCGTATCGCCCGGCAGATCCAGAATGCGCCGGATCGAGCGGTAGAGCGTGCGCGCCGACCCGCCGGGAAAATCGGCGCGCGCCGTGCCTTGGTCGGGCATGAACAGCATGTCGCCGACAAAGGCGTGCAGGCGCCCCGATCGTCCTTCGACCACCAGCGTCGTGCAGGCGGGCGTGTGGCCGGGCGTGTCGAATATCCGGGCGCGCAGGCTGCCGATTTCGAGCGTATCGCCGTCGTCGAGCAAGCGGTCGAACTGGCTTCCGTCGCAGCGAAACGCGGGCTCGAACTCGAACAGGTCGGCCCAGTGGCGCTGCACGTCCGTCACGCCGCGTCCGATGGCGATCTTGCCGCCGGTTCTGGCGCGCAAGGCGACGGCCCCGGTCAGATGGTCGGCATGCGGATGGGTTTCGACGATCCAATCGACGGTCCTGGCCGATGCAGCCGTCGCCAATCGGTCGACCGAGGCGTGCGACAGGCGGCCCGCGCGCGCGTCGAAATCGAGCACCGGATCGACGACCAGCGCATGCGCGCTTTGCGGGTCCGCGACCAAGTAGCTCAAGGTCGAGGTGGCTTTGTCGAACAAGGCGGTAATCTGCGGTTCGTCCCGATCCATCGCGTGGCCCCCGAACGGTACAAAAGACTAGCCCGGATTGCGTCCGAGCGCACGCAACGCTTCGACGATGCGGCGCTCCTCGTCGTCGAGCACCTGGCGATAGGCCTCGTACAAAGCGGGCGGGATATTGTCGAACGTGCCGCGCCGGTTTTCGCGCAACCGCGCGAGGCGCCGTTCGAGCCGGAAGACCGACGTCGCTTTGTCGTCGTCGCTTTCCTGCTCGAGCCGGCTGAGAAGCGGCGCCAGCCGCAAGCGCAGCGCGTCGCGCTGCTCTTGTTCGAGCGCGCGGTCGAGCAGGTTTTCGAGCTGGCCGACCAGGCGTTCGAATTCGGCGCGCACGTCGACGGCGGGCGCTTGAGCTGCCGCCGGAGCGCCGAAGAAAAGCAGCGCCGCTAGCGCTGCTTGATATGGTGGTAGACGTGCCACAGGAACAACGCGCCGGCCGAGCGATGCGGGCGCCAGGTTTCGCCGAGTTTGCGCAGGCGTTTCTCGTCCGGGCGCGCGCGCAGATTTTTGAGCACGCGCATAGCCTCCTGCAGCGCCAGATCGTTGGCGGGCCAGATGTCGGGACGCTGCATGGCGAACAGCAGATAGATCTCCGCGCTCCAGCGCCCGAGACCTTTGAGCTTGGTAATCGTGGCGATCGCGTCTTCGTCCTCGGCCGCGTGCAGCGCGTCGAAATCGAGTTCGCCCGAGACGACCGCCTCGGCGAGGCCGCGCGCATAGAGCGCTTTTTGCCGCGACAGCCCGAAACCGCGCAGCGCGTCGCCGTCCAATGCCAGCAGCCGCTCGGGCGCGATCGCGCCAAGCCCTGCTTCCAGGCGCCGCCAAATGCCGCCGGCCGCCGCGATCGACACTTGCTGCGAAACGATCGCGCGCAAAAAACCTTCGAAACCGGCGGTGCGGATGCGCGGCGCGGGCTTGCCGATCTTCGCCATCCATTCGGCGACATCGGCATCTTGCTTCGCCAGAGCGGTCAGCGAACGGGACAAGGCGCGTTTGGCGCTGGCTTCGCTGGAGGCTTGGAGCTGCGGGGGCACGGCAAAAGGCGGCGGCGCGTCAGGCGGAGTGCGCCTGCGACAGCGTCTGCGTCAGGGTCGACAGGCGCGCCATCAGATAGTCGGCCGTCGCGGGATCGGCGTCGTCGACCTTGGTCAGCACGCGCTCGATCATCTTGCGCCGGTAGCGTTCGCGGTCGGCAGGGCCGCCGTCGTAGCTCGTTTCCTGCGCGACTTCGAGGGCGGCGCGCACCGCCGGATACAGGCCCTGCGGCATGAAGGCGCGCTCGTAGACGTATTTGAGGCCGCCGATCGGGTCGTAGATCAGCTGGCGCGCGCGGTCGATCGGCACGTTGGCGCGCCTGGCGAGCCCGTGCTCGAACAACGACATGTCGCCCATGCACAAAGCGCGCACGACCAGGCCCGGATCCAGACGCCCGCTCTGGTGCAGGTGCGTCGCCAGGCGCGCGACGTCTTCTTCCTCGGACGCCAGCGACGATCCGACCGTGGCGATCTCGCGCGCATGCAAAGCGAGATCGGCGGCGATCTCGCTGGTCACGTCGTCGCGCTCGAGCAGTTTGTCGCGGATGGATTCCGACGCGAGGCTGTAGAGTTTTTCGAGCACGCGCAGCGGCACACGCTTGCGCCCGGCGAGTTTTTCCTGCACGGCGCCCGAGGCGCCGTGTCTGTCGACGAGCTTCTCGGCCGTCGTGTCGGACAGCGCCGCGCCTTCGTTGGCCGCGAGCGTCGCCGCCACGGTCGCGTTGCCGTGTTCGACGAGGGTTGCGGCGACCGCATCCGAGACTTCCGAACGGCTCGCGATCGCGACCTGTTTTTTGGGATTTTGCGAGGCGACGATTTCCATGAGGTCTTCGTCGCTGAATGCCTTGCCTTCGAGCAGCAGCGGCAGCGCCACCTCGTCGATGTCGCGCGCCAGCGTCATGGCAAGACCGCCCGGCAACTGGCCCGCGTCCTTGAGATGGTCCGAGAGCGCCTGGCGCACGGCCACGGCCGCATCCTTGGCCAGCAACTGCAGAACCTTCTCGGCTTCGGCGCGCGCCTCGGGCGTCAGCGCGCTCGCCTTCCAGGTCTCCGCGACCTTGCCGGCCATCGCCGAGCGCGCGACGCTCGACGGGTCGGCCGCAAGCCGCTCCAAATCCTGTTTCGAAAGCTCGGTCATGGCTGGCGCCTGAAATTCCTTCCCGCCGCGCATTATCTACGCCCCGTTCGCGCGACGCAACAGTTTGCACCGGCACGAGCGGGTTTGACTATCCGTTGGGGCGCTTCTATTAACGTATGTCCGCATGCGGCGTTTGGGGGATTCCAATGGACGGCAGCACGCCCGAGAAAATCGATCTGTCGCCGACCGTCTCGGACGAAGTCAAATGCACGACCTGCTACATGTGCGCCTGCCGCTGCGGCATCAAAGTGCATCTGCGCGACGGCCGCATTCGCTATATCGAGGGCAACAAGGCGCATCCGGTCAATCGCGGCGTTCTGTGCGCCAAGGGTTCGGCCGGGATCATGTCGCATTACAGCCCGGCGCGCTTGTCCAAACCCTTGCTGCGGGTCGGCGAGCGCGGGGCCGGCGAATTCAAGGAAATCGAGTGGGACGAAGCGCTGGCGCTCGCGACCAAATGGCTTGGCGACATCCGCGCAAGCGATCCCAAAAAACTCGCTTTTTTCACCGGCCGCGACCAGAGCCAATCCCTGACCGGCTGGTGGGCCAACCAGTTCGGCACGCCGAATTTTGCGGCGCATGGCGGCTTCTGTTCGGTGAACATGGCGGCGGCCGGCCTCTATTCGATCGGCGGCTCGTTCTGGGAATTCGGCGAGCCCGACTGGGAGCGCGCCGAGTATTTCATGCTGTTCGGCGTCGCCGAAGACCATGACAGCAATCCGATCAAAGCGGGGCTCGCCACGCTCAAAAAGCGCGGCGCCAAGTTCGTCGCGATCAATCCGATCAAGACCGGCTACCAGGCCGTCGCCGACGAATGGATCGGCATTGCCCCCGGCACCGACGGGCTGTTCGTGCTCGCGCTCGTGCACGAACTGCTGAAGGCCGACAGCATCGATCTCGATTTTCTCGTGCGCTACACCAACGCGCCGTGGCTGGTCGTGCGGGACGACGGCCTGTTCGCGCGCGATGCGGCGGGCAATCCGCTGTGCTGGGATGCCGAAAAAAATGCCCAAACCAGCGCGCTTGGCGCCGATGTGAAGCCGCGTCTGGTGGGCGAAGTGACGCTCGACGACGGGCGCAAGGCGGTGCCCGCGTTCGAACTGATGGCGCTGCGCTATCTTGGCCCCGACTACGCGCCCGAAGCGGTTGCCGAACGCTGCGGCGTACCGGCCGAGACGATCAAACGCATTGCGGCCGAACTGGCGCATGCGGCGTTCGAAAAGCAGATCGTGCTCGACCAGCCCTGGACGGATTGGGCCGGCCGGCGCCACGAAAAAACGATCGGCCGTCCGGTGGCGATGCATGCGATGCGCGGCATTTCCGCGCATTCGAACGGCTTCCAGACCTGCCGCGCGCTGCATGTGCTGCAGATGCTGCTGGGCGCGGTCGATACGCCCGGATCGTGGCGCTACAAATCGCCGTTTCCGCGCCCCTGCCCGCCGGGCCCCAAACCGACCGGCAAACCCGCCCAAGTCAATGCGGGCAAGCCCATGGGCGGCATGCCGCTGGGATTTCCGCTCGGACCCGAAGATTTGCTGCTGGACGATGCGGGCGGCCCCATGCGCATCGACAAGGCCTATTCGTGGGAAGCGCCGGTCGCGGCCCACGGCCTCATGCACATGGTCATCCGCAACGCGTGGGCGGGCGATCCCTACCCGATCGACACGCTGTTCATGTACATGGCCAACATGTCGTGGAACTCGTCGATGAACTCGGCGGGCACGGCCGCCATGCTGACCGACAAACATGCCGACGGCAGCTACAAGATTCCGCACATCGTCTATTCGGACGCGTTCTATTCCGAACAGGTCGCCTATTCGGATCTAGTTCTGCCCGATACGACGTATCTCGAGCGCTGGGACTGCATTTCGCTGCTCGACCGGCCGATCGGCTCGGCCGAGGGACCCGCCGACGCGATCCGCCAGCCGGTCGTCAAGCCCGATCGCGACGTGCGGCCCTTCCAGGAAGTGCTGATCGACTTGGGCGCGCGGCTGAAACTGCCGGGTTTCGCCAACGCCGACGGCAGCGCGAAATTTCCCGGCGGCTATGCCGACTACATCGTCAACCACGAACGCAAGCCGGGCGTGGGGCCGCTCGCGGGCTTTCGCGGCGCCGACGGCGACAAAGCGGGCGTCGGCGCGCCGAACCCCAAGCAGCTCGAACGCTATATCGAAAACGGCGCCTTCTGGCGCCACCATCTGGAACCCGACCAGCTCTATTACAAACACGCCAACAAGGGCTATCTCGAAGCCGCGACCAAGCTCGGCCTGATCGACAAGCCCGAGCAGATCGTGCTGCAGATCTATTCCGAGCCCCTGCAGCGCTTCCGCAACGCCGCGCGCGGTATCGGCCCGATCCAAGCGCCCGGCGAACACAAAGCGCGCATCGAAACGCATTTCGATCCGCTGCCGTTCTGGTACGCGACGTTCGAGGGCACGCAGATCGCGGCCGGCGAATTCCCGCTGCACGCGATCACCCAGCGCCCGATGCAGATGTACCATTCCTGGGGATCGCAGAACGCGTGGCTGCGCCAGATTCTCAACCGCAACCGTCTCTACATGAACCGGCAGACCGCGATCGATCTGGGGCTCGCCGACGACGATTGGGCGTGGATTACGTCCCACCATGGCCGCATCAAGGCGCAGATCCGCACGATGGAGGGCGTGAACCCCAATACCGTGTGGACCTGGAACGCCGTCGGCAAGCGCGCGGGCACCTGGGGGCTGGATACCGACGGGCCGGAGGCCAACCAGGGTTTCCTGCTCAACCACCTGATCTCGGAATTGCTGCCCGCCAAAAACGGCTATCGCTATTCGAACTCCGATCCCGTGACGGGCCAAGCCGCGTGGTACGACCTGCGCGTGCGCGTGGAAAAAGCGGCGCCGGGCGAAGCGGGCGAGACCGTGCCGCGCTTGCCCGACATCGCCCCGCCGCCAACCATGCCCAAGCGCCCGTCCGTGCTGCGCTACGGCGCCGAATGGAAACCCAAATGACCAGCTACGCCGAACCGGCGCCGGGCGCCCGAAAACTTGGCCTCGTCATCGACCTGGACACGTGCGTGGGCTGCCATGCCTGCGCCGTCAACTGCAAGGAATGGAACGCGGGCGGCCACTCGGCACCCCTGACCGACACCGACCCCTACGGCGCCAATGCCAGCGGCGTGTGGTTCAACCGCATCCACACGTTCGAAGCGGGCGAAGGCCCGGACAGCCGCACGGTGCATTTCCCCAAATCGTGCCTGCATTGCGAAAAGCCGGCCTGCGTCGAAGTGTGCCCGACCGGCGCCAGCTACAAACGCGTCGAAGACGGCATCGTGCTGGTCAACGCCGATACCTGCATCGGCTGCAAGCTGTGTTCGTGGGCGTGCCCCTACGGGGCGCGCGAATTCGACGCCGACGAAGGCGTGATGAAAAAATGCACCTTGTGCATCGACCGCATCTACAACGAAAACCTTGCCGAAGAAGACCGCGTGCCCGCGTGCGTCTCCACGTGCCCGGCGAGCGCGCGGCATTTCGGTGATTTGGGCGATCCCGCCTCGGCCGTCTCCAAACTGGTCGAAGAACGCGGCGGCTACGCGCTGATGCCCGAAATGGGCTACGCGCCGGTCAACCGCTATCTGCCGCCGCGTGCCGCCAAGACGGCGCCGGGCTGCACGGGCGCCAAGGCCGAACTCGACAAGCCGGCCGCGCCTGAAAATCTCCATCCGCTGCTGCGCTGGATGGACAAAGTTTTGTCGCGCTGAGAGCACCCCGCCCATGCATCCCGCCTTCTCGGTCATCTTCTTCACGACGGCATCGGGCGCCGGCTACGGCCTGCTCGCGCTGCTGGGACTCGGCAACGCGCTGGGCTTGGTGCCGGCCGCCAACGCATTCGGCTTCTGGAGCCTTGGCATTGCCGTCGCGCTGATCACGTCGGGCCTGTTCGCGTCGATGGCGCATTTGGGCCATCCCGAACGCGCCTGGCGCGCCACCAGCCAATGGCGCACCTCGTGGCTCAGCCGCGAGGGCGTTTTGGCATTGGCCACCTACGTGCCGGTTGCCGTGTTCGGCATCGGCTGGGTCTTTTTCGGCGCGACGGACGGGCTGTTTGCCATCGCCGGGCTCGTCGGCGCCGTCTTCGCAGCAGCGACGGTGTTCGCGACCGCCATGATCTACCGTTCGCTGAAGCCGATCCACCAATGGCACAACGCTTTCGTCGTCCCGGCCTATCTGTGCATCGCGCTCGCCAGCGGCGCGGTCCTGCTGCACGCGCTCGTGCATGTCTGGGGCCGTCCGCAGCCGACGGTCGGCGTGCTCGCGGCGGTCGCCATCGCGGTCGCGATGTTCGTCAAGGAGCGCTATTGGCGCTTCGTCGACGAAACGCGTTCGGCCTCGACGCCCGAGAGCGCCACGGGCCTGGGCGCGCGCGGCAAGGTAAGGCTGTTCGAAGCGCCGCACACGGAAGAGAACTACCTGCTCAAGGAAATGGGCTACAAGATCGCGCGCAAACATGCGCAAAAATTGCGCAACACCGCGCTCAATGCGGGCTTCCGCGTGCCGCTGGTGCTGACGATGCTGGCGGCGTCGTTCCCCGGATTCCTTGCGCTGGCCGCAAGCCTGGTCGCGGCGGCGCTGCTGCTGGGCGGCATGCTGGTCGAGCGCTGGCTGTTCTTCGCCGAAGCCAAGCACAGCGTGACGCTCTATTACGGCGCTACCACCGCCTGACAATCGAGCCTGCGGCGGATCGCGCAATCGGCGCGCCCGTGCGCCATGCAGAACGTGCCGACAAAATCCTCGACCGAGGCCGCAAGCGCGCGCGCGGGCGCGTTGGCGGCATCGAGGCGCGCGGCCGCTTCCTCGGCTTGGGCCCGCAGCTTGGCCTCGTCGAGCGTCAGCAGCTTGCCGTCTTCGAACACCACGCGCCCGCCGACCATCACGCGCGCGATCGCCGATCCCGACTCGGCGAACACCATTTGCGTGAGCGGGCTGCGCAGCGGCACATAGTGCGGCTGGTCGAGGCGCAGGAAAACGATGTCGGCGGCAAAACCGGGCGCGATGCGCCCGATCTTGTCGAAACCGAGCAGGCCAGCACTGCCGATCGTGGCGGCGGCAAACGCCTCGCGCGCGGTGACCCAGCGGCGATAGTCGGGCCCCTGCAGGCGCGAGAGATACGCCGCCAGGCGCGCCGCTTCGAAGATGTTCTGGCCGTCGCTCGTGTTCGTGCCGTCGGTGCCGATGGCAAGCTCGATGCCGGCGTCGAGCATTTCGCGGATCGACGCGACGCCCGATCCCAGCCGCAGATTGCTGGCCGGATTGTGCGCGATGCGCCCGCCGCGTTTGGCGATCAGATCCATGTCGGCGCGGTCGATCCAGATGCCGTGCGCGCCGCTGAAATGCGGCCCCAGCATGCCCAGATCGTCGAGATGGCGCGTCATGCTTTTGCCGTACTTGCCCTGCGCCAGCACGGCCTGCACTTTTGTTTCGGCCAGGTGCGTCTGCAACGGCAGTCCGAAATCGCGCGCCGTGTCCGCGCACGCGGCCAGAAATTCGTCCGAGCAGTGCAACGGGATCGTCGGCGCAATGCCGGGGCGCACGAAGTCGCGGTCGAACGGCCAGTCTTTGTAGACCGGCCGCAGATTGGCAAGGCTGGTTTCGAACGGCGCCAGCGCCAGTTTTTCGAACGGCGCGCGAAGCTCGGACGGGATCGCGTCGAGCAATCCCGGCAGCGCCCGATAGAGCGTGCGGTCGGCCATCATGGGAGCCACGACCGCGCGCATGCCCGCATCGCTGTAGGCTTGCCCCACGGCGCGCATCGCCTCGGCCGAGGGTGCGGGAAATTCGGAGAACAGATCGAAGCTGGCCGTGCAGCCGCGCCGGATCATTTCGGCCGCCGACAGGGCGGCGCTCAGATACTTGTCCTCCAGTGTGCGCTGGCCGCCGATGGCGCCCGCCGCGTTCAAGAACAGTTCGAGCGGCGCTTCGCCGGCGACGGCCCCGCGCGCCAAGGCGCCGTGCGCGTGGGTATGCGCATTGACGAGCCCGGGCACCAGCAAGCGGTCGGATGCGTCGAGCGTTTGCGCGTCGCGCGCCGCAAAGGCGCCGGGCGCGCCGATTTCGACGATCGACCCGGCGGACACGAAAATGTCCGCCGGGTCGGCGCAGTCTTTGTCGATGTCGAGGATCCGCCCGCCGACGACGGCGAGCGGACGCGGTTGCGCCAACTCAGTTCCCCAGATAGACCAGTTCGCGTTCGCCGCGCGGCGGCAGGAAGTCGCGCGCGAAGATTTCGCGCACTTCCGGCGTGCGGGTCAAGCCGTAGCCCGACACGACCATGCCGATCGAACGCGCCAGACGCTCGTCCTTGACGTCGCCCGCGCCGATTTCCTTGCTCTCGGCCGAAACCATCAGCTTTTCGTAGGCGAATTTGAGACGGCGCGTTTCCACGTTCGCATCGACCAGCGCGTCGAAGCGGCGCACCGACGCCATGGCGCCCGGGATGTCGCGCCCGACCTCCAGCGTCGCCTGGTTGACCGCGCGCACGAGGCCCGCGACGGCTTTGGGATTCTCTTTCATCAGTTTTTGCGAGACCATCATGCCGTTCGAATAGAGATCCATGCCGTAATCGGCGAACGAGAACCACGTATAGTCCTTGTCGGGGTCCTGGTTGAGGCCGACGAGATTGAAATAGCTCGTGATGTTGAACACCATCGCGGCGTCCATATGGCCCTGGATCAGCAGCGGTTCCTGCAGGTTGGGCGCCATGTTGGTGAATTTGATCTTCGCAAGGTCGAGCTTGTTGACCGAGGCGAATACCGGCATCAGCCGCGTGGTCGGCGTGCCTTGCGCGCCGCCCAGCGTCTTGCCTTCGAAATCCTTGATCGTCTTGATGCCGGCCGCATTGCGCGCCACCACCGCGAAGGGCGGCTGGTTCCACATCTGGTAGACCATGATCGGCTGCTGGCCGGGATTGGCGGCCGCGTTCTGGATAATCGCGTTGATGTCGCCGAAGCCCGCATCGTAGGCGCCGCCCATGATGCGCGTGACGGTGGCGCCCGACCCTTCGCCCTGGTCGATCGTCACGTTCAATCCTTCGCGCGCAAAATAGCCCTTGTCGCGCGCCACGAAGAAGGCCGCGTCGCTGCCTTGGGTTTTCCAGCCGAGCGTGAATTTGATCGGCGTCGGCTGCTGCGCCTGGACGTTTGCAGCCGCCGCAACCAGCGTTGCGGCAAGGGCGAGGGTTTTGAACATCGCGTTTTCTCCTGGGAAAGGGGCGCGCTAGGGAGTTCAATTCCCGTGCCAATCCGGTTGACGGCGCGCGATTTCTGCCCTTTAATTGCGCCATGTTCGATCCGGCCCGGAACCTTCGACTTATCTGACCCGCTTCCCCTGTCCTGTGCGACGGGGCGCAAAGCGGCGATAGAGCGTTGGTTTTCCTCGGTTTTCGGACAGTTTCCATGACCCTTTTCGAGTTTTCCAGGCGACTTAGCGCCGCGCGCCGCCAATCGGCGCGCGACAGCCGCAATTTTTGTGTTTGCCCCTTTTTCGAGCGAGACGCGCCATGAATTTCCAGAAATACAAATCCTTCGCCCCTATCGCCCTGCCCGACCGCCAATGGCCGGGCCGCGTGATCGACAAAGCCCCGCTCTGGTGCTCGGTCGATTTGCGCGACGGCAACCAAGCGCTGGTCGAACCGATGGGGCCCGAGCGCAAGCGCCGCATGTTCGATCTGCTGGTGCGCCTGGGCTTCAAGGAAATCGAAGTCGGCTTCCCGGCCGCCTCGCAGACCGATTTCGATTTCGTGCGCTCGATCGTCGAAGCGGGCGCGATCCCCGACGACGTGACGATCCAGGTGCTGACCCAGGCGCGCGACGAATTGATCGAGCGCACGTTCCAATCGGTCGCGGGCGCCAAACACGCGATCGTGCATCTCTACAATTCGACCTCGACCACCCAGCGCCGCGTGGTGTTCGGGCTCGACCGCGCGGGCATCGTCGACATTGCGGTCAAAGGCACGAAGACCGTCAAGCGCCTGGTCGACAGCATTCCGCAGACAAAAATCTCGCTGCAATACAGCCCCGAAAGTTTCACCCAAACGGAGCTGGATTTTGCCAAGGAGATTTGCGAGGCGGTGATGGACGTGTGGCAGCCGAGCCCGGCGCACAAAATGATCTTCAATCTGCCCGCGACGGTCGAAGCCGCGACGCCCAACATCTATGCCGACCAGATCGAGTGGTTTTCGCGCCATGTCAAAAACCGGGAAAGCTGGATCCTGTCGGTCCATCCGCACAACGACCGCGGCACGGGCGTCGCGGCGGCGGAGCTTGCCGTGATGGCCGGGGCCGAGCGCGTCGAGGGCACGCTGTTTGGCAACGGCGAGCGCACGGGCAATGTCGATGTCGTCACGTTGGCGCTCAATCTGTTCAGCCAGGGCGTGGACCCGGCGCTCGATCTGTCGGACGTGAACGAAATCGTGCGCACGGTCGAATACTGCAACCAACTGCCCGTGCATCCGCGCCATCCCTATGGCGGCGAACTGGTCTTCACCGCCTTCTCGGGCTCGCACCAGGACGCGATCAAAAAAGGACTCGCGGCGCAGGCCAAATCCAATACGGGCCTGTGGGACGTGCCGTATCTGCCGATCGATCCCAACGATGTGGGCCGTTCCTACGAAGCGGTCATTCGCGTGAATTCGCAGTCGGGCAAAGGCGGCATCGCGTATCTGCTGGAAAGCGATTACGGGCTCGAACTGCCGCGCCGCCTGCAGATCGAGTTTGCGGGCGTCGTGCAGCGCGCGGCCGACGCCACCGGCAAGGAGCTGTCGGCCAAGGACATCTATGCGGCCTTCGCGGCCGAATATCTGGCCGACGGCGCGCTCGCGTTTCGCGACCATACCACCCTGCCGACCGGCAAGAGCGGCGCCGAGCGGCGCATCGAAGCGCGCGTCGAAATCGACGGCGCGCCAAGCGTGCTGACCGGCGAGGGCAACGGCCCGATCGCCGCCTATGTCGACGCGCTGGCAAAACGCGGTATCGCGCTCGATGTCGTCGACTATCGCGAGCACGCGATCAAAGGCGGCCACGGCGCCAAAGCGCAGGCGGCGGCCTATGTCGAGGCGAAGATCGGCGCGCGGACGCTGTTCGGCGTGGGCATCGATTCGAACATCGTAGCGGCGTCGCTGAAGGCGATCACGTCGGCCGTCAATCGCGCCCGGCGAAGCTAGCGCACGCCGGGCACGCCGCGCCCGGCGCTCAGGCGTTTCAATTTGCCTTCCTCGACCATCTGTTCGAGGACGGAAAAGACGACCATTGGGGGCGCGCCGACGACGTCGGCGATTTGCCCCAGCGAGAACGTGCCTTTGCCCTTCACGGCCGCGCGCACGACCGGGTCGATGGTTTGGGAGGGGGCGAGCGCTTGGGTCATAAGGCGGTATTTTGCCAAAAAACCGCCTCCGAACCAAGCGAGTTGCAAGGGCGGCGCGTCTGTGGCATCAAGCGGTCGATTTCGGATGGCGCGCTGCTGTAGCTCAGTGGTAGAGCGCATCCTTGGTAAGGCTGAGGTCGGGAGTTCAATCCTCCCCAGCAGCACCATCCGAAACCGCCGGTTAGGCTCGATTTGACAGGGCTTCGAGGGCGAACCGACGATGGATATCTCCCTTCTCTGGATTTTTGCGATCGCCTGCGTGGCGCTGGCCGCGACGCCCGGGCCCGACATGCTGCTGGTCGCAGCGCGCAGCGTCGAGCAAGGCCGCAAAGCCGGGTTCGCGACGCTCGCGGGCGTGCAGGTCGGGACCTATTGCCATGCGCTTGCGGCCGCTTTGGGCCTCGCCCAGCTTTTTGTCGTCTACCCGATCGCGTACGACGCCGTGCGCTATGCGGGCGCGGCCTATCTGCTCTATGTCGCGTGGCAAACCTTGCGCGCACCCGCAGCCCTGGCGCTCGACGGCGAACGCCCGCAGCGCGCGGCGCCGTGGCAGGTGTTTCGCCACGGGCTGTGGAACAATCTGCTCAATCCCAAGATGGCGCTGTTCGTGCTGGCCCTGTTTCCGCAGTTCGTCGATCCAAGGGGGCCGTCGATCGTGCTGCAGATGATGGTGCTGGCAACGATCCTCAACGCGATCGGCATGCTGGTGAACGGGGCCGTGATACTGGCCGCCAGCAAGGCGGGCCAGGCACTGGCGCGCCCCGGCCGGTTCTCCAGCATCATGCGCTATTGCCTGGCCGGCATCTTTGCGGGCCTCGCCTTGCGCCTGATCGTCGCCGAGCGGCCTTAGGCGGGCAGCCAGGTATCCGGGTCGGCGTCGCTCTGGCCGCCGCTGGCCAGTTCCTTGACCTTGTGCGGCTGGCCGGGGGCGCTTGGCACGAACCACACGAACGGGATGCCCTTGTCGGTCGCGTATTTGAACTGCGCGTCGGCCTTGCGGTCTTCGTGGTACATCTCGACCTTCAGCCCGCGCGCGCGCAAGCGATGCGCGACCGCCGCCAGATCCGCATAGTCGCCGTCGCGCGGAAACAGCACCAGCACGTCGGTCGGCGTTTTGCGCGACGCCTTGATGCGGCCCTCTTTCTGCAGTTTCCAGAAAATCCGCGTGAGGCCGATCGAAATGCCGATGCCGGGCAAACGCCGGTTGATCAGCGAGCCGACCAGATTGTCGTAGCGTCCGCCGCCGCACACGGTCGGAAAATCGGGGAAGTCGGCGAGCTTGGTCTCGTAGACCGAGCCCGTATAGTAGGCGAGCCCGCGCGCGATCGAGAGGTCCGCCACGAACGCGCCCGCAGGAAAGCGTTTCAGCGCGTCGAGCACGAAGCCGAGTTCGTGCAGCCCCTGTTCGAGCAGTTGCGACTTCACGCCGAGCTTTTCGACCGCCGACAGCACGCCCGAATCGCTGCCCTTGATGTCGGCGAGCGCCAGAACCTTGCCGATCGCGTCGGCGCCGAGGCCCAGTTCGCTTGCCAGCATCGCCGACACGCCCGCGACGCCGATCTTGTCGAGCTTGTCGACGATGCGGATGGCGTTGCCCGGGTCCGCGATGCCCAGGCCCTCGTAATAGCCCTGCAGAATTTTGCGGTTGTTGATTTTGGTCGCGACCGGACCCACGCCGATGCGGTCGAGCGCGTCGAACATGATCGCGGGCATTTCGGCGTCGAAATGCAGCGGAATGTCGCGCGTATCCACGACGTCCACATCGCACTGGTAGAATTCGCGGAAGCGCCCGTCCTGCGGCCGCTCGCCGCGCCAGGCTTTTTGCATCTGGTAGCGTTTGAAGGGAAAGACCAGCTCGTTCATGTTGGCGGCGACATAGCGCGCCATCGGCACGGTCATGTCGTAGTGCAGCGCATGCTCGGGCGCCGCCGCCTCGCCCGGGTCGGCCTGCAGGCGGCGGATCGCGTAGATTTCCTTGTCGGTGTCGCCTTGTTTCAGCAGCACTTCGACCGGTTCGACCGCGCGCGTTTCGATGGGCGCGTAGCCGTAGCCTTCGAACACCGCGCGGATCCGGTCGAGCCATTGCAGCTCGACGATGCGCAGTTCCGGCAGCCATTCGGGAAAGCCGCTGATGGCTTTGAGTTTCTGTTTTTCGATCACGTCGTTGGGTCCCCCGGCGTTGGAGCGCGCCTTCCATAGCCCAGACTGGCCGGGGGAGCAAACTAGCGCGGCGGCGGCCTGCCGCCGGGTCCGCCAGGGGGCCCGGGCGGGCCGCGCTTGACCGCAAAACTCGGGTCGGGCGTGCCCCTGAAACAGCGCGGAACAAATGGAAAAGTTTCGCTCAGCACGTAATGGTAGGTCCCTTGCGGATATTCGGGTGTCACGCCCGTGCGGCCGTTGCAGGCATCGAGATCGCCCTGCCCGGCGACAAATTTGAAATCCTGTGCGTAGCTGCCGTCGTAACGCCCGGGCGGCGTGCCGTCGGGGCGTGCGCCGGTGCGCAGCCGCCACGACGGGGCCAGCTTTTTCAGCGGCCCCGCCGCCCGCGCGGCATCGGCATAGCCGAACGGCCCGTAGATCGGAAACCCGTCGGCGGCATAGCCCAGCAGCGTCGGCGTTTCGCGCTGGGCCAAGCGCGCCATCAGTCCGGTCGGGATGCCGTGATAATGGTAGGTGCCGTCGGGCTGCACATGCGCATTGTTGGCATCGAGCCCCAGATTGCGCGGCCCGCCGATCGCCTCCAAGATCCAGCCGCTGCGCGGATCGTTGTTCCAGAATTCGGCCGTGCCCGGATCGAACAGCACGCCGTTCAGCGCGATGCCAAACGGCTGCACGCGCGAGGGCGTGGGCGCGGGGTTGGCAACCGGCACCAGCGCCACGCGCAGCGTATAGTTTTGCGTGCGGATCGAATGCGGATTGCCGGGACCCGGAAAGCGCCCGGTCGCATGGTCCGGCAGGCCGTCGGCGCGGATATAGCGAAAGCCGGCGGCGGCGTCGATTTCGATCCGGGCGGCCGCCTGCGCTTTCGAAAGGATCGCCACGGCGCTGGGTCTGCGCGCGCCCTGCGGGCCCGCATGCGGGTGCTCGCCATGCGCCAACGCGGGCAAAGGCGCTGCCGCCAGTGCCAAGACCAGCACGATCGGTTTGCGCATCGGCAATCCTCCCCTAATATCGGCGTTCCATGACCAAGTCCTACGATATCGTGATTGCGGGCGGCGCCGCCATCGGCGCTTCGATCGCCTACCATGCGATGGTGCGGCCCGATTTCAACGGCCGCGTGCTGGTGGTCGAGCCCGACCCCACGCTCGCGCGCGCGGCCAGCGCCCTGTCGGCCGCCTCGATCCGCCAGCAATTTTCGAGCGCGGTCAATATCCGCGCCTCGCTGTTCGGCATCGAATTTCTGCGCCACGCCAACGAACTTCTGGCAGTCGACGGCGAGGCGCCCGAAATCGGCCTGATCGAGGGCGGCTATTTGTTTTTGGCGACGCGCGCGGGCGCGCCGATCCTGGCCGAAAACCATGCGCTGCAAACCGCGCTTGGCGCCGACATCGCGAGATTCGACCCCGGCGAACTGAAAACGCAGTTTCCGTGGCTCAATGTCGAAGACCTTGCGGCCGGATGCTGGGGCCGCACGGGCGAAGGCTGGTTCGACGGCTACGGCCTCGCGCAAGCGTTTCGCAAAAAAGCCCGCGCCTTGGGCGTCGAATTCCGCAAGGCCGCCGTCGCCGCGCCGGAAATGGTCGGCGGGCGCGCCGTCGCACTGCGGCTCGACGACGGCAGCCGCATTGCCTGCGGGCATTTGGCGATCGCGGCGGGCACGGGTGCCCGCGCGCTCGTGCGCCAGACGGGATTCGACATTCCCGTGCATGCCAAAAAGCGCATGATCTTTACGTTCGATTGCCGCGAACGGCTCGAAAACTTTCCGTTGCTGATCGATCCGACGGGCGTCTATTGCCGCCCGGAAGGAAGCGGCTTTATCGGCGGCGCGTCGCCCGCCGCCGATGCCGACCCCGATGCCGACGGCGACTTCGAGGTCGACTACAATTTCTTCGACGAGCATGTCTGGCCCGTGCTGGCGACGCGCGTGTCCGCGTTCGAAGCGATCAAGCGCGGCCGGGCCTGGGCCGGGCATTACGACATGAATCTGTTCGACCACAATGCGCTGGTCGGTGCGGTTCCGGGCATGTCGAACGTATGGCTCGCCAACGGATTTTCGGGCCACGGGCTGCAGCAGAGTCCGGCCGTGGGGCGCGGGCTTGCCGAATTGATAGTCGCGGGCCAATTCCAAACGCTGGATCTTGGCGATTTGGCGCCGGTCCGTCTGGTGGACCGGCGCCCGCTCGTCGAAAAAAATGTCGTCTGAAAAACCTAGCGGCGCATCCGCACGAAACGCAGCTCGACGTCTTCCTGGACGCGCATGTTGAACTCGGCCACCGTGTCGAGCAGCCCCAGCACCTGCGGTTCCTGGTGGATCGGCACGATCGGCACGTCGTCGACGATCAGCTTCAGCGCTTCGCGCGACAGCGCGTTGCGCTTGGCTAGGTCGGTTTCGACCGCGATCTGGTCGCGCAGTTCTTCGACTTTGGGGTTCGAATAGCGGCCCCAATTGAAGGTCCCGGCCCCTTTGGTGGTCGTCAGCAGTTCGCGCAGCGGGTTGGAGATGTCGAAATTGCCCGGCGTCCAGCCCAGCATGTAGAACTGGAACGTGCCGTTCTGCCCGGCCGGGATGAACTGCGAGAAATTCATCGCGTTGAGCCGGGCCGTAATGCCCACGCGCGCCAGCATCGGCACGATGGCGGTGCAGATCGCCTCGTCGTTGATGTAGCGGTTGTTCGGGCAATGCAGCGTGAAGGTGAAGCCGTTGGGATAGCCCGCTTCCGCCAGCAGGCGGCGCGCGGCGTCGGGGTCGAACGGCAGACGGCGGTTGAGCTCGGCATCGAAGCCCTGGATCTGCGGCGCGAAGATGAGGCCGGCCGGCTGGCCGAACCCGCGCATGATCACGCGGTTGATGCCGGTCATGTCGATCGCCTGGTAGATCGCGCGGCGCACGCGCACGTCGCGCAGCGGGTTCTTGACGCCGGGCTGGTCGAGCACGTCTTCGCGCGACGCGTCCATCCCGATATAGGTCGTGCGCGCCGTGGCGCCCTGCACCACCTGCATGCCGGCCTGGCCCTGCAGGCGCTGCACGTCCTGCAGCGGCACGGGATAGATCAGATCGAGTTCGCGCGACAGCAAGGCCGCAACGCGCGTCGCGGGGTTGGAAACCGGGCGCCAGATGGCGCGCGTGATGCCGTGCGTTGCTTCGCCCCACCAGGCCGCGTTGGGCTCGAGCACGGTGCGTTCGTCCGCCACGCGCTCGACCAGCTTGAACGGCCCCGTGCCGTTGACATTGACGTTGCCGAAATTGGTGTTGGCGCCGGGCTGGCCCGTGCGCACGATGGCCATCGCGTTGTTCCGCTCGATCCACGGCTTGGACATGATGAAGAACAGCGTCAGGTCCTGCAGCAGAACGGGGTTGGGACCCTTGGTCACGATATCGACCGTCAGATCGTTGACCTTTTCGATGCGCTCGATCGAGGTGACGGTGTAGTTCATGTCGCTGGTCGTCTGGCGCACGCGCTCGAACGAGGCGATTACGTCGTCGGCGGTGAACGCCTCGCCGCCGTGGAAGCGCACATTGGGGCGCAGATTGAAGCGCCAGGTCGTCGGGTTGGCGATCGCCCACGAAACCGCCAGGCCCGGTTCGAGCGACCCGTCGAATTTGCGGCGCACGAGCGGCTCGTACATGTTCGACTTCATGGCATTGGTCACGCCATGGTTGTTGGCGTGCGGATCGAGGCCCAGAATGTCGTTGGCCGAACCGTAGCGGAACTGCGTGGCGTGCGCGCCGCCGGGTGCGAGCGCGCCCAAAGCTGCGGCGGCAACGGCTGCAAGTAGAAGGGATCTGAATTTCATCGCTGGCGCTCCTCTGCCGGGTTGTCGTTGGGCGCCAATTTGCGGCACGGCCGAACCCAAATCAAGCCCGCATCTTGGTTTTCGGGCGGACCGCATGGTAGAAACCGTTTCATGCTGCTGTTCAAAAACGCCCGCTTGGTCGACGGCCATTCCAAAACCGCCAGGCCCGGCATGAACGTGCTGGTCGATGGCGCCACGATCCGCGAGGTCTCGGCCAAGCCGATCAAATCGCCGTCCGCGACCGCGATCGACCTCAAGGGCCGCACGCTGATGCCGGGGCTGATCGACTGCCACGTGCATGTGGTCGCAACGATGGCCAATTTGGCGCTGAACGCCGCGATGCCGACCTCGTTCACCGCGCTGAAATCGGTCGCGATCATGGCCGCCATGCTGCGGCGCGGCTTCACCACGGTGCGCGACGCAAGCGGCGCGGATTTGGGGCTGAAGCTCGCGGTCGAGCAGGATTTGTTTGTTGCCCCGCGTCTGTTCATCGCCGGCAAGTCGCTGAGCCAGACCGGCGGGCACGGCGATTTGCGCGGCCGGTTCGACGACCGCGATTTTTGCCTGTGCCATGCGCGCGTCGGCCTGCTGAGCCGCATTGCCGACGGGGTGGATGCGGTGCGCAAGGCCGTGCGCGAGGAAATCAAAGGCGGCGCCGACCAGATCAAAATCATGGCCTCGGGCGGCGTCGCCTCGCCGACCGACCCGATCGATTTTCTGGGCTACAGCCGCGACGAAGTGCTGGCGGCCGTCGAAGAAGCGACCAACGCGCGCACCTATGTGATGGCGCATGCCTATACGGCCGAGGCGATCGCGCGCGCGGTCGACTGCGGCGTGCGCTCGATCGAGCACGCCAACCTGGTCGATCTCAAAACCGCCAAAGCCATGACCGCGCGCGGCGCCTTCGCCGTGCCCACGCTCGTCACCTACGAAGCGCTGGCCACCGAAGGGGCGAGCCTGGGCTTGCCGCCCGAATCGGTCGCCAAGATCGAACGCGTGCGCAGTGCAGGCCTTGCGTCGCTCGACATTTTCAGGCGGGCGGGTACCAAGGTCGCATTCGGCAGCGATCTGCTGGGCGAAATGCATCGCCACCAATCGGGCGAGTTCGCGATCCGCGCGCGCGTACAGCAAGCGCACGAGATCGTCGCCTCGGCGACGTCGGTTGCCGCCGACTTGCTCAATATGAACGGCAAACTTGGCACCGTGGCGCCGGGCGCGTTCGCCGATCTGCTGGTGGTCGACGGCGACCCGCTGGTCGATGCGACGATCCTGGGCGGCCAGGGGGAAAATCTGCGCGCCATTCTGAAAAACGGCAAATTCTACAAAAACGAACTCGGCTGAGGAAACGCCCATGACGACGCTCCCGCGCACGATCCGCCTCAATGGCGGCGACAATCTGGTTGTCGCGGTCGATACCGTGCCGCAGGGCGCGACCGTTGCGGGCGTGGAAGCGCGGCTGCGCATCCCCAAGGGCCATAAAATGGCGATCGCTTCGATAGCGGCGGGCGAAGCGATCCGCAAATTCGGCCAGACGATCGGCTTTGCGACCGCAGCGATCGCGCCGGGCGACCATATCCACACGCACAATTGCGAATTCCGCGCCTTCGCGCGCGACTACCATTTCGGCGAGGATGCCAAACCCTATGCGCCCTTGGCCGAAGCCGAGCGCGCGACGTTCCAGGGGTTCCGGCGCGCCGACGGTCGCGCGGGCACGCGCAACTATATCGGCATCCTTACGTCGGTGAACTGCTCGGCATCGGTTGCGCGCTTCATGGCGGAAGCCGTGACGCGCTCGGGCATTCTTGCGCAGTACCCGAATGTCGACGGGGTCGTGTCGTTCGTGCACGGCACGGGCTGCGGCATGGCGTCGAAGGGCGAAGGCTTCGACGTGCTCAAGCGCACGCAATGGGGCTACGCGACCAACCCCAATGTCGGCGGCGTTTTGCTGGTGGGGTTGGGCTGCGAGGTGTTCCAGATCGACGAAATGAAGCGCGCCTACAATATCGTCGACAACGATCTGTTCCAGTCGATGACCATCCAGGACAGCGGCGGCACGCGCAAAACCATCGAAGCGGGCGTCGAGCGCATCCAGGCGATGCTGCCGCTCGTGAACCGCGCCAAACGCGAAACGATCCCGGCCAGCGAGTTGATGCTGGCATTGCAATGCGGCGGTTCGGACGGATATTCGGGCATCACGGCCAATCCGGCGCTGGGCGCTGCGGTCGATCTGCTGGTCAAGCATGGCGGCACGGCGATTTTGTCGGAGACGCCCGAAATCTACGGGGCCGAACATCTGCTCACGCGCCGCGCCCAAACGCCCGCCATCGGCGAGAAGCTGATCGAAATCATCCGCTGGTGGGAGGACTACACCAAACGCAACGACGGCTCGATGGACAACAACCCGTCGCCCGGCAACAAGGCGGGCGGCCTTACCACCATCCTCGAAAAATCCTTGGGCGCGGCGGCCAAGGGCGGCACGACCACGCTGCGCGGCGTCTATCGCTATGCCGAGCGCGTGGACGCCAAGGGTTTCGTGTTCATGGACACGCCCGGCTACGACCCCACCTCGGCGACGGGCCAGGTTGCGGGCGGCGCCAATGTGCTGTGTTTCACCACCGGGCGCGGCTCGGCCTACGGGTGCAAGCCTACGCCCTCGATCAAGCTTGCGACCAACAGCGACATCTATGCGCGCATGACCGAGGACATGGACATCAATTGTGGCGACATCGTCGACGGCGTTTCCGTCGAAGCCAAGGGCCGCGAGATTTTCGAGCATATCCTGCGCGTGGCGTCGGGCGAACGCAGCAAGTCGGAACTGCTCGGCTACGGCGACAACGAATTCGTGCCGTGGCAAATCGGCGCTACGATGTAGCGCGCTCGAACACGCGCGCTTCCGCCGATATCCAGCGCGCGAGCGTTTCGACCGCGGGCGCCGCGTCCTTCGCGCGCACGCTGAAATAGGCCGACTGGCTGTCGAACGCGAGCGCTGCTGGCACAACCAGGCGGCCTTGCGCCAGTTCGTCGCGCACGAAACATCTGGCGACAAGCGCCACGCCCAGCCCCGCCAAGGCCGAGCGCACGATCAACGACAGATACCCGTAGCGCACCGTGTGCGCGGGCACGGCGCCGCGCAAGCCCTGCGCCTCGGTGAATTCGGCCCACAGGCCCGGCATCTGGAAATGCTGCAGCAAGGTCGCGCGCTGCACGTCGGTCGCCGACGCGATGTTCCCGATGCGCGCCAGGTACGCTGGCGACGCGACAAGCGACACGTGCCGCCCCATCAGATAGTCGGTTTTGCAATCGTCCCAATCGCCGTTGCCGTAGCGCAGATCGATATCCGGCGCGCCGGACGCGTCCTCCGACACGAAATGCGTGAACTGCACGTCGATTTCCGGGTGGCGCGCGGCGAACGCCGGAAACCGGTCGAGCAGCCAGCGTTCGCCCAAAATCGCCTGCATGTGCAAACGCACCGGGCGTTTGGCGGTCTGGCTTTCGCGTACGCGCACGCGCCCGACCGCCATCTGCTCCAAAGCGCCCCGCGCATAGGGCAGATAGACCTCGCCCGCATGGGTCAGCGCAAGCCCCCGCCCCGTGCGCTTGAACAGCGGCAGACCGACCGCCGTCTCGATCGCCTTCAGTCTTTTCGACACCGCGCTTTGCGTCAGATTGCACGCGCGCGCGGCCGCCGCCGTCGAGCCGCGCTCGGCGACGGCGACCAGCAATTGCAGCGCCGTCGTGGACGGCAATCGCGGCAAGCTTCCCATCGGCCCACGATAGTCGTTTTTGGAATATTGCGGGACATTATTTCGTTGGCGCGTGCGGCGGACCCCCGTCACATTTGCGGACGCGAAGGAGCGATCGATGTCCGAAGGCGGCACTCTCTGGGGCGGGCGGTTCCGCAAGGCGCCCGATGCGCGGCTGATGCGCCTGTCGCGCAGCGCCGCCTCGCATCTGCGTCTTGTGCCCTACGATCTGGCCGGCAGCCGCGCGCATGCCCGCGAACTGCACCGGGCCGAAATTCTCGACGCGGCGGAACTGGCTTCGGTCCTGACCGCGCTCGAGGCGCTGGCGGCCGATGTCGCGTCGGGGCGCGCGGCGTACGATTCTTCGGACGAGGACATCCATACGTTTCTCGAGCGCGAACTGGTCGCGCGGCTCGGCGCGCTCGGCGGCAAGCTGCGCGCGGGCCGCTCGCGCAACGACCAGGCGGCCAACGATCTCAAACTCTATTTGCGCGCGGCGGCCCTGCAGATCGCATCGGACTTGAAAGACCTGCAGGGCGCCCTGATCGCCCAAGCTCAAACGCATGCGGCGTTGCCGGCACCGGGCTTCACGCATCTGCAGCCGGCCCAGCCGGTCACGTTCGGCCACCATTTGCTGGCGCATGCGCAGGCGCTGTTGCGCGATCTGGGGCGGATCGCCGATTGGCGCGAACGCGCGTCGCTGTCGCCGCTGGGATCGGCGGCCCTCGCCGGGTCGGCGCTTGCCCGGCGCCCCGATCTGTCGGCGCTCGAGCTCGGCTATTCGGGGGCGTGCGAGAATTCGATCGACGCGGTGGGCGCCCGCGACCATGTCGCGGAGTTCCTGTTCGTCGCCGCGATGATCGCGGTCGACGTGTCGCGCCTCGCGGAGGAAGTGACGATCTGGTCTTCGCGCCAGTTCGCCTGGATCGCGCTCGACGACGCGTTTTCGACGGGTTCGTCGATCATGCCGCAGAAAAAGAATCCCGACATCGCCGAATTGTCGCGCGGCCGCGCGGCTCGGCTGATCGGCGACTTGACCGCGATGCTGGGCGCCCTCAAGGGATTGCCGCTGGCCTACAATCGCGACCTGTCGGAAGACAAGCACGCCGCCTTCGATGCCGTGGACGTCCTGGGCCAGGTGCTGCCCGCAATGGCCGGGCTCGTCGCCAGCATGGCCGTGAATGCCGAGCGCGTCCGGCGCGACGCCGGCGAAGGCTTCACGCTGGCGACCGAGATCGCCGATTTCCTTGCACGCAAGGGCGTGCCGTTCAGCGAGGCGCATGCGGTCGCGGGCGCCGCGGTGCGCCTGGCCGAGGACCGGAAGATCGGTCTGGACGGCCTGCAGGCCGGCGATCTTGCCGGTCTCGACGAGCGCCTCACCGCCGACATCCTGCCGCATCTGACGGTCGCGGCCGCGATCGCCAGCCGCGACGTGTTCGGCGGCACGGCGCCCGCGCGCGTGCGCGAGCAGATCGCGCGGTTGCGCGACGCGATCGCGCGCCTTGCCAACCGGCTGGCGCTTCCGGCATGACCGCCGCTCCCTTCGACACGCGGACCGAGGGGCTGCGGATCGTGCGGCGGCCGCGCTGGGGCCGGCACGCGACGGCCGCGATCTTGCTCTCTCTGCTGGCGTGGATCGCGTGGTCCTTCGCGCACGGCCAGATCGACTGGCCGACCGTCGGCAAGTTTTTCGCCGCGCCCGCCATTCTGCGCGGCCTCGTCAACACGATCGTGATGGCATTTTGGGCCATGGTCGTGGGCATCGTTCTGGGAACGGCGTTTGCGGTCATGTACCTGTCGCCCAACCGCGTGATGCAGGGCACGGCCCTGTTCTATATCTGGTTCTTTCGCGGCACGCCGCTGCTGCTGCAACTGCTGCTCTGGTTCAACCTGGCGCTGGTGTTTCCGACGATCGGCATTCCGGGTCTTGTCGAATTCCGCACGGTCGATCTGGTCACGCCGTTCGTTGCCACGCTGCTGGGCCTCGGCATGAACCAGGGCGCCTACACGGCCGAGGTCGTGCGCGCGGGCATTCTGTCGGTCGACCAGGGGCAGATCGAAGCCGCGCAGTCGATCGGCATGACGCGCCTCAAGGCGCTGCGCCGGATCGTCCTGCCACAGGCGATGCGCGTGATCATTCCGCCGGTCGGCAACGAGGCGATTTCGATGGTGAAGCTCACCTCGGTCGCGAGCGTGATCCAGTACGCGGAAATCCTGCGCAACGCCCAGACCATCTACTACGCCAACGCGCGCACGATCGAACTGCTGATCGTCGCGGCGATCTGGTATCTGGCGGTCGTGACGGTGCTGCAGATCGGCCAGTATTTTCTCGAGCGGCATTTTTCGCGCGGCCGCCGGCCGGCGCGGGGCGGCGACGGCGCATGAGCGCGCCCATGCTCGTCGCGCGCGACACGCGCAAGGCCTTCGGCGCGCTGGTCGCGGTCGACGGCATCTCGCTCGACATCCAGGCGGGCGAGGTCGTGTGCCTGATCGGCCCGTCGGGATCCGGAAAATCGACCTTCCTGCGCTGCATCAACCAGCTCGAACGGCTCGACGGCGGCGCCATTTGGGTCGGGGGCGAGCGCGCGGGTTTTCGGCGCGAAGGCGACGTGCTGCACGAGCTTTCGGGCGCCGAAATCGCGCGCCAGCGGCTGGCGAGCGGCATGGTGTTCCAGCGTTTCAATCTTTTCCAGCACATGACGGCGCTGCAGAACATCGTCGAAGGCCCGGTGCACGTGCTGGGCCGCAGGCCCGCCGAGGCGAAGGAAGAAGCGCTGGCGCTGCTGGCGCGCGTCGGGCTTGCCGACAAGCGCGACGCGTATCCAGCGCAGCTTTCCGGCGGCCAGCAGCAGCGCGTCGCGATCGCGCGCGCGCTGGCCATGCGCCCCAAGCTGATGCTGTTCGACGAACCGACCTCCGCGCTCGATCCCGAACTGGTCGGCGAAGTGCTGGCGGTCATGCGCGATCTGGCCAAGCAGGGCATGACGATGGCCGTCGTCACGCACGAGCTCGGGTTTGCGCGCGAGGTCGCGGGCCGCGTCGCGTTTCTCGACCGCGGCCGTTTGGTCGAACTTGGTCCGACCGAAGAAATTCTGTCGCGTCCCGCCCAACAACGAACGCGCGACTTCGTTACCGCCGTTTTGCGCTAGTCTCTTACCCCGTCCCCAGGAGGTCCCCATGCGTCGCCTGATCGCCCTCGCCCTCGCCGCCGCGTTCGCTGCTGTCCCCGCCGTTGCCCAAGACGTGCCCGCGCGCATCAAGCAGGCGGGCAAGATCGTGATCGGCACGATGCCCAACTACGCGCCGATCACCTACAAAGACCCCGCGACCGACAAATTGGCGGGCGCCGATATCGAGATCGGCGAGGCGATCGCCAAGGAACTGGGCCTGCGCCTGGAATGGCAGGAAGTCGCCTTCGCGCAGATGCTGCCCTCGCTCGCGACGGGCCGCGTCGATACGGTGCTGGCCGGCATGAGCGATCTGCCCACAAGGCGCGACACCGCCGACTTCGTCAACTACATGAAATCGGGCGCGCAGTTCTTCACGATTTCGGCGCTCGCGGGCGCGATCAAAACGACCGACGATCTTTGCGGCAAATCGGTCGGTGCCAGCCGGTCGACCAACTGGCCGCGCCAGATCGAAGAATGGAGCGCGGCCAACTGCGTGGCGAAGGGCAAACCCGCCATCGCCGTCGTCGGCACCGAAGGTTCGGTCGATGCGCGCACGCAATTGAAGACGCAGCGCATCCAGGCCGCCGTGCAGGGCAACGAAACGCTGCCCTGGTTCCAGAAGCTCGAGCCCAACACCTACGTCGTGCTGGGTTCGGCGTTCACGGAGTCGCTGGCCGGCATGCCGTTTCCCAAGACGGCCGAGGGCGCGCAATTGCGCGCGGCCGTGAAGGGGGCGCTCGAACGCCTGCACGCCAACGGCACTTACGACCGGATTCTGGCGACATACGGGCTGCAGGCCAATCGCGTCGCGAGCGTCGTCGAAAACCAGGGCCAATAGACGTCGAACGGCAATGGCATCGCAGGAGAAGCCCAAGCTTGACCGGCGCGACCTTGCGATCCTGGCGGCACTCCAACGCGACGGACGCCTGACCAACGAAAAACTGGCAGCCGAAGTGGCGCTTGCGCCCAGCGCCTGCTTGCGCCGACGGCGCGCCCTCGAGAAGCTCGGAATCATTCGCGCCTATCGCGCCGATATCGCGACCGAGCGGATCGGGCCTTGCGTCGCTCTCTATGCCGAAATCCGATTGGCGCGCCATGGCCAGTCGGATTTCGAGCGCTTCGAACGCGCCATCGCCCGGCAGAGCGCCGTTGTGGAAGCGGTCCAATTGGGCGGCGATGCCGACTATTTGCTGAAAGTCGTCGTCGCGGATCTCGAGGCGTGGCGGCGGATCAACGACACGCTGGTGGCGCAAACGGATGCCGCAATCACGGTCAAGACCGGCGTCGTTTTGAAAGTCGCAAAACCGTTTGTCGGCTATCCGCTCTTCCAAACGCAGGAATAAGCCGCCGTCGGGCGCCCCGGCGCAGAATCTGCGCCCGATCGGCGCGAACGAGGCAGCACATTTCGGCCTTGGCCGCGTAAAAACGGGAAAAACCGGCACGCGGAGCTCAAAATGGATCCTGTCGCCATCGACCTCGAGGCGCGCTTTGGCGCACGCAACTACGCCCCGCTCGACATCGAGCTCTGCCGTGCGCAAGGCGCCTATGTTTGGGATACGGCCGGACGTCGCTATCTCGACATGGCGAGCGCTTATTCCGCCGTCGCCCAAGGCCACCGCCATCCGCGGATCGTCGCGGCCGCGAAGGCGCAGCTCGATCGGGCGGGCGTGTTTTCGCGCGCGTTTCGCGACGATCTGCTCGGCCCCTTCTTGGCCGAACTCTGCGCGCTTGCGGGCATGGACCGGGCGTTGCCGATGAATACGGGGGCCGAAGCCGTCGAAACGGCGATCAAAGCCGCACGGCGCTTCGCCTGCGAGGTGCGCGGCATTCCCGACGGCAAAGCCGAAATCGTCGTCGCCGACGGGAATTTTCACGGGCGCACGACGACCATCGTCGGCTTTTCGAGCGAGGCTGCCTATCGGCGCGGATTCGGACCGTTCGCGCCCGGCTTCGTGCGCGTGCCCTACGGCGATGCCGAGGCGATCGCGCGGGCTGTCGGGCCGAACACGGCGGCCGTCTTGCTCGAACCGATCCAAGGGGAGGCCGGCATTCGCGTGCCGCCGCCGGGCTATCTGCGAGCGGTGCGCGACATCTGCCGGCGGTCGGGTGCGCTGTTCGTTCTGGACGAGATACAGTCCGGCTTCGGGCGAACCGGAAAAATGTTCTGTTTCGAGCACGAAGACGCGCGACCCGACGGGCTGTGCGTCGGCAAGGCGCTGGGCGGCGGCTTGGTCCCGGTCTCGGCATTTCTCGCGCGTGCCGACGTGATGGCCGTTTTCGGACCTGGAAGCCACGGCTCGACATTCGGCGGGTATCCGCTCGCGACGGCGGTGGCGCTCGAAGCGATGCGCGTCGTCGTCGACGAGGGGTTGGCGCAGCGCAGCGCTGCGTTGGGCGCGCATATGCTCGCGCGATTGCAGGCATCGAACCTGCCCGCAATTCGCGAAGCGCGCGGCCGCGGGCTCTGGATCGGCGTGGATCTGGATCGGCGCGTTGCCGACGCGCACGCGGTCTGCGTCGCGATGGCGCGGCGCGGCGTGCTGGCGAAGGAGACGCACGAGACGGTCGTTCGCTTCGCGCCGCCGCTGGTCGTCGAGAAGGCCGAAGCAGACCATGCGCTCGACGTGTTTTTCGAGGCTTTGCACGAAGCCCGTAAATCTGCGCTAAACTGCGAACGCATCCCAGGAGAACTCGATGGACCGCGCCAAACTGGATAGCTTGCGCCAGCGCTACGCCGAAGCTGCCGGCGGCGACATCAAAGATCCCGTCTTCGCGAAGGTCGCGGCCAAGATTTTCACGAGCCCCGACCAGCGCAAATGGCCGTTCGCGGATCCAGCGACCTTTCTCGACGCGCCCTTCCGGCCCGTCGCGAACGCTGCCGACCTGGCCGGGCTCGACGCGGCGCTGGTCGGCGTGCCGATGGATTTGGGCGTGACGAACCGCGCGGGCGCCAGACTCGGCCCGCGCGCCGTGCGCAGCGTCGAGCGCATCGGCCCCTACGAGCACGTGCTGGGCCGGGCGCCGTTGACCGAGATCAGGACCGCCGATATCGGCGACGTGCCGATGCGCAGCCGCTTCTCGCTGGCCGACTGCCATGCCGATATCGAGGCGCATTTCGCCAAACTGGTCGAAGCCAAAATCGTGCCGCTGGCCGTCGGCGGCGACCATTCGATTTCGTGGCCGATTTTGCGCGCCATCGGACGCGAACGGCCCGTCGGCATGGTGCATTTCGACGCGCATTGCGACACGAGCGGGCCCTACGAGGGCTCGAAATTCCACCATGGCGCGCCGTTCCGCATGGCGGTGCTGGACGGGGTGCTCGATCCAGAGCGCACGATCCAGATCGGCATTCGCGGCGGCGCGGAATATCTGTGGGAGTTCTCCGCCGACAGCGGCATGACCGTGATCCACGCCGAAGACATCGACAAAATGGGCGTGGACGCGGTGATCGCCAAAGCGCGCGCGGTGGTCGGCAACGGCCCCGTCTATGTTTCGTTCGACGTCGACGGGCTCGATCCGTCCTTCGCCCCCGGCACCGGCACGCCCGAATCGGGCGGGCTTACGATGCGCGAGGCGCTGGCCATGCTGCGGGGCCTCGCCGGGCTCGATATCGTGGGGGCCGACGTCGTCGAGGTGGCGCCGCAATACGATCCCACGAGCGTAACCGCGCAAAACGCCGCGCAAATCCTGTTTACCGAGCTGTGCCTGGTCGCGATCGCCAAAGAACGCCGGATCGGGCCCGCGTAACCTGCGCACGGATGTTTGCGAACCGCCGGGCATCGAAATTCGCCTGGGGGAAGCCACATGTCGTCCGTCGCCGCACCGGTCCAAAAATTCGCGCCGTGGGTCCTGGCGCTGTGGATTGCCTATATATTTGTCTGGTATTTGCAGTACAAATTTTTCGGCCACGAGGGCAGCGTGTGGCTGTTTACCGTGCTGACCGACTGGCTCGGGTTCAACGGTTACGAAAAAATCATGCGCATCGGGGTCGGTTCGGCCGAGCTCGGCGTGGCATTCTTGTGCCTCTACCGGCGTACGCAACTGGTCGGCGGGCTTGGGGCATTCGGTGTCATGACCGGCGCCATTTTCTTCCATGTCGTCTCGCCGCTCGGCATCGACCCCTACGACGACGGCGGCGTGCTGTTCAAGGAAGCGCTGCTGGTGTGGGCGGCCGGGCTGGGGCTGGCCTATTTGCGGCGCGCCGAGCTGCCCGAATTGCTGCGCCAGCTGAACGTCGTGCCGCGCGCGGCATGAGCGGGACCAAAAAGCCGCGCGATATTCGCCTCGACTTTTTTCGGGGCCTGGCGCTGACCGCCATTTTTGTGGCCCACGTGCCCGGCGACTGGCTGGCCGAAATCATTTGGGCGCGCTTTGGCCTGTCCGACGCCGCGCACGTGTTCGTCTTCATCTCCGGCTATGCGGCGGCGATCGCGTTCGGCGGCACGTTTGTGCGCGACGGATTTGGCGCGGGCTGCAGGCGCATCGCGCGGCGCTGCGTGCAGCTCTACGGCGCGCATCTGCTGCTGTTCGCGTGCGGCGCCGCCTTGTGCGCGGCAGCCGCCGCACTGGGCGTCGACTACGCCGCCTTTCTGGGGATCGGCGCCTTTTTCGACGCGCCCGCCCAAACGCTCGGCCTGCTCGTGCGTCTTGCCTATATCCCGACCTATTTCGACATTCTGCCGCTCTATATGGTCGTGCTTGCGGGCGTGCCGGTGGCCATGGCGCTGGCGCGCCTGCATCCGGGCTGGGTCGTGGCGCTCTCGGTCGGAATGTGGATGGTCGTCGAGGCGACCGACTTCAATTTCGAGTCGAACGCGCCCGAGGGGCGCGGCTGGGGCTTCAATCCGCTCGCCTGGCAATTGCTGTTTTTCACGGGCTTTGCCGCCGCGCGCGGGTGGCTGCCCGATATACGCCGCAACCGGGTTCTGGTCGGCGTTTCGGCGCTGTGGCTGGCGCTCGGCCTTGGCGCGGTTTCGCCCGCGATCTACGGCCTGCATCCCGACCTCAACATGCTGCACGAATGGTTCTACGCGCATGCCGACAAGCCCAATCTCGACATTCGCCAGTACGCGCATTTTCTGGCGCTCGCGGTCGTGACGCTGCGCCTGGTCGACGCGTTCCCGGCCCTGCTGGAAGCCGATCTTGCAAAGCCGTTCGTCGCGATGGGTCGCCAAGCCTTGACGGTGTTTTTCACCGGCATGGTGCTGGCGCATGCGGGCGGCATCGCGTTCGCGCTGCTCGGCACGGGATTGCTGGCGCAAATTGCGGTCAACGCCGCGGGCCTCGGCGGAATCTACGCGGCCGCGCGCATCGCATCGGCGCTCAAGCGCGCCAAGTCGGTCGCCGGGTCCCCGGCCCCTGCCGCCGCCTAGCAGGCTGCTGAAGAAGTCGCGATTGGTTGCGCTCCGAGGGTCGGCTGGTCGGGTTTTGCACCAAGATTTTCGATCTTCGGGGGCGGTTTTCTGCGACAGGCACCTTTGATCGGCGCC